>Ga0187770_10002530_pt1 | contig 10249 bp, 10 predicted proteins | sample 0116_SJ02_MP02_2_FD_133154 | JGI IMG/M metagenome (GOLD analysis project Ga0187770, IMG submission 133154) | Tropical peat soil microbial communities from peatlands in Department of Meta, Colombia - 0116_SJ02_MP02_20_MG | ecosystem: Environmental > Terrestrial > Soil > Wetlands > Peat | place... | reverse complement strand
TCAAGGCGAAGGCGATCTGCTCCTCCGTGAACTTCGACTTCTTCATCCGCGCCATCCTCCTTCCCTGAATTTTGCCACAAAACTGCCATTTTCGCTGGCACAGCTTTCAGGGATGAGGTCCGTCATTAGACGATATTCAACACAGGAGCGCGTTCTTTGAACTTTATCTTCATGCCCTTCTGATTCGATTGGGCTATGAGATACAGGTCCATCCAGAAATCCGAGACTGCGATAGTCAACCGGATTTTCTGGTTTTTCGAAATAGGGATCCAGCATTTTACCTTGAGGCCACTCTCGCAACAGGACCTTCCGAGGAAACGGCCGCCGACAAGAGAGAAAATGTGGTTTATGAGACAATCGACAAAATGGACTCTCCGAATTTCTTTATCGGAGTCAAAGTGAACAGCTCGTCGACTACTGCTCCTCCTGGAAGAAAATGGAGGGGTCTCCTCGAAAAGTGGCTCTCTAAGCTTGATCCTGACGCCATTGGTGAACAACTGAAGCCCGGCGGACTCGAAGACTTGCCTCGGACTAAGTTGAGTCACTCTGGCTGGGACGTGGAGTTCCAGGCAATCCCAAAGTCTCCTGCTGCCCGTGGTAAGAAAGGGGTAAGACCAATAGGCTTGCACCACTTCGAGTTTCAAGAATGCAAAGAAGATGAATGGGTCAAGAACGCCATTAAGGAAAAGGCCACGAAGTATGGAGATCTTAACGTTCCTTATATTATCGCGATTAATATTGTTAGTATTTTCAGCCATGACAACCTTATGATTATGGATGCATTATTTGGAAAGGAAGGATTTGCTGTTTATCAGCTTCCAAGCGGGGGTTTCGATCACCGGCCAACCAGAGCCCCAAACGGCGCATTTCGAGGCCCCGCTGGACCTCAAAATACTAGAGTGAGCGGTGTGATCATATGTAACGACCTATTATGGGGTAACATCGCAAAAGTAAGTCCGGTTCTTTGGCATAACCCCTGGGCAACTCATCCGATAGATTTCGCCTTATGGCCTCTACCTCAGTGGATTCTGAACGAAGCTAAAACGAGGATCGAACCAAAGGCTGGATGCGATATCGCAGAGGTATTTGGTCTTGCTAGCGAATGGCCGGGCCTTGATAATGAAAATGACATGGAGTATTAAGCTTCGGGGCGAGTACGCGACCTGCTATTTAAGAGATCGCTATCATGAAAGATGAAGTTTCGCAATTCGAAAGGAAAAGAATCCTTATTGATTTTATAAATCATGAAACGGATCAATTTGATGCTGAGCAGAGAAAACAAGGATGGAGCCATCGGGCTCTTCTAATAGCATTGGCAACACTAGTTTGGCTGCTTACGGGCCAAATGCCACTCACTTCAGTTAATTGGCAAAATGTCGGCTTATTGGTTTTTGTTCTTGGCCTTACGATTGATCTTGTCGAATCATTATCTTCAGCGGTTTCAATGCAGATCAGGCGAACATCCGAAGAGCCGCGGTTTTTCTTAACATCCCTATTTAGCATCGCAAGAATATATATGATAATCCGCTTAGCCTTTTCTATAGTTCTAATCCTTATCGCGATAAAATTACGGGTACACGTTTATAGCGTCTCCAAAATACTAATGTTGCTTCTCCTTGGATTCGATACGGTGGGGAGTTCGTTTGGCCTAATACTCAGTTTTCGCCACATCCCCTTTTCTAAATTCCAGGTAAAGAGGACTGCTCCCTCTTATTCTTTGTTATCGACAGCTCTTATGGCAGCGGCCCTGGTTGGCTATTATTTCGCGTTTGCCGAAAAGCTTAGTTCTTTCAGTTCATCCGACATAAAGACCGGAGTGCTCCTGACATTCATAGCTGTAAATATTGCATTAATGGCACGTTGGCGAATAGCCCCCCCAACATTGGCGTCACTAGATTCGATAAGACAAGACCTGGTCCTCGACAAAATAGATGTTGATTGGGCGATCAATCAGGTTGACATCGCTCTGTATGGAATGCGAGTAGGGGATGTTCTCCAACAGGAAGTAAAAGAAACTCTCGATTCTTTTAACAAAGAGCAGAGACTGTTAATAAAACTGGCCCACACTTTGGAGGCTGCGGAGTCCTTCATTCCAGCCGACCCATCAAGCCTTGGCAAGCCTGAATCCTCCATCCAGCGCGAGGCAGTTCAGGCCTTGATGGAAGAGGTCGATAGATATGCTAGTCAAATGCGTTCTCAGTATGGAAATTTATCGAAGAGCCTTAAAAGATATGCTGAGAAAGATAAACGGATAACCCTAATGGATAAGCGATCAGTGGGAGAGCTTGAGACAATTCTCAACAAAGTTGAAATAGCCAAACGGGAACTTGAAAGTTCGCTTGCTGCCGCAGAAACACAAATTGCCAGACTTAGGGCCAAGATACTGTTCGATGGTTCAAAAACGTCCACTTAGGTTTGTTCCGTGCTTCACTCGGTCCATCTGCGACGCGGTTTCGGGCCGAGCTAGGGAAATGGAATGGTCTTAGTGTGAACCCGGCGCTATTCGAGCTTCGGTTACTTTTTCCTTCTGGGCTTTTTTGCTAATTCCCTTTCTAATTCCCGAACGGACGCGAGATTTCGTTTCTTGGCGGAACGGATAAACTGCGCTCCTACCTTCCGCCATGCCATATGGAGCGACATCCGCTCAGCCATTAGCTTTTGTTGCCGTCGATCCAGCCGCTTCTGCCATGCGTTCAGTTTTTTGATCTGAGCGTTGATTCGCAGCAGCTCTACCATTTCTTTCACGGTCAAAGGGACTTTCTTTCTTGCCATTGAGTTGGTAATCCTTTCGACTTCTGAACATACAGCCCGCTAGTGGCAGACTGCAAGCGGCTTTCTTAGATCATCAGCTAGGGCCGGGGATGATTTGCGTTTTTTGATGCCTGCGACTCTTATTTACTTGACATCTTAATTCGGAAAATCGATTATTAGATTGGCTTTCTTTTGCGGGCTGGAGAAAGCCCCCACCTTTTGGTTCCCATCATCAACCCCCCTTTTGCTGACAACAGCCGGCACCTCTCTTTATGCGTATGGTCGTCATCTGGGGCCAACAACCGGCGTAGAACGCTGTTTGCGGCGTCTCCCTTGAAGGGTTGGTACAACCACTGGGGGAACCTATGTCGTCCTGGTTCTCCCTGGCAACTTGACCTTCTTGTATTTCGGGATTACTTTCTCCCAGCGGTCGTCCGCACGGACGTCCTCAAAGCGAACAAAAAAGGTGAAAAGATAAAAAGATTTTTTGACAACTTTTGAAAAAACCAGATCCTATTTTTTCCCGACTTTTACGAAATCACCCTTTTATCTTTTTATCTTTTTGAGGGCTGCATAACAGCAGCCCCTCCGAAGAAATCGACCACTACTTTAGCAAATAACGGTCGGGCGTATCGGCTTATGCCGCTGGGCGTAATGGTCGCCGCCGCCGTCTCTGTCCTTATTATCCTTCCTCGCCCGGCTCTCGGCTACGAGGCGCTGTAATGACGATATGATAGTCACCGTCCTCCAGGAGCTGCCAGCTATGAAGCTGCCCGGACTGGATTGCCTCGTCCAGCATTGGGTTAATGTCTGTAACGCCAGCTCGTTGGGCTATCTCCAACATCCTAGCCTTTGGGAGAATTATTGGTCCACTATCATCGGCGCCTCGGGCCTCAATCGTATATTCTCGCTGGCCGTTTGGATAATCGATGACCTCGATTTTGAACCGACGCTCCAGCTCATCCCTATTGTTTGCCAGCCATTTTCCTAAGGATACGGAGCTCTTGCAATTTCTTTGGAAATCCTTGAGCTTCATGTCCCCTGCTTCCTCAACCAGGCGCCCGTATAAGTCGCTGGGGGACAGTGGCCCCAGCTTTTCTCGCCGTTCGATAGCTATTTTATGAAGCACCTGATACACGTCCGCGTTTTCAATAGCAAACTCGTCCTTCTGCTCGTTCATCAATTCCAGAGCATAAATGAACTGAAACAGGGCTGGGCCGTAGCCGCAGAAGGCCTTGCCTAGCGTTTCCCAATCCGCCAGACGCGAGATGCATGGAATGGGCTGATAGGTGGGCCCTTTTTTTCGCGCCTCCTCCTCAAGGAGGATGTTGATTATTGTGGTTAGGTTCACAAGAACTTCGGTCATGATGGCTGACCGTACCTCCAGCATCGAGTCCGTCAGATCCGAGCGAGAAATGGGATGATCAATCTTCTGGGTCGAAAACAACAGTAACCGGCTCACCAAGTCGTCCCTCGTGAATTTGGGCTCCCGTGACGTAATCGCCAAGAAGCAATGCGGCGTAAAAGATACCTCGTTGCTGTCCTCGTAAAGTTTACGCTTTTTCCAGGCCACACCGGTCGCGGCAGAACAGATAAGGTTCATCATGTCCCCGCCGACGCGACTATCCAGGTTGTCCAGGACCAGATAGCGGCGGCGGCTCATCACAACCGCTAGATCGTCCGGAGACTTGGGCAAGCCCGACGCCTCGAACGAGTCCCCGTCAAATATCTTGCCTATCGAGGTGGCGATGAACGACTTTCCGCTCTCTTTGAGACCGACGAAGCATGCAACTGGCTTCTCTTTTAATCGAGACTCGAAAAACGTGGAATAGAAGTAAATGACCAGCATCAATCGCTGATACCAGGGTGTTAATGGGTTGCTCTTTTCCGTACTGAACCGCGCCCGCTCTACCAGGAACCGGTTTAGGAGGCTTTCTGGCTGATAGAATCGTTCCAGGTTTAGGCCGAGCTTGGTCATCGGCGGGAAGGTCATGTCTTTGTATTTTGTTTCCTCCACATCGGTCTTGAAATAATGGACTACCTTCTGATCGGGGTTGAACCTCCAAGGTGTCAACGCCGGATCATACTCAAAGAACACGCCATCGGTCCCGTTATCGCAGAGCTGGATCCTCTTCCCGTTATTACGGTAGACACCGTTGGCATTGTCGCTGACATATAGGATAAACTTTTCCTTGTCCCAATATGAGACGCGCCGCGGCGTCACGGTCGTGCGCAGTGTCCACCGGATGACTGTGGCTATCTCGGGCTTGATCTCGCTAAAGTCCCTCTCAGACACGCGGTATCGGAACCGCACGAAGGTATAGAAATCCGTGCTTTCAAGATTCATCAAGGTTTTGGACTCATTATCGAAAAAGTAGTACTGGTCCTGCGAGGCATCCTTGAATCCCTGGCCTACCGGCTCTTTCGAAGTTAGGAGGTCGGCCGTGATAAAGTCGAGCATTTGCTTCCGCTTCTCATCGGCTGAAAGCCCTTTGGCCCGTTTGATTTCGGCCACACGCGCGGCTTCTGGCAATTCCTGGCTTTGCCATTTCCCTACGAACTCAAGGGCCTTCCTTACGTCCCACTGGAGTTCTTGTTCGGGCTGGTTTTGGAACCTATTCGAGCATCCAAGAAACGGATTATAGAAGATAGAGCGGATGGTCGCGTACGTATAACACCAATAGATGAGCGAGCAGATAATTGCCATGTCTCGCTCGGAGCGACTTGGATAGGTCCCCTTTTCACGGACGAGGACGCCCGTGAGGATGAGATTCTTAATACGAGAGGGGATTATTAGCTTCTCGACGTCACGCGTCGCCTCATCAGCACTTTGGTGACTGACCTCCGCCGTCTTCTCTCCGAAGTCCGGGAGCGAATCTCCGCCGCCCGATGGCTCTCGATAATCGAAGTTACGTAGCTCTTTGAATTGCTCGCCTCCATAATTTTCTTTGCTCAAAGCGACAACACGGCACTGGACGGGATGCTCGGGGTCTTTGATATTGATGGTGCCCGGCAGCCGGAGGCAGGAATCCAGATGGAGCTTGCTGCTGTCGGCACCCAGGCGGTCCACTAGGCCCGCCAGTACTTGTTTTAGTTCTTCCCTCTGCTCCTTCGTGATACCGATTATCGGCTCTCTTAGGACCCAGTAACAATGGAAGCCGTGTCCTGAGTCCACGACGGCCGTCGGCCTGATCCGGAACTCATTCACCCGCTTGCGTGCTTCCTCCTTCCCTCCGGCGAAATCCTTTCCGTCAACGTCGGCCCAGAAACAAATGATGTCTTGTATGTCCTCCTGTTTTCTGCCCTTGTCGAGAGGCCTTGGGTTAACACCGAAATAGACTTGACGGGTTTTATTCAGCTCGGTGATCTCTACCCAATCCGCCTCAGTAATTTCGCCTTTTCGCAAGAATCTTGAGAAGGCATTTTCCGAAATGAATCTCAGCTCGACATAGCCGTCCTGGTTCTGGAAGTAGCGCCCGAACAGGGCGTCTAGGAATGCGGTGGCTTGCTGATGATCAGGCTTAATCGCCGTTGGTGTGTTTTCCATTTGCGTTCTCCTGGGTTTGTGTTAGGAGCAGCCCTTCAAACGATTCATCCAAGAGCCGTCCTGAGTTCAAGTCGGTCAGGTAATACTGCCTCGTCACGGTAAAGCTCTTCCCCCCATCATTACTCATGAGGTTGGCCTTGAGTTTTAGACAAGGTTTCGACGCTGTTCGCATTTTCATCCTCCTTTTTATTTGTGTTACGCCCCCGCTCCCAGGCAGATCAGTCGCATCCGATAAATAAGGGATTGGACACCAGGGAGGGAAAGAACTTTTCTAAAACGGATATAAAAGGCCCGCCACCTTAAAGCCCGGTTTTCCCCTGATGTTTGCCGGGTTTCCGTTTGTTGCGCGTTAGGCTCCGCTACGCCACGTTAGGCGAGATTTAGTACAATCTATTACACCCGTGTGACACGGGGGAGAGGTCTACCTTGGTTCTGGAGGGCCTTCTGGACAATTAACATGGCCGGTTAGACTGCGCCGTCCATAGCGAAAAAAGCCAATCCCCCAGATGATTCCCCAGACACGGGGTCAATCCCCAATATCATTATGTCTGGTATGGCAGGAAGGTACTCGGATACAGTCATATCCCCCAAATAGGTTTTTAAAAACGAGGTTACCCGCTCTCTAATTCGCGGCAGTTTTCTAGCATATCGACGCATCTGGCGTCCCGAACGCCAAGGCTAGACGGGCCGGGCTGAGAAGGATTGTATTGATGTCTGGGCCAGCCCTCATCGGTGCGCCTCTTCTCCGTTTGGTAATTAAATAGATTTCCGAGGGATTTCCCTGCCCAGAAACGTCAAAATAAGTAGAGAGGCCCAGAAAGGAACTGGACGCTGTGGTAGAACACGAATGGTCGAGTATTTACCGTGAAACAATCCGCCCCCTTTATGGCTATATCGCTCGGCGTACGGGCGGGAATCGGGAATTGACCGAGGATATCGTGCAGGAAGCCTATTTAAGGGCTTTGAATACGTGGCACTCTAAGAAGAGCCCAGATTCGCCGCTTCCCTGGCTGAAATTTGTGGCACGGAACATCCTGATCGACTGCCTCAGATATAAGAAACGGGAATCCAAGGCCGGATGTGACCCAGACAGCAATCCCGGTCTGCAGACGCCCCGGGACGAAACCCGCTCACTCGACCTATTCTTATCCATAGCGTCCCTGGGCGGCAAAAGGGCCAAAATCATCGAAGCTTTCTATTATGAGGGAATGAGCATCCGGGAAATTGCCCGGGAACTGGCCATCTCGGAGAGGGCTGTGGAAGGCCGTTTGACTCGAGCCCGTCTTGCCTTGAAAACGCTCCTTCCCAATATTGCCGCCAACGGAGGAAAAAATGAGTGATACATACGAGCCCGATAGCAGGTTTATGGAGAAACTGGAATGGCAGCTGACATCCGAGTTCCGAAGAAGGAACCGAATGAAAATCCCTGGCAAGATTGCCGTCTCCCGCGGGGCGTTTACGCTGGCTGTTGTCGCTGGCGTCCTGCTGACCGGCATTGCCATGACCAAGGCGACTGACCTGATCAAGGAGTCCTGGCGAAAGAAGATAGAAGTTGCCAAGGCCGAGATGGACGTCAGACTGAGTACGGCTCTTGCCGTATTCAATAAAGAGCGGTCTGCCAAGGCCCAGGCCGAGGTATCAAACGGATCAATGCGGCAGGAAGATTATCAGGTGATAAAGCTCTTTGCCGATATATCAGCATTGAATTTGGAAAAGTCGCAGTTGAATCTAAAGGAAGTGGAAGCCTCGGGAGAAGCACCCCGGAACGAGATCTACGCCCCGGTCGTCGGGGGCAGGGATTTCGTTGGGGAGCGACTAGGGATCGAGAAACGACTTTGCGAAGTTAGCATAGAGCTCTCGCGGGCTCGTATCGAACAACGATCTAAGCAAGTAGAGGATAAGGACATGGCCCGGAGGTTCCCATTTCAAAGAAACGAAAATCAAACTGTCATAACTAGCGAGGAAGCGTCTCTCGAAAGCGTAGAGAGGCGCATTGACTTGAGGGAGAAGTTTATTTCAGGACAACTCTCAGCGCGGGACGCTGAAATTCAGGACAGGATCGCTGTTGCAGAGAGGGACTTGCGTCAGGCCCAGGCTGAGGTCGATTTTATGATGAAGCAGTTGGCGCAGAATCAAGCGATTAAGTCTAAAGAAACGAACCAGGAGAAGCAAGTTCAGGCCCTACAGTTTGGGATCCAGGCCGCCCGGGAGCAAGTCGCTCTCGCCTCGCTCGTTATCGAAACCTTGAAGAAAGTTAAGTAATCCAAGGGCTGAAGGGCAACTGACTAGAGGCATAGAATCAGGCCTGTTTAGTGCCTAGTATACTTTCTCTGCTTCCGTAACAAATCCGACCATGGCATCCACAAACAGGGACTCGGTGCCGACGTTTGTGATCCTGACCTTATTGGTGCGCGCAATCCCTTGCGGCCAGCCATGATATAAGGGCGATGGCATTCCACCGCCAATGGATATCCAGTCATAGCATTCCTCACCCTTGGCGTTCTTAATGGGAATCCAGGCTTCGAGGAGACCTGGCGTTTCTCCCTTAGCGACTATAGCGCCGCTATAGGCGAGCCCTACCCCGTAATCCTGAAGTCCGCCAGGGAAGACCTCAAGCTCCTTCTCCATGAGCAGAACCAGCTGGCCGCCTGGCAGGATTTCCGCATAGCGGCCGTCCGGTGGACCCAGAGCGTCTTTTGCGTTCAGGACATTCTTTTCAGAAACAACACGGACGGCATAGAATCTCCGTTGCTCCTGCTGACCCTGATTCTGGATAGAAAGACCATTCGGAGCACTAGCCACAGAGCCAAAGGCCAGGAAAAGTAGGAGGCCAGCCAGCGACACCAATTTTATTCTCAACCTGCGCCTCTGATAACAATATGCGTTCCGATAGGCGGAGAGTCAAATGAATTCATCGTTCTTTCCACATGTTCCGAATTGCATCGGAACCGGCTGGCTCGGCTGAAGGGCAGATGATCAAGAATAGCCTAGCCCTCCGCAGTTAAGCGGTAGCACGGTGCCAGCCAACTCTTAATATATGGGCCTGTATGCGTTCGAGGCGCAGAGGCGAGCAGAGACGTAATGTTGGCGGGAATAGTGGTGGGTACGTACCTAAGGGCGCAGATTTGTATCAGACAATCCTTATCCTCGGATGCTTCAGAGGTTAAGCTGTTTTTTCCGGGCAGAATCTTGGCCCTCAGTTTGATGCTGGAATCGGCCGGGCGGGCTGAAGAGCAGCTGATTGACCCACTGATTTGATCCCCGGCGAATATATTTGGATCGATCCAGTCCGTGTTCCTGGCATAAGCGTGCGTCATCCTTCTGCGCCCGCTCTTTCCCTCGCTGCCGCGATGGCCTCTCGCGTTTCTCTTGCCAGCCAGTACAGGAAAAGCGCAGAGGCCACGTATTCTGCCCACCAATAGCCGAACGTAGTGCTAAGTACCAACCCGATCAGCACAGTGCCTGCCATATAGCCACACGTGACCGATTCGGCGATATCGGCACGGAGCGCAGCGCTGCCCAGCTGTTTGTTGAGGCCGCGCTTGCGCCGTGCAAGTAGCGGCATAACGATCATTGCGGCACTCGATATGAAAATGCCGGAGAATGAACTCTCTGGCTTAACATACCGGAGTAATCCCACTATCGTGGTAAAGGTCACATAGAGACAAAGTAGTGCTAATAAAACTGCAGAAATCCATGTCGCCTTCCGCTCCACCCGCGCAATTCGTGCCAAATCGTCACCTTTCATCTCTTCCGATAATCGCCATAACAAGACAGCACCACTGATTAGTTCAATAATACTGTCTAGGCCGAAGGCAATCAGCAAGGCACTGTCGGCAATCATGCCAGAGCCAACCGCGACGATGCTCTCTAACGTCATCCAGGCGATTGCTAAGATTTCAATGCGGATGCCTGCGCGGAGCGCAACGAGTCTGCTTTCTGGAGAAATTG
>Ga0187770_10002529_pt1 | contig 10251 bp, 10 predicted proteins | sample 0116_SJ02_MP02_2_FD_133154 | JGI IMG/M metagenome (GOLD analysis project Ga0187770, IMG submission 133154) | Tropical peat soil microbial communities from peatlands in Department of Meta, Colombia - 0116_SJ02_MP02_20_MG | ecosystem: Environmental > Terrestrial > Soil > Wetlands > Peat | place... | reverse complement strand
CTCGCGCCGGGTATTCGGACGCGCTTGGATGCCGTCGGCCACGTCCTCGTTGACGCGCCGGACGGCACGATTATCGACGCGGGGCCGCAGGGGTTCGCGATCTTGTCGATGTTCGCGCGGCCGCTCGGCCTTGGAGCGGCGATCGAACGACTCGAGAACTCCGGCAACGGCTCGACTGATTTGCTGCCCACCCTGAGTGTCATCAACATGCTCATCGAGGAGGGCGCGCTCGTGCCGCTGGGCGCCGATTGCGTCCCGACGAGAGGCTGGGCTGATCCGGTTGAGCACGCGCGCATGCTCCACGATGACCGCCGGACGAGTGACTACATCGGTGCGCTGCGTGGGGCGGTGCGACCAGAGGATATCGTGCTCGACATCGGCACCGGCAGCGGGGTGCTCGCGATCGCGGCCGCCCGTGCGGGCGCGCGTCACGTCTATGCGGTCGAGGCGAGCGATATCGCCAACGTCGCCGAGCGTGTGTTCGCCGCCAACGGCGTGCGGGACCGCGTGACCCTGATCCGCGGCTGGTCCCGGGAGATCGAGTTGCCCGAGCGGGCTGACGTGCTGGTGACCGAGGTCATCGGCAACGAACCGTTCGAGGAGGAGATCCTCGAGACGACGCTCGACGCCCGACGCCGCCTGCTCAAACCCAACGCGCGGCTGATCCCCCACACGCTCGAGCTGGTGGCCCGTCCGCTGCTCATCCCGGAGGCTGAGGCGAGGCAGCGCGCGATCGGCCGGCACGCCGTCGAGCGCTGGCGGCAGGCGTACGGGATCGAGTTCCAGCCCCTACTCGACGCGGCTTTCCCCGGTCCGGTGAATAACCCGACCGAAGCGGAGGTCCTCGCCCGCTGGCCACCGGTCGGTCCTCCGGTCACGCTCACCCTGGTGGAACTCGGGCGCTACGAACGGCCGGTCGTCGACGCGTCGGCCGACCTCGCGGTGGCACCCGCTCGATACGTCAACGCCGTTGCGGTCACGTTCCGGGCGCATCTGCACGGGAGCATCGGCCACACGCTGGATCCGTGGAGGTGGCCGTCGTCGAGCTGGGCGACATCGGTCTGGGTGCTTCCTGATGCTGTACGCGTTGGATCAGCCGACGCGTTGCGCGTGCGGTACAGCCGCCGTGTACCGGGCCGGCCCGACGGACTGACCTGTGACGTCTCGCCCGTTCCCGGTGATGCCACGGTGCCCTTTGAAGTGAATGCTAATGGTGACTCGGTGCTGGCCAAGTCACCGAAACCGTAATGTCAACATCATCCACGATTTAGGAGGACGCAAATGGGATTCGTACGTCGACGCGCTCGCCGTCGGACAGCACTGCTCGTCGGAGGAGCCGCCTACGCCGCTGGCAGAAGCCGCGGCGGTGAGGAGGACTACGAGGCCGGCGGATACGACGAGCCGCCACCCGAAGCAGCACCGGCGGCCGCGCCTGCGCCCGCCGCGCCAAGCGAGACCTTCGATTACGACGAGCTCGAAAAACTTGGGAAGCTGCACGCGGACGGCACGTTGACCGACGAGGAGTTCGCGGCCGCCAAGGCCAAGATCCTCGGAACCTAGCCAACCCGTCCGGCGCGATGCGATCCCGTGTGCCCGACCGGGCAGGCGGGCTCCCCGAGCTCGTCGTCGAGGACTCACCCGCCGCAGCCGATCTGGCGCTACTGGAGGAGCGGGTGGCGGCCGCCGCAATCGCCGCCACTGGGCTGGATGAGGAGCAGGAGTTCGGAATCTTCGCCCGGGACAACGATGGTCGCGTCCTGGCCGGGATCTCCGGCATCGTCTGGGGCGGGCACTGCGAGCTGCAGGCAATGTGGGTCGAGGAGTCCCTGCGGAACCGCGGCCTGGCGCACGCCCTCGTCGCCGGCGCCGAGGCCGAGGCCCGCCGCAGAGGCTGCGCGCTGGTCGTGTTTCACGCCTACGACCTGCTCGCCCGGGGTCTCTACGACCGACTCGGATACGAAACGGTCGGAGTCATCGAGAACTGCCCGACCGGAAGCGCCGCCCGGTGGTACCGGAAGATCCTGTGAAGCTGCCGGGGAGCTGAATCGCTACGACCGAGCGCACCAGACCGCGTCATCTCGCTCGTCGTGAGCTGCCGTCAGCTGAAGCCCAGCATGTGGATCGTCGGCCCGCCCACCCCAGCAGCAACACCGGGCGACGCCAGCAACGGCGGCGCGAACAATCCCACCGCCACGTCAACCCACGCCCCCACCCCGCGCCTTTGCTACCGAGATGATCACCGGCCTGGCGCACCGAGACGCTGCCGTCCTGTGCGTGCGTGACCAGGATCACACCCCCGATCTCGACCCGCTTCTCCGTCACCCGCGCGACCAGGGACTCGAAATCCTCCGTCGCTATGTCGATCCTCTAGGTAGCCAAATACAATAACGTCGGTCCGTGTCTCAGCCATCAGATTCTCCTCTCGATACCGCGAACCGCACGGTTGGGTCGCTCCCCTGCTCGAGTGAACCGATGACCCACCAGGACAGATCACCCCCTTTGGGCTTAATTATCCAACGAGCCGCGGGGGACCTGCACACAACTACGCGGGGGCCTGCTGCCCGGGCGTTCACATGCTGGCCTCCTTGTGGATGGCGACGTTGCTGAGGAACCCTTACGCGATGCTCGCCTTACTTCGCCTTGCACCACAGACCGTCCCGATGGTGACGGCGTTCCGCGCGCGCCGCGGGGAGTGACCCCAAGGTGCACTGGGCACGGTGGAGTCAGGGCGCTGGGCGTCCGTACACGATCGGCGTCGAGGAGGAGGTCATGCTCCTCGACAGCTCGGATCATTCGCTCGTGCCATCGAGCGAAAGTGTGCTCGGACGCCTTCCGGACGAGCTCTCCAAGCACACCTCGCTGGAGACGCACGCTTCCGTGATCGAGCTGGCGACGGGCATCCACTCGGATGTCGCCGGGGCCGTGGCGGAGCTCACATCGCTGCGCGGGCAACTGGCCCGCGAGCTGCGCCAGATGGGCCTCGCTGCAGCGTCGGCGGGAACGTATCCGCTGGCGCGCTTGCGCGAGACGCACGTTTCCCAAGGAGCTCGCTACCGCGGCATCGCCGATTCGATGCGCTTCCTCGCTTTGAGGGATCCGACCTTCGCGCTCCATATCCACATTGGAGTTCCCGACCCGGACAACGCGATCCGGCTCTTGAACGGCCTGCGCGACGCGGTGCCACTGCTGCTCGCGCTGTCGGCCAACTCGCCCTTCTGTCAGGGACGCGACAGCGGCTTTGCCTCCGCCCGGACGATGATCTTCCAGGGCTTTCCCCGAACCGGCACGGCGCGTCCCTTTTCCGGCTACACGGAATACATCGACGCAGTTGACGCGCTGATCGCGTCCGGTGCGTTGCCCGACCCGAGCTACCTGTGGTGGGACGTACGCTTGCAGCCGGTTCTCGGGACCGTCGAGGTGCGCGTCATGGACGCGCAAACCACCGTCGGTGATACCGCGGCGCTCCTCGCGCTGGTTCACGCGCTCGCACGGCTCCAGCTGGAAGGCGAGCCACTCGAGGGCGCGATCGCCCCGGAAGTCCTGGCAGAGAATCGTTTCCTCGCGGCGCGGGACGGATTGGATGCCCGGTTGATCGACCCGGTGAAGCGCCGGCTGGTGCCGGCTCGCGTACTGTTGGACGCGCTGCTCGCGCGGTGCCGCGCACATACTGACGCAGTTGGCTCTGTCGAACTCGACCGGATCATGCGGCTCGTCGCAGCCAATGGCGCCGACCGCCAGCGCAGCTGGGCTCGCAACGGCGGCATCGCAGAGGTGGCCTCGATGCTCACACAGCGGTTCGGGGCGCCTAGCGGGCGACTCGTGTCCGACCGCCTAGCTCACTCGACAGAGCGCTCCTTTGCCTCGGCCTGAGCGGGCGCACACCTGTCAGATCAGGGGCGGCTAAAACCACCTGACGCTAACGGCTCACCCACCCTTCACATGCCGGTTGGCTCTCAACCTTGTCCGTGGCTTCCTACCAGAAGATGCGGGGGAGCACGATTGGCTGTTGCTGGCGGTCCGGGCAAAGTGTGCCTGTCCCTACGCGACGCGCTCGCCGTCGCGAGTCACCAAATTCCGGAGGGCAAGATGGCTGTCCATGCCACGTCTCAAAGTACCTCGGCCCAGTACGAGGAGTATGCGGACGACGACCGAGGCTACGGCTGGGTCGTATTCGCGGGTGTGCTCCTGCTGATGCTCGGGACCCTGAACTTCATCGAGGGCCTCGCGGCGATCGGCAACGCACACTTCTTCGTCGCCAACACCCACTACATCGCCGGCAGCCTCAACACCTGGGGCTGGGTAGTGCTGTGCATCGGGGTGATCGAATGGGCCGTCGGTATCGGCGTATTCGTCAAGAACCAGTTCTCGCGGTGGGTCGGGGTCGTCGTCCTCGCAGGCAACGCGATCGCGCAGCTGCTGATGATGCCCGCGTATCCGTTCTGGTCGCTCTCGATCTTCACCTTGGACATCCTCGCGATCTACGGCCTGATCGCGTACGGAAAGCGAATCAGCGAGGCCTGACAAAAGCGGCTTCTCTCGAAGCTCGGCGCGAGGCGACATGTTCTTCCGCGGTGGGAAACGACGCGTCTCCGGGCGTGACGCTTCGCGCTCGAGCGACCCCGAGGCCAACCGAAGCCAGCTGAAGCAGTCAGAGCAGTGGCGCAGCTGGCAGCTCTGCGCGCAGAAGGTGTGGCGGGCGTGGAATGAGTGGCTGGCCACCGACCGGCGCCAACGTGCCGAGTTATATCGTCGCTACATCGCTGCCCTCGCTGAGGAAGAACGAGCCGCCGCCAAGCTCGAGCACCTGATCAAGTGTGACGCGCAGACGCAGGGCACGGCGGCCGGCATGGCTCTGGCCGCGCCAGCCCACCGAAATCCAACGAGCGATCACTGACGTGTCCGAACGCGACGATTTCCCCAGAACCCGGCTGACACACCCCGAGCGCCGACTGTCACGCGATCGCTCCGACGGGCTGGACGCCGCGGTGGTGGAGTTGTGCGCCCAGTGCCTGGTCGGGATCGTCACCACGGCCACTCACGCAGAGCGGGTGAAGAACACCGTCCGGCCGCTGAGTGCATCAATGCGGTGACCGCGACGCCCACCCCGGGCGAATCTCCTCCTGCTGAGTTCTCCTGTGATCTCGTGGCCGGCACGATCGGCGCGAGCGGTTTGCGGGCTTGGTCGTGATCGTGCCGGCGATCTGTCGTGAGTAACGTACCCCCCGGCCGCTCATCTGCTGGCCAAGCCGGCGGAGGCGGTTTCCAACCTCGACTGCTCGTACTGCTTCATTCTGCCCAAGGCGATGCTGTATCCGGGCAGCCGCTTCCCGATGGCCGCCGAGCTGCTCGAGTCATACATCCGGCAGGTGATCGCCGCACACTCAGCCTCGCCGGTGGTCGAGATCGCGTGGCAGGGGCGAGCCGACGCTGATGGGGCTCGACTTCTTCCGCCGCTCGGTCGAGCTTGTCGATCGCCACCTGCGACCGGGGCAGCGGTCCCGTCTACACCATCCAGACGAACGGGACGAAGCTCGATCAGAGCTGGGCCGCGTTCTTCAAGGACTACGGCTTCCTGGTCGGGATCTCTATCGACGGGCCACGCGAGATCCACGACACCTCCCGGCTTACTCGCGGCGGCCGCGGCAGCTTCGATCAGTTCAATGCGCGGACTGGATCATCTGCACGCAGGCGGCGTCGATTTCAACGTCCTGACCACAGTGCATGGTGCCAACGAGCACGCGGCGTCGAGGTCTACCAGTTCTTGCGCGACGATTGCTGGGCCCGCTCTTTGCAGTTCATCCCGGTCATCGGAGGCGTCCCGGAGTCCGACGGCAGCAGCAGCGTGTCATGGTCGCCCTGACGCGACCGGCCCCTCTACACACAGGACGGCACCGGCGTCAGCACCCGCTCGGTCTCGCCGCATGGCTACGACCGTTTCCTGATCAACGTCTTCGCGGAGTGGGTGCGACGCGACATCGGCGAGGTGTAGGTCCAGACGTTTCGACAGCACATTCGCAAACTGGTCGGCCGAACAGCCCGTGATGTGCGTGCACTGCGAGGCGTGCCGAGTCGGTTTCGCACTCGAGCACACCGGCGATGTCTACTCCTGCGATCACTTCATCGAGCCACACTACCTCCTACTCGGGAACATCACCGACCACCGCCCGGCCGACCTCGTCGCGTCCGAGCAGCAGCAGCAATTCGGCCTGGACAAACTCCACGCAGTTCCGCGCTATTGCCTCCAATGCGAGGTTCGTTTCGCATGTCACGGTGGCTACCCCAAGGACCGCTTCACCGCCACCCCGGACGGCGACCCCGGGCCCAACTACCTATGCCCCAGCTTCAAGCAGTTCTTCCACCACGTCGAGGTGCCGACGCGCACGATGAAGCTCTTGCTCGCCCAGGACCAAGCACCCGCCGAGCTGATGAGGCTGTCCGACTCGCGCGACGCCCGCCGCGGACGCAACGAGCCCTGCACCTGCGGAAGCGGGCGCAAGTGGAAGTACCGTCACGACCATTCCTAACGTCACGCGCTCACGTCACAGCCGAGCGTCGGTCAAACCCAGGAGATCGCCTAGCTGCGGTATTGGTGGACGGGGTCCCTCAGGCCAGCGGCTCCCGATTACCGATTCCGCGGGACGTAACCTGGACTGAGCTCGCGATCGCGCTTCGGCTCCCCCGAGGTATCCAACCCCTGCGGCTGCCGCAGATGTGATGATCCCGGGCATGGAATCGTGCCCCGAACCTGCGTGCCGCCTCCGTCGGCAGAGACGATCTCGAGCGTGCCACCAACAGCTTCGACTCGATCACGCATGCCAGCGATTCCGATCCCGTCGCGATCTCCCCGGGAACGGATGCCGATACCATCGTCGCTGACTGTGAATGTGAGTGCATCCCGTCGTCGCGCGAGCCTCACCGTGACGGTGGCGCGCGTTCCGGCGTGCTTGGCAGCGTTCTGGATCGCCTCGCGAGCGCAGAAGTAGATCGCGGCCTCGATCGCGGCCGAGGAGCGCCCGATGCCCTCGTCCACGACATGAATCGGTGCCGGCGATCGGCACGCGAGCGACCGCAAGGCAGAGGCCAGGCCGAGATCCTGCAGCTCGGCTGGATAGATCCCGTGCGCGAGCGCGCGAATCTCCTCCAGCGCGGTGTCCAGGTCGCTTTGCGCCTCGTCGATCTGCTCGACGATCTGAGCGGGGTCGGACAGCTCGCGCGCGAGCTCCAGCCTGATCTGAATCGCCACGAGCTGCGCCTGCGCGCCGTCGTGGAGGTCTCGTTCAAGCCGCCGTCGTTCGCGCTGACCGGCATCGACGATCCGCGAGCGCGACGCGCGCAGCTCTTCGACCAGGCGGGCGTTGTCAAGCAGCAGAAGCGACGTTGCCGCCAGCCCCTCGACCACCGTGGAGTCGGTATCTAGCGCCGGGTCGTGGACCAGCGCCGCTACCGCCTGGTCTTTCCGTGTGACCCACGTGATGCTGCGTGCCGCAGGTTTATCCGAGAGCGTCAGGGGCGCACCGTCGACGTCGACGTACTCACTGTGCTCCGGTGACCAGAGGGCGAGTCTCAGCGACGAGTCGCCCAGCGCGTCCGCGAGCAACTTCTGCACGGTGGCAGGGGTGAGCGGCTTTCCGTTCGCGCGGATGGCGACCTGACCGAGGCTCATGGCCGCAAAGACATCGCCGCGGATCTGCCCGGCGAGAATTACGAACGGAATCGCGAGAAGCAGCAACCCATTCGTAAGCCTCAGCGTCCCGGCGAGCCTTGGGTAGACGGGATCGAGCAATAGCGCTATCACAAATTCCGCGACCGACGCGATGATCACAACCGCCAGCGGCTCGATCGCGCGGCGCCGCAGACGGCTTGAGGATCGAGCCTTCGCGAATACCAGCATCGCGACACCGAGCGACGAGATCACAAACAAGATACGAAAGGCGGTAGCGAGTGCCGCTCCCGCGGCTCCGTGGCCACTGACGAGCTGCAGCGCGTTCGGTGGGCAGCGTTTCCCGCAGTCGACGAACGTGCCGCCAGCCGGCAGCGACGGAGATAACGCCAGGATCAAGCCCCACACCACGACCGTGCTGAGCCCCAGCGCGAACATGAATCTGCGCTCCAGCCGTGTCTCAAGCCGACCGCTTGGATAGCACAGATACATGTAGGCCGAACACACCACGGCCGTGGCCCACACGACCATTCCCACCGTGTGGACGAGCGGTGCGCCCGACCCGACAAGCGAAGTCGCTGCCTGCAGGAATCCCACGCCCGTAACGACCGGGCCGAGCCAACTCTCAGGTTGGCGCCACCACGTGTAGACCCCGACCGCCAAATACGACGCGACGATGGCGCCTCTCCATAGACCGACCGGCCCCGGGTTGACCAGTACCGGGCTGTGCACGCCGGCCCAGACCGTCAGCACCGCCGCGACGGCGCCCGCCGCCCCCAGCACCGGCACCAGAAATGTCCCCGGCCGGCCGCCGAGACGAGCTAGCGGTGCTCGAATGACCAATCCGGTTTCCACCGAAGCTACATGTTCATTTACAACCCCGCGCAATGCATCGGAAAAAGCGCTCATCGGTCTTGTGGCAAACCACGGAGGCACAACTGGCCCCGGACCACGCGCTCAACATGCCCAGCGCAGCGGCTTGAACACGAGCCGCTTCTCGGCTTGCCCGCCCCGGGGGTCGGCAGGAAAGGGTCACGCACCAACCGCGCTCACTCGGGAAGGGATCAACCACCATCGATTCCCAATCGAGACGGCAACGCGCGCCGTTGTTCGTAATGCGCGGACGCGAAATGGACGCAGACGCCCGCCACGATTGTTCACTCCAGAAACCAATAAATGGCTCTGAGCAGGCGAAAGCGGAAGCCCTCTGTCGGACTCGAACCGACGACCCCTTCCTTACCATGGAAGTGCTCTACCAGCTGAGCTAAGAGGGCGCTCGGCGCCAGCGTAGCGCTTTGAGGCGGGGTGAAGCTAGCCGCTGTAGGCGGCTTGCAAGAGAGAGAGCATGGTGCCCGCGGTCTGGGAGCCGATCGGAGAGCCGCTCGAGTCGGCGAACCCGATTTCGAGGTGCGGACCGGTTGAGATGCCGACGATTCCGGGTCCGATCGAGCTCATGACCTGACCGGCGCCGACGTGGGTTCCGACCGGCAGCTGGTTGAGCGGGCCGGCGTGGCCGTAGTAGACGTAGCTGTAGCTGTCGAGGGGGCTGTCGCAGTGGAGCACGGGCGCCCAAGGGCCGAAGCCGCCGATGCCATGCAGGACGATCGTGCCCGAGCAGACGGCGTACTCAGGGGTGTCGCCGGGCGCCGAGATGTCGACGCCCTGGTCAGGCGACCATTCGCTCGGCGGCGCGGCCGCGCTCTTGGGCAGCGGGAAGGTGAAGCCACCCGCGGACACCGGAGCCGAGCCGGGCGCGATCGCGGGTGAAGAGCCGCCGCCCGAGGACCCGGCGGACTGCTGCGCCGCGCGCTCCGCCAGCGCAGCCTGGGCCGCCTCGAGCTGGGAGAGCTGGTGCTCAAGATGGCCGACCTCGGCGCGGGCATTCGCCAGCTGGCTGGCCTTGGCGTCCCGGAACTGCGCGAGCGCATTGCGTTGCTGCTCGAGGCCGGCGCTGGTTCGGTCCAGGCCGTCGCGCTCGGCCTGGACCTGATCGGTGAGTATCTGCTGGCGGACCGCGAGCTTGCCCAGCCGGATCGCCTCGCCGGCGACAGCGCGCCGGGCGGCACGGACCTGGTGGATGACGTCGACGTCCTGCTTGCGGACCCGCGCCATGTAAGAGAGTTGGTCGAGCAGATCCTGGAACCCGGTGGCGCTGAGCACGACGGTCACCACGTCCGGAGTGTTGGACTCATAGGTCGCGACGAGCTGGGCGGCGAGCATGTTCTCAGCGTGGGCCTCGTAGGCCTCGAGCTGCGCGAGCCGCGTTCGTGCGGCGGAAAGTTCGAAACGCAGCTTCACCAGCTGGTTCCACTTGGCAAGGAGCTCGGCCTGGATGACGGTGAGGCGCCGCCCCAGCGACGCGATGCTCGCGTCGAGCTGTCCTATCCGGCCCGAGGCGGAGCTCACCGCCCCCGCCAGCGCCGAGACGTGTCCCTGGCCGGCGCTGATCTGCTGCCGGAGCTGGCCGATACTTGCTGCCCTAGCGCTGGGCGACCCCGACCCGAGGCCGACCAGTCCGGCGACGACTAGGACCAGCGCCAACGTGATGGCGCATGTCGGACGGGTCAGTCGCCTCCTTCGCGTGAACATCG
>Ga0187770_10002528_pt1 | contig 10253 bp, 8 predicted proteins | sample 0116_SJ02_MP02_2_FD_133154 | JGI IMG/M metagenome (GOLD analysis project Ga0187770, IMG submission 133154) | Tropical peat soil microbial communities from peatlands in Department of Meta, Colombia - 0116_SJ02_MP02_20_MG | ecosystem: Environmental > Terrestrial > Soil > Wetlands > Peat | place... | reverse complement strand
GATGTGAGAAACAAAATCTCTTTAATGCGTGAAGAAATCGAGAAGAAAGAGAAGCCAATGCAGTGGAAAATGAGAGCTCGCATTGGGACCAAACGTAAATGGTACCGAGACGTTTCGGAAGTTCCGGAATAACCCCTCAAAGAAAGGAGAAGGAACATGTTCGAGATATTATCTAATGAAGATGTCCTAAAGATTCATGATGCGTCCCTTGACGTCTTAGAGCGAACGGGTATTATGGTTGAAAGTGATGAGCTTGTTAACATCTTGAGCAAAAGCGGTGGCAGCGTTGATTCTAGGACACGGCAGGTTTGTCTGCCTCGGGAGCTTGTTATCGAACACATCAAGAAGGCACCGACACAGTTCATTGCGTATGGCAGAACCTCAAACCGCGACCTAAGAATTGAGAGAGGAAAAGTTTACGCCCGTACTGGGAATGGTCGCATTGACGTAACAGATGTTGCGACCGGTCAGCGCAGAAAAAGCATTAGATCAGATGTCGAGACTTGCGCCGTACTGATTGACGCCCTAGAAAACGTCCATATGGGAACAGGTGTTCTTTATCCGAGCGACGTACCTCCAAGTGCTGTCGACTTGATTAGCTTTGAAACTATGTTGGAGAACACCGATAAACACATCAAAGTAGGGGCGGAAACCGCCAGAAACCTAGGATGCATAGTGAAAATGGCTGAAGTTGTTCGGGGCGGAACGGATGAGTTCGAGAAAAAGCCGCTGATGACTCTAATACTTAGCCCCGTAAGCCCTCTGGTCTGGGATGATGAGGCAGCTGATTTAGCTATCTTTGCATCTAAACACAAGCTACCCGTTAACGTGGAGCCGGCTCCAATAGGCGGGTCAACGGCCCCCGTGACTCTTGCGGGTCATTTGGTTCTTGCTAATGCGGAAACTCTAGCGGGCATCGCAATTCTTCAAATTCTGAACCCAGGTACTCCGGTATACTATTCACCACGTTTCACAACAATGGACATGAGAAGTGGAGACGTGGCATTTGGATCTATCGAGAACGAGATAATGGACGTGGCTGCAGCGCAGATGGCGCGATACTACAATGTTCCAGTCGATTTGGAGGGTGTCGAGCTCTACCTAGGCGCCCTTGCCGGCATAAATGTAATAGGGGGCGTCGGGTCCGCCCAAGCTGGCCTGACCCAAGACTTCGCGCAGACGGTATTGGACAATGAAATTCTCGGGATTATCTTGAGGATGCTTCGCGGCATAGAAATTAGTCGAGAAACACTAGCTGTTGACGTTATAGGTCGCATCAAGCCGGGTGGCAATTATCTTGGCGACAAGCACACCCTGACCTATTACGCGAAGGAGCACTATCTTCCACAGCTTCTGGCATCGGGAAAGGTTTGGGAAAGGGCATTGGTTTCATTAGCTTCAAAAGAAGTGAAGGAGAAAGCAAGAGACAAAGCAACAGAGATCTTGAAACAGCACAAATCGGCTCGGCTTGACAGGGACACTGTGAAGAAGCTACGTTCAATCTTAGCTGACGCAATGCGCTCTGCATGAAATCTAAACCTCAACATGAGTTGGATTACAAGTTGTTTTGTATCGTGAACTGCTTAACTAACCATATATCGAGCGTTACATTAATTACGGTAAACAGGGAATCGTTAACTTCAGTGCAAAGGCCGACCCATTGACCTCCGGAGCCGAAAACTTGTGGTAGTAAGGCCGAGAGGGCTAGTTGTTTTCATAGCGAGACGAATTGTCCTCTCAGTCGGCGTCTTGTTTGGTGTCATCTTCATAACATTCTTCATCTCAAGGGTGGCAATTCCGAACCCTGCAAGAGTTTGGGCTGGACCACGGGCGAGCCCTGCGGCAATCGCCGCACTCACAGCACGTTTTCATCTCGCTGACCCCATTTACGTCCAGTTCTATTACTACCTAGTCGATCTGCTGCATGGAGACTGGGGTGTCTCGCCCAGCTCAGGTCAACCAGTCTTTACCAGCATCGCTACATACTTGCCGGCAACCGTTGAATTGACCATAGCCGCCATAATCTTGACGACCCTGATTGGAATACCCCTCGGAGTTTTCGCTGCCACCAACAAAGACGGAGTTGTGGACCACTTATGCAGGGTGGTTTCTCTTTCAGGTGTTGCTTCGCCACCATTCCTTGCAGCCCTCCTGCTCCAGCTAATCTTCTTCTACTTTCTCAAACTCTTTCCCGATTCTGGCGGTAGGTTATCCATCTCCGTGGCCCCACCGACCACGATAACAGGACTGTACACCGTTGACAGCATAATCACCGGTGATTTGCCCGCGTTTGTGAGCGCGTTACAGCATCTGGTCTTGCCCTCATTCGCACTGGCATTCCTGATCCTAGGCCTGATGAGTAGGCTCGTCCGAGCCTCTATGCTGGAAGCGCTTACCAGTGACTACGTTAGGACCCTGAAAGCGAAAGGACTGAGCAGACGATTGATAATCTATAAACATGCACTCCGAAATTCCATGACACAGCCGGTCACGGCGCTTAGTATTTACGTTGCGTACACGCTCGGAGGCTCCGTTGTAATCGAGTCAATCTTCAGTTGGCCGGGCGTTGGAAGATACGCGGCCCAGGCAGCCCAAGTATTCGACTTGCCTGCAGTCATGGGAACAACAATAGTTTTCACGCTCGGGGTGGTGTTCGCAAACTTAGCCGCGGACATCCTCCTAGCCGTAATCGATCCGAGGATTAGGCTGAGGTGAGGAAAAATGGGCGTAAGCATCGACCGAAGGGAAATTACGGTAATCCTCACCATCCTGAGGCGAGATAGGCTCTCGATCTTCGGCATAGCCGTGGCGGCCGCCTTCATTGCAACCTCAACTGCCGTCGTAATTTTGGGGAGCAAGTTGGTACCTTACGATCCGACTCAGGTGAACATGATGCTTGCGTTTCAAGCGCCGTCTTTTCAGCACTTATTCGGGACGGATAATCTTGGAAGAGACATCTTCAGCAGGTGTGTGATTGCAGCTCCGATAGACGCACAGATAGGATTCTCGATAGTTGGAATCTCGGTTCTCATAGGAACGGTACTAGGCTCATTCTCAGGATACATTGGAGGAAAGGTCGACGAGACCTTCATGAGAATCACTGACGTCTTCATCTCTGTTCCAACACTTGTTCTTGCAGTAGTGGTCGCTGTCGCACTCGGGCCAGGGGTCGAACATGTGATCGAGGCGAACCTAGTGGGTTGGTGGCCGGTATATGCTAGGTTAGCCAGGGCAGGTGCGCTTTCACTCAAAGAATCACAATTTATCGAGGCTGCGAAGGTAGCTGGCATCTCAAGGCATAAGATCATTCTCAAGCATGTACTCCCGAATAATATCTCGCCTATTCTTGTCTACGCCACGCTTGACATTGGAAACGCAATCCTCTACGCCTCAGTGTTAAGCTACCTCGGATTGGGCGCTCAACCTCCGCAGGCAGAGTGGGGAAGGATGGTGTATGACGGGCAAGTGTATCTAGTAAACGCGTGGTGGATCTCTATCATACCTGGCGTTGTAATATTCGCCGTCGCACTGGCCTTCAACTTGCTAGGTGACGCTCTGAGGGATGCTTTCGACCCGAGGTACAGGAAGTAGCAATGATGCACCCCGTCCTTGAAGTGCATGATCTTAGCGTCGTTTTCGAGACGTTTGAGGGTAGATATAGCGCCCTCAATAGCATCGACGTAACGATCAATGAAAGTGAGGTTATGGGGCTCGTAGGCGAGTCGGGATGCGGTAAGTCCACGCTCGCACTAGCGGTAATGGGGCTTTTACCCCGCCCCCATGCAAAGGTTCCCTCAGGCAGCATCACGTTCAGGGGAAAAAATCTCCTCTCGTACACAGAGAAGGAAATGGAACAGGTACGGGGAACCGACATTAGTATGATTTTCCAAGAACCGCTTACTTCTCTCGACCCACTGTTCACGATTGGCGACCAGCTCTCCGAAACGATCCAGATCAAGCTGCAGCGAGCGGGTGGGAACGCCGGCTGGAACTCGGGAAAGGTGAAGGCAGAGGTTGTGAACTGGATGAAACGCGTTGGCTTGGCAGACCCCGAGAGTGCGATCGAACGGTATCCGCACGAATTCAGCGGGGGAATGAGGCAGAGAGTCATGATAGCCATGGCACTGGCCGCCGAACCACAACTCATGCTCGCCGACGAGCCGACAAGCGCACTCGACGTGACAACCCAAGTCCAGATCCTGAGACTCGTGAAATCCCTGGTCAGTCAAGTGAGAGCCTCTGTTCTTTTCATCTCACACGATCTTGCCGTAGTCGCCCAGATCGCTGACAGAGTAGCGGTCATGTATGCCGGAATAATAGTCGAAGAGGCGTCCGTGAACGAGATCTTCGAGAACCCGCTTCATCCCTATACGCAGGCGCTGCTTAGCTCTTTCCCTAAAGAGAAGTCGATCAAAAAGAGCAGATTAGAGATTATACGCGGGTCGGTCCCGAACCTTACCCACATACCTCCGGGTTGCCCATTCCATCCTAGATGCCAGCTCATGAAAGAGGGGTGTTCGATGGCTAGGCCCGAATTGCGGGAGATTTCGCCAGGCCACAAAATCGCATGCGATCGGCCATGAGCAACACTGGACTTCTTCGTCTTGAGGGCATCGTCACCCATTTCCCGGCTAAGGGAGCCATGTTCTACAGCGAAAGCGGGGCTCTGGTTACGGGCACAATAATTCACGCCGTCGATGGCGTGGATCTAAGCCTGGATCGAAATACAACTCTCGGAATCGTCGGCGAAAGCGGATGCGGCAAGACCACACTGGCCAAGACTATCCTGCTACTGATTAAACCAACGTCAGGAAGGCTCTACTTTGAAGGACGCGAGATCACCAATCTTTCCTATGCGGACCTAGCTAAGATTCGACCAAACCTACAGATGATCTTCCAAGACCCATTCTCGTCCCTCGACCCACGGATGCGTGCTAAGGACATCATCGCCGAGCCCTTAACGGTCGTGACCAATGACCGAGAAAAGGTAAAGAAGAGGGTACTTGAGGTTTTCGAGCAAGTCGGTCTCACTGCAGACCAGCTGAACCGTTTTCCCAATGAGTTCAGCGGAGGACAGAGGCAAAGGATATCGATTGCTAGGGCTCTAGCGACGAAACCTAAGCTTGTCATCTTAGATGAACCCACGAGTGCGCTCGACGCGTCAATTCAAGCTCAGATCTTGAACTTGCTTCTGGATATCCAAGAGCAGTACAAAGTGAGTTACCTCTTCATCTCGCACAACGTAAGTGTGGTGCGGCATATGAGCGACAGAATTGCCGTAATGTATCTGGGAAAGGTTGTGGAGGAAGGTCCCGTCGAGGACCTGATGAGCAAGCCGAAGCATCCCTACACCTCCGCTCTGATTTCGTCAATCCCGAAACCTAATCCCAAGGCGAGGAGAGAGATGGCTGAGATACGGGGAGAAACTCCTAGCCCCATTAATCCACCGAGTGGTTGCCGGTATCACACGAGGTGCCCGTTCGCGACCAAACTATGCAGCGACAAGGAACCGCAGCTTCAAGAACTCGAGAGCGCTCATCTTGTCGCATGTCATTACCCGCTCAACGCCTAAACGAATGAAGTTAGCTGTTTGCTACCGCATATTATTCCAAGCGCCAAGCGTGAATTTCGCAGGTTTACGATGCTTCGTAGTTATCGGAGCGGTATTATGAAGCGCGGATAGGGGGAAGGAGAAAATGAGTGAGACAATCGAGAAACTTTGCTCTGTCTTATCGTAGAACTTATTGCCGAATAATCTGAGACATGACGTTTGGATAATAATTACTTGCTTGGTTAGTTACTTACTTCATTTTCCTGACTATTCGATAGTCTTAAGCCTCTCACCTTGAGTCACAAGGTTAGGTCTCGAATTCCCTTGTCTCAACGTCAGGATAAGCGGCTCATCGTAGCCATCGTTTTGGTGGCAATTATTTGTGTGGCTGGAACTTATGCGGTTATGAGTTCCAGGATGTCTAGCACATCGAGTACCACGGTTGCGTCCACGTCGGCTTCGGCAACTGCTCAGGGTGGGGGCACGTTAGTGCTTGAAGAGCTTTGCTGCATCGATTCATTTGATCCTGCTGTCGTAACGTCTTCCGAAGGAGGCGAAGCAGTTCAGGCAGTGTACCAAGGTCTGTTAACGTATGCACTGAATTCCTCACAGATAGTTCCGCTCCTAGCTGAAAGCTATAACATAAGTTCTGACGGTTTGACGTACACGTTCAAACTGCGGCAGGGTATCACATTCTCAAATGGAGATCCGTTGAACTCGTACGTGTTCTGGTACTCGATATACAGAGCCGCAATCATGGCTCAGTTCGGTTCATACCTCGTCACTGTATCACTGAGTACAACTGGTATAACGGCTAAAATGCTGAACGAGTATACAAACGCCACTCCGCCTGAAAGCCTAATCCAGATAATGCAAACTCCTACAAACGCTATTGTTACACCAGATCCATACACGTTGGTCTTCCATTTGGCCCACCCATTTGCAGGCTTCCTCGCGACTCTTACTCAACCTGAGCATGTGGCCGTTGACCCTGTGGTTGTTTCGGCCCACGGAGGCGTTGTCGCTGGTCAGACAAATAGCTGGATGACCTTGAACGCGGTGGGGAATGGCCCGTTCGAGGTCGTGCAGTATCAAACAAACGAACAGCTCACGCTCGAGAGGAATCCGACGTACTGGGGCGGTAACGGCGACGTGCAACCCACCCCAAGAATTGCCCGACTCGTTATAAAGTACGTACCCAACGGACTTACTAGAGTTGAGGACGTTCAGCGTGGGTCAGCGCAAATGGCATACGTGGATCCTACCCTGGTAGCTCAGGCAGTTTCTGCAGGCGGAATATACGTTCCCAACATTGGGCCGATGCCAGCAATTAATGTCTTCTGCCTTAATACTGCGAAGTTTCCGTTCAGTAACAAGCTGATAAGGGAAGCTGTCGTTCACGCGGTCAACTACACTGCCGCCTTACAAGAGTTTCATGGGTTTGGCATATCGTACGTGGGGCCAGTCCCCAGGGGTCTGGTGGGGTATGCCTCTAATCTGCAGCTATATAGCTACAATCTTACGCTTGCCCAACAGCTCCTCGCTCAAGCAGGGTATCCGAACGGGAAGGGAATCCCAACGATCACCATCATGGCGCAGAGTGACTCGCCTCAGGGACCCGATCTCGCCACGATCTATCAGTCTGACCTCGCCCAGATAGGAATAAACGCGAAAATAATTACGGAGCCATACGCTTCAGAGCTAAGCTTCTTCTCAACCACTAGTCCGTCGAACAGTACTTATCCGGACCTCCTGTACACCATTTGGGCCTGGTACCCAGATCCGTGGGCCTTCTCGAATTGGATGGCTAGCCCGGTAGGGTTTGCGAGTTCTAATCTGGGTGGTTACAACAACACGGCTGTCAATAGCCTTCTTGCTCAGGCAGATGCAACCCTCAATCAAACGCAGAGAGGTTTAATCTATCAACAAGTCGCGGAAGTAGTGTATAATGACTACGCGTTCATATGGACAGCTCAGGGAAAGAACGAATTCGAATCGGGTGTGCCAATAGTTAGTACGTCGGTCGCAGGTATCGTAGTTAATCTGGGCTTCTGGGAATCAGATTTCACCCATCTCTATCTGACCTCTTGATAGTTTCCGAAAACGGGAAGTGCTATCGCAAACAGCTTCTCGACGCAGAGTTGAGCAGATCGGGAGAATCAACGATGAGGTCTTGGGCGCAAGGAGTTAATGGAGAATAGGTTCGCTCTGCTCAAGTTTTCAGTCTTAAAGCCTCGTCAAGTGATCGGTCAGCGTTTGAATAACGAAGCCGTACATACTGCTAAGACAAGAGAATTCGAAGTCAAGAGTTGTCCAGTTCATTCTGACGATGGTCTTATCTGTTAGCGAGTCGGGTTGACGGATGATTAGAAATTGAAGCGCCAGCCCCGCTCTGGCGGGGCTAATTCATTCCCGGCTGCTAGACCAAGGTGCTTGGTCTCGGCGCGCCGAGTCGCTGGCGCTGGAGTTTGCTCGAACGTTCGCGCGTTCGATTGGTTTGATGCTGGCGGCCTCATATCTTGCTCAAAGTGACTTTTCGAACAGTCTTGTAACGGAGTTAATTCTGAAGTCACATGTTTTCGCGATTCTTGCTTTGGCTGCGAGACCCTTTGCGTATCCCGTGAGACCTATGATTAGGCCGATGTCGAGCTTCTTTCTAAGCTCTGCCATGGCGTACTCATCTGATAGTGTCATTGGATCTACGTCGAGTTTCTTCGCAACGTATGCTTTTGCATCTCGGATTTTTAGTTTCTTTTCCATCTGTGCTCTTGCGACGAGGTCTCCGGCGGTTCTTAAGCCACCTAGGCCGATCGCCATTCTGTATGCGAGGTCTATTCCTGCTGGGTCGCCAGCTCCTAACTATGCACCGTCGATGTCGGCAATCTCTACCATTGCCTTTGCTGCTCTGGTTACTGCGTCTATTGGGGGAGTCTCGGTCATAGGGACGCCGCAGACGCCCATGCCCATGTTACAGTGGATTGGTATCTGAACTTCTTTGGTTACTGCTTTGATGAACGTCAGTGCCCTTCCGAGGTTCCATGGGAAGGACTTCGTCGTCCTTGTATTTACGACGGGCCCGAACATGCTGGCCCCAGCCTTTTCAATCAACTTCCCTTGTTGGTGTGGCCAAAGCCCGGCTAAGCGTGTGCCCTCGTAGTCGAGTTCGCAGTGCATTCCTTCGATCATTTCTCCTGCCATTCCGACCTCCACTGCTAAGTTGGTCTCCCTCTTCACTTGCTCAATTCCCCTAAGCGTGGCGTAGAATTCGGCATCGCCGTACGCAGCGGTGGTATCGAAGTCGAATCCGTCTGAGCCAGCCTGATCCATGATTTTGGCTAGGTAAATGATGTCTGCTTCCAGGTCCTCCGCCGCGCGTTCCTGAGTTTCTCTGGATTCCTTGATTTTTCCCTGTTTGAGTAGTTCCGTTGGCGCTGGCCATGGTCCCCCCAAGCTCTGGTAGTAGGAACCTAGGTTGGGCATGGCTCCGTAGAAGAGCGGTATTATGCTCATCATCTGAGCGTTTTCCATGTGCTGAGCCTCATCGAAAGCTATGGCCTTACATGGCTTGAAGCTGTAGTCCGCGTTGCCGAGTTCCATGGTATCGAGGCCTACAATCCTTTCGCCAACGCTGATGGCCTGTTCTTTCGATAGGGGAGCTCCACTGTAACGTGAGGCACCAGTATACTTTAGGACTCCTCCGTCCCGGGTTAGCACCACTTCTCTTCCGCGTTCTACCGACACGGTTTTGTTCGGTTCGGTTATGATTTCCAGAACATGATCGAACTCGTTGCCCGTAAGTCCGGGGATATGGCCCTTTTCGGCGGCATCGTTAGATCCTGCTTCCAACTCAGCTTTGATCTGTTCTTTAGTCATTTTGATTAGAACGCCACTTCCACTTCTAGTTGCGATTTCCAAGCGTTTTTTCACCTCCTCTACACGCGACCACTCCAAGCTTTCAAGTCCGAAGGAATAGGAAATTTCAGGTCTGATACGTGTCTCTGTTCCAGTCCTCCCTCTTAACCTCCGAGCAGTCGCTTGGCTTTCTTCGTCGCATCAATGGCATCTTCAGCGTAACCGTCAGCCCCAATGTCCTGAGCCCACTCAGGAGTCACAGTGGCGCCGCCAACCATCACCTTCACACTATTTCTGGTCCCCGCCAGCTTCAGAGCGTCTATTACATCCCGTTGTTTTGTTCTTGTAGTGGTCATCAAAGCGCTGAGACCGAGTATCTGGGGCTTGATCTCGTTGATCTTTTCAACGAACACCTTGTCAGGAATGTCCACGCCGAGGTCAACGACGTCGAATCCATCAGCCGTAAGCATCGCGGCGACAATTGATTTTCCAATATCGTGAATATCGCCCTCTACAGTCCCTATCAGGAACTTCCCGGAAGTAGCGAGATGCTTCTTCTGCCTTAGCAGTTCCGGTTTCAAAAGTTCAACACCGGTCTTCATCGCTTCCCCGCTCAGAATGAGTTGCATGAGAAACATTTCTCCGGCCTCGAACCTTCGGCCGACCTCCCTCAAACCCTTGGCGAGACCGTTCTCAATCGCTTCGAGGGGATCAAGTTGCTCCGCTAGTGCCTCAGCTACCGCGCTTCTTGCAGCCTCGATGTTACCCTCTATTACAGAAGCTGACAGCTTCTGCAAAATGCCATTTTTGTCGCTCATTAAAATCCCACTGGACAATGTCGTAATGCAAG
>Ga0187770_10002527_pt1 | contig 10253 bp, 8 predicted proteins | sample 0116_SJ02_MP02_2_FD_133154 | JGI IMG/M metagenome (GOLD analysis project Ga0187770, IMG submission 133154) | Tropical peat soil microbial communities from peatlands in Department of Meta, Colombia - 0116_SJ02_MP02_20_MG | ecosystem: Environmental > Terrestrial > Soil > Wetlands > Peat | place... | reverse complement strand
AGCTTTCCGCGCTCATTGATGGCGGCGGACATGAACGTGGGATGCGCTCCGGAACTCTGAATGTCCCGGGCATCGTAGGACTCGGCAAGGCCTGTGAAATCTGTCAAAACGAAATGCAGGCAGAAGGCGGAAGGCTGCGTTTGTTTCGGGACAGGTTGAAGGAGGGCATCGCCAGCCGCTTGGACGGCGTCTCCATCAACGGGTCGATGGAACATCGCCTTCCGAATAGCCTCAATGTCAGCTTCGCTGGCGTGGAGGGAGAATCGCTTCTGATGGGGATCAGCGACGTTGCGGTTTCGAGCGGATCCGCCTGCACTTCCGCAAAGATTGAGCCAAGTTACGTACTCAAGGCAATCGGCGTCAACGAAGACCTGGCACATTCCTCGATTCGCTTTGGACTCGGACGGTTCAATACGGAAGAAGAAGTCGATTACGCCATCGAGCGCGTGGTTGATACCGTAAAGCGTCTGCGGGAGCTTTCGCCGTGGTTTGATTCTCCCAAAAAGGTGGCAGGTTCTGGGAACGCAAATTCGAAAACCGTTTAGGATCTCCAGCATCAAATAGGGTGCTAGAGCAATCGATTCGACCTTTGGGGTGATTATGATTCACATATCCGAGAAGGCAGCGGCTAGGATCTTGGAGTTGCTGCAGAAAGAAGGAATCCCGGCAGAAACCGGAGGGCTGCGAGTGGGCGTGCAGGGAGGTGGATGTTCGGGTTTAAGCTATGCCATGCGGCTGGAAACGCAGGCACGCAGCCAAGACAGGGTTTTCGAGGAACACGGAATCCGGGTTTTCGTGGATCCCAAGAGTTTTCTGTATTTGCAGGACACTACGCTGGACTATCAAGCGGATTTGATGAAGCAGGGTTTTGTGTTTCAGAACCCGCAGGCGTCACGAACTTGCGGCTGCGGGAGTTCGTTCACCGTCTAAGATGTCTATTCTCGGGTGGCGGTCTTCTTTGCCTGGGAGCACACAAATCTAGGCAGTTTGCATGTGATGTGGATTCCAATTTCCAGTTGATCTGCGCGACAGGAGAGAATCATGGAGGCAGACTTGCGGTATCCGATTGGCAAATTCCAGCGCATTGAGAATCTGACAGACGAACAGCGCCGCGCCTATATCGATCAGATTGCCGAGGTGCCGGCACAACTGAACGCCGCCCTGGAAGGATTGAAACCCGAACAACTCGACACGCCCTATCGTCCCGGCGGCTGGACAGTGCGTCAGGTCGTGCACCATCTTCCCGACAGTCACATGAATGCGTTCACGCGATTCAAGCTCGCGCTGACGGAGGATGAGCCGACAATTAAGCCGTACAACGAAGCGCGCTGGGCCGAATTGGCCGACGCCAGGAATGCCCCCATCGGACCGTCGCTCGCACTGCTTGATAGCTTGCACAATCGCTGGGTTGTTCTCATGCGTTCGCTCACGCCCGCGGATTGGGCGCGGAAATTCCGCCATCCCGAGCGCGGAGTTGTGACGCTGGAGGACAACTTGGGGATGTATGCTTGGCATGGCCGGCACCATGTCGCACACATTACATCACTGCGCGAGCGCAACGGCTGGCGCTGAGTTTCTAGGGAGATCGGCCGCGCAAGTTGATGCTTCCCGCCTTGGGGGTGTCTGTTTGTGTTTTGAACTGAATCCTGCACGCGGTCCGCAATGCCGCAATTCGCTTTTTCTCTGATAGACTAGATGTGATTTCCTTGGTTGTCTTGCGGCGCTATGGTGCAACGGTTAGCACGCGGCCCTTTCAAGGCCGAAATACGGGTTCGATTCCCGTTAGCGCTACCAACTCCTGCCTCATTAAGACGCGAAGAACCTCGCCCGAGTAGGCCTGCGTCGCTTGAGGAACCGCACATCATCGCCCCTAGTCCAGCTCGTGACTCCGAGTTGGAAGGATGAAATCGGAATGGCAGAGCGCCCATGCACATATGGCGACACGCTGCATTTCAGGTAACAACTACCCTCATTTAGCTCCTTGTCAACATATGCGTTCATCCGCCGAAACTGCACATGGGAAGTGACCAACAGCGGAGCCTAATACATTCCGGATGTGCACTTCTTGACACACTTCTATGGCTGTAGCTTCCGTGCGATTCTGTAACTTTTCTACCCTTTTACATTGACTTGGCAGAGGAACGTCTTGAACTGCGACATCTAACTGCTTCTCGATGTTGGGGATACAGTGAGAGGCGGCTGGCCTAACGCATGCATCTCCAACTCCAGATTTGGCGCGGTTGCTCCTTTTCAGCAACCGTCGAGGGAGCGCACGTGGACTTGGACAAAGCGAAACCAACCAGACAACACCGCAGAAGTCCTTACGAGTCAGGTTTCAGCATCGTCGAGTTGATGATAGTGGTCACAATAATGCTGATCCTCCTTGGCATCGCCATCATCCAACTGCAACCTTCACTACAGCAGCTTCGCGCGAATGCCGCGCTGAACGCAGCAAAGGGAGCGGTTCGCCAGGGGCGTGAGGCATCCATTTCCCAGCGCAGGACAATCGTGCTGCAGTTTGTGACTCCGGCAGCAAACACTTCATGCCCGCCAAGTGGGGGAACGACAGCCTGCATAGAATTGTCGCAGGTTTCGGAGCCGGGAAACGTCGTTCAGCCTCCATTCCAGATCACCCCTATCACCGGTAGCGTGCAGTTTATGACCTTCACTGGGTTGGATACACCCGATGGTTATGGCGTTCCGGCTACCGGCGGGATCATGTTCGGTGGAGTTTCGGGCGGTCCCCAAAGCGGAATGCAATTCCAAAGCGACGGCACGTTCACCGACGGCAACGGCAACCCGATTAACGGGACAATCTTCATGGGGATTGCCAACATCCCTGCGACCGCGCGTGCGGTCACAATACTTGGAAACACGGGAAGAGTGCACACGTTTTCTGGCAATGATCACGGTTGGTACTACGGCGCCTGAGGAGAATAGCGATGAGGAAATGTTTGCGCGGGCGGCATAACGCAGGTTTCACGCTGCTGGAAGTCATGATCGCCATCGTCGTTTTGATCATAGGTGTTCTCAGTTTGGCCGTGATGCTGGCGGTCAGTGTAATGTATTTGAAGACGTCACAACTTGATTACATTGCCCAGCAGAAGGCCGCCGAAGCCGTCGAATCGATATTCACGGCCCGCGACATGGGGCAGGCAACGTGGGCCACAATTTGCAATGCCGGCTCGCCTGTATGCACCAGCGGCATTTTCGTGGCTGGGCCCACGGCACTGTGCGATCCCGGCCCGGACGGCATCGTGGGCACAGCGGACGATTTCAACGGCACCAATTGTGCCGTTCAGGCCGACGCCATTCTTCTGCCGAGCGGAAGCACCATAAACAATGTGACGAACACCCGCGTTCCGCTCACCGACTTCAACTTCCAGAGAACTATCACAATCACCACCGTGAACGTAAATGGGAATCCAATGAACAATGTGCGGCAGATCCAGGTGACCATCACCTACCAGGCCGGCCAAATCAAGAAGACTTACACGATGACAACGAACATCTCGAATTTCTCGTAGACCTGGGCGAGGGGAGACACGAAATGAAGCACGAAAAGGGTTTCAGCTTGGCGGAAGTGCTTATCGCTTGCACCATCATGCTCATTGTCATGGGGGCTGTTGTGCAGACCCTCACGGATGGACTCCATGCCACCCAAGCCGTCACGTTGATGGCGGATACGCAGGAGAATCTGCGTGGGGGGATGAACTACATCGTCCGGGATCTGTCAATGGCGGGAGAGGGAATTCCCCAGGGGGGCGTTCCGATCACCGCCGGAACCGTCGTTTGGCCTGGAACTGCAGGCAAATTCCCTGCCACGTGGACCACAATTCCAGCCATCGCTCCTGGGCCCAATTTGGGTGCTACTACGACCACATCCGGCAATCCGACCGATACAATCACGCTTCTCTACGCGGATACAACCCTCGTCGACAATACGAAGGTCCCGCCCGCTTGGCTGAGCGAGTATCCGATCAATGATACGGCAGTATGTCCAGCGGGGAGCGTTACAACGTCTGGCACCTCGCCCAACCTGACTGCCACGCTGACCTTTGACTCGAACGCCTGCATCAACATCAACCAAGGGAACACAGGCATCCACGTCGGCGATCTCCTCCTGTTGCAGGGCGATGGGACCACCTGCAATCAACAGTCTAGCCAACTTATGAGTTTCGCTTGCGACGCCACTTCCCCCAGCTCAGGCAACATTCTCAGGACTGTCACCGGTGTCAATGGAAGTGTCGTTACGCTTGCGCCTGGCGATGCGTTCGGCCTGAATGGAGGGTCCCTCCCAACGGGCGACATCACGGCTACGCGGATTTGGATGATCACGTATTACGTCAGCAACGCAAATCCAAGCGCCCCGCAACTGATGCGCCAAGTGAATCTAAACGCGGCAAATGAAGTGGCCGAGGTCATCGAGAACATGCAGTTCTATTACGACATTCTCAATCCCGGAGCAAGCCCTCCGGGGCTTGTCGCTCCGACGGAACAAGAGTACCCGGCCTACGCGAACCTGCCATACATCCGGGACGTATACGTGCAACTTTACGCCCGGTCCGAAAATACCTTCACCGTGAGCAACCAATACATAAGGAACAACCTGGTGACGACGGTCAGTACCCGGGGAATGGACTTCTACAATGAATTCTAGTGATTTGAACGGAAAAAGGAGAACCTCCGTGAGAAACCATCGCGAAAAGGGAATGGCCCTAGCCACGACTCTTATTGTGATGATGCTGCTGGCTTCGATGATGATAGGACTGGCGTGGCTGGTGATGACCGACACCAAACTTGGCGGCAACAATTCCGATCGACAAGAGGCGTACTATGGCGCCGAAGCCGGGATGGAGGCTCTCACGGCAAGTCTCGAAAACCTAATCGATGTCAATTTCGCACCGACCGCGACACAGGTTAACGGTCTTGCGACGGGTATGTCTTCCAGCGTTGCTCCTCCAGGAATCAACTACTATGCCCCGGGCAGCACGACCGCGGATTCGGGGCTGGTAATCTCGTTCAAGCCGATTACGTCCGGGGCTAACATTGGGAATCCCGCATCGAACTGGGGCACGGTTCCGACGGGGTCCTATGCCGGGATGGTAGCACTCTTGACCCCATACACGCTGCAGGTTACCGCTCGGTCCACCTTCGGGTCGGAAGTGAGGCTGCAGCGCGAGATTCAGACGGTCGAAATTCCCGTCTTTCAGTTTGGAGTCTTTTCCCAGCCGGACGTCGGATTCCACGCCGGCGAGAATTTCAACTTTGGCGGCCGCGTGGCCACGAATGGAAACCTGTGGCTGGCGGAGGGAAGCGGCGATACGCTTACGATGTCCAGCAAAGTGACGGCCGCCGGGGAGATTATTACGTCCAACCTCATGAATGGCCTGCCCACAGCCCAGAATTATTCTGGAGTCGTCAACATCACGACGGGCTCGGGTTACGCAAACCTGGTGAACCAAAACCCGAACCAGAGCGTGACCGGTACGACGAACTACATTGGCAATGTGAGTGCCGAAAATTCTTCCTGGCCGACCATGGTCAGCGGGGTTTACGGTAGCAATATCGCCACGAAAGCCACTGGCGCAAAAACGCTCAACCTCGCGATTGCCACCGAGGGTCTTGGCCAAACCATTGACCTGATCCGCCCGCCTGTCCCTGGCGAAAACGTCTCCAACCCTACGAAGTACCAGGAACGCGACTACTACCAGGCCAGCTTGCGTATTCTGCTTTCGGACTACGGCCCTTCGGGCGGCTGCACGGACAGCGACATCATGAACCTTCCGGGTGTCGTCACGACCACAATGCCTGTGGACCTGGCGACACTAGTGTGGGACGCGACGAATCCGGCTGCCGACGGGAACACAGTTTATCCTTACGCTACTCCCCCCGCATGGCTTGCAGCGACCGGCCAAATTGGCATTTCCATCTTTCCATTGCCGGAATCCGCGGCGCCGGCAGGCACAACCACCTACACCACCGTGGCAGCCACGAATGGGTACTGGATCCAGACCCCCAGCAACCCCGTATTGAAGCACTACGCGACTGACGCGGGGTGCATCAAGATTGAGTACCAGAACGTCGGCGGTGCGAGCTGGACGGACACCACAAAGAGCATCCTTCTGCAAGGCTTTACAGGCCGCAACATCAACCCGCAAATCGGTGCACACAACGTGCCAACGTACGCTTCGACACCCGCGCCGCAAGAGACGGTCTTGACTGGATTGATAAACGCCGGCCAGCAGGTCTACGCTCAGGGCCCGACTGCCAATGCGGCTGTGAACATGGTCGGCTGCGCGGACCCAAGCCGTAATGCCATCATCCGGTTGGCGCGGCTGCGAGACAATCCCTCGACCGCACTGGGCACGAACAATTATTGCGGCAATAATCCCAGCACCGGCGCCTGGTCGGGGCTTGCAAACAACACTGGGACGTGCACGGTCGCTGGAACCTCACCCCATTGCCCCTCGATCCTTGCCACCGACTACTGGCCTAACGTGATATACGACACGCGCGAGGCTATTCAGCGTGACGTCGCGCTTCAGGCGACCCAGCTGACCCTGGCCGGCGCAATGCACTACACTGAGCTCGATGTGAACAACCTGGCCGCGTGGTTCGTGGCGAATTCTGCTCTCTTGTACGCCCCGAACGGTTTTTCGGTGTACTTCTCCGATCGCCGCGGTAACGTGGCCGATCCGAATTCACCCCCGTCGGTGGGCAATCCACCCATGAAGACGGGTGGGTTTGGCTACGAGGACATCGTCAACAATTTCAGCGATCCCACAAATGGGTGCCCAAATGGCGCATTGGATCAGGGCGAAGACAATGAAGGTGACTACAACAACAGCGGCGTTGACACGGCCCCGCTCCTCAGGACGTACGGCAAGACACCGACGGTTTCTAACCCCGCCACTGTTGTGCCCATGACGAATGTTCCTGCGGCAGCCATAGCGAACAATCCGAACTGTGGTGGCCCCGCCACCAACTGGCCGTTTGCGCAGGCTGTCAACAATGAGGATTTGCGCGAAAACCCGCCCCTTGTTTTCCGCCGGGCATTAAAACTCGTCGACGCCAGCACGATTGGCTTGGGGTGCAACACAACCGCTGGCCCGCTACCTTGCGGTCTCACAGTAGTTTCGGAGAATCCAGCGTACATCCAGGGCGACTACAACAACCCTGGCCTGAATACGAACTTCTCGGGTGCGCCTGTGAGCGCTTCCGTGATTGCGGATACGGCCACAATCTTGTCGGACAACTGGAACGACGTAAATTCATTTATCTCGCCCTATAACCCAGGGGGACGCGGCCCTGTCGCCACCACGTACCGGTTGGCTCTTGCCTCCGGGAAGGTCATTGCCTTTTATAACACGCAGCAAGGGACGAACGTGGACACCGGCGACGATGGCGGCGTGCATAATTTCATGCACTACCTCGAAAACTGGGGCAACGGGTCGAAGATTTACTACGTGGGTTCGTTCGTCAGCATGTGGTACAGCCATCAGGCATACGGGACGTACAAATGCTGTAACACAGTGTACGGCGTGCCGACCCGCGCCTATAATTTCGACGGAAACTTCCTGACCCCGGCCTTACTGCCGCCGCTGACTCCCATGATGCGGATGATCAACACAGTCGGGTTCACGCAGATGATTTTGCCGACTCAATAGAAACTCATCTACCGCCGCACCACCGAAAGCGGCTCCCCTCCCTCCGGGAGCCGCTTTTGTTTTGCGCGATGCGATATTGGCGTTAGCCGCCCGGCACGAACATACGTTCTGAGGTCGGTGCCACTTTTCGGCTGAAGAGTCTCTACTTCAACATGTCGCTAAAAAGAAGCGGGACGCGTGCGCGGATTGAAATTCGTGTCAGCCGCAGGCGTCGTGCACGCGGCGCTGCCGGTCGACGAGCAGAGATCCCCCAACGATTCACTGAAATCACCCGGCGCAACCAGCCCGTCAAGCGGCTCGGCATAGATCATGTAATTGTGTCCCGTAGGCAGGCGCTCGATGCCGAACGAGCCATCGAACTGCACGGACGCATCTGTTGCGCTGCAACTCCAACCTCCCAGTGTCCCAGCGATAACGGTTCCGGTGTCCGCGTCGACCGCAACGACATGTGTGCCGAACATCCCTGTCACGGACGCGCCGAGAGAAGGCGCGGGGAGCGTGGCCAGGGCGAAAGGATTGGCGGGAAGAACTTGCCCTCGAATCGCGCCGATATTCACCTCGTCGTTTGGATCGGGGTACAAAAAGCGAATTCCCGTGCGGTCGTCGTCGGCCAGCGGGCCATCGGGAACCTGAGCCGTCGGGCGGGCGCCCAGGAATTGTCCGGGGGGCGGTGCGTATGGGAACATCATCGCGCGCCAGACAGCCGAATGGCCCAGGCCGAACCAATGGCCCAGCTCATGCGTGAGAATTGACTCCAGGTCATATGCTCCCTGGCCTGCCACGGTGGCAAGCGCCGCGGGAGTTGCGAACGTCGCTTGTCCGTCGGGGCGAAACAGCGTGTCAGAGTCGAGTATCTGCCCGGCGAATGTGGCAGGTCCGCTGGCTCCCACGGACACGCCAGGCGCGTTGGCCGTGATAACGCGCGTGAATGCCAGCACACCGCTTGTGAAGCCCATGCTCGCTTGGTTGAAGCAGATCGTATTCAGCCCATCCACGTTGCTTTCCTGATCGTTCGAGCATGAATTCGCGTCGCTCACTTGCGCGAGAGGACTTAGCAAGCCGGGGTACGTCGATTGGTTGAAAGTCGTCCCTGCAACGCCAGCCCAGGCGCCGAACGCGTCGGATATGGTTTGCCCAATCTCGTTGAGCTGTGCCGTCGTGCCTGAACCCGCTACAGTCAGAATCGCCGGTGTCCACGGGATGGACGTGCTCCAGCGGCGGCTGAGGGGTGTGGCGAGCGAGAGATTCCAGCGATTCGGTTGCGGGCAACCTCCGGCCTGCGGAATCGTCGAATTCACGACGTACCCATTGGCTGGCGCTCCCAGTATTGTCGAGACGAGGAAACACACAACCGTCATCCCTGCGGCGGTTTTGTTCATGGGTGCCTCCCATCCCCAGAGGACAAAGCGGCGTCCACATGTTCGCGAAGAAGGTGAAGCGGCATCCTGTGGATTCCAGCCGTTGAGAACTGGCGCGTGGCTGGGTCGAATGTTTCGAGCGACGCCGTGTCCTGCGTGACGTATTCTTCATTGGTGAGTACGTCTCGGCGGATGCGAAAGGTGCCTTGTTCCCAGCTCACAATCGAGAAATCGCCTCGTGGCGTTGGTTCGAGAAACAGCACGACTTCCTCGCCGGGCCTGAAGCGTGGAACGCCTGATACTGTGGATGTTACGGCTCCGAGTTTTCCTCCGAGCAATCGAACAACAATGTGCGAGGCCACATCACCCCTCCAGGTTTCTTGAATCTCGAAGGATGTGAATGTCCATATTTCTCCCGCGTCACGGCCGGTTTCATTCGCAAGACACCGCGCTCGAACGATGGCCTTTGCCGTCTGGGACATTTTCCCAAGAGACATCCGCGCGAGTGTGGTTGCACCACTCAAGGGAGCGACCAAGAGCAATGCCGAAAGCGAAAACCATGCGAATCGCTGACTGTGCGCTTTCATTGCACCTCCAATACTCCTGTTGCGACCGCGCGGTCGTTGTTCAACGTCGTAATGAAAAGCGTGCGAATTCCCGGCAGCGTCGTGCTCGATATCTGCAAATCGAGCTCGATCATGCCGGGAAACAAGCCCGTAATGGCGGATGCGGTCACCCCGATGTCGCCTCCGATGGGGCCGGTGAATGAATAGGTGAACGAAGGGTCGAGCCCGTTGCCGTGAATGCAAATGCTCACGGTAGTGGAGCCCGACGAGGGGCGCGCGATGCTCAATGGGGACCCTTGCATGCCGCAAGTGTTCCCGTTCGTGAAGTACCCTATGGAATCCACATTGATGGGCGAAGATGCCGCCGCAGTGGTCGGTTCGGTGACAATGATGTTCTTCCCCGTGGCAACCGGCACTGCGGAGCTCAGTGAAATCGTGTCCACGGATACATCGAAAGGAATGATTACGAATGGGACGGGATTGGAGAGCGCGCCCGGCGAACCTGGGTTCTGCACCTGGATCGTATTCGTGCCGGCGGTCTGCACATCAACCGGATCGAGCGCCATGGCGCATGAGGTTGCCGTCGCACACGTCGTGCTGCGCGGCGCGCCATTCAGGAAGATCACGGAAGCTGAGCTGCCGCTCCCCGCGACGAAGTT
>Ga0187770_10002526_pt1 | contig 10255 bp, 8 predicted proteins | sample 0116_SJ02_MP02_2_FD_133154 | JGI IMG/M metagenome (GOLD analysis project Ga0187770, IMG submission 133154) | Tropical peat soil microbial communities from peatlands in Department of Meta, Colombia - 0116_SJ02_MP02_20_MG | ecosystem: Environmental > Terrestrial > Soil > Wetlands > Peat | place... | reverse complement strand
CAAGGCGAAGGCGATCTGCTCCTCCGTGAACTTCGACTTCTTCATCCGCGCCATCCTCCTTCCCTGAATTTTGCCACAAAACTGCCATTTTCGCTGGCACAGCTTTCAGGGATGAGGTCCCCATTGTGCCTCCGGCGCCGGCGGCCTCCAACCCAGGAAGCTATGTCGCCGAGGGTTACGCCTTAGAATCGGGCAGCGGCGGGCCGGGTTGAAGGGCAATAAAATAAGGGAATTCCTCGCCCCCCCAGGACAGGGCAACGGACATCCAAGCCTCCGTGAACTTTGACTTATTCATCCGTAAAACCTCCTGCCTCGAGATGTTGCTATAAACTCACATTTCCGCTGGCAACGTTTTCATGGATAGGGCCCAGAATCAGGTCAATCTGTTGAATTTGACAAAAACTCCTAACGCATTATTATTTAACATGGGGAAGAGATTATTGGTTTGGCTTCTTACGATTGAGAAAGAGGAGATTACGCAAGCAGGGTTTTCAGCAAGAACGGCATAGGTAATTTGCCTTATGAAAGTCGCCCTTAAGTTTGTAACATCTTCCGTGATGTTCCTTTCCCTCCTTTCTGCCTGCTCCGTTAAGCAAAGCACGGCGGTCTCATCCCGTGGGTCGTGGACCTGGGTCTCCGGCAGCAATGCCGCCAATCAGCCAGGTAACTATGGGACTCTGGGCCAAGCAACTCCGTCAAACGTCCCCGGAGCAAGAGTTTCGGGCATCGCCTGGACCTCACCCCAGAATAATTTTTGTCTCTTTGGCGGGTACGGTTATGATTCAACGGGCACAATTGGGAATCTTAATGACCTTTGGGAATATAACCCGGCAACCCTCGAATGGACCTGGGTCTCCGGCAGTAGCACGGTAGCTCAAGCGGGCCTCTACGGCACACAAGGCCTTGCCGCTCCGTCAAACGTCCCCGGGGCAAGAAGTTCAGCCGTCTCCTGGATCGATTCAAACGGTAATCTCTGGCTCTTCGGGGGAGAGGGCTCAGCGACAACTGGTTCTTACGGCTGTCTCAATGATCTATGGGAGTATAGTCCGACGACGCTCGAATGGACCTGGGTGTCCGGGGAGGACACCGCAAATCAGGCAGGGATCTATGGAACAAAGGGCTCGCCCGACGCATCAAATCTCCCTGGAGGAAGGTATGCCGCCGTATCCTGGATAGATTCCCAAGGCAATCTCTGGATGTTCGGCGGATACGGCTATGATTCGGCTGGACTAAAGGGCGACCTGAGTGACTTATGGGAGTATGACCCGGCACTTCTCGAATGGACCTGGGTCTCCGGCAGTGACGTAATATATCAAGCGGGAAACTATGGTACAAAGGGTGTGACTGCTCCGTCGAATGTTCCTGGAGCCAGGGAAGGAGCCGTATCCTGGGTCGATCACCAAGGCAACTTCTGGCTCTTCGGGGGGTACGGCTGGGATTCGGCAGGTTCTTCCGGCAACTTTAATGACCTCTGGGAGCTTAATTTGACGACCCATGAATGGACATGGATGTCAGGAAGTAATACCGGCAATCAAACGGGCTTCTATGGCACTCAGGGTACTCCCTCTCTATCAAACATTCCCGGGGCAAGACAAGGAGCTGTCGCTTGGACCGATTCCAATAGCAACCTCTGGCTCTTTGGGGGAGTTGAAGGAGTATGCAATTTTTTTAACGACCTCTGGGAGTTTGATCAGAACGACCTGACCTGGACCTGGGTCTCCGGCAGTAATAGCATCAATCAAGCGGGGGATTACGGCACGAAGGACACGGCCGCTCCTTCGAACGTTCCCGGGGCAAGAGGAGGGCCTGTTTCCTGGATCGACTCCGGCGGAAACCTCTGGTTCTTTGGAGGAAGCTACTACGTTTATGGCTATTTTATTTATTCTTACAATGACCTTTGGGAATACAAGCCGTAAGCGATGTTGACCCGCCCCGCTCACGATACCGCCTCTGAAGTGAGGCCCAGCTTCGAAGCCTTCGCCCCTCCTTATTGCTAGAATTAACTAAAAAGCGGCTGGCCGGGCTAAAGGGCAATGCATTAGCGGAATCGCTCCGGGCCGTAGGACAACAGACTTTCGGCCTCCGCGGACCAGGCGACTCCGACCGACCACTTTTGGTAGGCCAGGGCGGTGTACCCGGCGTATCGTTCCGAGCAGCACGATCGCCCAGGCGCATAAAACGGTGGATCATATTCATGAAGGCGATCCCCCCGAAATGGATTCGATCAGAAAAGTTTGCGAGGTTCTGCTGGACGAGGCCGTGGACGCCCCGGCTCCGCGCGTCTCCGGGATTTCCGCCTTCTTTCCTAGAGGGATAGGAACCTTTTGGGCCAGGGAATCGTATAATATCAAGAATATGCCTACGGCCCGCAACCTGTCCGCATTCCTCGATATCCCTGAACGCATCTCTCTTCATTTGAAGGAGGCATAATGGCCAAGAGGATCTTGTCCGCAGGCCCCGTTCTTCTTTGCCTGGTCTTCGTCCTGACCGCGGCCGGTTCACTTGGGTCGGACGAAGCGCTGCATCGGGTCTGGGCCGTCAAGGATTGCCGCATCGTCAGTCCCGGCCGCCCGGACGTGGCCAAGGCGACCGTCGTCATCCGCGACGGGCTCATCGAAGCCGCCGGCCCGGCCGTGACCGTGCCGGCCGACGCCGAGGTCATTGATGGAAGCAAGCTGACCCTTCATCCCGGCTTCATCGACGGCCTGGGCCAGTCCCTGCTCAAGCTGCCCGAAGAAAAGTTCGACCAGATGAAGTTCTATACGGGCGAGTTCACGGACAAGGACCGGGGGCTCACTCCCGAGCTCCGGGCCTTCGACTACGTCGCCCTCGGCAAGGCGACCCTCGAGAAGTACCACAAGCTCGGCCTGACCGCGGCCCACGTCCTGCCCCAGAAGGGCATCCTGACCGGGCAGGGGGCCTTCTTCTCCTTGAGCTCCGATGATAAGAACAAGGCCCTCCTGGTCAAGGACACCTGGCTGGGGCTCGGCTTTTTGCCGTCCACGTTCTCGGTCTACCCCAGCTCGCTCATGGGCGTCGTGGCTCTCATGCGTCAGGAATTCAACGACGTGACCTATTTCGCCATGCAGAGGAACCGTTGGCGGAAGGAGCTCCGGGGTATCGCCCGGCCCGTCCACAACGCCCTGTATGAGTCCCTGATCGACTACGCTTCAGGCGAGAAGCCCGTGGTCTTCCTCTGCGGCAATCAGTATGATATCCGTCGCTCGCTCGAGCTGGGCGCGGAGCTCAAGCTCAACTATCTCATCTGCGACTTGAGCGGCGAGGCCCAGCTCGTCCTGCCCGAGCTCAAGCAGGCCAAAGCCCGCGTCCTGTGCGCGGTTTCTTTCAAGGCCCCGGCGACGAGCATCCGCAGCCAGCTGGGCAAGGCGGAGAAGGAGAAGGCCGAGAAGGAGTTCTATCCCAAGAGCCCCGCCCGTCTGGCCGAGGCGGGCATTCCTTTCGCCTTTTCCTCCCTGGGCACGGATGACCCCAAGAGCTTCCTGGACGGGGTCCAGAAGGCCATCGACGCCGGGCTCAGCCGGTCCAAGGCCATCGAGGCCCTGACCGTGACCCCGGCCACGTTTCTGGGCCTGGACAAGGCCCTGGCCACCGTCGACCCGGGCAAGGTCGCTAACCTGGTCCTGGTCGAGGGCGACCCGCTGGCCAAGGAGCCCAAGGTCAAGTATGTCTTCGCCGACGGCCAGCAGTTCGATTTCTCCAAGCCCAAGATCGCCGAGGGCGAGAAGCCCACGGTCAACGTCTCGGGCCGCTGGGAGCTCAATCTCCCCGAGGCCGGGCTGAAGATGACCCTCGACCTGACCCAGGAGGAGGCCAACCTGTCCGGGAAGCTGACGACGCCCTTCGGGGTGTTCGATTTCACTGGCGGCACGGTCTCGGGCAACCAGCTCTACTTTGAGATGAACCTCAGCCTCGGCGGCCAGGACATCGACCTCTACTTCTCGGCCACGGTCACGGGCGACTCCATGGCCGGCTCGGTCGTCCAGGGGACACAGGGCTCGTCCGAATTCACGGCCAAGAGGATTCCCGGCTGAGGCGGAGGAGGAACACAATGAGACGACACACGATCGGCATCATCATCCTGGCCGGCCTGTTCCTCACGGCCGGCCTCCTGCAGGCGGGGGCTCCGACGGAGAAGCGGCTCCTGCTCAAGAACGGTCACATCCTGCCCGTCACCGGACCGGGCTTCGACGGCGACATTCTGATCGTCGGGACCAAGATCGCCAAGCTTGGGCCGGGCCTCGCCGCCGAGCCCGGGACCGAGGTCATCGACCTCAAGGGCCAGTGGGTCATGCCCGGAATCATCGATTCCCATTCCCACATCGCCCTGGAGGGCTCGGTCAACGAGATGGGCGACCTCATCACCGCCGAGGTCGATTGCCTCGACATCCTCAACCCCGAGGACATCAACATCTACTATGCCCTGACCGGCGGGGTGACCACGATCCATACCATGCACGGCTCGGCCAACCCCATCGGGGGGAAGGGCATCGTCCTCAAGCTCAAGTGGGGAGCGAGCGCCGCGGACATGGTCTTTGCCGGCGCGCCCCGGACGATCAAGTGGGCCCTCGGCGAGAACCCCAAACAGTCGAACTCCTACGGGATAGGCAAGCCGCGCTATCCCAGGAGCCGGATGGGCGTCGAGGCATCGATCCGGGTCGAGTTCGAGGCGGCCAAGGACTACATGAAGGCCTGGCAGACCTATGACCAGAAGGTCAAGGCCGCCCAGGGAAAAAAGGACGCGGTCCTACCGCTCCCGCCCCGGAAGGACTACCGGCTGGAAGCGATCGCCGACATCCTGCGCGGCAAGTACTGGATCCGGTGCCATGCGTACCAGGCCGAGGAGATGGAGGCGATTATCCGCCTCTGCAAGGAATACGGAGTCAAGCTGGCCTGCTTCGAGCACGGTCTCGAGGGCTACCGCATAACGAACGAGCTCGCGGCCAACCACGTCGCGGTCTCGACCTTCGCCGACTTCTGGGCCTATAAGTGGGAGGCCTACAACACCATGCCTCAATCGGCGGCCCTCATGGCCCGGCGGGGCGTGCTCGTTGCCCTTAACTCCGACGACGCGGAGCGCATGCGGCGCCTGTTCTTCGACGCGGCCAAGACCGTCCGGTTCGGCGGCCTGACCGAGACCGAAGCCCTGAAGACGATCACCATCAACCCGGCCATTATTCTCGGCGTCGACCGGTGGACGGGGGCGCTCGAGGCCGGCAAGGACGCGGACATCGCCGTCTTCAATCGGCATCCGCTCGACCCCTACGCGGTCTGCCAGATGACGATCGTCGACGGGAAGGTGTATTTCGACCGGGCCAAGTACCTTGATGAGCGGGCCAAGGCCGAGGAGGCCAAAAAGAAATCCGCTGAGGCACCCAAGCTCAAGGATAAAAAGGACTAGGGGAGGATGACCATGAAGAAGATCATTGTCTTTGTCATACTGGCGGTAGCCCTGGCGGTCATGCTTTTTGCCGCACCGAACGGCGGCGATGAGCCGCGGGTCATCCTCATCAAGAATGCCACGATCTTTCCCATTGTCGGGGACAAGATCGATCAGGGCCAGCTCCTCATCCAGGACGGCAAGATCGCGGCTCTGGGCAAAAGTGTCACGGCGCCCGAGGGCGCCCTCGTCATCGACGCCGCGGGCCTGTCCGTCTATCCCGGGATCATCGACGCCTTCAGTCACTATGGCCTGAGCGAGATCGGGGCCATCGGAAGCACCGTTGATATGCGCGAAATGGGCAAGGAGAACCCCGAGCTCCATGCTTCCTGGGCCATCAACCCGGGCTCGGTCCACTTCGGCACGGGCCGGGTGAACGGCACGACCTCCGCCCTGGTTGCGCCCGTGGGAGGCACGTTCCCCGGGATTGCCGCCCTGGTCCGGATGGACGGCTGGACCGTTCCGGAAATGACCATCAAGGACAGCGCCGCCTCCCTCATCAATTTCCCCATGACCCCCCGTTCGTCAGGAGCCGAGAGCGTGAGCCAACAGCAGGAGAGCAAGGTAGACGTCACCTCCAAGCTCGTCGACAAGATCAGGGACACTCTCAAGGAAGCCCGGCGCTATCTCCAACTCAAGAAGGCCGCGGCCGCCGACCCGAAGCTCACCGCTCCCGCAGTCAACGAGAAATACGAAGCCCTCGCCCCGGTCTTGGACGGGACTCTCCCGGTCATCATCTCCGTGGAGAAGGACAAGGATATCGAGCTCGCCATCAAGTTCACCCAAGAGGAGAAGCTCAAGGCCATCTTCCGCGGCTGCGAGCAGGGCTATAAGGTTGCCGACAAGATTAAGAAGGCCGGGATTCCGGTCATCATCGATTCGCTCTACACCGGCCCGACCGACCCGGAGGATGGCTACGACGCCCCATTCCGGAACCCGGGCGAGCTGGTCAAGGCCGGGGTCACGATCTGCTTCTCGTCGGGGGACGATCCGAGCGCGGGTAAAGACATCGTCTATCACGCCGCCCGAGCCGTGGCCTTTGGTCTCGACCACGAGGAAGCCCTGAAGGCCCTGACGATCAACACGGCCAGGGTCTTGGGTATCGACAACCGGCTGGGGAGCCTCGAAGTCGGGAAGGACGCCGACCTGTTCATCACCAGCGGTGACCCGCTCGACCCAAAGTCCGACGTCAAGCACATGTTCATCGCCGGCCGCCACATCGATATGAAGAACTACTGGGAGACGCTCTACGAGAAGTATAAGGCGAGGCCGATCAGATAACGGACTCGGGCTGATTGAAAATCCGCCGGCTTGGGCTACAGATAAGAATTTCCTTTTTGCGATCCGCCTGAGGTCCAGGTCTCTGGGCGCGGAGGCACCCCCCTCTCATTACAAATTGAGTGTATCCCGCCTATGGTTGGGAGTCGAGAATCCAAGCTCCCATACCCCTCCGGGTTCCGGCGAGCGGATGATCGAGCGAATCTGCCCAGAATGCGTCCAACCGAAGCTGGGACATTCATTTCTATGAGCCACCCGCCATGCTTAACTCCCTCTCTCCTCTTGCTGTCATTGAGACGGCTTGATTTGAAGCATGAGCACGCCGAAACTGGCCGGGCTGAGGGGCAGCCCATTCAAAAATGTCCAGTCAAGGACAGAAAGGCTCTAGTCATAGGTTGCCGAGGCGCATTTTCCGCGCTCGCTCACTCATTCCTACAAGCCGGCGGCTGTTCAACCGAAAAGGCAAGCGGAAACGGGATTTGAGCAGGAAAGAGGGCTTCCTCCTAGCCATCTCTGAAGATTAGTGCTGAACGGGGCTTATCTACTGACATTTAGGGTTAAGCCATTTCCACAAGAAGAGCCCTGGGGTCCAAGAGGCCAATTCGACTTTCCGTTAGGCTCTTAGCGTCCGTAAACCAGTAGCCGGAACGTTCCCGGAATTGCGACCGGATTTGGATGAGGACGATTTGGGCTAGGTGCCGGAGGCTGGCCAAAATCTGATGTGGTCAGGAAGAGTCGGTGGGTCCTGGGGTCGAGCGCCATCGTCTTGGCCCCAAACTCGGTCTTGACCGTCTGGCGCTCGCTGTACTTATCGGGTGAGTCTTGGTGAAAAATGTGGATCATGCCTTCACGCGTCGAGGTAAATATAAGCCCGGTCTCAGGCTCATAAACGGTGGCGTCTGCGCCGCTGCTGATCGGAAAAGACTGGATGACCTTGCCTGTGTCGGCATTCATGACCACAAGGAACTTGGGGTTGCGGCCTGCCGAGAACAGCCGCCGGTGCGCCCTGTCCATGGCCAGCGCCGTAGGGGCTCTAGCCGGCGCGACCGACCAGCGTGCTTTGACCGTAAGGGCTTCGGAGTCGATCGCGACCACCTCGTTTGTTTCTTCATTGTTGTTATAAACCATACCCCTGCCATCGGCGACGGCGTACTCCGGGCCTCCGCCTAGGGGGATGGTCTTCACTACGATTCCTTTGGCGGGATCGATAACTGTTGTATCTTTGGAGTCTCCGTTGAACGAGAATATGCGCTTTGAGGCAGGATCGTAGACGATACAGTCTGCGTCGGGTTCGGCCTTGATTGTACCGAAAACTCTTAAGGTAGCGATATCAAAAATGACGATGTTCCCCGCGTCACCATCAGTGATAAATCCCTTGCCAAGGTCCTTGACCAAGGCGATCCCGTGGCACCTTTCCAAGCCGGAGACGGTGCCGACCACGGCATAACTATCAGCATCCAGTACTTTGACCTCGGTGCCATGCGAAAGATAGAGGCGGCGCATGGCAGGGTCGATCGTGATATAGTCAAAATACTCCTTGCCGCCGGGAGCCGCGCTTAGAGGCACTGTCTTGATCAGGTGATAGCTGACAATCGATGGGTCTGTAAAAGCCATCGCACTGAGCAAGAGAGAAGACGCGCAAACCGCAAAACGTAGCCAGTTCGATATCTTCACAATAAACCTCCCTTCATTTATTGGGAACAGATAAACTACCCGTTCCATATTAAACATCTGAAAATCGAGAGGATCAAGGCTTTGCAACGAGTCCCATAGGAAAGGCAGGCAAGCGGCTTCGGGCTAAAGGGCAGCTGATCCGGATCATTTTTAGTCCGGGTGGGCAAGGCTAGGCTTGGGTTCGTCAGGCGCTGTTTCCTTCCCGGCAAACGAGAGTTTCCGCAAGCCCACTCCTTTATACGGGCCGATGCACGTTCAACGCGGAAAGGCAAGGAAAGGCGGGATAACGGTGGAGACAGTCACGCCTCCATATCGTCCGATGCCTATCTGGATGAAAACAGGCTTATCCTCTGAACCATCTGAGGTTAAGCCCTTCTTATAGCGACTAAGTCGCTGCGGCTGGAGGGACTGCAGGGCAATTGTCGACCCCAGGATGCTCGATGCCCAGCGCACCATATGGACCAGATCAAGCTGTGGAGCGAGGCAACATTTTTTCGAGCTATAATCGTCTATGAGGGGGAGGGTTGAATATGGAGATTGAAAAATTAGCTGCTCGAATCAAACCAATCGCAGCGACCGGCGTCTTGTTTCTTGTTGTTCTCCTGGGGATCTGCCGGGATTTACAGGCCCGGGGTCCGTAGGTCTCCTATTATTATAATTCTCTTACGGAGCTTTCCTGGGCCCGCTGCGAGGTCAGACTAACCGGAGGCTCGCGGCAGAAGATTCCGTTTCTGCCTGTCGTTTGTTCCAGTTTCAGACACGCGCCGATGGGGATTGGAGATTATGGAAAAGACATATTGGCCGAGGGCCCCATCGTCTTCGTCGGAAAAGGGATTCCCGGGGCCGGTGCTTCAGACTGTTATACTGGGAAAAGAGCGGATTATACGAGCGGCCGGATAGATGTTTCGGGATGTGTCGTCGCTTTCTCGTCTACTAAAGAGTTCCCTTTCCTCACCGTCGGGTACGACCGGGAAGATCAAATCCCCGACATTCCGGTCATCGCCGTGACGAAAGGCTCAATTCTTAGCCTTCTGGCCAGCGAGCGCCGGCGAGGACGGGGAGGTTCTGTTGAAAAACTGGGCGGAATCCGGCCGTCCTCCCGAATCCCGGGTCCTCATCTCCCGGTTGTCTCTCGAAATCAGGGGCCGGTTCGACACGATTGAGACAGAAAACTTTCTTTTCCGGTTCATGAAGGATTCGATCCCAGGAGACCAGATGGCCGAACTGGCTCACGTCAATGACAAAGCCCTGGCACTCCTTCGGAAGCTCTTCGAGGAAGAAAAAGGCCTACGATGGGAAAAAATCCCGATTTATTATTTCCGAGACTATGACATCAAGCTTTTCTTTACGCATCATTGGGGGCTGGGTTGGGCCACCGGGGAAGGGACATACATGGTTCACCAGGGAGGCGCACCGAACTTTCCTCTGGTTGCGCATGAGAACGCCCACATCTTGATATCTGTGAACTGGGGCGGCTCATCTTCTTTCCTCCTGGCCAAGAGCCATCCGGCAGACGCCAGTGCCATACGCGCCTATCTCGCGAAGCTCTCTAGATAGCGACTGTCTCGAGCAAAATGGTGCCCCTCGAGATTGACTTTTCGCGGCTACCGAATCGCAGCTTCTTGAGCCCGAGAGTGCCTAGCCCTGGGCATTTGCGACACAAACGAGCCTTAGATACCCCCCAATTACGGCTCTAAGGCAATTCGAGGCGCATAGGCGAGCCGAGGCGGGATTTCGGTGGGGATCCTCGTGGGTCCATACTTGTATTATTTGTCCAATGATACTTCTGCTTATCCTCGGATGCCTCAGAGGTTAGGCCATACTCCCAGGAATGAAGCGGCTTTG
>Ga0187770_10002523_pt1 | contig 10258 bp, 6 predicted proteins | sample 0116_SJ02_MP02_2_FD_133154 | JGI IMG/M metagenome (GOLD analysis project Ga0187770, IMG submission 133154) | Tropical peat soil microbial communities from peatlands in Department of Meta, Colombia - 0116_SJ02_MP02_20_MG | ecosystem: Environmental > Terrestrial > Soil > Wetlands > Peat | place... | reverse complement strand
CGACCCCATCACGAGCATCACCCGTGTCTCCGCCGCGATCGTGGTGCCGTGGAGCTCGACGTCGCGCGTGCTCCAGCGACCTGCGTACGGCGCCGGGTTGTCCCATCGCAGCATCTCCTCGACGGCCCCGGGCACCAGACCCGGCTGGCGCACGAGCTCGGCCCGCTGGTCCGGATACCACCACAGGGCGACGGCCCCGTTCCCGATTAGGTTCGCCACCGTCTCGTGGCCGGCGGCCGCCAGCAGCAGGAACTGCGCGGTGATCAGCTCGTCGCTCAGGCGGTGCGTGCCGCCGTCGTCGTCGACCACTTCGGCTGCGATCAGCATCGAGATGACGTCGTCGCCCGGGTGCCGGCGCCGGTCGGCCACCAGCTCGTCGTAGAACGCCTTGGTCTCGATCATGGCGGCGATGGCGTCCTCGCTCGGCAGCCCGCCCTTGGCCGGGTCGGGATCACGGGCGCTGCTGCGGATCGACAGCTCGTGGACGGTCACCCGCAGCTCGGGCGGGACCCCGATGAGCTGGCCGATCACGTCCAGGGGGAGGCGCAGGGAGAAGTCCTGCACGATGTCGAAGCACTCCCGGTCCGCCGCCGCGTCCAGATAGCGCGCCGCCACCTCCCGCACGAAGGGCTCGAGCTCGGCCACCCGCCGCGGGCTGAACACCCGTGACAGGAGCCGCCGGTACCAGGTGTGCTCGGGCTGGTCCGTCGAGATCAAGAACCCGATGCCCTTGTCCGCCCCGTCGAACGTCACTCCTTGGCCAGAGCAGTACGTCACCGGATCGAGCATCGCCGCCACCACGTCGTCATAGCGGGTCAACGCGTAGAAGTTGAACTCGGCGTTGAAGTGCACCGGCTCCTCGTCACGCAGCTGCCTCCAGCACGGGTAGGGGTTGTGCTGGACCTCGGCCGCGTAGGGGTTGTAGTCGATCACGGAGTCGGTGCTCACGTGAGCGGGATGTACACGTTCTTGGGCCGGAGGAAGTCCTCCAGCCCGTAACGGCCTCCCATCCGGCCGAAGCCGCTCTGCTTCACGCCCCCGAACGGAGCGCCCGGATGGACGCCGGTGAAGCCGTTGACCGACACCATGCCCGCTTCCAGTGCGGAAGCCACCCGGTGCGCCCGTCGCAGATCGTTCGTGTGAAGATACGCCGCCAGGCCGTACGTGGTGTCGTTGGCCAGCGCCACCGCCTCGTCCTCGTCACGGAAGCGGATCACGGCCAGCACGGGTCCGAACACCTCGTGCTGCGCCAGATCACTGGCATTGTCGACGTCCCCGAAGAGCGTCGGCTCCACGAAGTAGCCGCCGGCCAGCTCACCACCGACACGGCCGCCTCCCGCCAGCAGCTCACCGGACCCCTCGGCGCGGGCCCGCTCGATCACGCCCAGGATGCGCTCGCATGCCTGTGCGCTGATGACCGGCCCCATCATCGTCGCCTCGTCGAAGGGGTCCCCCACCTTCATCGACCGGGCGAAGCCCACGACCGCCTCCACGACCTGGTCGTAGACGCTCTCCTCGACCAGCAGCCGGGTCGGGAGCAGGCACCCCTGGCCGCTGTTCGCCATGCTCAAGAAAGCCGAGTAGGCCGCAGCGGTCGTGATGTCCGCGTCCGCGAAGACCAGGTTGGCCGACTTGCCCCCGAGCTCGAAGGTGACCGGTTTCAGCGTCTCGGCCGCCGAGGCCATGATCTGGCGCGCCGTGGCGCCGCTGCCGATGAAGTGCACCTTGTCGATGCCGGGGTGCGCCACCAGGGCCCGACCGCAGTCGGCGCCGCCGGCCACGATGTTCACGACGCCAGGCGGGAACCCTGCTTCGACAACGAGCTCGCCGAAGCGCAGGGCGGTGAACGGCGCCAGCTCCGGCGCCTTGAGCAGCACGCAGTTGCCCGCGGCCAGCGCCGCCCCCAGTACCTGGCCGATGTTGTGCATCACCGCGTTCCACGGGATGATGGCGGCAACGACGCCGTAGGGTTCCAGCACCGCGTAGTCGAGCGCCGGTGCGGGCCACGTCGGGATGAGCTCCCCGGCCACCTTGTCGACCCACCCGGCGAAGTAGCTGAAGTTGTCCGCCGCCATCATCGGCCCTCCAGCCGAGTTCCGGCACGGCGACCCGTTGTCGAGCGACACCAATGTGCCCAGCTCCGAGGCCCGCTCCCGTATCAGCCCGGCCAGGCGCACCATCAGGTCACGCCGCGCGTCCGCCGGCAGAGCCCGCCACGCCGGCTGCGCCGCCCGCGCCGCCGCCACTGCCTGCTCCACCTCCGCCGGGCCGGCCAGCGGGACCGGGGGGTGGGGGCGGCCCGTGCTCGGGTTGACGTGCACGAATTCCCCGGCGCTCCCCTCGGCCAGCCACTCGCCGCCGATCAGCATGCGCCCGGGCCGAAGTCCCGCCTCTGCCTCCGCCATCGTCATCGGTCTGCCGCCTCCCGGAACTTCGCCAACAGCTCGCCCTGCCGCTCACGAGCGTCGCGCATGTTCGCCTCTTTCACGAGGTCGTACCCGCGGATCTGTTCGGGGATGCTGGCGATCTCCACCGCCACCTCGTGGTTCTCGGCGTCCAACGCTCCGAGCAGCTCGGTGATGGTCTCCTCGTAGTTGGCGATCAAGGCGCGCTCCGCGCGCCGGTGTGCGGTGCGCCCGAAGACGTCGAACGTCGTACCGCGCACCCGCTTGCCCTTGGCCAGCAGGCTGAACCCTCGACGCATCCACGGTCCGTACCGGCGCTTCTTCGCCCGCCCCGTGTCCGGGTCGCGCCGGTTGAAGATCTGCGGCGCCAGGTTGAACTCCACTCGGACGTCCCCCTCGAACTGCTCCTCGATGCTCCGCCAGAACGCCGGATCGCCCATCAGGCGGGCGACCTCGTACTCGTCCTTGTAGGCCATCAGCTTGTAGAGGTACCGGGCCACCGCCTCGGTGAGCTCCTGGCGACCGGGGACCCGCTCGTTCTCCACGGCGCGGACCCGGTCGATCAGGTCCCGGTACCGCCGGGCGTAGGCGGCGTCCTGGTACTCAGTCAGATCGGCTTCCCGGCGGGCCACCAGCGACTCGATCGGTTCGGCCACCACATCGTCCGCCTCGAGCACGTCGTGCACGGCCGACTCGGCGATGGCGCGCACCGACGCCAGCTCGACCGCGGCGAGCCGGCCCCAGGTGAACGCCCGCAGGTTGGCCTCCACCGCCACCCCGTTCAGGTCGATGGCCCGCTCCAGCGCCTCGACGCTGACCGGCAGCAGCCCGCGCTGGCAGGCAAAGCCGAGCAACAGGATGTTCGTGTAGATGGCGTCGCCGGCCAGGGCGACGGCCAGCTCGGTGGCAGGCAGGAAGGCGGCATCCACGGCGGCGCCCTCCAGCGCCCGCCGCATGGGGCCCGCCGACAGGTCCAGGTCGGGGTTCCGGGCGAACGCGGCCGTCGGGGCCACGTGGTCGTTCGCCACGATCGAGGTTCGCTCGGCACCGATCTTGCCGAGGCACTCCTGCCCCGACGCCACGACGATGTCGGCGCCGATCACCACGTCGGCACCACCCAGCTCGATCCGGGTGGCGTGCACCTCGTCGGGGTCCTCGTAGACCCGCACGTGGCTGGTGACCGGCCCGTTCTTCTGGGCCAGCCCGGCCACGTCGAGTGCGGTCACGCCCTTCCCCTCGAGGTGCGCGGCCATGCCGATGAGCGCACCCATGGTCACGATGCCGGTGCCGCCGATGCCGGCCAGCAGGACGCTATAGGGGGTCTCCGAGCGGGCCACCGCCGGGGTCGGCAGCGCGTCCACTGCGCCGGCCGGCCACGACGGGAGGGCCGTCTCCGAGACACGGAGGCGCGCGCCCTTCACGCTCACGAAGCTCGGGCAGTAGCCCAGGAGGCACGAGTAGTCCTTGTTGCAGGTCGACTGGTTGATGCGGCGCTTGCGGCCGAACTCGGTCTCGACCGGCTCGACCGAGATGCAATTCGACTGCACGCTGCAGTCGCCGCAGCCCTCGCAGATCCGCTCGTTGATCACCAGGCGCAGATCCGGGTCCGGTGCCCGGCCGCGCTTGCGCTTGCGCCGCTTCTCCGCGGCGCACTCCTGCTCGTAGACGATCACGGTTGTCCCCGGGATGGCGCGCATCTCGCGCTGGATCCTGTCCAGCTCGTTGCGGTGGTGGACGTGCACCCCGCTCGGGAGGCTCTGCCCCTTCCAGCGCGCCGGGTCGTCGGACACCACCGCCACCTTCGCCGCCCCCTCCGCCACCACCTGCCTGGCGATCTCCGGGGCGCTGACCTCACCTTGGATCTCCTGACCTCCGGTCATGGCGATCGCCCCGTTGGCCAGGATCTTGTAGGTGATGTTCACGCCGGAGGCCACTGCGGCCCTGATGGCCAGGAGCCCGGAATGGAAGTACGTCCCGTCCCCGAGGTTCTGGAACACGTGAGGCGTGTCGAGGAACGGCGCGATGCCGATCCAGCCGGCACCCTCACCACCCATCTGGGTGATGGCGACGGTCGGGCGGTCCGGCATCGACATGGCCATGCCATGGCACCCGATGCCCCCGAACGCGATGCTGCCCTCCGGGAGTCTCGTCGACGTGTTGTGCGGGCAGCCCGAACAGAACGACGGCAGCCGCATGAGGCTCCCGCTCGCCGACGGACCGGGTTGCAGGGTCAGCGTCGGACGCGGGCGGGCACGCTCGAGCACGTCCGGTGCTTCCACCAATCGCCCCAGCCGGCCCGCGATCACCCTGGCCACCGTGTCCGGCACCAGCTCGCCGCGGTTCGGCACCAGCCCGGCCCCGAGCTCGTCGGTCTTCCCCACCAACCGGGGCTTCACGGACTGGTTCACGAGGATGCGGGCCAGCTGCTCCTCCATGATCGGCCGCTTCTCCTCGACCACCAGGACCTCGTCGAAGTCCCGGGCGAACTCGAGGACGCCCGACGGCTCGAGCGGCCACGGCATGGCGACCTTGTAGACGGCCAACCCGAGCTCCCCGGCACGCCGGTCGTCGATCCCGAGCGCGTCTAGCGCGGCCCGCACGTCGAGGTAGGCCTTCCCGGTCGTCACGATGCCGAGCGTGTGACGGCTCCCGCCCACGACGGTCGTGTCGAGGCGGTTCGCCCGCACGAAGGCCTGTGCCGCCGGCAGCCGGTGCTCGTAGAGCAGCTGCTCGGCCGTGAGCCCGCCGCTGCCGCGGAACAGGTTGAGCCCGGTCGGAGGCAGCTCCACCTCAGGAATCTCGATGCCCACCCGATCGGGGTCGACGGACACCGAGGCCCCGCTCTCGATGACGTCGGTCACGCACTTGAACCCGACCCAGCACCCCGAGAACCGGGACAGTGCCCAGCCGTAGATCCCGTAGTCCAGGTACTCCTGGACCGTGGCCGGGTGGAAGACCGGCATGGCGCAGTGGATGAAGGCCTGGTCGCTCTGGTGGGCCGTGGTCGAGGACCGGGCGCCGTGGTCGTCGCCCGCCAGGACCAGGACCCCGCCGTGGGCGGAAGCGCCCGCCTGGGCGCCGTGCTTCAGCGCGTCGACCGACCGGTCGACGCCGGGGCCCTTGCCGTACCAGATCGAGAACACGCCGTCGTAGCGCATCCCGGGCATGATCGAGGCCTGTTGCGTGCCCCACACCGACGTTGCGGCCAGGTCCTCGTTGAGGCCGGGCTGGAAGTGGACGTCGTTCTCGGCCAAGAAGGCCCGGCCCTGGTTCAGCGCCTGGTCGTAGCCCCCCAATGGCGAGCCGGGGTACCCCGAGATGAACCCCGCCGTCCGCAACCCCGCCGCGCTGTCGCGCCGGTGCTGCACCAGTGGGAGCCGGACGAGCGCCTGGGTTCCGGTGACGTACACGCGTCCGGAGGACAGGCGGTACCGGTCCTCGAGTTCGTAGGAGGTGTTGACGGCCACTGCGCGGCTCCTGCTCCCCAGCCTGCGGCTTGCCCATCCGCCCGTGCACGGATCCTTAATCAAATATGATTAAGGAGCCTAGGTGAGGCGTCGGAGCACGGTCAACCGGGGAGGAGCATGACGGCATGGCCATCGAATTGAGCAAGCCCGCACTCGACGTGGGGATCGTGACCGTCGACGCCGAGCGGATGCTGGCCTTCTACCACGACCTGCTCGGGCTCGAGACGCTCGAACCTGTCGTGTTCCCGGGGTTCGGCACCATCCAGCGCCTGGCCGTCGGACAGAGCATCCTTCGCCTCTTCCAACCCGAGCAGAGCGCACCCCAGGGTGTGACCGGTGACTCGATCTACGCCGCCACCGGCATCCGCTACCTGACGCTGGCCGTGCGCAACCTCGAGGAGGTCGTCGACGCGTGCCGCGCCTTCGGTGTCAACGTGCCGCGCCCGGTCAGCGAGGTCCGACCGGGCGTACGAGCGGCCACGGTGCAGGACCCGGACGGCAACTGGATCGAGCTGCAATCGTCGTGAGCACTCCGAACCAGGGCGGTGACCCCACGACGCCTGGGAGCGCGCTCGGGGACGACTGGCTGGCAAACCACTTCGACCATCTCTCGCCAGCCCTGGCCCAGCCCTTCCACAGCGTCCTGGCGCGGATGCGCGAACACTGTCCCGTCACCCACAGCGACCAGCACGGCGGCTTCTGGGTGGTGACCGACTACGAGGACGCCCTGCGGATCGCCCAGGACTGGCGGACGTTCAGCTCGGAATTGGGCTTCACCGTCCCCCGCCCCGACGATCCGCCCAAGATCCTGCCCATGGGGGTCGATCCTCCGCTGCAGCGCGAGTTCAAGCGGTTGATCAACGCCTACTTCACGCCGCGCGCGGTCGCCGAATGGGAGGTGCCCACGCGTGCCCTGGTCAACCGTCTCATCGACCAGTTCGCCGAGCAGGGCCGGTGCGATTTCATGGACACGTTCGCCCGGCCCTTCCCGGGCCTGGCCTTCTTCGAGTTCGCGCTCCACGCCCCTCCCGACGACGTCGAGAGGCTCAACGCCTGGGCCACCGCGGCATCCCTCCCGCACCTCCCCGGCGCCCAGGAAGCGATGCTCAACCTCGCCGCTTGGATCGGTGCGTTCGTGGAGCGGCGGCAAGGCGCGCCGGCCTACGGCGACGTGATCGACGGCATCATGACGGCGCAGATCGAGGGGCGTCCGATCACCACGGAGGAGGTCGTCGGGACCATCCACCTGCTGATCCTCGGCGGCCTCGAGACCACCGCCGGCGTGCTCGGGATGTCGATGGTCCGCATGTGCCAGGCGCCCCAGATCGCGGCCCGCCTCCGTACCTCACCGGGGCTGATCCCCGGCGCCGTCGAGGAGTTCTTGCGGCTCGACGGTTCCCTCGCCTGCATCGCCCGCACCGTCCGCACCGACACCGACCTACGCGGACACCACGTCGGGGCGGGCGAGCAGGTGCTCGTGTACTGGGCCTCGGCCAATCGAGACCACCAAGAGTTCCCCGAACCGGACCGCTTCGTGCTCGACCGCGCCCGGAACCGGCATCTTGCCTTCGGCGCCGGCCCGCACCGCTGTGCCGGCTCGAACCTGGCCCGGATGAACCTCCGCATCGCCTACGAGGAGCTGCTTCGGCGGCTGGACGACCTCCAGCTGCAGGACGGAGCAGACGTCGCCTATCACTGCGGCTTCAACCGCGCCCCGCTCTCCGTCCCCATCACCTTCAGGGCCACGTCCGGCGCTCCACCCCGCTGAGCCGGCCGGCACCCGAGCCGGCGCCGCGGTACGAAGGCCGTGGGCGTCAGCCCCCTGACGGTCCCGATCCCCCCGCCGCCACAGGCCGCTGCGACTTGTGCCCCCAGATCTCGCCGCCCGCAGCCTCACGGTCGCACCAGGTGGCGTCGTCGACCAGCACACCGTCGTAACCGATCTCCACCTCGAAGCCGGCCGGGCTCTGCATGTAGAAGGAGACGGTCTTGTCGTTGAGGTGCCGACCCAAGGTCCGGGTGATCACCATCCCCGCCTCGGTGGCGCGGTCCAGGGCGGCGCCCACCTGGTCCAGGCTCACGACCTCGACCATCAGATGGTTGAGGCCCGTCAGCGGCCCCAGCTGCATGAGGCCGACGGAGTGGTGACGCGCCGTGCACCGCAGGAAGTGGGCCGACATCCCGGGACCCAGCGTGATGAAATCCGACCGCTTGAACCCCAGCACGCCCCGGTAGAAGGACAGACCGGGCTCCACGTCCTCGACGAACATCAGCGCGTGCCCCAGGCCCAATTCACCCGTCTTGAACTCCGTCTGCGTCGGGGACACGAAGTTCCGGTCGTGCACCGGCCCGTGGAACAACTCGACCCGGTACCCATAGGGGTCCACGCACCAGCCCAGTCCCTGCACGCCGCGTCCGGCCGCCTCCTCAGGGGTCCCACGGGTGATCTCGACCCCCGCTGCCGCGACCTCGGCCATGGCCTCGGCCAGCGCCACGTCGTCCTCTACCTCGAACCCCAGGTAGGCGAGTCCCGCCGTGCGACTGGGATGCACGGCCAGGCGCCACTGGTAGTCGTCCATCTTGAGGAAGACCGAACCGTCGGGCGCCAGCCCGGTCCCTCCGCTCGCCGCCGCGGACCCGGCTGGGGCGAACGGTGCGTAGCTCTCGCCGGGGACCAGCCTCGCCGGCATCATGCCCACGACGTCGGTCCAGAAGCCCCGAAGGGCGACTGGGTCCGGAGCATGGAGACCCACATAACCGAGACCGTGCAGGTTCACCTGGCTCCCTCCGTCCCCCGCCTCACGCCCTGGCCAGACCGACGTGGAGGTTCTTGAGCCCCACCGTGATCGGGTTCTCGATTCCCTGCACGCTGTACTCAGGCTCGCTGAGCAGCTCAACCTCGCCGGCGCGGGCCAGCAGCTCCTCGAAGAGGATCCTGATCTCACGCCGGGCCAGATGGGCGCCCAGGCAGTAGTGCACGCCGCCGCCGCCGAAGGACACTTGGGGGTTCGGCGTCCGGCCCACGTCGAACGTGAACGCATCGCGGAACACCTCCTCGTCGCGGTTGGCCGACGGGTAGCACAGGATCACGCGTTCCCCCGCCCCGATCTTGGTTCCTCGGATCTCCACGTCACGCACCGTGGTACGCCGGAAGTAGGTGACGGGCGACGCCCACCGGATGATCTCGTCCGCCATGGTCACTTTGGTGGCTGGATCCTCCCGCAAGTGCTGCATCTGGTCGGGGCGCTCCAAGAGGGCCAGCAAGCCCGCCGAGATGGCACCGCGGGTCGTCTCGCTCCCGGCGAAGGCGAGGACGAGGAAGAACAGGTCGAGCTCGAGCTCGCTCAACGTCGACCGGGTGCCATCGGGTTGCTCCAGCTCGGCCATGGTGAGCGTCGTCCACACGTCGTCGGCCGGGTTGCGGCGCTTGTCTTCGCCGAGCTGATGCGCATAGCCGAACATCTCCATCTGGATGTCGGCGCGCTCCTCGGCGCTGAGGAACGAGCGGGGATCGGTCGACTGCAGCAGGATGTTCACCCGATCGAAGAGCCAGGTGCGGTCGCCGCGCGGGATCCCGACGATGTCGGCGATCATGTGCATGGGGAGCTGGTACGCCACCTCCTGTACGAAGTTGCACTCCCCCCGTTCCAGGGCCTGCTCCACGATGGCAACCGCCCACTCGCGCGCCTGGGCCTCGAGCGTACTGACCATGCGCGGCGTGAACCCGGCGCTGATCAGGCGCCTCAGCCGCGTGTGCTGCGGCGGGTCCATCGACACGATCCGCAGGCCCTCCTGCCCGGGCCGGTCCCCCGGCAACGAGGGGCCTTCCAGCGACCGGAAGTCGGCGTGGTTCCGGCTCACCGCCTGCACGTCGGCGTGCCGCGACAGCACCCAGAACCCGCCGCCGATGGCCGCCGTGCCCGGCGTGGCCGGGTGCCACCAGACGGGGGCCTCGCCGCGCAGACGCGTGAACAATTCGTGCGGCACCCCGTGGCGCCACAGCTCGTAGTCGGTCAGGTCGATCGAGTCGATGGGCGGCACCGTCGTGTCGATGGCCACAACCGGCAAGTTACACCGTGCCGGCCGCAGAAGTGAAGTTTGTTTAGGAGCCGTGCACCTTGGGCATCGAGACCCGTTCCGGCCGCACCGTGATGACCGTCCGTGGGACGTCCCGGGGCTCGTAGGGGTACTCGTCACGGCCCATGTACGTGCGGGCCATCCAATCGACGAAGCTGCGGTCGGTGTCGTCAGCCAGTTCCGCCGTCCCCCGGATCTCCACGTAGCGCCGCCCGTCGTCCGGGTCCGGGACGCACACCGTGATCCGCGAGTCCCGTTCGAGGTTCCGGACCTTCTGGCGACCGGTCTGGGTGCTGATCTTCAGCGTGT
>Ga0187770_10002522_pt1 | contig 10260 bp, 9 predicted proteins | sample 0116_SJ02_MP02_2_FD_133154 | JGI IMG/M metagenome (GOLD analysis project Ga0187770, IMG submission 133154) | Tropical peat soil microbial communities from peatlands in Department of Meta, Colombia - 0116_SJ02_MP02_20_MG | ecosystem: Environmental > Terrestrial > Soil > Wetlands > Peat | place... | reverse complement strand
TGCGTTGATCACGTCGCCAAATTTCCGGATGATTTCGTCGTTGCGCGAAAAAATCACCGCCGTATGCCCCAGCCCGCCGGCATGATTCACGTCCAGGCAGACCTTCAGCGCCTCTTCGGCAGACTTCGCACGATAGACCGCCAGCACGGGAAACAGCTTTTCCACGGAAAGTGGATATTCGGGACCGACGCCTTGGATCGGTGCGACTAGCAACTTGGTGTTCGGTTCTACGGAGAGGCCGATGAAACTCGCGATATCCGAGGCCTTTTGGCCGACGGCCATAGGCTGCATGCAGCCGGTCTGGGGATCGATCACGGAGCGTTCCAGCAGCTTCGTTTCCTTCTCATTACAGACGTGGGCACCCAGGTCGGAAAATTTCTTCAAAGCAGCGTCATAAATTTCATCGTCGATCACCAGCGTCTGTTCCGAGGCGCAAATCGTGCCGTTATCGAAGGTCTTGGAGATGAGAATGTCCACGATCGAGGCGTTCAAGTCCGCCGTTCTTTCCAGGTACACGGGCGTATTCCCCGGTCCTACGCCCAGCGCGGGTTTACCCGAACTATAAGCGGCCTTCACCGCACCTCGCCCGCCGGTGGCGTCGATTAGGCTGACGTCCCTGTGTTTCATCAAGTAGGCGTTATCCTGGATGGTCGGTGATTCCAGACACGTGAAAACGCCTTCCGGCGCCCCGTGCTTCACGGCTGCTTCGTACATGATCTTTACCGCTTCGAAACCACAGCGCCAGGCTTTCGGGTGCGGGCCGAAAATCACCGCATTCCGAGTCTTGATGGCCATGATGCATTTGAAGAGCACCGTCGAGGTGGGGTTCGTGATCAGGACTACGGAAAAAATGACGCCGATGGGTTCAGCCACTTCCACCAGGTTGCGTTCCGGAAACTCGCGAATGATTCCGACTGTCCGCTTGTCCTTGACATAGTCGTAAGCGAACTCCGTGGCCACCATGTTCTTGATGACTTTGTCTTCCATCACTCCGAGCTTGGTTTCCTCAACGGCCAGCCGCGCCAGATATTGCGCTTGCTCCAGTCCAGCCAGCACGATTGCCTTGACGATTCGATCCACGTCCTCCTGGCTGAATTGTGTGAAGACGGCAGCGGCAACTCTGGCTTGGCTCACTAGACTTTCGAGGTAGGCAATCCGTTCTTCGCTGAGAGTTTCAGTGGCAGGCACGGCCCGGGCCCGTTGCTCAACGACATCGCTCGTTTCCATTACTTCCTCCCACACCGAGTGTCGGGACCCTAGAGCCTGCAAATCAAATTTTCAATCCGGACCTTATTGACCTCCCAAGGCCATGATTCATCCCGGTGGCTTCACTAAAGGAATTCGTTCCAGTTTCTATGCATAGGCGATCGGGTGCTTCTCCACCCAATGCTCATCGCGCAATCTGTGAGTGTTTCGCAGTGCACCTTTCGCTGCGCTCGCAGTCAGACGCCGGGTCTGCCATGCGATGCCCGCGCCAAAACCGATAGCGCCACCCGCCAATGCGAGCAAAAGCGTCTTGGCGACTGAGCTGCTTTTGTTTCCTGCATGGCTCCCCAGCACTCCCAGGCAGGCGCCAAGAGCCGCTGGCTTCAAGGCTTCCAAAGCTGACTCGCCAAGAAACTGGCCGAGGGCCTTTCCGTTCAGAAATTCCTCTTCTCCGGCGCGGGCTCCCTCCAGACTTGAGCCCAAGATCTTCCGCCCGTATTCGACCTCGGATTTGGACCATTCGCGCAAATCCATGGCAATTGCCTCACTGTCCGGCCGGCCAAAATCACCAACCGCACCTAATAAACTCCTGCTTGAGCCTGAAAACTGTGCATGTGGTCACGCCCTTTAGTGACCCTTATCACGTCGGGAAGGTCGGACCACGTACAGCGATGGGCTAAAGGGATATGGAAGCAGTGGAATATGCTGTAACGGTAGGACCTACTCGATCTTGGCAAGCAGCGCTTGACGCGTGCATTCCAGCGTATGGATCAGCGACTCCTTGGGCAGCTTCTGGATGATCGGCTCAATGAGCCAACCCAGACCGAAGGGGACGTCTCGAGACAGTGATATGGCTCGACATTCAAGATCAACCCCGGCGTCGCGCTCTTGGAATTGCCAGTAGGAATTCAAACGCCATAGGAATCCGTAGCCGGTATCGGGCGGCAGCACCCGTTCGTTCGATTCCCCCGCATTTTGCACTTCGGCGATGCGTGTGCTGTGAGACCAGCATACGAAGTGAGTTCGATTGACGCGGCGATATGTCACATGGTGCTCTGTGTCGAGGACGACCGTGAGGATTTTTTTCTTGAGAAGCCGCAGGTAGATTTGGAAATCGTTGCCCCGGCGCTTGATCAGTTTCGACGCAAGCACTTCAGGCGTGTAGATTTTCCAGTGATTGTCGTAGTCCTGGATCAGGGCTAAAGTAGCTGCGAGTGTCGTTTTCGGCGCCCACGCTGCGCCGATCCAGTCGTGGATCAAACCATCCGGAACCTTGATGGGCCCGCGGCCTGACCAAAACTCGGCTACGATTTCCCCCCTGCCGACCTCCTGAGCTATCTCCCCGCTTGCCTCTGCCCACAGATAAGGCCCGCGGCCGCGAAAGCTGCGTTCCATCGCGGTCTCGGCCTCCCGAATGTAGGCACTAAAGTTCTCCAGGGTCCCGTTCTTCAGCTGGACTTCATGGGCAGTTTCCGGCATAGGACTGAACTCGTTTTGCGCCACGCTCTGCAAGGACGCGGGGCTCAGAGAGGCATATAAGAAACTCCGCGCCCCCGCAACGAGAGTCCGGTTCGCAGGTATTGCGCCTCAAACAACCACGCTTGAGGTGGCTATTGCTTGTGACGAAGGAAAATTGTTGGAAGGGCGCGGATCCTTGCCGCACCCTTCCCCATTTGTTTCACGCAGCCGCAACCGCTTCTACGTGATGTCTCTTGGCATGGTGCCGCGGCTTCCGAGCATTCCTCGCCGGTCTCCCTGCGTGCTTGTGCTCGCCGGCCGGCTTCACCACCGCCTCCATCAGCGCCTTTTGGGCATCCACGTAGCTCTTCACCCCTTCCCGAGTGAGCTCGGCCAACGGAACGAAGGGGAACGGCCGGAGCAATTCAAGCGTGGTTCCCACAGTCTTCACATTGGCGTTCAGTTGCTTGCCGGCTACGGCGACGAGCTTCTTCTGTGCATCAATGAACGACTCGGTCGCCTGACGCGCCAATTCGGCCAGCTCGGTCTTCTTGATCTTCTTGGCTCCGTCGACGCGCTTCCCGCCTGCCAGCCTCCCGGTTTCCTCGCCGATGATATCCAGGAACTGTTTCTGCGCATTCACGAAGTTCTCCATGCTCTCGCGTGCCAGTTCCACCAGGTGCTTGGATTCATACGGTTTTCCGCTTTTCGCGGCTTCCATCCAGGAGTGAGTCTGCTTGCCTGCAACTTTCAAGAATTCCTGTTGCATGTGGATGAAAGTCTCCACGCTGCGGCGCAACAGGTCGGTAAAGGTCTGCGCTGCGGGCCAGTCCCCGACGCGCTCTTTCACCCCGTTCATCAGGATGTGATTCTGTTGCTTGCCCAAATCCAGAAGAATCTTCTGGCCCTCCAGGAAATTGGTCACGCCCTCCCCGGCGGCTTGGCTGAGGATGGCTGTCGGTGAATGTTGCGGGTCGGCCAGCTGCTTGCGCAAAGCATGCATCGCGTTGGCATTCTGCCTCATGGCGAGGTCCAGCAAAATCCGCTGTGTGGCGAAGAAGCTCTGCACGCCTTGCTGTGCCCAGCCCGATAGGATTGAAACAAAGGAGGACTCCCTGGGGTGGGCCCGGGAAGTCTCGGCCCTTGTTGCGGTTCTCATGGTACACCTCCGATTGCTGCACTGCAGCATCACCTACAAAATAACCCTTGACAAACCCCTTGTCAAGCACTATTTTTGAATTGTGCAGAGCAGCATGGAAGGCGCCCCGTGAGCCCCTCCCCCGTCACCATTAAGAAGTACGGCAACCGCCGCCTCTATGACACCTCCCACAGCCGCTACGTGAATCTGGATGACATCGCGGCACTGATCCGCCAGGGCAAAGACGTGAAGGTCTTGGATGCCAAAAGCGGCCGGGATCTCACGCGCCTCACGCTGACTCAAATTATCACCGAAGACGCCAAGGAAAAACCAACCGGCCTGCCGCTCGAGCTCCTGCGCGAGCTCATTGTCGCCTCCGATGAGGTCCGGCAGGAGTTCATCATGTGGTATTTGAAGTCCGCTTTTGATGCGTACCAAAAGGTGCAAGACGCGGTGCAGAGCCGCCTCGGGGAAGTTCAATCCGCCATTCTCTCGCCCGTGGAAATGATGAAGAAATTCCTGGGCTCAACCGCCTCCCGGCCACCAGACGGGGAGCCACAACTTGAGGCCCTGCACAAACGCGTCGAAGAATTGGAGGCGCAGTTGAAGGGCGCGCGCCGAAACCGGCGAAAGCCGGCGGTGCGCGAAAAATAACATCGCGTGAACACGCGATGGAGCCGCTGAAACTTTGGCGGTATGATACAGCATGGAAAGTGTCGGCGACCGGGCGCGCTGATGTCGAGTGGCGCGCAAACGGAAGAGGCGATAGATGACACCGGGCTCTCGAAAAAGGTCCACTGCTGCACCGAAGCGCAAATCTCGAAAGCAAATGCCGCATCCAGAACCTGAAAATGGCAGTTCTCTTTGGACGGAAGCGATATTTGGTGCAGAGATTCTCCTCTTGCATGCCAGTCCGGTCTATTACGGATTTGGTGTTCCCCCGGGCGACGGTTCCGGCGTGGTCCTCATTCCCGGTTTTCTCGCCACTGACCTCTACTTGACGGAACTTCACGCGTGGCTTGCGCGCATCGGGTACCGGTCGTATTTCTCCGGTATCGGCATTAACGCCGACTGCCCCAACCTCCTCATTCGGCGTCATCTGAACGAGACCATCGAAGAGGCTCTCGACGAGACCGGGCGGAAAATTCATCTGATTGGGCACAGCTTGGGAGGTGTGATCGCACGCTCGATAGCCGGTCAGCGCCCGGACGACGTCGCGTCCGTCATCACCCTCGCCTCCCCATTTCGCGCTACAGTAATGAGCCGGAGCGTTTTCCATGCTGCCGAAGCCGTGCGTATGCGCATCCTCCAGGAACACGGTCAAGGAGTGTTGCCGAACTGCTATACCGGCCGCTGCACGTGCAATTTTATCGATTCGCTCAAGCGCGACGTCCCCGACTCTATGCTCCAGACCGCCATCTACACGCGCGATGACGGCATCGTGGACTGGCGCTACTGCATGACCAGGAATCCGGAATTCGACTTCGAAGTGGCTGGAACCCACATCGGGATGGCTTTTAATCCTTTGGCCTACACCATCGTCGCCGACCGCCTGGCAATGACACACTCCTCCCAATAAGTCACCTACTTACCATCACCGGCGCATGAATCAAGCCAGCAATGATTTGGCCTCGTGAAAGATAAATTCACAAATTTGGTAGAGCGCGCACGACTCTGATAGACTCCAAGACGGTTAGCTACGAAACGATTTACTCGGGAAAGGTCCGAGGCCGGATGCTTTGGCCTCTCGAGCAAATCCGGCATCAAACCAAAGCGCGGGGGACGTAGTTCAGTTGGTTAGAACGCTGCCCTGTCACGGCAGAGGTCGCGGGTTCGAGTCCCGTCGTCCCCGCCATTTCTTCTGAAGCATTAGTGAATGGTCCTTCCACTTCAGCTTACCCGCAATGCCCTCACTGGACGCTCCCGCCTTGGAATCCAACAACGTTTAAGAACTTTTCCTGAGCGGCGATTAACTCATCGAGGTCTTCGTCCACGCTGGAGGCTGCGGTGCCAGAAGTACCTGGTTCGTGGCGCTCAGGTTGACCCTTCGCCGAGCATCCTCGTACCATAGCCGCCTCAATGGTTACTCCCTCCGAGCCTGTGGGGCAGACGATTTCCCATTACCGCATTCTTCGCAAGATCGGCGGCGGCGGGATGGGTGTCGTCTACGAGGCAGAAGACCTGAAGTTGGGTCGTCACGTCGCCCTGAAGTTCCTTCCTGACGAACTCGCTCACGACTCGCAGGCACTTGCCCGCTTCGAGCGGGAAGCCAAAGCCGCATCATCGCTGAACCACACGAACATTTGCACCATCCACGAGATTGACGAAGTCGATGGGCGAGTCTTCATCGCGATGGAACTGCTGGAGGGACAGACCCTCCGGCACATGATTGCTGGCAAGCCACTGGAGATCGAGACGGTGCTCGATCTGGGCATTCAGATTGCCGACGCCTTGGACGCCGCCCATGCGAAGGGCATCGTCCACCGGGACATCAAGCCCGCGAACATTTTCGTCACCAACAGGGGTCAGGCGAAGATTCTGGACTTCGGATTGGCGAAGGTGGCTTCCAAAGACGGTGGATGGTCGGATTCCGCGTCCACCATTGGCGGTAGCGAAGATCACTTGACCAGCCCCGGCTCCACGCTGGGTACAGTCGCTTACATGTCGCCGGAGCAGGTGCGTGGGAAAGAACTCGACGCCCGCACAGACCTGTTCTCTTTCGGTGCCGTGCTTTACGAGATGTGTACAAGCGCACTCCCATTCCGGGGGGACACTTCGGCGCTGGTCTTCAACGCCATTCTGGAATGCGACCCGGTAGCTCCAGTGCGACTGAACCCTGATGTGCCCGTAGAATTAGAACGAGTCGTCAATAAGGCGTTGGAGAAAGACCGCAACCTGCGCTACCAGCATGCCGCCGATATTCGCACCGATTTGCAAAGGCTGCAGCGTGATACCGAATCTGGCAACGCAGCGGTCGTTCCCGAAGCGTCTTCGCACTGGTCACGGCGGGCTATGTTGATCGGAGCAGCAGCTTTAGTGTTTGTCATCGCCGCCATTGCTGCGGCAGCGTTCTATTTTGGCGGCAGCAGTCGGGCTACCATCACTTCGGTTGTTGTCCTGCCGTTTTCTAACGCCAGCGGTGACCCCAGTACGGAATACCTAAGCGATGGAATTACAGAGGGCATCATTGATCGGCTCTCAGGGCTTCCGAACCTCAAGGTTATCTCGCGGACTTCTGCTTTCCATTACAAGCAGCGTGACGTCGAGCCGCAAAAAGTGGCGAAAGACTTAGGCGTGGACGCAGTGGTCACGGGAAGAGTTGTTCAGCGTGGCGATGACCTCTCGGTGAGCGCCGAACTCGTGGACGCACGCGAGGACAAACAGCTTTGGGGCGAACAGTACAGCCGGAAATTGGCGAATATCGTTTCCGTCCAGCAGGAGATTGCGACCGCGATTTCCGGGAATCTGCGACTACGGTTAACCCACGAAGAGAAAACACGGTTATCTAAACCGTACACGGAAAATGCCGAAGCCTACCAGCTTTATTCGATGGGGCGTTATCAGGCTCAAAAGGCTTCAGTCGATGGTTTTAAGAAAAGCATCGAATATTTTCAACGAGCAGTCGAGAAAGACCCCGGCTATGCCTTAGCCTACGCCGCGTTATCCGGCAGCTACGGTGCGTTGGGGGGTGGTTACAGCTATCTCCCGCCAAAGGATACTCTCCCGAGCGCAAAGGCTGCGGCCACAAAGGCACTAGAGATTGATGACACCCTTGCGGAAGGTCACGCAGCCCTAGGGTACGTTAAAATGTTTTACGAATGGGACTGGGCGGGTGCCGAGCGGGACTTTAAGCGTGCCATCGAGCTGAATCCGAGCAGTGCCAGTGCCCATGATGACTACTGCCAACTCTTGTACGTCACATCGAAGTTCAACGACAGCATTGCTGAGTGCCGTAAAGCACAGGAACTTGATCCGCTCTCCCCGTTGATCGTGAGTGACCTCGGTTACGCCTATTTGGACGCCCGAAGATATGACGAGGCGATTTCTGCGTGGCAAAAAGCCGTTGAGCTGGCACCGGAAGTTCCCCTTTTTCATGCAAATCTCGCCTACGCGTATGCAATGAAGGGAATGTATGCACAAGCTGTTCGAGAACAAGAGAAATTGGGGTCGGAGGGTATCGCCGTCAAAGCTGACAACGTGCTCGTAGCCTCGACGTTAGGCTGGGTTCTTGCTGTCTCCGGTAAGCACGCGGAGGCACTCAAAGTTGCAAGAGAGTTAGAAAACCTGAGTGCTCACACCTACATCGACGCTTACGCAGTGGCCGTCGTTTACGCCGGGCAAGGCATGAAGGACGATGCATTTCGGTGGATTGAAAGGGGCTACGCCGAACACGGGACAAGCATGCCCTTTCTGGGTGTCGACGCGTACATGTACGGGATGCACTCCGATCCTCGCTTTGCAGACCTGCTGCGCCGGATGAGGCTGCCGCAGTGAAGCGTTGTCACAGGCGCTAAATTCTTACCCACAAATTTACCCACAGCGAACGGTTCCTACAGTCCCTTTCAGCGACTTGGCAGCCCCCGCTTAGAATCTAAGTCGCTGATAATCCGTGTATGCCTAGACTGTCACGGCAGAGGTCGCGGGTTCGAGTCCCGTCGTCCCCGCCACTCATTCCAAACCATTTGGGAATGATTGGACGGCCCCGTTCTGATGCATCCACTGAAATTCAGCGGTATCCCGGATCGCGTCGAGTCCGCTTCCACAACAAGAATCTTATTCCCCGCGGGCGTGGCACTACGAGGCTAGAAAGTCCTCCTCCAAATATGCCTTGACACGTATATACCCTGTGAGGTATATAGAGGGCATGGAATCTGTCTTTGAAATCATTGCCGAGCCCAACCGCCGCGCGATCCTGAGCCTCCTGGTCTCCTCCCAACAGTCGGTGGGAGAGATCGAGCGTCAACTGCGCATGCCGCAGCCGACCGTGTCAAAGCACCTGCGCGTGCTGCGCGAGGCCGGTTTCGTGGAATCCACGGTGGACGCACAGCGCCGTCTCTACCGGCTGAAACCCGAACCCCTCCAAGAACTCGATGCCTGGCTGAGTCAGTTCCGCCGATTCTGGTCTGCCCACGTGGATGCTCTCGAACGCCACCTTGACCGCATGGATCAATCCTCACGACCAAAAAGAAAGCCAAGGACAAGAAAATGACCGATCGCGAGCCGTACGAACCAGGTCCAGCCAGCGGGGCGCAGGTACGGAAGGACGGAGAGAAGTGGACGCTGATTCTGGTCAGAGAACTGCGCCACCCGCCGGAAAAAGTCTGGCAAGCGCTTACCGATCCGGCGCATCTGCGCGAGTGGGCGCCCTTCGACGCGGATGGAAACCTGGGTACGGCGGGAACCCAGGTGAAGCTCACCACGGTGGGGGCGCCTGCGCCGCGCGTTACGGAAACAACCGTGAAGCGAGCCGACGCTCCCAAGGTGCTCGAGTACAACTGGGGCGGCTTCGATATGCGGTGGGAACTCGAATCCCTCGGCGGCGGCACGCGTCTCACGATGTGGATCAACATCGCTCGCCCCTACATTTCCATGGGTGCTGCCGGGTGGCACGTTTGTTTCGATGTTCTGGACCGGCTGCTCAGCGGAACTCCCATCGGCCGTATCGCCGGCCCCGAGGCCATGAACTTCAGCGGCTGGCAGCGATTGAACGCCGAGTACGCCAAGCAGTTCGGTATCGAACCGCCCAACTGGGGCCGATAAAAGGAGAACAAAGTGATTATGAAAGAAGCCACCATCCGATTGATATTTCGCTGGATTCACATCGTCTTCAGCATTCCGATCCTCGGTTATATTTATAGTCCGTTTGAAGAAATTCCAAAATACGCATCTCGTGTGCGGTTTGTCTTTGTTCCGGTGATGGTCCTTTCGGGATTGTGGATGTGGAAGGGCCATGTCGTTCGACGATTTTTTTTCGAAGAGATCGAACCAACAAGACGCTGCGGCGAAACAGCTCGCATAGAAACGAGCTACGAATTCGAGGCATAGGAATCCAATGAATCCATCCGAACGGATTCACAAATTGATCGCAGGGCTCACCGACTGGCGCGGCAAAACGCTTGCCAGCATCCGCAAGACCATCCTGGATGCCGACAGGGAGATCATCGAAGAATGGAAGTGGATGGGCAGCCCGGTGTGGTCACGCGACGGAATCATCGCCGTCGGCAACGCCCACAAAGATAAGGTGAAGCTCACCTTTGCCCACGGCGCGAGACTCCCGGATCCCGACAAGCTCTTCAACGCGGGCCTCGGAGGCAGCGCCTGGCGGGCGATCGATTTCTTCGAGGGCGATAAGATCAACGAGCGAGCGCTAAAAAATCTCGTCCGTGCCGCCGTTGATCACAATCAGAGTAAACTGAGGAAGAAAGCGCCTGCGCGTCCTCGAGCCAAAGCGCAGAAGA
>Ga0187770_10002521_pt1 | contig 10260 bp, 8 predicted proteins | sample 0116_SJ02_MP02_2_FD_133154 | JGI IMG/M metagenome (GOLD analysis project Ga0187770, IMG submission 133154) | Tropical peat soil microbial communities from peatlands in Department of Meta, Colombia - 0116_SJ02_MP02_20_MG | ecosystem: Environmental > Terrestrial > Soil > Wetlands > Peat | place... | reverse complement strand
AGATAGACTCCAGGACTCGGCGCAGGAATCCATCGACGTTGTCGTTCTTACGTTCAATTCCATGCACCCTTGTCTTCCCCGCTGCGTGACATCTGTTTTCGGCAGCATTCCCGTAAACAGGTTGGTTGCAGTGGACGGCGGTTCCACCGATGGAACACTGGAGTATCTGAAGGGAATCCCGAGAACACTAATCGTGAATGACACCGGGGGAACCAGGGCGACCGCGCGACAGAAAGGGTTGGACCAGGTTGAAACCGAGGTGTTTGCCTTCGTGGACAGTGACGTCATCCTGCCAAGCGGCTGGTACGACGAGATACGGAAGTCCCTCGGTGAAGGCACTGGTGGCGTGTGCGGTTTCGCACTGCCGGTCGAACGTCACCTGTGGAATCTCTACAGGTCGATGGCCGCCTTGTACCGGACTGGCTCAGTAAGCGGCCTGGCAAGGTATGGGCTCCTGAATACTTCGGCAGCTCTGTTGCGGAAGAGCTCTGTGGAGGGCATCTCGATCCCCCGTGAATTCCACTCGCTTGATGATTACTTCATAGGGAGCTACATCAAGAGCAGAGGGTACAGGGTGGTGTCTCTCGCATCCCCCGTCTGCTATCACTTCAGGGAGCACGACATCTCGGGCTCAGCGTGCGCCAATGATGGATTCTTGATGAAGAAGTACGGCATTCGTTCTCTAAGGTATCTGGCGTCGAGGGCGTTCATTCGTGCGCCCGTCGAGTTCATTTGGACGCTGGGGTACGCTCAGGACTTTCATGCGGCCAGCCTAAGGTTAAGGTACAGCGCTCAGACCTTGGCGGGATACCTCAAGGCTCAGCCCTCCGGAAGGTCCCATGCGCAAACAAGCAAAGACGCCCGGGAGACATGGGGAACGAGCTCGAAAGGCAATTGAGCCATCGAATCTATCTGCTGCAATCCAGAAATACCCTATGAGCCATCGAGGCGAAAGGAAGAGGATGAGGCCTCAGACCGAGGGAAACAGCACGGCCAGCATCTCAGTGGTGATTCCAACAAGAAACAGCGTGCAATTCCTCAAAGAGAGCATAGATTCTGTCCTTGGTCAGAGCTACCCGGCCCACGAGGTGATAGTTGTAGACGGTGCTTCCGAGGACGGGACAGAGGAGCTTTGCAAGCAGTATTCTGCGAAGATCAGGTACTTCAGACAGGAGAGAAACGAGGGATTCGCCGCGGCTCTCAATATGGGGATCATGAAGATGTCGGGCGACTGGTTCAAGCAGCACGACGCAGACGATGTTCTGGAGCCGAACGCGCTACAGGTGCTTGCCGAAAGGGCCGGAAGGACAGATGCCCCGGTCATCTTTGGCGACTTCGTTCACATGGACAGCCGGGGCAGGCTGTTGAAGTATCATGCTGCGGAGCTGCCGACCACCAGAACAGACTTCGTTCTCGCCTCCTGGCACAGGCTCGTGGTCAGCCACCTGGCCGCCATGGTGCGCAGGTCCGCCTTCGAGACCGTAGGCCTCTTCGATAGCACGCTCGAAATGTCCGAGGACTACGACTGGTTCGTCCGTGCCGCCCTAATCAAGGGAATCAGGTTTGAGCATGTTCCGGTGGTCCTTGCGAGGTATCGCCGCCACGCGAGGCAGATATCGATCACCAGGGATCGCGGCTGGGCCCGCCGTCCTCTTCACAGAAAACTCATGGATGCGAAGTATAGGTCGTTGCTGCTCAATGAGGGCAGCGAGGAACTTCGCGATTATTATTGCAAGCTGACGCGGAGACTCAGGCTAGCCTATGCGCCTCTTCTCTCAGCCTCGTCTCTCGCGGGCAGACTCCCGAAGAGGGTCACTCTTTCCTACTACCTGTTGAGAATCTGTCCCCGGTTTGCCGACCAGTTGTACTGGGCGGCAAACCCGCCCCTTTCGCCCGCGGATTGTGGGGACTGAGTGATGCCTTCTCACCACGCTCAGGGGCGCAACAATGAACCATGCGTGGACTTGACCTTCCGAGCACCCCCTGAATCTAAAGGCCTTGGCGTCGGCTCACCGAAAGAGTAAAGGACGAAAGGCGAGAGGCGGCCTGCATCTATTTGAGCCCGGGCGCTTCGATGACTACGCAAGTCCGCGGCACGGGGGCCGGCTGGGAGACGTGGCTCGGCTAGAAAGCAAGATACCGCTGCACAGGGCGGGGTTTACTGTTTTCGCTGCCCGGATCATCAGCATCTTTACGGGGATGGTTTTCCTCATAATGATCACCGGCTGGCTCACACCGCCGAGGTTCGGGTTCTGGGAGGTCATCGTCAGTTTCGTGACCTTCGCATCCTACCCTTCGGGGTGGCTCAGCTTCTGGGCGACCCGCGAAGTCGCAAGGGGAGGATTCGTCGCGCGGACCGCAATTCTGCTCAACTTGGTGCTTAGCCTGGGGGGGACGGTTGTGTTCTTCCTCATCGCGGGTCTCAGTTCCGCTCTCTATGGTCCCAATCTTGGGACCATCGCCTTCGCAGCTCTTCTCGTCCCGCTCTCCTACTGGACACAGGCATCCAACGCGGTCGCCGGCGGGATGAGGCCCACAGCAATAGGCTATTCAACCCTGATCTCAGAGATAGCGAAACTCGCCGTAGCATACCCCGCCCTTTTCGTTTTCAAACTGGAAGTGAACGGTGTGATACTAGCTGTCCTTACTTCCTATGCCGTCCAGGCGGCGGTGACGACCGTAATGGTGCGCGAGGCCGGGCGGGATGGTGTGAGCCTCGCTCTCGGGAGGAAGTGGCTGGCTGACGCGTGGATTCCGGCCACCTATTCTCTCGCGGGGACCATACTGGCGGCGGACACGGTGATAGCTTGGCTGGCCAGCGGCGCCTTCGTGGTGACGGGGTATTACCAGGCGGCCTACCAGATAGGGATACTCGTCTCCTATGCTAACTTCCTGTCGTATGCTCTGTATCCCATCCTGCTGAGGGGGGGCTCTGAAGACGCTGCCAACGTGACCCTCGACTTCATCATGATGTTCGGAGTCCCCATGGCATTCGGGGTGATAGCGCTCGCCCCCAACCTGCTCACGATCCTCCGATCAGACTACACGGCCTCCGGTTCAAACGTCTCAACAGCGCTTGGGATACTGGCAATCTCCTCGCTCATGACGGGCATCTCCGGGTTCTTGGACGCTACTCTGACTGGGTCTGAGAGGGCTGATCTCGCCGAAAATAGAGGGTTCGGCGCCTACAAGAAGAGCAATTTCGTCTTCGTTTCTATGGCAAACCTGAGCTATGCGACGGCTTACGTTGCCGGGGTCTTCCTGACAGTCAAACTTGAGCTGGCAGCAGGTCTTGGCCTCCCGACGGTGGTGGAAACTTGGGCGGTAGTCCAGCTGATGACCGTGCTGGCTGCAGTCCTCGTGAAGTTCAGGAAGCTTGCGAGGACCATGAAGATCAGGGTGCCGAGATCATTGGGCGAGTATCTGGTCCTGTCAGCCCTGATGGCTATGGTTCTTTACGCTCTTTCGACGTACGTTCCCCTCCAAAGCCCCGAAAGGCTCGTCTACGGCTTGAGGGTGATGGGGTTGGTGGTGGCGGGAGCTCTGCTCTACTTCGGACTCCTCGTCGCAATGGACAAGAGGGTGAGGGAACTTGCCAAGGCGTTTCTGAGGCTGATTGCCGGAGGAAGAGCAATAAGCGACAGAGGCCCCGAAAAAGGGGTAACAGACCCATGAGTTGACATTGTCAGAACAACAATCTAGTCTTCCCCCCCGGACCGACAGGCTCAGGGTGCTTCATGTCTGGAACACGGCCGGGGTCGCGAGCGTGATCGCGAAATTCACAGACAGGACCGGCAGGACCGGTAGCAGGGTCATCACGAGGAAGAGGTTCGACCGGGCGGGGCTCACCTACTACGGGAAGGCATACAATGACGGAGCCACGGTGTTTTACACCAGAGCACTATACAACGCTTGGTCCGCCGATATTGTGCACGTGCATTCCCTCGACAGGGCAGTCCCCTGGCTGAAGCGGCTAACCAGGGGGAAGCCCCTAATCATGCACTACCATGGGACCGACATACTCGGCAGGTGGGAAGAGAAGAGGACCCTCTGGGAACGCGCTGACATGGTGGCCTATTCAACCCCCAACCTTGCCGAAGGCGCACCCTCCGCCGCGGTCCACGTCCCTAACCCAGTCGACACCGACCTCTTTCATCCCTATGATTCTCCCAGGGAGGCCGGAGCCGCGGTGACGATCAGGTATGGCTCTGACGCCGAGGTGGAGGCTCTCGCAGTGTCGAGAGGCCTGAAGCTGAGGTGGCTGGAGAGAGGGACTCCCCACTCGGAGCTCCCTGGACACTTTTCAGCCTGCGAGTACTTCATCGATTTCAGACGACCCCCGGGATTCGAGTCCCCAGTAAGGTCGCTTGGAAAGGCTGCCCTCGAAGCTCTGGCCTGTGGATGCAAGGTCATCGACTGGTCCGGAACGGTGTTGGAGGGTCTACCTCGGGAGAACCGACCGGAAGAGGTGGCCGGATTGTGGATCGGGTACTACGACCGTCTCGCGGGTCGAATGACAGTCTAGTGCAGCTGTGGAACCCGAGAGAGAATAGTCCTTATCGCCACGCCGGAGCCGCACAGAGTAAAACTTCCTCCCGGGCGCCGATACTGGCTGCCTGGGACCCCCGTTCTCGACTAGTCTCATCTTCGAGGGAGAAGTCGTGAGTACATCTCTGCCAAGCGCCCCTCCATGACCTCCCAACTGAACGAAGAAACGAAGGCTTGGTATGATGCTGCCGCTAGCCCGTTGTAGAGCTCATCATCAAGAGCCAGCCGTCGTATGGCCTCCCTGACCCCCGCCACATCTTTCCAGTCCACTATGATTCCGCAGCTGTGTTCCTTTACAATCTCCGCCTGGTAAGTTCTCTCAGGCACAAGTGACGGAATGGAAAGCGACATGGCCGTAAACAGTTTACCGGGAGTCGCAATGATCGCGTTACTGGTACTTGGTTCGTACAGCGACGGTATCAGGTCCGCTTCGCCTATGAGTGGCTCTAATTCGTTCATTTTCAACCAACCTCTGAATCTGACGGACGCGTTCTTGGTGGCCACCTCTCTCACCCACGCTTCCAGCTCTCCCCTCCCCGCCATTGTCAGGGTTACTTCGTCGAGGCCCTGAACGGCCTCCACCAGAAGCCTAACGCCGCGCTCCTCCGAAAGCCATCCGTAGTAGAGGACCTTGAATGCTCCTGCTCTTCTTCGCCTTTCCCGTCCATCCCTCTTCGGGGGGACGTTCATGACGACCACCAGTTTGGCTCGCTCGAACCCGAATCTGGCTAGGTGCCCGACAAACCGTTCATTCACGACCACGACGGCTGACGCGAGCCTCCTCGCCGTCGCCAGGAAAGTGGCTTGGGTGTATCTCGTCAGGGGGAAGAATCTGAGGAAGGCCTCAGGAAGGTCATGCATGTCGTAGACCAACTTCGGCCTTCCGAGCTTTCCAACCTTGGCCACGAACCCCGCCGGCAGGGTGTCGACGTCGTGGCAGTGAATTGCGTCTGCCCTTGAACCCATCAAGTTGACGAAACACCACGCGTAGAATAGAAAGAGCCTGGGGACCGTGAGCAACGGGGTCCCGTGTCCGGCCCTGAGCCTCATCCTCTTTACTTGGAGACCATCATTGAAGACAGAAGCGGGCGGAGCCTCGAGCTCCCTGTCCCAGGCTAGGATGGTAACAGACCAGCCCGCCTTCACAAGGGAATGGGCCTCCTTCAGGGGCCTCTGGTCGAATGTTGCAGGGTTGGAGAGGAGCATAACTATCCTCCGTTTCTCAGATGCTCCCGGCCGTGCGCCCTCACTACCTTCTTTCATTTCCAATCTCGTCCGCCGGAGCGCATGAAATCCGAGACCGCTCTGACGACCTTGGGGGAAGCCTTCCCGTTCCCGAAGACTTTCTTGGACAGCCGAAACCTCCTCCTGTCAATCCTCTGAATGAGGGCGTATCCTTCCCTGATCCTCTTCGGGCTCGTTCCCACGAGGAAAGCCGCTCCAGCCTTTACTATCTCGCCCCATTCCGTGGTTTCACGCGTAATCAGGGTAGGCCTTTCGAGCCAGAACGCCTCCTTCTGGAGCCCTCCCGAGTCGGTGATGACGAATTCAGAATCCTTCACCAGTCCAAGAGTCTGTGCGTATGGGAGAGGCTCAAGCAGCCTGATGTTTGGCTTCGACCTCAGGCCGAACTCCCTGATTCGAGCCCTCGTCCTGGGGTGCACGCTAAAAGCGATCGGCAGCGGGAGCATCCCGACTGCATCCATGACCTCCCTGAGGGCCCTTGGGTTATCGACTGTCTCGGCCCGGTGCAGTGTCATGAAAGCGTATTCACCTCTGCGCAGACCGTACCCGGAGGCGACTTCCGATGCCCGAATCCTGGGCAACAGCTTCAGCAGCGAGTCGTACATCGTGTCCCCGACGTTGTAAATTCCAGCGGCGAGCACGTGCTCCGACCTTACGTTGAGCACACAGCTTGAGGTGGGGCAGAGAAGCAGCTGAGACAAGTGGTCGAGCAGTCGCCTGTTCACTTCTTCTGCCATTCGGTAGTCCCCAGACCTGCACCCCGACTCAAGGTGTGCCACAGGGACCCTGGACTTCGAGCATGCTACGCCTGCGGCCAGAGCCGAGTTTGTGTCCCCGGGGACAACAGCGATGTCGGGCCTTGATTTTTCGAAGTGCTCGTCCAGTCCAGAAATGATTGCGGAGACCTGCATGTTTGGAGACCCTGATCCCACGCTCAGGTCCGTGGCCGGTTCAGGGAGTTCGAGCTCTGTGAAGAATTGCCTATTCATCTCGTAGTCGTAGTGTTGGCCCGTGTTTACGATATCGCACTCGATGCCGGCTTTCCTGAAGGCAGCGTAGACAGGGGCGCTCTTGATTATCTGCGGCCGCGTTCCGAGGATTATGGAGACCTTCAGGCTCCCATCATCCCCTGCCAGCCGCTGACCCGCGGCAGAGTCCGAGCAGTTTCCTATGAAGGGAAGGATTTGCAGAGGCGACAAAGCTGAGCCTGTGTGCCAGGTCAAACCCTGGCTCCAGCTCTCTCCCGTCATCTCCTGTGATCTTGCCGCCCGCTTCGCACGCAATGAGATAGGCTGCGGCGAAGTCGGTTATTCTGATCGTCCCTCTAATGTCGACGAAGGCGTCGATTCTGCCTTCGGCCAGGTAGCACAGCTCCAGGGCGTTGGCTCCGAAGTGGACTTGGCGCATGACCACGCCAATGAGCGGCGCCAGTCTCGCGACCTGAGATGCATTGCTCCTGCTTAGATCAATGCCAACGACCGCTGCGGAGAGATCCGACGTCCTGCTCGTCCTTATGGTCCTGCCATTCTTCCTCGCTCCGCCCCCCCTGGTTGCCGCGTATACATCCCCGCTTACAAGGTCCCTCACTACCCCCACGGAGACGTCCTCCATAGTTCCGCCTTCAACAACCGCCACAGAAGTGCAGTAGTAGGGAATCCCCTTCTCGAAATTGGATGAGCCGTCGAGGGGGTCCACCACCAGCAGTGTGTGTGCCCGGGGATCCCCAAGGGATCCAGCCTCCTCGCTGAGCACCCGCACTCCCTCGACCTTCTCCAGAGTCTTCAACAGCTCAACCTCTGCTTGCTTGTCGGCGTAGATCGTCTTGTCCCCTGACGCGCCAATTCCAAGCACCCTTCCTCGGTCCCGCCTTCGCTCAATGCCCGAGATTGCCTCCTTGACTCTGCCTGTGGCGTTGAGCAGGATCCTCTCCCACTCTTCGGGGCTCACCCAGTGATCACTTTGTACCTTCTCAGGATCAAAAAGATGCTTTCAAGGGTCACATCCAGCCCCGAGTCCGTCACGATTGATTCGATTCTCTCTTCCTTCAACTCATCGTGAATTTCTGCGAGGGCTGTGTAGTATCTCGACCTGAAGAACTCCGTGACATTTTTCTCCCTTTCGTCCTTCTCCTTCTGCCTGATGTTGATGGTCTCTGTTCCCGCCTTGAGGAGTAGATACAGGTCGGGCCTCATGGCGGGCTCCTCCAGAATTCGCCTGACCATCGAAAACATCGCTGGGTAGGCATCGCTCTTCTTCAACTCGTAGCGGATTTTCGCGTAGGCGAGGTCGGCGAGCAGGTACCCTTCCGAGACTATGTTCCTCGTTTGTCTGAGTTTGCTGATTACAGAACTGTATGTCATGGTCGCGCCAAGGAGACTGAAGTCTGCAGCGGTGTCAGCTCTGTCCGCTACCGGGACGTCCCTGGGAACAGCGTGGGCGGATTCCTGAAGTCTCAGCCAACCCCTCCTCTCGAGCTCCATTGCCAAGGAAGTCTTGCCGGTCCCCGAGAACCCTTCGAGGACGATGAACACCATTTGCGTCCAACGCTGTCCGGGTTGTGGATTTAACTTAGCGTAGGCGTCGGCGGCTACGGCAGAGAGCTGAAGAGCCCGTAGTTGAACAAGACTAGGTACGCGAGGTAGAGGATGTATCCGAGTCCGAAGTACAGCACGTCAGGGACCCCATAGACAACCTCTACCATCATCCCTTCTTTTTGTATGCTCTCCACCTGTTCCCTCGCCTTGTTGACATCGCTGTCCACCTCTTGCCTGACCCCGTCCAGAACAGTTGCCTTGGGAATCCACTTGGGCTCCCTCACGAATGTGGAGACTGGAATCACGTGGCTACCCCTGCCCTCCCCGGTGAGGAAGATGTAGGCAAGGTGGGGGATAAGCACAACCACTGCCCCTACAATCGCGAAGAAAATTCCGAAGGCGTAGGGATCAGCGGCAAAGAAGACCAGGGCAATTAGGTCGGCCTCGCCCAGCGTTCCAAGGTATACCATGGCGAAGCCCAAGCCTCCAAGCAGCGCGACCCTGATTACGTCGTATTCAAGACCGGCGATCTGGCCCGACGTCGCGAGGGCATAGAACACGAATGCGGTTCCAGCTACCGCCGGTATCCAGACGAGGTCGCTGATTGCCCGCTCCTTCACGTCCTGATAGGCGGCAACCGCGAAAGACACCGCAATCAGGACTTGGCCGTACAACCAACAGCCGTGTCAGACCAGCGCATATAAGGACGGAATAGAACGCATGTTGCTACCGTTCGTCGACCTTCAGCTGCTGCCCGAAGAAGATCTTCTCGACCTCCCTCATGGTGTCTATGTCGTCTACAGACTTGTCGGTCCTGATCCTCTTGATTCTCGGGAACCTGAGCGCGAACCCCCCATCATGTCTGTCGCTCCTCTGTATGCTGTCAAATGCAACCTCCACCACGATTTCGGGTTTGACATCCCTTCTATACCCATGATCCATCGTCGTTATCTCCTTCAGCCTGTTGGTCATGTCTTCTATCTCGGCGTCGGTGAGGCCGCTGTATGCCTTCCCGATAGTCCGGAGGCTGTCTCCGTCTTTCACTGCGAAGGTGTAGTCGGAGATAACCCCCACCCTCTTCCCATGACCATACTCGGCGGCCACAATCACGACGTCGAGGGTGTCAAGCTCCTCCTTGAGCTTGGCCCACCCCGATCCTCTCTTGCCCATGGCGTACCGGCTCTCAGGGTCCTTCACAACGAGACCCTCGTAGCCGAGGCCGCGACTTCGCCTGAAGGCCGACTGAATCTCATTTTCGTCCTTTGCGTCGACCGATTCAGCAATCCGCAATCCAGACCCGTGCACCAGCTTCGCCAGTAGCGCACGTCTGTGGGAGAGCGGGAACCCTACGACCTCCTCCCCGTTGAGCAGCAGAAGGTCGAAGGCGAAGTAGTTGACCGGAGCATTCCCCGCCGCCTCCTCGAAGTTCTCCGTCCTCCTGAGCCTCCTCTGCAGAAGCTGAAATGGAAGGGGGTGCCCGTCCCTGAACGGCACAATCTCTCCATCGAGGATGAACTCCCCTTTCATCTTCTCCGCCGCCTTGACCACCTCCGGGAAGCTTGGGGTGATGTTCTCAAGCCGCCTGGAGTAGATGCCAACTCCCCCCGCGGACCTGTGAACCTGGGCTCTGACACCGTCATACTTGCACTCGGCGTAGACCATTTTCTGATAGTGCTCCGCTATCTCTCTGGCTGAGGCCATTGGCTCCGCGAGCATGAAGTTCACCGGCCTGAAGGGCTGGATTCTTACATCCCTGATGTTCCCCTCGGCAGCCGCTCGAGCGAGCACCCCGACGTCCCCGAGTATCATGTGGGCCCTCGCAGACTCTTCCTTTGACAGGCCATAGGCCGAGGCGATCGCCTCCTCTAGGAGGCCAGAAACCAGACCCGTTCGCATTTCGCCGGTCAGGACCTTGACGACGTACTTCCCCTCT
>Ga0187770_10002520_pt1 | contig 10261 bp, 11 predicted proteins | sample 0116_SJ02_MP02_2_FD_133154 | JGI IMG/M metagenome (GOLD analysis project Ga0187770, IMG submission 133154) | Tropical peat soil microbial communities from peatlands in Department of Meta, Colombia - 0116_SJ02_MP02_20_MG | ecosystem: Environmental > Terrestrial > Soil > Wetlands > Peat | place... | reverse complement strand
TACCTGGCGGTGAATCAACCACAATAAGCCGACTCATTCTGACCACAGGAATGCATGAAAGAATAGTTGACCTCGCAAAAAAAGGAATACCAGTGCTTGGAACCTGTGCTGGCACGATTCTGTTGGCGAAAGAAGGCGATGAACAAGTAAAACAGACCAATACGCAATTGTTGGGCTTGTTAGATATGAAAGTCCTCAGAAATGCTTATGGAAGACAAGTAGATTCCTTCGAGGCGGATGTAAAGATACATGAGATTGGAGACAAATTTTTCAGGGCAGTGTTTATCCGTGCACCAACGATAGAAAAAGTTTGGAACGACACCAAAGCATGGATTAAATATAAACGTAGGATAATAGGAGCAAAAAAAGAAAATATATTGGCCTTGACTTTTCATCCCGAGCTAAGTGACGATCTCAGAATTCACAAATACTTTCTCAGAATGGCAGTGGATAAGGCTCTTTCTCCAAAAAACGCGTCTACATAGCCTATCCCCCGACACACCGTGCATGAGCCTCACTCATTTTTGCTTCTCACTCGATTGTCCATTACACCCGCCCAAGTCAGTTTAACTGAATTCTGTCTCTCAGAGACGAAGCAGCTTCTATTCTAGTCTTGTTACAGCTTAAAAGCTTCTTTCACGATTATACGTCGGAAGCCTGATCAAAATGGCGTTGCCTCCTGGAAAGATCCCCGTTGAAATCTTGAAAGAGGTCGTATTCAAGAATCTAGGTGCTAAACGTGATGAAGTTGCATTAGGTCCAGCGGGAGGAATCGATGGTGCTGTGATAAACGTTGGAAGTAAATCGCTCATAGTATCTATGGATCCGATTACTGGAGCCTTGGAGAGGATAGGCTGGCTTGCAGTCAACGTTAATGCAAATGATGTCTCTACGTTTGGTGTCGAACCGGCCTTCTTCTTGTCGTGTATTCTACTCCCAGAAAAGGCGGGCAGAAGGACCGTTGAAATCATCAGCTCTCAGATGGACAAGGCTGCGAAGGGTTTGGGAATGGCTATCGTCGGAGGACATTGCGAATCCACTCCCGGCCTAACAAATCCGATAGTTGTGGGTTGCGCTATGGGTATGGCAGAAAAAGGAGATTACGTGACGGCAGCGGGAGCCAAAGCAGGAGATAAGATCATGGTAACTAAAACGGCGGGCATAGAAGGCACAGCCATTCTTGCGGCAGACAGGGAGGAAAAGCTGAGGAAAACCGTCCGGTCCTCAACGGTGAAGAGTGCCAAGGAATTTTTCAGCATGATAAGCGTGGCGAAAGAGGCAGCAATAGCCTTCAAGACAGGTGGTGTTCACGCTATGCATGACCCGACAGAGGGGGGAATAGCCGGGGGAATACACGAGGTTGCAGACGCATCAAACCTAGGCTTCAAAATCTTTGAAAACAGAATTCCCGTAGCGAAAGAGACTTTAGAGATATGCGAGGCATTTGAAATTGACCCAGCTTACTTGATCGCTTCAGGAAGCATGCTGATAGCAGCTAGAAAAGACGCCGCAGATGATATCAGAAACAACTTGACCAAGAGCGGAATCAGCGCAAGTGTCATTGGCGAATTCTTGCCGTCACCAGAAAACAGAATTGTAAAACAAAAAAACGGTTTTGAAACAAAACTGCCAAGGCCCGCTTGCGACCACTTGTGGGTTGCTCTCGCAAAACAGTAGGCTAAGAAAGTGATTCTATCGCAAACTCACTCCGGTCGTCTTGGGAAAGCCTGCTGAAAGACACTCTAGGCCTATTGAGCAAGTCTATTTTTTGCTGAATCTGCTTGTAAACGAAGTAACCTTTCACGTTTCTTGCAGTTTCACTAAGAACCCTTCCGTGAGAGTGAAAAACGCTGAACATTGGATCCACTACAATCATGAAGCCGCGGGCCAACATTTCTTTGCTCCAATCATAATCTTCAAGACCATATTTCTTGGTTTCAGGAATGATTTTGGGCAGGTTCTCGTCAAAAGGATATACCTGCCATAGAGACTTTCGGATTATGCAGTTTATGGTGGAGCACCAGTCTTGGCGCAAGATCGCTCTTTGAGTGAACTGATACACAGCCTTGTCAACTCCTCGAATAGCAGTTCCTTCCTGATGAGGAACGAAAAACCCGCTGACACCAGCAACGTTGCGGTTTCCAAAATGCTTTGTTCCCTCTTGCAGCCAGCGCTTGGACGACGGAAGAGAATGTGCGTTCGTTATGCAGACGAATTGATTCTCGGCGGCGGCCACACCTACGTTAGTAGAATATGCATGAGAGAACTCATCATCTGAAAGAGCAATAAGTTTGGCGCTGACTTTCCCTTTCCACAAGCCGCTTCTCACAGTTTCGCTCAGATCGCTTTTCAAGCTCCGTCTTTTTTCTTCACTTGAGAAGTTGTCAACCACAACAAGTTCTGATGCCTGAACCGTCTGTGAGGCTAGACTTTCTAACAGAGGATCAAAATATCTTTCCTTGTCTCTCGTTCGAATAACAACTGATATGTTCAAAGCCTTGTCTCACACTTCTATCCTTTCGCTTGGTCCCTTTAGTTTTTCAGTAAGACTCCTGTATACGACGTAGACGGTATAGAACGCGTACGCAAGAAAATAGCTCGGCATCTTTTTGAGCGAACCGTATCTCAAGTTCTCAACTACTAGGTCTCGGCTTCCTTTCACCGTCCAAACAGCCTGAGGTCTGTAGTGTATGCAGAAGGGATCATAAGTAGGAACTACTCTGTACCCTTTCTTGGTTATCCATTCTTTGATAAATGCGTCCTCGAAAACATGCAGGTTCTTGGGAATATCTATGTCATTGACCGCTTCATAGCGCACGAGCAGGTCATGGGTTCCGCCTCTCATTCCGAAAATTTTTCTGGTAACTATAAGGAAAAGTTTCAAGACATTCTGAGCGCGCAACCCAGCCCACACTTCCGTTCCCCAAACTGCGCCCACGTCATCGTCCACGTAGTTCTTCGCTTTTTCATACCAGTTGTCGCTCAGAGTAACATCACTGTCGACGAACAGGAACCACCCAGTTTTGACTTCCCCTATTCCTCTCATCCTTGCGCTGCCCCGCGTACCGCCGTCCTTTATCAAAACCACGTTATCATGTTTGTCGCTGAATTTCCGCACTATCTCCAGAGTGGAATCAGTTGAGTACCCATCCACCACTATCAAGCGGTTCACGGGCACGTTTGCGAAAATCGAGTTGAAGCACCTTTCCAGGATTCTTTCGCTGTTTTTTGTGAGGACTACAACGTCAACCTGGTTCGAGTCCGTTCGAATCATAGGCGGGCCATCACATTTTGAAGTCTCAGCGTTGCTAAACAACTCGTGTTCCAAAGGAGTCTACCTTTATATAGGGTTTCCTCATATTTCGCTCATGCCAAAAAAAGGCAGTTGCTTGCGTAAGCAAGAAGCACGATGAGGCGCCCGCGCATTTGATCATGTCTCTTAAGAAAGCTCGCAGCATTGCAATTCGAGGCCTCACGCCTAACAGACCCTATCATGCTCAATGGATGCTAACCAGAAAATGCAACTTCCGTTGCAGAGGATGCACTGTCTGGCAACAGCAAGACCCTCGCGAGCTGTCAACAGAACACGTGAAGAAAGGCTTGGACACCCTTAGGGAACTTGGCGTGGTAGACCTCGTGCTCTCTGGTGGTAACCCTCTGCTGAGGGAGGACATAGGCAAAATCATAAGGCATGCTTCGGAATCCTTCATAACAACGGTCTACGACAACGGCAGTATGGCCGTTGAGAAAATCGAAGCCCTGCGCCATGCAGACTTCGTTGCAATCTCGATTGACAGCTTGAACCCCGAGAAGAACGACTACATAAGGGGTGTTAAAGGCGCGTGGAGCACTGCGATGCATGCTGTTGAAGAACTTCACCAAAACGGCATCTCGGTCGGTGTCGCTCCGACCATATCGCAGTTCAACCTCTGCGAAATCTTGGACCTCACGAGATACTTCACGCGCAGGAACATTCCAGTTTGGTACAGTCTTTATTCATACGACTCAGCCGACGAACAAAGCCGCCTTTTCACGATAGGGAAGAAGAATGATGAGTTCACGATCGTTGACACGAACACAATGGTCAAAACATGTGACTCATTGATAGCGATGAGGAAGAAAAACAGCAACGTCATTATGACCACAAAGTTGTTGAAGGCAATAAAGAACCTTTACTTGACCGGTGAAAGATCATGGAAATGCCGTGCACTTCAGAACTTCTTCGTTATCGACCATGTTGGCAGGGTGGCTGGATGTCACGTGCACGACCCGACAACCACGATATTTGATCTCCCCAGAATGTGGAACACTCCACAAGCCAAGACCCTGCGCAGAAAATACAGCGAATGCACCCAGTGCACATACATGTGCTACATTTTCTATTCTCTCCAAGGAAGCGTTCTCGCTAACCTTCAGATCGCGCAAGAGCAATGGAAGAACGCGAGACTGTTCCTGAAGAAAACGCCGCTCGCGTCTCTCTGATAATACCAGACAGCGATAGAAAATCAGCTTTCTATTTCTTTTCGGCAGTTGCTTCGATGTCAATTAAGCGATCAAACTGTCTCCACACGAGCACCAAATCTCTAGAAGTTTGTTTGATATCAGTGTCTTCAAGCTGAAACAGTTCGCGATCGCCCATCTAGTAGATCGATACTGTTCTAAGTTTTGGTTTGTTTAAATATTTTGCGGGGCGACTTAAGTCTTAATGCGCGAGAAAACCCTTCTAACCTATCTGAACTTAAAATTGTGCGTCTCTCTTTCTGATGACTCTCACAGAACCAGACTCTCTAGTACCATGCACAAAATCTGAAATACTTCTTCCTCGTTCAAGATGTCCGTGTCTAAGATGAAATTGAAAGGAGCATAATCGTCTCCCAAACTGAAGCCATACATTTTCTTGTAGATGATCTTTGTCTGCCTCTCTTTACGTTTCACCGCTTCAAGAGCCTCTTTGAAGCTAATATTATCCCTTTCAACTATTCTTTCAGCTCTCTTTTCCACTGAAGCCTCGAGCCAAATCTTGAAACCGTCCTTGAGGAGCCACGGCATTGTCCAACTGTCTAGGACCACATTGCCTTGTTGTGCTAATTGCAAGAGTTTGTCGTCAACAGCTTGGTCAAACCGAGGGTCTCTGCCTCTTTTTTCCAGAAACCGCATCCCTTCTTCACTTTCCCACCAGCCACGTTCAATAGGCCTGTACCCCTCTTCAAGAGCCAGCGCCATCAACGCAGCTCCACCGGAGAAACACTTGAGCCCATATTTCTGGGCGATTTTTCTTGCCAGTGTGCTTTTTCCACTTCCTGCCATTCCGCCTACGCATATCGTCACATGCTGCAAGTGCCCTTGCCCTCTCTCAGTCTTCTTTGATCGAGCCATCTGCTTACCTCAAAAAACTCAAGCTTAAAGGGCCCTGGCAGCTTCTCTCAAAGCAGTCTTTATGCAGACGTGGCAGAGCTGTCCTCCGTGGACACGCTGAACTCTCTTTCCGCTTCGGTTTAGTTTTCGGGCTTTCGGAGAGCTGTTTGAAACGCCTGCTAGCTCCCGGCCACAGCGGCTGCAGGTTGACCGAGCAGCGACCTCATACTTGAACTGTGTACAAGTTCTTCCGCCTGGTACGGGTTTAGTTGTGCGTTTTCTGCTCCGCGTGCGCTCACCAGGTCTCGGCATACTATTCGCTCACCTCGATTATCCCAAGGACGTGTGAAAATGCTGTACCGAAAAGGAGTGAGCATAGCAAATAAAACCAAACCAAAGAAGAAAAGCTGAAAATCGGCAAATGAAGAATAGCGCCGATTCCTGGAAGATAGGCTATTGCAATAGCTTGGTGTGCTGAGTTAGTATAGAACCCACCCAGAATATCCCACATGAGAATGAGGGGAACAATAAACAGCAGCGTCACTTTCATCGAATTCCACATCATCTTAGTTTGAATCTGCATCATGTACTGTTGCTTTTTCATCAGTTTTTCGATAGCTTTTTGGTCTTTGTCGCGTTGCGCTTGGCGCAGTTCTTTGCTCCATTGAGTAACCTCTCTTCGCACAGCTTTTGTCTGCTCCGGGTTTGTCAACAAACGGTTAACAGAAGTAGTCAATAACGATATCAACGCTGCCAAGGTGAATATGAAAAGTGTCGAATTTGGAATATTCTGCAGTATAGACGGAAGTATTGCCAGCAACACTTGCATCAACTCTAGCCCACTCCTAATGCCTTAATAATGCTCTCCGCAGCTTCTTCAGGTTTTCCCTCAGCATTTACAACTATTTTTACAGGCGTACCTATAAGAACGGCACACGCACCAGCAATTGCCCGCGAAAAAGTGAGTTCTTCATTAACAGAATCTTCCAATGAAGTGTCTCTTTTTCTGCCAGCATCCTTCATTCTTCTTGAAGATATTTCACTTGGATGGGCTTCAACGAGCACGAGCATTTCAGGCTTCAACAGCTGCAGGTTGTTGCATGAGAGACCTGGAAAATATCCTTCAGGAGTCTTTATCGACATGTGCGTGTCAATGATTGTTAGGCCGTTGAACGTTCTTGTTCTCTTTGCCACTGCTTCGGCAACCTGTTTCTGCAGTTTGCGTTGAGTTCCTACGCTGTCCATCCTCATTGCGTCTCTTTCCATGGGTCTCCCGGATTTATGAAGGATCTCCATCATGACTGTTCCATAGTTTATCACTCTGACGTCAATGCCTGCTTTTTCTGCAAGCTTCTCGACAAAACTGCAAATCGTGGTCTTTCCAGTTCCAGGTATTCCAGTCACGATTATCGTCTTGTTCATGGGCTATTCTCCGAATAGGCGCCTGAACGCTGGATACATTTCAGCTGCTCTTTCTTGCATCAGCGTTTCATAATACTGGTAGATTATCCCCACTGAAAGTAGAATGCCGATCCCAGTACCGAAGACTCCGAAGAAGTCTGAAAGCCCTGCCAGAATCCCGACCAGTATTCCGCCGACAACAGTGACGGCTGGAATGTAACGCTTGAGGATCGATTCTATGGCTCTTCCTGATCGTCTGTATCCTGGAATCTGCATGCCAGCATCCATAAGCTGTTGTGCAACGTTAGACGGCCCTATACCCCCGACCTCAAGCCATGTGAGCGAGAAGATGACGCAAAAGACGACGAGAATTCCAAGGTAACCAAGCGCCTGCCATGGGGCTTGCGCAACGCTGGTCCAGCTGCTCGGCGCGGTAACGTAGTAGACGATCCCTCCTACGGGGGTTATCGTTGGCGACGTGCTAGTACCCGTGTTCTTGAACTGTCCTAATATGTCAAGCCATGGGTTTACTCCGGGAAGTGGCTGGCCGCTCATGCTCCAGAATAGTTGTGAGAAGAAGTAAACGTTAGCGAACAAGGCGGAAGCGAAGATAACTGGTAGGTTCGACACGTACAGGAGCTTTATAGGGTATCTGCTGCGGTAACCCTTGTAGCCAGCATAGGATAAGGGCAGTTCGATTCTTACGCCTTCCATGTAGATTATTACAAAGAAAGAGATGATCGTAGCTACGAAGCCGAGCAGCGTCGGGTTTGATGAGACTAGCGCGCCCGTGGTGTTCACGTATTGTCTGAGCCAAAGGCCCGACAGCAATGTACTGTTCCCCACTGATCCACCCAGTTGGACGAATAATCCATAGGCTCCCGACTGACCGACGGCAGGTGCAGGTGAGAAGGCATCCCAGAAAACGGTCTTGGCAACGCCGGCCATGATAAACAGGCTCACTCCACTGCCGAACCCCCATCCTTTCTGGACAAGCTCATCCATTAATAGAACAACAACTCCCGCCCCGAGTAGTTGCAAGAAGACGATTACAGCCGTAGTCCCAGGTAAGGTGCCGTACATGCCGCCGACTATGTAAGCCGCTGCTTGAACTCCTGTGAGAACAATTGTCAACACTTTGCTTGCTGATGTAAACAGACTCCTGTCTTCAGCGTTGCCCATGTCGCATTCAATCATGTTTGAGCCCGCGAGAAGCTGCAGTATCAACCCTGCAGTCACTATAGGACCTATCCCAAGCTCCATGAGCGTACCGCGAGTCGAGGCAAAAATGATCCTAAGGGCTTCAAGCTGCCCCAGTGCGCTCGCCTGAATTCCGTAGAGAGGAACCTCCGACATGACGAGGAAGATTATCAGGATAAGCCCAGTCCAGAAGATTTTTTCGTTGAACCGAACTCGACGTTCTGGAAGTTTCACTTCTGGCAAGACTCTTGCAATAGGCTTGAATAGCGAGAGAAACCTACCGGCCATGGGCTAACCGCTACTCTCCAGTTTCCTGTTTCTCCTCCAAGACTTGCCCGCCTGCATCCTTTATTTTTTCAGCCGCGGACTTTGAAAACGCTGGCACTTTCACGACGAGGGCCTTGCTTATCTTACCCATGCCAAGAAGCTTCGTGTAACCGAGGCTTTCCAAATCGATGAAAGACTTGCCTTCCACGTTCTCCACGGCGAACTTTTCAGCCATTCCGTCGAGCGTCCCAACGTTTATTACGTTCACTTTTCCTCTAAGACTCTTCATAGAAGTGAAGCCGTCTTTACCATAATAATCTGGCTCGTACTTGATGATGTAGGACCACAACGCCTTGTGTCTGCCAGCGTTCCGTCCGCCCTTCGATCCTGTTCTCCTATGCTGACCTACCCTACCCCACCCTTGAGTTCTTGAACCGCGCCTCTTCCTAGTCTTTCTGAGCTTGTGCGGCATCGTCTAACCAGCCATTTTGTTCATAGCCTTCTCTTCAACAGCCTTTTTTAATCGTATTTCGAGAACGCCATTCTTATACGTTGTGCATATAGTGTCGGGAATCACCCTTTTCGGAAGATTTAAGCTTTTGTAGTACTTGCGGTCCGAAGTCCTAGCAGAAAGAGTCAGCTTCTGGTTCTTAACGTTGATTCTCAGGTTTTCTCTGTTGAAACCCGCGAACTCCGCGAAAACTGCTATCTCATCGTTTTCTTCAACGACGTCGATCAGGGGCTTGGGGGCCTTCAACTTTTCCTCAGGTATCTTTTCAACGTTGTAATTGGACGCAACCGCACGCCGCTTCGAAGTTGAACTCTTGACGCGAAACGTTCTAGGAGGACTTCTCTCCTTAACCTTGTTAAAAACCTTGAAAATGTTGAATCTTCTCAAACTCTTCTTGTTTCTCCGCCATCTCGCGCTCAACTTTGTCCTCCTCCCGCATACATGGCATCTGAAAAGCAACTATAAAATGTATCGCAAACTAAACGGAAAAAACGAGAAAAGCCGCGGAGCCCTAGAGCATTCTTCTCAGAAGTTCGTTGATTTTCTCTCCGCGGTATCCCAGTTCCCCACCTGAGCCGTATCCTCTTTTGATCTTTCCCTTGAAACCTTTGGATGGTGGGTGGAGCCTGAAGACGGGCTGTATGCTGGGCAGTTTCCAGTATTCAAAGCGGCAAGCGTGAGTTGCTTCTGCCAGATCATCAAGGGACTCAAAACCAGCTTTCTGTGCGTATTCATCCGTCAGTTTTTTGTCACCGATGATTCTTCCCTTCTGCCTTATCATCATGGAAACAAGTTCCTTCGAAGCTTCGCCGTAAGTTATGTAGTCCCGAGCGGCTTTTAGCATCCCAAGATATGACGGTCTGTCATCGATCAGCACGGCATAGTTGTTCCTCGTCAAATGCAACATCTGCAGGGTTTCTCTAGCCTGCATCGAAGCACTAACGGTTCCGCGAATTCTCACGACCGCCATGCACTTTCGTTCCTTGGTTTCTTGAACCAATTATCTCACCCAGTCCGTCGGAGTTATGAGACCATAGGTCTGTTTCAATGCGTCAAAAACCGCGTACGCAAAGGAAGGAATAGTTCTTGTTGAACCGTAGGTTCGAGTCCAACAGTCTTTCACGCCCGACAGGCCCAGTATCACCTTTGACACTTCGCTGGCAACAATGCCTAAGCCCCTAGGACCTGGCACAAAAATCACTCTCACCCCACCGGTTTTACCCTCAATCTGGAAGGGTATAGAATGTGGCCTTCCGCAGCCGCATTCCCAACTTCCACATCCGCGCCTGACTGGAACGATCTTCAACCGGGCGTCTGTTGCCGCTTTCTCTATGGCGTTCCGAACTTGACTGGCTTTTCCTGAGCCCAAGCCTATGTAGCCATCTCTGTTTCCAACGGCAACTATTGCTTTGAACCTAGATTTTTCGCCGGCGTCCGTCTGTTTTTGAACCAAGTTTATGTTTATGACTTCTTCTTGCAGGTCCGGTATCAAAGCATCAATGATCTGAGACTCGCGCACTTGCAGAC
>Ga0187770_10002519_pt1 | contig 10262 bp, 10 predicted proteins | sample 0116_SJ02_MP02_2_FD_133154 | JGI IMG/M metagenome (GOLD analysis project Ga0187770, IMG submission 133154) | Tropical peat soil microbial communities from peatlands in Department of Meta, Colombia - 0116_SJ02_MP02_20_MG | ecosystem: Environmental > Terrestrial > Soil > Wetlands > Peat | place... | reverse complement strand
GCTCGCTATAATTCCCTTAGGCGCACATTCCTAAATCCCTTTGATTTCAAGATAAAGATAAGATTCTCCTTGTCAAGCATATATTTATGATGTGCATTCATGTAAGCCATGTAGTTTACATAGTCTATTTTAGTAGTCCCGTTTTATGCTTGTTTTTAAGTTTGAAAACTACTTGCTGAATTATCATATTATGCAAGATTTTTCCCGAAAAAGATGCTATGAACGCTTCCTAACCTAGTTGCGAGGCATGATGACATATGTGTGGCATTTTGGGCGTTTTGCAGCGTTACCCTTCTGGAAGCCGCGCTTTTTCTTTAGAGCGCCTCGCGCTACTCCGCCACCGTGGTCCGGACGGCCAGGGGATTTACTCCGACGACAGGGTCGCTCTTGGACACACCCGGCTCTCAATAATCGATCTCTCTCAGCTCGGCGCGCAGCCGATGTTCTACGCAGACAAGCGCTATGTCATAACGTACAACGGCGAAATATATAACTATCTGGAATTGAGAGAGGACCTCAGTTGTGAAGGATTTACGTTTTCAAGCCGTTCTGACACGGAAGTAATACTGGCCGCCTATCATGCTTACGGGCCTGGTTGTGTCGAACGATTCCGCGGGATGTTCGCCTTCGGGATCTGGGACAGTGCGGAACAAAAGCTTTTTCTAGCCCGGGACAGATGCGGGGAGCGCCCTCTGATCTATTGGCGCGACGAAGAGTCCTTGATCTTCGCCTCGGAAATCAAGGCGCTGCTGCCCCTCATGCCGTCAATTCCTGCTTTGGACCCAGCCCCTGTAGATATGTACCTCCACTTCCAATACGTGCCGGAGCCATTCACGCCGCTCGCGGGCATGCATAAACTGCCGGCCGCCCACACGCTGACGGTCTGCTCACTAGACTGGAATGCCTCGCCCAAGTGTTACTGGGACTTCGAATGGGAACCCGGCGAAAATAATTCCATCGGAAATATCCGGGAGGAACTCGAAAAGTCGGTCACCCTGATGTTGCGTTCCGATGTGCCGATAGGCGTTGCTCTTTCGGGAGGGATCGATTCCGGCTGCGTCGCCACCCTGGCCTCAAGGCATTATCCGCAGCCAATGCATGCCTTTTGTGTCGGATACCCTGGACGGCCGGCCTATGATGAACGCGAAGATGCCAAGGCGCTGGCTAACGAGCTCGGGATGATCTTTCACGAAGTTGAGCTTCCGGTTGATGATTTTCTGGAGTTCTTTCCTCAACTCGTTCGGATTATGGATGAACCTCTGGCCGACTACTCTGCCTTCGGGCATTATTCGGTGCCAAAAGCTGCTTCTGAGCTTGGCATCAAAGTCATGCTAAGCGGCCTGGGAGGCGACGAACTCTTCTGGGGATATCCCTGGGTTGCTAAGGCAGTCAGCATCAACCTGTTACGGGCCTCTTTATCCGATTACCCCTTTTTCATGGAAATCATAAGGTCCCCCGTCTTCTCTCCCATTCTTAAGCATTTTATTAAATGGAGACTCTTGCCCCGTTCCTGGCGCGATGTTATGAGAAAACTTTCGGCCTCATGCTTCAGCAAAACCCCGGAGGATCAGCTCGTTTTTATGACGAACACCGGAGACTTCGATGATGCTTTTCAGCTCAAGGCGGATTGCTACGGAGAGGCGATGACAGCAGTCCCCGCCGATGCGCCATTTATGCCAACCAAAGGTGTCCCGAATCTCCCGGATAAGTCCGGTTTGGCAGTGTTGCGCCTTCTTTTCCGAACCTGGTTGGTTTCCAATTGCCTCACACTTAGCGACCGAGTAAGTATGGCAGTTGGCGTTGAAACACGCCTTCCGTTCCTCGACCATCGCCTCATCGAACTGGTGATGCGATTGCGAAGGGGCACTCCCGACCATCAACTTGGACATAAGGCCGGGCTTCGGCAAGTTCTAGAGGGCGTGCTGCCTGAAGAGGTGCTTAACCGCCCTAAACGCGGCTTCCAACCCCCTGAGTGGAAATGGCTTTCATCCGTTGTGTCGAAATACGGACAAGATCTGTGCGGAGGTAAATTAGAGGCGGCGGGGATTGTCTCCAGGAAGGGAACAAAAGCCCTGCTGGCAAATTTTGCTTCGCAAGGCTGGCCTACACTTTTTTTCGCATACAAGCTCGTGCTTCTTGAACAGTGGCTTCGGCTGGTCGTCTTTGGAGCGGGTGGGCCGCCATGACGGGCAAATTCACAAAACCTGCGCCGGTCGCACTGTTCGCCTACAATCGTCCCGATCACCTAAGAAGGACAGTCGAGGCACTTGCTAAAAACGACCTCGCCTCGGAGACCAGACTGATAGTATTCTCGGACGGGAATCGCAGCGAGGCGGATGCCAGGGCCGTTGCCGAGGTGCGCAAGTATCTCGCGGGCGCCAGCTCCTTTGAGTCAGTAACGGTCCACGAGCGCCCGCGAAATTTTGGGCTGGCAGATTCGATCGTCGATGGCGTGACCTCTACCATGGAACTGTATGAACGGGTAATTGTGCTCGAAGACGACATTCTCACTTCACCCGTTTTTCTGAGCTATATGAACGATGCCCTTGAACGGTACGCCAATGAACAAAAAGTGATGCATATTACCGGCTACATGTTTGATATCGACTGGAAAGGGTTGCCTGAGACTTTTTTCATGCGGCAGTCTTCCTGTTTGGGATGGGCGACCTGGAAGCGGGCCTGGAAACACTTCCATCGCAACGGCGCGGACTACATCAACAGGTTCACTCCAGTAGATATTCACCGGTTCAATCTGGACGGCGCCTATGATTACTGGTCACAGCTTCTGGCCAATTACCAGGGAACCATGAAGACATGGGCCGTTTTCTGGTATGCCTGCGTGTTCTCGAAAGGCGGCCTGTGTTTGCATCCGCGCACAAGCCTTGTCGAACACATCGGAAACGACGGGTCTGGCACTAACTGCGGAAGCTCGCAGGTTTCTCATCGCACGACTCCAGCGTCAGTGGGCCCAATTCGGTTTTTTCCTGAACTGATCGAGGAGCACCCGGAAGCGATCAGTCGTGTGCAACAGTCTTTGAGTCATCTATTCGGAAAAGACTCGCACCGGCGCAATTCTTTGCGGCGGTTGGTCAAACGTATTTCTGGTCTGGTCCTTCACCGCTAGGAAGCAAATGGGCTTTTTTTCTGATTATATGGCTGGAATACGCTCAAGGCGCATGATAAAGGCATTCAAGAATGGCGGGTTTAAACCCTGGACGCAAGGATATGAATTTTATAAATGGGACAACATAGAGAAAGTCATTTCTTCGGACGGCTTATTTTACGGCAGGCTGGGAAAAGAGGGCTTCGGTTACAGGATAGACGAACGGATTGTAGAATACGGGTGGCTTTTCACAAAACTTACGGCTGAACCGGCCACAATGCTCGATGCCGGCTCGGCGCTTAACCACCGCATAATAGTCAATCACGAAAAAATCAGGAATAAAAAATTGTTTATCAGCACTCTCGCCCCTGAAGGCATCGCTTTTTTGCATCTGGGCATTTCCTATGTCTACGAGGACCTTCGGGACACTTGTTTTCGAGAGAAGCTGTTCGACTGCGTTGCATGTATTTCAACGATAGAACATATCGGACTCGATAACTCTTTTCTCTATACCACGGACCAAAGCAAGAACGAAAATTCCCCTAAGGATTACCTGCTCTTAGTTGATGTGCTCTATTCGCTCTTAAAACCCGGTGGATCGCTATACCTTACGTTCCCTTTCGGCAAAGCTAAAAACCACGGCTGGTTTCAGGTTTTTGACTCTGAGATGATCTCAGAGCTGGTGCAGCGGTTCCGGCCTTCAAGGTATGCGGAAGAAATATTTCAGTACAGCCGGGACCGATGGCATGTCTCCTCCCGTGAAGAGGCCCGGGATGCGGCTTGCTTTGACATAAACGTACAAAAAACCTACGATCCGGACTTCGCTGCATTTTCACGTGCCGTTGCCTGCCTGGAGCTTGTTCGATGAGCCGCACTATAAGTAGGATCATCAACCGGCTCATAGGGCCTGCGGATCACCCGGACAGGCCCAGGCCCGCCAGCGATTGCGGCCAGTGTATTTCGGGCACTGGCAGCGTCCTATACCCTACGGCACGGGTGAGCAATATATTTGGTGACCCGAAAGCTATCACCCTGGGCGAGCATACCCATGTACGCGGAGAATTGCTGACATTCGGGCACGGCGGGACTATCAGTATCGGCAATTACTGTTACGTTGGAGAGGGGACGCGAATCTGGTCCGCGCTGTCTATTCATATCGGCGACCGGGTGCTTATCGCGCACAACGTAAATATTTTCGACAACGATACCCATCCCATTGACGACGCTGCCGCGCGACACCGGCAATTCGTCGAGATCATAACTACCGGTCACCCACGATCTATCTGCCTTAACGAAGCACCGGTAACAATTGAGAACGATGTTCTTATCTGCTGTCAGAGCGTCATCCTGTCCGGCATCACCATCGGGGAGGGCGCGGTAGTAGGAGCCGGTTCGGTAGTAACGAAAGACGTTGCCCCATATACGCTGGTTGCCGGCAATCCAGCCTGCACGATCCGTAAGATAGGCATTTCCAAATGACCGTTTCCCCTGCGCAGAGGTATCAAATGACTTGGGAGCAGGCCGTCGATTGGCTCAGAAAACAGCCCGATCAGGCGCTCCTTGTCCGAGCCTGCTTTTTTGACGATCCTCTGCTCGATGCAGCCCGAAGGTACCATGCCGGCCCTGAGTGGTCGGCGGTCCGCAAACTGCTTCCGCTATCGGCCGGAACTGCCCTTGACGTGGGCGCAGGCCGCGGCATCGCATCCTACGCACTTGCCGCAGACGGCTGGACCGTGACCGCGCTGGAGCCCGATCTTAGCCTACTTGTCGGTGCTGGGGCCATCCGTACCCTGGCCGCCGAAAGCGGGCTGTCAATTACCGTCATTCCGGACTTTGGCGAGCGAATGCCGTTCCCGAATGCCTCCTTTGAGTTGGTGCACGCGCGGCAACTCCTCCACCATGCCCGCGACCTCGATTTTCTTTGCCGTGAGTGCTGCAGGGTCCTCAAACCCGGCGGTACATTCATTGCCACACGCGAACACGTGGTAGACAACGAATCGGACCTGGCAAGGTTTCTCGATGCGCATCCCCTTCATCATCTTTACGGCGGTGAGAACGCATTCCCTCTGTCGCGCTATTTGAGGGCGATCAGCGACGCCGGGATCGAGATTACCACTATCCTCTCGCCATGGGAAAGCGACATCAATTTGTTCCCGGCTACACTCGATGACATACGCTCGTCTCTGGCCCATCGTTTAGGGTTTCCGTTCCCTCGGCTGATTCCCACCCGGCTTGTGCATTGGGCGAGCAGACGGCTAAAAGCCCCTGGAAGGCTTTATACTTTTGCAGGCAGGCGGCCATGAAGGAGCTTGCATTTGTCACCGGGGCTTCCGGCTTCCTTGGGCGTCACGTAGCTCGATGTCTGGCCGGGCGCGGTTTTCGCGTCGCGGGAATTGGCTACGACGATTGGTGCGGCCTTTCGCCCGCTGACTGGGGTATGGATTTCTGGAAAACAGCACCCGTTACTTTGGAGAGTCTCGAAACACTTGCTAAAGATGCGGGCGAGCCAGCAATGGTAGCTCATTGCGCCGGGGGAGCAAGCGTAGCGTTCTCACTGTCACACCCTCATGAAGACTTCCATTCAACGGTTTCAACCGCCGTAGATGTCCTGGAATTTGCCCGCAGACGAGCCCCGGCGGTGAGAATTGTGTACCCGTCGAGTGCAGCCGTGTACGGGGCTGCAAATGTCCTCCCGCTGAGCGAAGACACACCTCTGGCTCCCATATCCCCCTATGGCTTGCATAAGCGGATCGTTGAGGACCTTTTCCTGGAGTACTCCACTGGTTGGAACGTCCCAACGGCCCTAGTCCGTTTTTTCTCCCTGTACGGTGAAGGGCTGCGCAAGCAACTCCTCTGGGATGCTTGCAACAAAGCCCGTGAAGGGGTTTTCACATTTTTTGGCACCGGTGACGAACTCCGTGACTGGCTGCACGTATCAGATGCGGCCGAACTGTTTCATTTGGCAGGTCAAAACGCAGGAGCCCAATGCCCCATCGTAAACGGAGGTACGGGTAAAGGCCATAGCGTCCGGGATATTCTGACTCAAATGGGTCTGTTGTGGCTGCCACGGATGGTGCCCCAGTTCTCCAAAGTCTCCAAACCCGGCGACCCATGCCATCTGGTCGCTGACATCCGACATGCGCAGTCAATGGGATTTGTTCCCAAAGTCGAGCTCGCATCCGGTCTTGCCGCTTATGTGCGCTGGTTCAGAAAAGATCTCTGCTGATGATACGCGTCGCCTGGATACTCGTTGACGATCCCCTGTGGATCGGGGGGCTCAATTATTTTCGGAACCTGATGGAGGCCCTTATCTCCTTGCCCGAACCACTCATCGAACCCGTGGTGATCGGATCTCCTGCAGGCCTGCCCTCGCCGTTAAACATGTGCACATCAATTCCTCGACCCTCGCGCCCTCGTTTCTGGCCCTCGAGGATACGCGACCACATCGATCGGAAGATGCTGCATAGGGGAGGCTATTTCGCCAGGTCACTGGTGGAAAATGAAGTACGGCTTTTGTCCCACGCTCAGTGGCTGGGCCCCAATTCTCCCGTTCCGGCATTGTGCTGGATCCCTGATTTCCAACATCGTCGGCTTCCCCAGTTTTTCTCCGCCCAGGAGATCCATTCCCGCAACTCTATCCATTCAGCTATGGCTGGCAACGCGCAGGGGATTCTCCTTAGCAGCAAGGATGCCCGCCGCGACTTCTGCCTTTTTCATCCGGAAGCGGCTGAAAAAGCTTACGTGCTGAATTTTGTCGCCCATGTGCCGGATGCCTCCGCCCTGCCCCCCTCCGATACGGTGCTAGAGAAGTACGGTATTGGCGAGCCTTTCTTTCATCTTCCGAACCAACTGTGGGCTCACAAAAATCACAGGGTTGTCGCCGAAGCGTTGGGAATTCTGGCCTCCCGGAGCCGCCGGCCGCTGGTAATAAGCACCGGCTTGACTGAAGACTACCGCAACCCCGGCTATTTCAAGTCGATTTGCAAACGGCTCGAAGACACATATCTTGCCGACCGCTTACGATTCCTCGGTGTGGTTCCCTATGCCGATATGGCAGTGCTCATGCGAAGTTCGCTCGCTGTTATAAACCCATCGCTTTTCGAAGGTTGGAGCACTCCCGTCGAGGAGGCAAAAAGCTTTGGCAAACGTATCCTGCTTTCCGATATCGCAGTGCACAAAGAACAAGCTCCGGAGAGATCGGCCTATTTTGATCCGCATGATCCCTCGGCTCTTGCCGAGCAGATGCTCGATGTACTTGAAACCTCAAACCCGGATCATGAGCGCGCCGAACTGGAACGTGCCGCAGCCGTTCTGCCTCAACGTTTGCGACAGTTTGCCGGGGCCTATCAGGAAATCGTCCTTGACGTCATCGCACGGCACAAGAAGCGGGTGCGGAATTTCAGTTTCTTATACCCCTTATCCTCTCTTACGCCATGACCCATCTTTGAAGAGGATCAACCGCCTGTTTAACTTCCGTTTGTATTTATTAGGCAGCAAGTCATTTGCCGCTTTAAGGATTTTGCCTTCCAGGGTATCCAGCCAGGACGAGTTTTCGGCGATTTGATCAAACTCCCGCTCATACGCGCGCATCTGTTCGGTGAGCTGGCCCGGCCTCGTGCGATACCCGGCTAGACAACTGTGTGCAACATATAAAACCGTTTGCTGGGAAAAAGACCGCCACAGGAAGAAGTCGCCGGCGAGCCTGAATTTATTAAAGGCATCCATATTTACCCGGCGCAAAAGCTCAGATCTCCAGAAAGTCGATTCCTGCTGAATGTGAGGAAGCATCCTGCCGAATACGCCCTTTCGGATTAACCGCCCCGGGTAGCCAATTGGGAGAAACGTATCTGTGATCTGACCCTCTGCGTTGTAACATACCGGCATGCCGGTTAGCCACTTTACCTCGGGGTATCTGTCGAAGATGGAAGCCACCGTCGAAAAGGCCCCTGGGAGATAAAAATCGTCCGCATTGATGTACGCTGTCACATCGCCGGTAAGTCTGGCAAAACCTTTGGAAAGAGCGTCGTAGAGCCCTTCGTCTTTTTCGGAAAAGAACCTGGTGATGATCTTACGGCATGGGCTCGTCGCACCGCCGGATTCGTAAACTGAGAACAGATCTGTCACAATTTCGACGGTTCGATCCCCCGATCCTCCATCGATCACAATATATTCGATCTCGAAATCGCCCCTTTGACCGAGAACGCTCATAAGCGTTTGCTCGATATATTGCTCCGCGTTGAGACATGCGGTGAGAATGGATATCCTCATGGATTTTCCCTACTCCAGAATTGCCATGCGACAAAGGCCTGTTCGGCACCTGTCAAACGTATTGGGAATAGGCAAAAATTTGCGCGTCACTCCGGCAAAAGAACATATCGACCTGCCAGAACGCCCTGTCATAGACGCGAAGCATGGGGCAGGCTATGTCGTAGCATCGGAATCCCAGCTTTTCCATATAAAAACATGTATCGTGAAATCGGAGTGAACTGTCGGTGATGTTGAAGTTATATGTCTCCATTATGATTAGATTGGTCCGAAGCAAGGTATCTTTAGCGCCGCTGAGGATCGGAAGTTCGTAGCCATGAGTATCGAACTTCAGCAAATAAGGGGCCTTCAGCCCCTTTTTCAACACGATGGCGTCGACGGTTCGAACGGGCACTACGCGGGCGACTCCTCCCGTTCCGCCCACTGTGCTTCCGTCCAGGTCGGCAGAGACATAGAGTATTGCCCGGCTGCCGTCAACTTCCCCCGCCGCGCACAATTCATAGTCAAAGTTGGATCGGGTCCGCTTGAGATTTTCAAGCGCCGTCTCCCTTTCACTCAGAGGCTCAAGGGCGAAAAAGCGCTTCCCGGGGAAAAACTCCATTGCTTCGAGGCTCCATTTGCCGTCCGAAGCCCCGATGTCTATGACAGTATTGATCTCTACCCCATGTTCGATAATTCTTGCTAGGGCCGATTTCATCCGGAAATCGTCCGAATCACTTCTGACGACCCTTGCGCCAAACGGTCGAACCAGCGAATCCATAATTTTCAGGAATAAATGTTTCATAAAGAATTTCTGAACATGTTTGCATCTCAAACCCCGCATCGGGACATTGCTGTTGGCTTAAGGCTCTTGATCTGTGGGCCTTTCTTAAACCAACAAGATTGCCTGATTGGGAGGAGCCGGGCTACCAGCGCAACATAACCGAAAATCACGGAGCCTGTCCAAGAGAAATTTGCCCCCGATATTATCCCTGCAACGACCGTTCAAGCGGGCTCAGATCAACCAGGCAACAGCAGACCTTAGCATCGACACCCTTCGTGGTGCATCGAGTTCTACGGAAACTCCGCCGCAAGAACAATATATTACGTGTCGATTATCTGTTGGGCAATCGTATACGGAACGGACTCTTTGGCAACGATTTTCTGCACCATTTGATCGGCAGAATCTCCACTGGCTTCGATCCTTTCGATGATAGCCGTCAGCGCCTGATCTTTTCTGAAAGATGAAACCATTGTACAGGCGCTGCTGTGAGTATATACTTCCGCCATGCAGCGTCAGTGCGCGGGTTGAAAGCGATGAGAAGAAGGCCGACGCATAATGGCCATCGCGCGGGCGGGACAGGAGCGGACGCTCAGCAAATGTACATATTTTCACGGGATGCGTGAGCTGCTCGATATTGTCGAGAGGGTGCCCAAATGCGCCCCTGCAAGGTGAGAAGGAATCCGGCATTGAATCCTGAAGTTAATTTCCTACAGGCGTTCAGGGACAAAGAGGTGCTCATCACTGGAGGACTCGGTTTCATGGGGTCCAATCTTGCCGCCGAACTTGTAAACCTCGGCGCAGCGGTCACTCTGATCGACAGCCTCATTCCCGAATATGGCGGCAACCCGTTCAATATCGACAGCATACGCCGGGAGGTCGTTGTAAATATCTCCGATGTGCGTGACGAGCACAGCATGCAGTATCTGGTGAAGGGAAAGCACTACCTGTTCAACCTTGCAGGCCAGACAAGCCACATGGATTCAATGGCGGACCCTTACACCGACCTGGAAATCAACTGCAGGGCCCAGTTATCGATTTTGGAAGCCTGCCGCAAACAGAATCCGGAGATCAAAATCGTTTTTGCGAGCACGCGCCAGGTTTATGGGAAGCACGATTATCTTCCGGTAGATG
>Ga0187770_10002518_pt1 | contig 10262 bp, 9 predicted proteins | sample 0116_SJ02_MP02_2_FD_133154 | JGI IMG/M metagenome (GOLD analysis project Ga0187770, IMG submission 133154) | Tropical peat soil microbial communities from peatlands in Department of Meta, Colombia - 0116_SJ02_MP02_20_MG | ecosystem: Environmental > Terrestrial > Soil > Wetlands > Peat | place... | reverse complement strand
TGGAGAAAAATAACACCTTTCTCAAAATCGCATAGTGCCCGCCTGCCCTGAACCAGTACGGTTCGGGGCCTGCGGTAGGCAGGGCAGGCAGGCGAACTATTGGAGGGAACGGTTTCAAACCTTTCCCTGCTGACTCCGAACTTTAGTATCGGAACCGAATCCTATATTTGACTTTCACTTCTTGGTCTTTGGCCACTGGGACATCGAAACGAATTAAGTTGGCGCTTAGTTTCTCGTAGGTATGGGTGTTCGAAAGCATCTCCCAGTCGCCGGGGATTGGCTCCTCCACTAAGACCTTAATATCCTCATTTTTGTGGTTCCTCAAACTCACTTCAAAAGCCACCTCAAAGAGATTTCGGCCAAGGTGTTTGTAATCTGTCTGGACCCTCTCTCCAACCACATCAAAGGCTTCTCCGATTTTGGTCTTAAATTTTTCGTCTTTGGGAGTGTGGTCGATTCTGTCTTCTCCAATAAACTGAAGACTCCCATCCTTATCCTCCTTATAAACCCTTACCGTCCCTTTAGGAAGGGGAATTCCGAGGTTATTCTTTTTACTATTCTCTAATTCGAGGAAAACCCCCACCTTCTGTTTCTGAGAGCCCTGGTTCATTTGATAGTAGTATTGGGGGGAGCCAGAGAAAATAAAGAGTTTCTTAACGGGAACTTGGTTGGCATCGAGAAGGGTCATTTGTTTAGTCTGGTTGTCTTTGATCGTGGTCCTCCGATCCAGGGTATAGAGATGATATTCGAAAAAGGATTCTTCTTTGAACTGTTGACTCGCCTCTTTTGCAGTAGCCATTGGCCTGGCATAATCCATTCTCATCTCTCCCTGAACCCGGTGGATGTCTCCCGCCACCAATTTCAGCAGCGCATTTTGATAAGTAGCACCACTCCGGTTATCAATCGTGACCCAACCGGTTAAATCGATAAGAGTATCCAGTTTATTCAAGATTGTTACGTAATCAGCCTTCCAGTTAATCCCGGACGTGAGGTAGGAAGCTTCCAACTTCTGAGGCTTTGAAATTCTATTTTCTAACATCCACACTAAGGTTGGCTGGGGAATCAGATTTTCAGGAATCTTTGGAAGCAGGATACGTCCCGGATGGCCGATGTTGATCTTGTCTCCAATCTGAAAGATATTGCCGCCCTGAGTGGAGAGAAGGGTGGCGTCAACGATCTCTTCCTTTTTCGTCTCAGGATTGATTGTGGACAACTGGACCTTCTGGCCCACAAACTTTTCAAGAAGTTTCTGAGGGTTGAGAAGGTCGTATTCGTAGTTCTGTTCTAAAACATCGAGGCTTGATCCATTGGTCAAGGATTTGATGTGAACAGTCGTGGGATCGATCTTTGCGGCTACATCCATAAACTTCAACTCATGAGCTCCAGGTTTGAGATCAATGATCCTCGTATCCTTAACAAGACCCACGTTTGAGTTGTAGATGGTGATCGAAACATTCTGCTGATCCTTCAGGGTGCTGGTAAGAGGGGCTGCGTAAGCCCTTTGGATTGAAAAGGCAAAAGAGACGAGAGTGACCAAAATGGTTAGTCTTTTCATTAGAATTACCTCCTTTTTTTGATTTCATTCCGCATTCCGAAATCCACAATTCGCAATCGGATTTGCCTCCTTTTTTGGATTTTAATATTAGAGACAACAGGCGGAGGATTTGGTTCCAAAAATCCTCTCATTCCCCTTTAAGAAAACGGGACCGACGGGGATTCCATAAATGTTAGAAGGAGATTCCCAGATTTCAGGTATATGACGAAGATAGCAGTAATGCCCCATAAATCAGTTCATTGATTGGAACATCGATCTTCTTTTTCTTAGCCAATGCAACCAGCTTCCCGTTGAGGGCCTCGATTTCTGTCCTCCGTTGATTTTCGATATCCACGAGCAGGGATGATTTTGAATCGGGTTGGAAATTACCTGAGATGGTCATAATATTTTCAAAGGTGTTGTTTTCCACACGGATATTGATCGATTTTGCAACTTGGATTGCCTCTTTAACACATATCTTATAAAGCCCTTTCGTGATCGGATGCCCCAGGACTTTTCCAATAGGGCTTCTACAAATCGCGGTCATACCGGAAAAAGCGACGATGAAGATGAACTTTTTCCACAGATCTCTTGTTATGTCTTTCGAGAGCGTGACATCCACTCCGGCTTCTCTCATGAGTTTCTCTATCCCTTTTAGTTTTTGGTTTTGAGAATGGTTTCTATCTCCAAAGATAAATCTTCTTGGTCCACCTGTCTGCTCAATCAATCCGGGTTTTGTCTTGGTAGAAGCAACATAAGCCACACCTGGACATACCTTGGCATTCTTAACCTTTTTTTTAATTTGATGGTCATTATCCACGCCATTTTGAAAAGTGATGATAATGGTATTACGATTCGCTACGGCAGCTAACTCTCGGGCTGCCTCTTCCGTGTCATATGTTTTCACAGCAAAAATAATAAGGTCAGGGTCTGAAATCTCAGAAATTCTTTCAATGACCTGAGCAGGCCGCACCTCAAAATCACCCGTTATACTTTTCACCTTCAATCCTTCTTCCTTTATTTTTTGATAATGCTCCCCCCTTGCTACAAAGGTCACATCTCTACCAGATTTAGCCAGAAGTCCACCTAAATAACCACCTCCTCCACCTGAACCGACAATGTAAATTTTCATTTCTTGCCCCTCCAAAAAGAGATAACGGGGAGAACCTCCCTCCTTCTCATGAGGACTCTGCTCAGAATTGTTGATCCCTAACGACGGCGGCAGGGTAAGATTACTGGTCTAACAAGAGTCTGTTTAACTTCTCTTTATCGATTCCGAGGCATTCCCAATTTTCGATATAGACCGGTTTTCCTTTCTCATCATATGGGTCGATCAGAACTTTTCTCAAGAAGAAGGGAGAGTTTTTGGAGTGGCAATCCTTACAACCTCTGGCTCCGATCACACTCGACCCAGCTACGACATTGTGACTGAGGGAGAAATCATAGGCTTCGGCCTGCCCTGCACCATTACGGTACAGGGCCTGATCGTGTTTGTTCTTTTCTACCTCTCCTTTGTTATTCAAATGATAGAGAAACCCTCCTTTGATCAACACTGGATGATTGGCCACAGGATTGCCAAATTTATCTTTACCTTTGAGGGCTTTTAAAAAGGTCTTGATTTCGTCGAGGGAATTGATTTCAGGGATTCCATCTCCGTCGTCATCTTTAAGAACGGGTTTATTCAACTCCCGTATCTTCCAAAGAGGGATGGGCTTCACCACATTGGCCTTTTCATCCAGATCTCCCCAGTAAATGACGATCAGGGATTTGGCAGGAACGATTTTCCCTTTGTATTCCTTGATTGTAGGGTACCAAAGAGAGAGATTTAGTCCGGGGATCGATTTTTTTGGATCGAGAGGATCGTTAGAGAGAAATTTCGAGGTTTCATAGACAGTGGTCACGCCGGTTGAGGCATGATCATAGACTAAGTCAGCCGAAGCAATCTGAAACGGAATATGACACGTTTGGCAAGCCACCCTTTTCATGTGACGAGGCGAGAAAGGATGTCTATACCTTGGTGCCCTCTTATCTTTTCCCCTATAATGGCAGGCCTCACAAGAATGCATGGTGTTATCGAGATCATCCCGCACGGTCTCCTGAAGGGTGTCACCCTTAGCGAGGTTATGGTCCTTATCACTGGGATGGCAAGAAACACAGTCTAGGCCCTTGGCCTTATGGATATCTGTCTCAGGGTTCCACTGACGTCCTCTCTTCTTTCCATCGGAGAGAGCATGACAGGACCAGCAATTTTCGTCGGCAGGCCTTCTGACAATCTGAACGTGGAGTTTGTCAAATTCTGCGCTCTCTTTTTTAGAATAATCTATATTCACCTCATCCACTTTCGGATTTCCAGACTCATCTTGAGACTGTTTTATGTTGGCCCATCCTGCTCCTACGGTGGGTCCATATTTGAAGAGTCTTCCTCTTAAAGTCGCTCCACGTTCTTTCCATTGATAGCCTTTCAGATGGCAGATAAGACAATCTGCCTCGCTCACACCGCTTTTGTCCCAGGACGCCCCATAGTTGGGATCGCCCATACTGAAGGAGGTATAATCACCATCGAGCACCGGACCATTGTTTGAGAGTTCGTAACCAAATTTTTTGTTCTCCTCATTATAATAGAGGTTGCCTTTCCGATCATATTCACCACCCCCCCCTCCTGGATGGCAGGTTCCACAATTTTGGACGAAATAGAAAGAGGATTTGTCCATTTCGGAGAAGTGTTGATTCGCTTTCTTAGCCAACTGGCTCGAATCAATGCAGGCCAGTCAATGTTTACCGTACATTCCAGAAGAGAGATTCCACGAAAATTTGGGATCGAAGGTATCACTGATGACAATCTTTCCGGCTCCATCCGTTCGGCCTTGCTGGAAGTGGTAACCATTGGTGATTCGGTCATAATCGTGGCAAGGACCACAAGTTCTCTTCGGGCTGTAAGGAGCTTTGCTGTCGATGGTGAGGGGACTTCCATCGAATCCCTTTAGGATAATCTTGTCGTGAGTAAAGACTTGGGAAGAGATCGGGGTAGGAACGAGCATAAGAAAAAGAAGAATCACAGAAATGGGGAAAAAAAGTATTCGAGGCTGCTTGCTCATCTTTTTTCTCGGATCCTCGGACCAAAGACAGCTACCGGTCCCAGCACCCAGAGGGTTTACCTGTGGTCAGTTGGCCCTATGATGCCGGAGGTTTGCGCCAAAAGTCGTTTGGAGCGCTGGTATGACCTTGCCCACCAAACTCCGTCATTTAGTGAATAGTATATTCTGAACAGACGTTCGGTGCAAGATGTTATTTGTTAAATCCCTCCATTGGGTTCTGTTTGGAGTTATGGTATGATAAGTTACAAGGAATGGAAAGAAGTAACGAAGGTAAAGAACCCGCATGTCCGGCCCATATTGTTGGGGAGGATAAAGAAGCTACTTCTCTGGGAAAGGGAGGAGAGGGAAGACCTCCACCTCTAAAAGATCTCCTGTATTTACTGAAAGGGCCTTCTTAATATTCTGAGAAGCGATCAACTCCATCTTATTTTCGGGATAACCTTCGACGATAGGAAAGACGATGGCTCCTATTATTTGCCCACCGATTAAGACGGGGTAACACCTGGCATGACAGAAAGAAAGGTCCTGGGGCAAGACTTCGATCCCCCTTGCTGCCTTGAGGTTTTTGAGATTTTGAAGAGACTCGGGATCGACAATGTCCAGATTCAATGTTCCAGGATAGGGATCGATGGAAAGTTTTGAGATGAACTCTTTTTTAACCCAGGGGATCTGGGTAAAGTTTGCACCGACTCGGGCCCCTTCAACAACCCTTCCCCGAATCTTAGACCTGTTCCCGAGAGGGATCGTTTTCACCGTTGCGCGGGTGGAGTCTTCCTTCCTTTCTCTTTTATAGCTTTCTTCAACTTGGAACTTCCCCAGCGATCGAAGAGATGGTGGTCAATCTGAAAAAGATCAAGCACCTTGCCAACAGTCTGGTCGATCAAATCCTCTATCGTTTTTGGTAGATAATAAAAGGCAGGTACGGGAGGCAAAATAATCCCTCCCATCTTTGTTACCCTCATCATTAGTTCAAGATGTCCCTCGTGCAAGGGGGTCTCCCTTACAAGGAGTACGAGCCTCTTCCTTTCTTTCAACATCACATCCGCCGCTCTCACAAGAAGATTGTTGCCATATGAGTTGGCAACTGCCGAAAGGGTCTTGATGGAGCACGGAGCGACAATCATCCCATCCATCCTGAAAGAACCACTTGCTATATCCGCCCCCATATCCTCCACGTCATAAACATGGGAAGCCATCGATTCAATTTGGCTAACGGTGTATTGGGTCTCTGTTAATAAATTCTTCTTACCCGCTTGAGTGATCACAAGGTGGGTTTCTATCCTTGCCTCAGAAAGAGCTTTCAATAATCTCACTCCGTAAATGACTGCAGAAGCACCGGTGATCCCCACAATAATCTTTTTCATCATAGGCTCTCCTTAAGGGCGTTTACAAGAGCTCGGGCAAACTCAGGTGTATTGATATGGCTATTCACCTCCAAGATTTTGATCCCTGGGTCTAAGTCTTTTTTCAGTTCTTCAATAAAAGCTTGATCTGCAAGAGGATCGTAAAGGGCTCCTCCTTCCGTGCTGAGAGATGAAAACCCTTTTTTAGGGATGATAAACTTGACTAAATTCTTATTTGGGTACTTATTCAGCTTTTCGGCTACGGCCTTTGCGACAATCTCCATCTCCTCTGGACTTGTCCTTGCTTGAACCCTCATGGCATCCTGTATCAGGAGTTTTCTTTCCGCCAACTTTCGCGAGTCCCAGAGAGGGTCACCCTTGTCCCTTCTTTCAATAGGGCCACAGCTGATCATATCAAAGCCACAGGGGGCAAGGATGTACGGAATGGATTGATTGACCGCTCCATCCAATCGATTTGGTCCCGAGGCGCGATTGCCTCCGAAAAGATATTCGCTGAAACTTGCTGGGACCAAGTCGATGAATGCCTCAAAGATCCCTTGACTTACCAGGTCTACAGCTGCTCGATCTCCTAAACCCGTGGCATGGAAGGACACAAGCTCATAATCTTTTTCCAGAAGTTCCCTTACATAATGAGCCCCTTGATCACAAAAGCCAAATTCCGTTAGTGCAATAGAGGGCTTTCCCTCCTGTTTATAAGGCTCAAACCCCTCAACCATTCCACTGATTGCATTCGCACCATTTACTGCCAGAGATCTCACTAAGGGGTTCATCCCAACCGTATCGACGACCGTATGCATGACGGTAATATCTCTAAGACTAAAATATTCCGCAAGCCTGCCTCCATAGGCTGGCATGGCCGCAACACTTGAAATTAAGAGTTTTGGGACCCCAAAAGGTAGGACCTTCATCGCCCTCAGGGAGAGAAAAGTTCCTGTCATGCCTGCAATAGCAATCATTCCCTGAAGTTTCCCGTCTTTGCAAAGCTCCAATACCTTTCTTGCCAATCCTTCTGCCATGATGGAAGTTGCCTTTTCCCTTTCCTTGGCAAGCATTTTTTTGATTTCCTCAAGAGTCCCACCAGCCAGCTTAACGACTTCGTCACAGCCGACATCTGCCTTAAGCGATGAGACAATGGCACCTGTCCCTATACTCACATCGATCAGTATGGCCTTATGCCCTCGTTGCTCTATCCGTTCCTTAATTATTCTAAGAGCTTCTTCCCTTTCGTCTAACATCCCAACAATGACAACTGACATCATTCCATTTCCTTTCCTCAATTAATGGTTATCATAAGCCGTATTCCTTCCATCGGCTTTGAACCTTTTTTACGATTTCTTCATCCAGTTTAATTTCAGTCGGTTTTCGTTCCCATTCAAATGGAATACAAGCATCCATGATGATTCGCGAGACAATTTCTCTGGCTTCGATGGGAAGCGCAGGATCAAGTGGAGTGGAACGCCCCCTTTTAATGATCTCCGTGCTTCGGTAAGGATTATAACGCATGGCCAGAGCCCATAAGACCCGATCAATGTCATCGGCTCTGATATCGTCATCCACTACAATGACTCCTTTCATGCCGTAGTGGCCTGTCGTGGTGGAGATGACTGCGGTGCCGACATGCATCGAATGACCAGGGTACATCTGTTTGACCGATACGATCCCCCAGAATCTGCCACCGGTTTCAGGGGGGATGTAGACCGATTGAATACCAGGAACCTTCATGGCTTCCAGGTCTGTCCAGAGGGTTGCTGTACGGTTCAGAGATTGAATCATATGGGTATCGGTCACTGGTTTACCTACGGAGGTGGCCCAAAAGACTGGATTGTTCCGGTGGAGAATCCGCTTCACATTCAGACAGGGCTTGGGCCACTCCTCTCCGGTCTTTCCGGAATAATAGCCGGTATACTCTCCAAAGGGTCCTTCTTCTCTGAATTTTTCAGGATCGGTCTCGATTTCGCCCTCCAAAATAATCTCAGCCGTGCTGGGAAGGGGAAGACCCGTCAGGTCACTTTTGATGACTTCGCAGGGGGCTCCTCTTAAGGATCCAACAATATCATATTCGCACACACCGGCAGAGACCAGCGTGCTCCCGGCAAGAAAGAGAAGGGGGTCACCCCCAATCACCGCTGCTGCCGGCATTGGCTTCTTCATCTTCTGATATTTCTTCAGCATGAAGTCAGCGTGTTTCCCTTTGATGATTTGGACCCCTGTTGTTTTTTCATCCAAGACCTGCATGCGATAAGTTCCCAGGTTGACCCAATCACTCTCAGGATCTTTGGTGATGACGACGTGCGCTGTTCCAATATAGCGGCCCCCATCCATCGGATAGAATTTGGGAACAGGGAAATTGAGGAGGTTGATATCACGGCCTTGAATAATATTCTGCATAATTGGCCCCGTTTTGACCTCAACAGGCGGGACAAGTCTTTTGCTCGTCAGCTCCATCCATCTTTTAGCCATGTCGTACATTAAAAAATGGAGTGGCATTCCAAGGGCAATGGCCAGACGTTTTGGTAAAGTAAAGGCGCTTGTCAGTACAGGAATCTGGTAGCCTTTGACTTTTTCGAATAGGAGAGCAGGTCCCTTCTTCTCCTCATTCAGCTTCGCGATATGGGAGAGTTCGAGATTCCAGTCCACTTCTACTTTAATCCTTTTTAATTCTCCTTCTTCTTCACACTTCTTTATAAAATCTCGAAGATCCATAAAGTCCTCCTTTTTTCGAAATTTAACCAAGTAAGATTATCTTTTTAAATAACCCTCTTGTCAATTCATTTGTTATTATGTTTAAATAACCAAAGGTTATAAGAAATGAACAAGAGAAGCCCCCTATACGCTTCGCTAAATTCTTTGTTTGTATTCCATGAAGTGGCAAAACATAGAAGCTTCTCCAAAGCCGCAGAGGAGTTATTCATCTCTCAGCCTGCGGTGACTAAGCGTATTAAAGAGTTAGAGCGCAGGGTAGGGATGGGGCTCATTCAAAGGAGGAGAGATGGGTTTGCCCTGACGGATGCCGGGAAGGTTCTCTTTAAATATGCTCAAAAAATTTCACACCACTTCATGGAGATCGAAAATGTCTTAGGAGATCTCCAAAAGGACCATCGGGGTTTACTAAGGATTGGGACCACTGAATCCTATTCCAAATGTTTGATGCCAAGATTGCTCTCTGGATTTCAGACCTCTTTTCCTTATATGAAGATCGCGCTCGATGTGGGAAATTCTGAGGAGATTGAAAAAAATCTCCTTTTTTATAAGAATGATGTTGGGTTAATTGGTGTGACAAGAAAATCCTCAAAATTTGAATCCATTCCCTTTTTGAAGGAAGAACTTGTCCTTATTATTTCTCCTGGCCACCCACTTGCCAAGAAGCAAACGGTTTCTTTAAAGGAAATCGAAGAGTACCCTTTTATCATCCGGGGTAAAGGCTCGACGACAAGAAAGGTTCTGCTGGAGGCCTTTAAAGCTTTGGATATTCACCCCTCTCTATTGATTGAGGCAGGAAGTTCTGAGTTTATTAAACAATGGGTTTCTGAGGGGAAAGGGGTTTCGATCATCGTTAAAAGGATAGTGGAGGATGAGGAAAAGAGGGCGTTCGTGAAAACTATTCCCTTATTAGAGAAACTTTGTCTTGAAGTAGCGTTCCTATATTTGAAGGAGGAGAGATCTAATCCTGCGATCAAGACATTTATTCGTTATATCGAGAATAAGGGAAAGGGCCTGATAAAAATTTGAAGGAAGAAGAAAAAAACTCTTGACAATATATCTCCATTCTGTTAAATATGAAAAGATAGGATTTTTTTAAACCCTTAATCCACTAACGTAACTCATTGTTTTTCCATTCTTTTTCTACGCCAGGAGGAGTTTATCCAATCAAAAAAATAACGATTTAGAGTCGGAGAGGTTCCCGAGCGGCCAAAGGGGACAGACTGTAAATCTGTTGGCGATGCCTTCGGAGGTTCGAATCCTCCCCTCTCCACCAGGACCGCCAGCGGTTGACCGGTCGGAGCCTTCAATCTTTATTAATCCTTTCCTTAATTGATTCAAGCAAAGTGAATGGGGGTTAATTGTTTGTCTCGAGCGTTGAGCGGCGAAAGCTGAAGAAAAGAAAACCATTTTTGATTTAACTAAGGTAGGAAAAAATTCTTAATGAGTGGATATCTTCTATAAAGAATGTTTTCTTATTATACAAAAGCGGGAGTAGCTCAGTTGGCAGAGCATCAGCCTTCCAAGCTGAGGGTCGCGGGTTCGATCCCCGTTTCCCGCTCCATTACG
>Ga0187770_10002516_pt1 | contig 10263 bp, 11 predicted proteins | sample 0116_SJ02_MP02_2_FD_133154 | JGI IMG/M metagenome (GOLD analysis project Ga0187770, IMG submission 133154) | Tropical peat soil microbial communities from peatlands in Department of Meta, Colombia - 0116_SJ02_MP02_20_MG | ecosystem: Environmental > Terrestrial > Soil > Wetlands > Peat | place... | reverse complement strand
TCCTAAGTCTCCGGTTCGGCGGTCAAGAGCTACAATTGAAAAAGTCGAGAGAGTTAACGGCAACACCCTCCTCCATTGTCCGACCAAGGGAGGCACAGCAATACATAGCGCTTTGGGCCTAGATGAATGAGGATGAGAGGGATACAGTGTTCGGGAAAAACGGTACAATGCTTATTCGGCTAAAGGTCGGTCGGAGGATTAAACACAGGTCTCACGATAGGCCTCGATCGCTTCTTTGCCTACAAAAACTAGTATGACACCAGCGGCGAGATAGTCGGCCCACCACCACCCCAGGAAATATTCGGCTAGGAGTCCTCCGAGGAGAGATAGCGACATGAAGAAACACGTTGCAGACTCCACAGCATCGATCTTTAGGGGTAGGCAGTTCGTTTCTCGGCCGACCTTCCTCTTCTCCAGCCAAAGGTAAGGCATTACAATCACCGCTCCAACTGCGATCAGAATACCGAGAGGAGAACCCTCCGGCCGAACACCGGCTAAGTAAGAGTAAAGTGCCCCGAGCCCGATTATGGGCAGCAACAGAAAAAGCAGAAGGCATCCGAATCTAGAGACCCCTTCGCCCAGCCTCTCTGATCCAGCAATATCGCCCTTCAGGTGACCCGCGACAACGAAGGCGGACAGAAGCTCAACCAGGCTATCTCCTCCGAATGCTATCAAAGCCAAGCTTCCTACCAATATGCCCACCGCTATAGAACCTAGAACCTCAATGCCCATCCACACGAAACTGATGTATTCCAACCGCATTCCGATTCTGATCCGATCATGTCTCCAAGTTACGTGAGAGGCACTGCAGCAGCAGGAAACACAGTTGGAGCAACTGTCAGGCGCGGTGCAGCTTGCGCATGAAGTCTCGCCACATCCGCAAGTTGAGCACGATCCTGAGGCGATCAGGGACATTCAAATCGCTTGCAATCAGGTCATTCCGCCCGATTTACTAAAAGAATTGTGTCGATTCTCAATAAGTTCTGGTAATAGTCAATGATCAATCTCGAGTTACAGGCGTAACATGGTTCAAGACAATTTAGTTGTCTCATACTTACATTGTGGCTCGAAGAAGTATCGACCAGGAGAATCGAATGTCAAGGAATTCTGAGCGATTCCTGAAATCGATTGAGCTCATTCCCTTCAGCTTTGATTTGACTAGAAAGTAACTACGAGGTTGTTTCGTACTATACGAAAGGACCCACGCTTTCTCGCAAGGTCGGAAATCGAGCAAAACTCTAAGCTTACCTCAGTAACGCGCCTTGACTTTCTGGGGTAGGTTCGAGCTTGAAGTATCAGTGGGTTGCACTCTCGGTGACCACGGTTGGCATCTTCATGGCCGGCCTCGACACGAGGATAGTGCTGATTGGGCTACCCACAATTGCCGCATCACTTCGAACCGACCTCGAGACGATCCTTTGGGTTACACAGGGGTATCAGATTGCAATCACGATTGGACTACTCTTTCTAGGCAGGTTCACGGACATATTTGGCAGGGTAAAACTCTACACAATAGGATTCATAGTATTCACTATTGGCTCGGGACTCTGCGTAGTGGCTCAAAATGGCGAACAACTGATCCTCTTCCGAATCATACAGGGATTCGGCGGCGCGATCTTGATTCTCAATAGCGCGGCCATTATCACCGACGCGACTCCCTCTCGAGAACTTGGCCTGGCTCTTGGTGTCAACCAGATAGGATTCACAGCAGGTGCAATCTTAGGGCTAACGGTCGGGGGCGCACTCATCGACACCGCGGGCTGGCGTGTGATCTTCCTGTTGAACGTGCCCGTTGGAATCTTCGCCACGCTCTGGGCCCATCACCGCTTACGAGAAGTGTCAAAACTTGAACCACACTCCGGTTTTGACTACAAAGGACTAGTCATATTCACTTCTTCGTTGACTCTTCTCCTAATTGCAATCAGCTTGGATACTATGGATGTAATCGATAGAGTGACAAGCGCGTCGCTCTATGCGATCTGTTTACTCTTATTCGTTCTATTCGCCTATCTTGAACCGAGAATCTCAGAACCGCTCTTGGACATGCGTCTATTCAAGAGTCGACTCTTCTCATTCGGAAATGTTAGTCAGCTTCTGTATTCCCTCGGCTTCGGAGCCCTAAGCCTGATCCTAATCCTATACTTCCAACTAGTCCGAGGCTACAACGCACTCACTTCGGGTCTGCTGTTCCTCCCTCTCGATGTTGCTTTCATTGCCATTGGCCCGATTAGCGGAAGGCTGTCAGATCGTTACGGAACCCGGTTGTTCGCTACTTTGGGTATGGGGATTGGAGCAGCAAGTTACTTGCTCGCGGCATTCGTGCTAAACTCGACAACGCCACTGTTGAATGTGGAACTTCTCTTGGTAGTAATAGGCCTTGGTCTAGGCTAGTTCTCCTCACCAAACATTAGTTCCGTGATGGGTTCAGTTCCTCCGGAGCGGCGAGGCGTAGCGTCCGCCATTCGAGCAACGGTGTTCAATGCGGGCAACGTGATAAGCATCGGGCTTGTGGCTTATATTGTCACGACAGCCATACCATACCAAATTGTATCCGAAATCATCACGGGCGGATACACATCGCTGACCCCTGCAGACGCGAGTGGTTTTGTTGTCGGTATGAGTAGGGCATTTATTGTCTCGGCCATCATAACCTTTGCAGGTATGCTAGCCTCCAGCCTACGCGGACACGAACTCAAAGCCGTTCCGAACGAGGGTGTCTCAACCTCGACGCGGTTTAATCTTCAGTATCAAGAAAAACAGGGCAAGCAGCCCCACGGTTGATGTTGCTACGCTGAACTCGAACGCGGCGCCAGAACTAACGAACGTCCATAGATAGCCAAATACGGCGTTAGCTACGAAAGAGGCTAACCCTACAAGAAGATAGTAGAAGGCGTACGCCGTTCCCTTGAGTCCGCTCAGCGTGAAATCAGGAACAATTGCGCGTTGAACCGAGTCCGAAATCCCAAAGTAAACTCCGAACATTGCACCTATTGCAAAACCGTAGACCCAACTCCCCACCAAGAATATTCCTGCAGCCGACGTGGCAATGAAAGCTATGTAACTGAGACCAAGTACGGGTAGCTTCCCAATTCGATCTGCGAGCACTCCGCAAGGAAACGCGGCTGCCACGCTGATCGCATTGATTACAACGTAGACGAGCGGGACCTGTCCGGTGGAGACGCCGAGCGATGAGGCATCCAAAAGAATGAAGGAGAAATTGTAAGCTCCGACCAAGAAGACAGCCAGCACTGCGAGATACGAAATAAATCGTCGATCCAATACTTGTCGAGCATTCTCGAACAAATGCGTCTGTTTTTTCAGCCCCACAGCCTCGCTGACGAAGAACAACAGTATCAGCAGGGAGACAACAGCCGGCGCAAACGATAGCCAGAATATTCCCCCGAACCCAATCAGAGGAAAGACAAGGAAAGCTACTAACGGTCCGAGAACCGCGCCGATCTGGTCTAAAGATTCATGTACACCAAAGGCCTTGCCGCTCTCCGATTTCGAGATCGAATCACTGATTAGAGCATCACGGGGAGAAGTTCTAACTCCCTTGCCCGCTCGGTCCGTTACCCTGACAATCAGAGCTTGTTGCCATGTCGTCGCGAATGCGAATAGAGGTTTCGCGAAAGATGATAGAGCATAGCCTAACAGGACTAACGGTTTACGCTTTGCAAGCCTATCCGTGATCACTCCTGTCACGATGCGACAGAAGTTATTCATGGCTTCGGCGCTGCCTTCGATTAGGCCTACGATGACATATGATGCTCCGAGCTGATCGTGGATGAATATGGGCAGTAACCCAAGAATCATTTCGGTCGAGAAATCAGTAAACAGGCTAACGTAGCCCAACCTAACAACGTTCTTGAACCCCAGTGAGTTCGAACTCGGCGTATCCGAACCGTCCCGCTTTTCTGGGCTAGCTTCGTTCGGGTTCATCGTGTGGTCCATCGAGCGAATGTCGCTGGGTATTTACAATTACCGAACAACTGCTAACGAGGGGAAATGATGATGGTCCGGATCCCGTCGAATATCACTTCTTACCGTCATTAATCCAGTGACACATCAGGCAATCAATGCGTTTAGTCCACCAAACGCTCGGCGTGTGGCCCATACGTAGTGAGTAAACTTCAAATAAAATAAAGGTCGCCACGTTTTGTGATGCCGATTGTTTGTCGATATAAAAGTAAAAACGGCTCCGCGTTACAAAGTTGCCTACATAACGCATGTAGGCCCCTACTCAGGCCAGAACATGTGGCGGGGGGAATTCACTCAACTCGAAAAATGGGCTAAGAAAAGGAAGGTGCACACCGGGCGATGGATAATGTACTTCATCGACGAGTGGGGTAAGAAGCCTAATCGCCAAAGACGTTCTGTGGCCTGCCTAGAGATCAAGGGTAGAGCCGAACCTGAGGGCAAGATCAAGATCATGACACTGCCCAGACAGAGGGTTGCATCGGTTACGTTCAACCCTGACGAAGTCGCGGATGACATCGTCTACCACGGGATAGAAGGCTGGTTGCAGTACCGCCCCTTCAAAGCAGCCGGACCAAGCAGAGAAGTCTACGTAGCAAGCCCTTGGACGAACCGCCGAGCTTGGGCGAACGCAGAAGTACAAGTACCGTTAAAGAGGAAGTAGCAAGAGACTCGACGAACAGTGCCTGTGCCTGACACTTGAACGCCGCCACCTTAAAGAAACGTGAAAGACTGGACATTTACGCAGACATACTAGAGGTTCTGAGGCGACACCCTGATGGCGTGTTGATCACACGGATTTCTTATGGCGCCGGACTCCCGATCGACAGGATGAAACCCATGCTTGACGCGCTGACCCGCTGCGGATTGGTTGCCGTCCGCGTGAAGGGCGACCCCCTGCAGTCTAGTTTTATGCAGCGGCGCTTCTTTTTCGTGACAAGAAAGGGCCTAGAGTTCCTGGAGGGATACCGCAGAATCCACAGCTTACTAAGCTATTTGGAGAAGGAAGTTAGCATCACCACGGATAAGCCAACTGCTCCCATCGATTTTGTAGGAGCCCCGGAGTAGACGCCGGGTTTTCTTGCGAAGGCGTTTAATTTAGCAACAATGTAAGAAGAACGGAGACGTAGCAATGCGATCTAAATTTATTTACACTGGAATCCATGTTTCAAATCTGGAGAGAGCTATCGCATTCTATAGAAAAGCCTTAGGTATGAAACTCCTCTTCAAGACCAGAATAGAGGAAACGGGCGGTCGTGTCGCCTGGTTAACTACCAAGGGCACAAAGCAAATTCTTGAGTTGAACTGGTACCCTAAACAGTACAAGCACGGTGGAAGATCTGGGCTGGACCACTTAGCCTTTGAAGTTGATGATGCAGCGGATGCCTACGAGAGGCTTAGTGGACGAGGAAAAGGAGCCATTGCGCCCTTTAGAGAGGGAGAATGGTTGCTCGCTTACGTTAAAGATCCGGACGGAAACTGGATTGAGTTGGGCTCAAGACCGCAGAGGCGGCGTAGAAACTGACTCACATTACGAATTCAGGTTAATTGTTATCCAGTAATCGCCGCCGGTAATCTCAACCGGAATCGCTGACCTACCCGCGACAACCCAGAAGGGCGAGTTCACCAGATAATTGCTTAGCGGACCACTGGCATATCCTAATGCGTATGCGGACAGCCAGAAGGTTGGAGTCTCGGTCCGAACGGGAATTATCACCATTGAACCGTCCACACTCATCCCCGTTCCTACGATATGGTTCGATTGATCACTGATTGTAACCTGTCGGTTGTAGAGGAAATGGAGTGGATAGAAGAACGTAACATAAACCGTATACCCGGAGGTCACTCCCTGACACATAGCGGGCGCTACAGCGGAACCCAGAAAAACCAGAGTCAACAAAACTGCGAAAACGGACGCCTTCATGGAGACACACTCACTATAGTCTTACACAAAACAAGCATATAGCCTCGATTCCTCCAGCCGTTACAACACCCGCGAGGTGCAGAGACGCGCCTCGGAGATTTCAAGTGAAACATCGACGTTTCCTATACCGAACATTGATATACCGCAGATACTCAGCAGGCGGCGGAAGATGGCAGAAATGCAATCCAAACGCACGCACCAAAGTCTCCTCACAATCCTATTGCTGGCAGTCTCGATCATAGCCATAACCCCACTGATCCACGCCGCCCAACCTGCAACCAACCTCATAACCATCAACGCCACCGGAAATGCTACACCAATAGGCAACGGCCCATCGGGACCAACGACGCTGAACCTAAAGGCTATGTCCTACAGGGACCAAAACAATTGGCTGATAATACAAAACGCAACCGGGACGCTTACAATCGGTTCCTCAACATTCGCGATATTCAATGGCCAAGGCAGCGTGAACTCCTTCGGCGATGTCGCGATCTTCGCCGATACTAACGCGAGCTCATCACAGAGTGAACTTGTCCTTCATGGATCGATGACTGAAAGTAACGTAAGTTTCGATTCACCAAGCCAATTGGTCTCCTCCGCAAATCTCGCACTTTCAGGAACCCTCGATCAGGATAATGCGCAAGCCGCCTCACTAGTTACAGGTAGTATAAGTGTCTCAGCGACTAACGCTAGCCGCTCGGTTACGTCCTCGACGAACGCCACTGCGACGAATTCGACCCGACTCACCTCGACGGCCCCAGTGTCACAGGATTCCACACAAACTACTACTACGGGAAATGCGACAAACATATCGGCTAATTCAACTGTAACATCCGCAGTGCTTGCGCAGAATTCGACACAAACCGGCAACAGCACTGTGACAACTCTCGCGACCAACTCAACTCTAGTATCTGAACCGGCTACGCAGAATTCAACACAACCTCGGCTTGCAAACGTGACAACCACCTCGAATAATTCTACTGTACCCTCGATGCTGATCACGAATAATGCTACAAGTACAACCGCACTGATTGCTAACGGAAACGCTCTGAACAACGCATCAACTTCCGGCACCGTGACCGTCACAGTCACTCAATACGCTAACCAAACAATTTCTACAACACAGACTGTTGCAAGCGTCACCATAAGCTACACTACGACAGTGACCATGGCAAACGCGACCATAACCCAAGGAAATGTAACGACGATTGTCACGACCACAATGGAGACATAAAGTCCCCTTCCTCGATTTTTCGATTAATACCTCACGCGGCCCGGTCGCGGCGATAAGTTCCCGTTGTGTCCGCCACGGGAACTCAACGCAGGTTTTCTCGTCATGGCTGCTGAAAGCCCCGACAATCACACCCATTCTCAGTGCAATGATGGTCGGCGGCCGTGCTGTGGTTAAGTAATGTGTGTGAACAATTCATACAGAACGTAAACCAGAAGGCGCTGGCACGCCTAACGCGATTTCCGATCCGATCTGGACTAGCAATGGGCGAGTCAGTCTTGACACGAATCGATTCCTAAGCGTGGATGATTCATCCAGAACCCTTTTTATCGATTTCACGGATGCGAGCACACAAAACAATTCTGAAGACACGACCAAACGAGGCATGAGAATGAATCGAAGAGCTTTCCTCAAAATCGCGCTCGTTACTTCTGGAGTCGCCGTTGGTGCCGTCGGCGGCTGCTTCGGACCTCAACTTCTTGAGATGGCCAATATCTCTGCCCAGTCCTTGAACAACGAGATGGAGTTCGGAGCACCATCGTTCACGACAGATGATTGGAAGATTCCGCACCTATTACGTAGGGCTGGATTCGGCGCTTCGCCAACCGAGTTAGCATACTACGAAAACCTCGGAGTAAGCGGTGCAACAAATCAGCTCCTAAACTACGAGAACATCGACGACAGCGACCTAACTGACCAACCCAACATCACCATGGCATTCACCAGAAAACCTCCGACTGGAGAGATTGTGAACTTGGTTTGGTGGTGGGTTAACCGAATGGTGAATACTCCGAGACCTCTGGAGGAGAAGCTTACACTCTTCTGGCACAATCATTTCGCGACGGCGATTTACAAGGTCAGGAGCCCCTATCTTATGTTCCAACAGAACCAATTGCTGCGCAACAACGCCATGGGGAACTTCCGTGACCTCTTGATGGGGATAACCCGGGACCCTGCAATGCTCATTTGGTTAGACGGCGCGTTGAACAGGAAGATTGCTCCCAATGAGAATTATGGACGTGAGATAATGGAAGTCTTCACCATGGGAGTCGGCAATTACACCGAGGATGACGTCAAAGCCGCGGCAAGAGCCTTCACAGGATATCAACTAGACAAATCGGGAAATTCATTCTTCAACCCTAACGAGCATGATGACGGAATGAAGACGTTCCTGGGTCAAACGGGAAATTTCGGCCCTGAGGATATTGTCAATATTCTTGCGTCCCATCCGGCAACGGCCAAATCCATTGCTCGCAAACTCTTCGCATACTTCGCCTATGACAACCCCAGCGATGATACATTGAATCAGCTTGCAAACGTGTACACGACGACCGACGGTAATATCAAAGCTGTAGTCGAAGCCATTTTCAACTCCGACGAATTCTGGTCCACCGAAGCATACCTAGGACTCGTAAAGAGCCCGGTCGATTATCTTACGACAGCTCTTCGCTCCCTAGGAGCCACGGTGAACCCGAGGACCGCGGTAGCCACACTGAACAATATGGGTCAACTGCCCTTTGACCCGCCCAGCGTTTTCGGATGGCCCGGAGGCATAACCTGGATCAATACAGCAACGATACTCGACCGATACAACTTCCCGTTACTCGTACGGTACCCAGAAAACGCTACCGTAGCCTTCGAAGACTCCGTGGACACGGCGACCCGAACACTCTTCCCAGAAGGGCTTCCCGCTGACGTACTTCAAGTCATCCAACAATCCACCGACTCCCTGATGGACGCAACGGAAAAAGTACGAAACATCATCCGATTAACCATGTCCACTCCCTACTACAACCTAAACTGAGGAAATCAAAATGCCAGTCAACGTCGCTCGCCGCCTTCTTCTCCAACAAATCGCCCAATCGGTCGGCCAAGTACCGTCACTAAACCCTCTGAGCTTCGGGCCACGAATACTCGACATGACAAGTCTCCTATCACCGCAGCAAGCCGAGGACGTGGAGAACCGAATCCTCGTCGTCGTACAACTCAGCGGTGGCAACGATGGACTCAACACGCTCGTTCCCTACACTCAGCAAACATACTATAACGCACGGCCGACCCTCGCCCTTACTAAAACGGACGTTCTTCCACTGAATGGAGATGTGGCATTACACCCCAGCATGACAGCGCTTCAATCACTCTACAATGCCAACCACGTCGCGATTGTGCAAGGCGCAGGATACCCGAACCCCAATTTATCCCACTACGAGTCGATGACGATCTGGCAGACCGCTTCACCGGAGGAGTCGATGCAAACAGGTTGGCTCGGCAGATACCTCGACAATGCACGCGGTGTCGACAGCTCGATTAACGCCGTTGAACTAGACGCGTTACTATCGCCCACCGTCGTTGGAGAGAAGGAACGGGCCATGGTTATTGAAAGCTTGCAATCATTCAGAGTCGCTCCCCTATCCAGACAGAATCAGTTGTCCGACGCGACGACCATTAAGGCGTTAGATTCGATTCAGTGTAGCTCATGTCAGGAATACAACAACCTGGTTGGTGCCATGATGGATGCTGGACTGGATGCCATGACCGCTTCAGATATTGTTCGTCAGGCCGCCGCTAACTATCAGACTTCGGTCACCTATCCGACGAACGACTTTTCTAACAGGCTGAAGTTGGCAGCTCAGGTCGTCTCATCAAGCCTGAAACCGACGATCGTCTACCTGCAAATCGGCGGGTTCGACACGCACGCAAATCAGACGAACACCCAAGCAAATCTGCTCAAGACAGTCAGCGATGGCATCTCGACATTCTACCAAGATATGGATTCGAAGGGGAAGGCGGATGACACGCTGATTATGACGTTCTCCGAATTCGGGCGTAGAGTGCACGAGAACGGCAGCAGAGGCACAGACCATGGGACTGCTGAGCCAATGTTCTTGGTCGGAGGACGAGTAAGTGGCGGCCTTTATGGAGAATATCCGGACCTTGCAAATCTCGACAGCAACGGCGACCTGATACATACAGTGGATTTCAGACAAGTATACGCGTCGGTGCTTCAAGATTGGCTCGGAGTTGATTCAACTCAGGTGTTGAGTTCCCAATTCCAGAAACTCAACATGTTCTAGCTGTATCACGTATGTCCCCCGTCTTGCGGAAGGGATTACAACTGGGTATTGAGACT
>Ga0187770_10002514_pt1 | contig 10265 bp, 11 predicted proteins | sample 0116_SJ02_MP02_2_FD_133154 | JGI IMG/M metagenome (GOLD analysis project Ga0187770, IMG submission 133154) | Tropical peat soil microbial communities from peatlands in Department of Meta, Colombia - 0116_SJ02_MP02_20_MG | ecosystem: Environmental > Terrestrial > Soil > Wetlands > Peat | place... | reverse complement strand
AGGCAAAGTGCATCCACTGGACCTGAAGAATTCTGTGGCGGACGGCTTAATCAAAATCCTGGAACCAGTTCGGGACGAATTCAGGCAACACCCACAACTGCTGCATAAGATTGAGCAAATGGACATCACAAGGTAACAATTCGCGATGCGTGCCCCGGCTCAAGTCAGGTTCGAACGTCTTCAGAAACTCATCGAGCGCCTAAACAACGAGTCTGAGAAGGGCGGCGTTATAGTGGTGGAGGGACTTCGAGACAAAGAATCACTCGAGTCCCTGGGAATCAAGGGAAGGATTGTATGTCTTCAGAGCAGCCGGCGAAGCACCTTCAGCTTCGCGGAACAACTTGGCGGTGAGAAGACCGTAATTGTTTTGATGGATTTCGACCGCCAGGGCGTATTCCTAGCCAACCGTCTAACACGCGTTCTGAACTCTCACAGAATCCGCGCAAACCTCGTACTATGGCGTGAACTTCGAAATCTAACTCGGTCGGAGCTTAGGAGCATTGAGGAATTGCCACGGCTGCACGATAGACTACAGAACGAGATTCATTTACACCGCTCTACCGTCGCCGACAACCGGCTGCATTCCTAACGCCCCAGCAATCTAAAGGGACGACTCCATAGTTCGAACCATGTCGACTAACCTGTTCGAGTAACCCCATTCGTTGTCATACCAAGCGAGGACCTTCACAAATCGATTATCCAAGACCATTGTGGAGAGAGAGTCAAAGATGGCGGAGTGCGGGTTTCCGACGATGTCAACGGACACTAGTGGTTCCGCCGAATATTCTAGGATTGACTTCATCGGCCCAGCCGCCGCCGCCTGAAAGGTGGTGTTCACGAACTCAACGGTAACATCACGGTTTACCTCAGCTACAAAATCAACGATCGACCCATCCGGCACGGGAACTCTAAGAGCAATCCCATGCACCTTCCCCTTCAGCTCTGGAATCACCTCTGTGACTGCCACCGCCGCACCCGTTGAGGTAGGGACAATCGACAGCGCCGCAGCCCGAGCCCTTCGAAGGTCGCTGTGAGGAGAATCATGAAGCCTCTGGTCCCCTGTGTAAGCATGGGCGGTGGTCATGAAGCCATGCTTGATTCCACAAGAGTCGTGTAGGATCTTGACAACCGGCGTAACACAATTAGTCGTACAAGACGCCAAAGAGACTACATCATGCTTCTTCGGATCATACTTGTCAAGGTTCACGCCCGGAACGATGGTGATGTCCGGGTTCTTTGCGGGCGCTGAGATCAGCACCTTTTTCGCACCTCCCTTCATGTGCCTCGATGCGGCGTCACGGTTTGTAAAGAGCCCCGTAGATTCAACAACAATTTCGGCACCATACTTGGACCATGGGATCTCCCCCGGATCCTTAACAGAGAGGATCTTCACATCTCTTCCCTCCACCCTGAATCCGTCAGGCTGCACGGTCACGGCTTTGCGGTACCTTCCCGCGACCGAATCGTAGCTCAGCAGATGCGCCGCCGTCTTAGGGTCCATAATGTCGTTCGCAGCCACAATCTCAAGCCCGGCATCTGTGGCAGCTCTGAAGAAACAGCGGCCTATCCGTCCGAACCCGTTTATCCCCACCCTCGCCATGATCTCACGACTCCGGTAGCTGCTCAAACTGGGCATAAGATGTTTTCCAACACGTAAACTCGAAGCCGCCCTAGGCACATAGCGTTTATATGGCGAACACCGGTACGTACCGTTTGATTGCTCATGTATCGTAATCATGTTAACGTGAGCAAAGAAGGAGGTTCATTCATAATTGGGATCAAATTCGCAGTATGCAGCTACGACGAAGTATATGATAGTCGCCCGGTTCGAAGTGGAGGGCGTAGTAGAGAAACCTGACGTGATAGGTGCCATATTCGGTCAGACAGAAGGGTTGTTCGGTCCGGATCTGGACCTACGCGAACTTCAAAAATCGGGTCGAATAGGACGCATCGAGATCCAAATAGAATCGAAACAGGATAAGACAGACGGCGTAATCACAATACCGTCGAGCCTAGATAAAACATCAACCGCCATCATAGCCGCGGCCGTCCAAAGCGTCGACCGCATTGGCCCATGCGTAGCCAAAGTCACACTAGAAAAAGTGGCCGACATAAGGGAAGACAAACGCAAGCAAATACTTGACAAGGCGAAGGACATCCTCCGAACTTGGGTTGTCGAGGAGTCCCCCAGCACTGACGAGATGGTGAAGGATGTTTCAGGCGTCATTCGGTCCTCAGATGTCGTGGAGTATGGGCCCGAGCATCTCCCCGCAGGGCCCGAGGTAGCTACAAGCGGCTCAGTAATATTCGTGGAAGGACGCGCTGATATTGTTAACCTGCTGAGATGCGGGATCCGAAACGCTATCGGCATCGAAGGAACGAAGATCCCCAGGACGATAATTGAACTAAGCAAGAACAAGGAAACCACCGCGTTCCTTGACGGAGACAGGGGCGGCGACCTCATACTGAAAGAGCTAATGCAGGTAGCACCGGTCGATTACGTGGCCCGCGCCCCCTTAGGAAAAGAGGTTGAAGACTTAGTTCCGAAGGAGGTTATGAGATGCTTACGGGAGAAGGTACCCGTAGAGGCCGGCAGACCCATCGCTAGGACCGAACCAATTTCAGCAACCCGCCCTCCCCCGGTTCAGCTACCACAAGAAATCATCGCTAAGGCAAGAGAACTCAGAGGTTCATTGGAAGGAGTCCTTCTAGGCCACGAGGGAAACGAAATTAGCAGATTACCGGTCAGCGAACTTGCAGGAAAGCTTTCGGAGTATCAAGGAGTTGAAACGATAGTGTTTGACGGAGTGGTTACGCAACGGTTACTGGATTTGGCGGAAGAACACGGCATTAAACTTGTAGTTGGAGACCGCATCGCCGAACTAGCGAGGCGCCCCGGGTCAATCAAGATAATGACCCTTCCGGAAGTAGCCGGGCCACCCACCGTCTAAACACTGAGTTGCGCTTCAGTCACCGTGAAGCCTTCGAGGATCTTGATCGTCGCGGGCTTCACCTGGTTCTCATAACATACGCCACCTTATTCCCGACGGTCACGTGTCGCCCGTCTGCGGCTAATTTTTTCTCCACGTGAGGCGATAAGCTATTCTAAGCAGGTAGAGGTCGACAGATACCAACTGCCGCGGCTATCACTTGGTCTGGTAATGGCTGATGGCTGAAGCGGATAGCTGATTGCCTGCGATGCCAGCTCCAACGAGGCTCGCGTTCATATTAGTGTCTTCGAGCGGTGTGATCCCCTATGCGTCTCGTCTATTGTGAGGAGCATCTTAACCGCGGTGGATCCATCCTCGTAATAGTTCTCGACACGATCTATCTGCTTGAAACCTAACTCTTCATACAACGTGATGGCTTCTCGGTTGACTTGTTTTACCTCCAACTGTAACTCCTTAACTCTTGAGTTTAGGTTTGATAGCAACCTTTGAATCAGTGCTCTTCCAACTCCTCGTCCGCGGTATTCGCGAAGAACTCCGACAGAAACCAGACGCGCCGACTCTCCATTCTCTGCGGCCACACAATAGCCCACAATTGTTCCCGCTAGGCATTCGGCGACGAAGAAATTGCCCGGGTAGTCTCGCAGAAGTTTAGCGATTAAGTAGTGCGGGTAAGGTTCTGAAAACGAAGCGTCCTCAACCCGGCAGATGCTCTTCAAGTCTCTCTGACAGGCAAGCCGAATGTGGATAGGATTCAAATCATCACCGACTGAGTGCACCAAATGAAAGGCATGCTTTGGCGTAGTTAATCGTTGAAGAAGGTTAAATATGGCGGACTTGCTCTGACGCCTCCACGACTTCGCGAGGACATGAAGTTGTCGGAGAAGAAGACAATTCAACGCTGGGGCATAGCGAACATTTACTCCTCATTCAACAATACTCTAGTCCACATAACTGACCTCAGCGGTGCCGAAACAATCTCGCGAAGCGCCGGTGGGCAACACGTTAAGGCGGATAGGCTTCAGGGTTCACCATACGCGGCTATGCAAGCAGCCGCGGCCGCGGCCCGTGTCGCGAAGGATAGAGGCATAACGTCGCTCCATATTAGGGTTCGAGCGCCAGGCGGACACAAAGCTAGAACCCCAGGCCCCGGTGCACAAGCTGCAATCAGAATGCTTGCACGTGCTGGCTTCAGAATTGGAAGAATAGAGGATGTGACACCCATACCGCACGACGGCACGAGACGGCCCGGTGGTCGCCGAGGCCGACGCGTCTAAACACTCGGGTTCAGCACAATTTAATCAAACACACTGTCGTTCAGCGGCATGAACCATCTCAGGAGGCTTTGTATCGCAGGACGGCCGCGATACCACCAAAGGAGTCTTTCAGCATCACTCCCTCGTCTGTCTCGGTGGAGATGATGGCGATCTTGGCGTTCTGTTTCTCGGCTATTTCGATTAACTCATCCACTAGGTCAACGGTGTTGTTGATATTCAACGCGGTTGCGTTGCACTTCTTGCACGGCGTAGCCATAAGGTCCTGCTCGAATTTGACTAAATTCGCCTGCGGAATCAGGGAGTCTTCTAGGTTACCGCAATTCTTGCATTTCGTGAAGACATGAAGTACGTTGATTTTCTCTGATACAAGCAATAGGTCGATGATTCCAGCGGTCAAGTATTTCCTCACTTGCGTCTCGCCATAGATGCCCAGCCCAGTTTCGTGGCCAATTTCGTACAGGAACTTCTGAACCAATCGCTTTTCTTCCATGTAGCGCACGCCTTTGAGGACGTCCTGGCTCTTTGAGATGACCTCCTCGACACCCTGCTCGCCCACATAGGACGTATCGATTGTGGCTAGGATCTTCTCTTTCAGCATGTAGTTCAGGTAATCGCCTTCTTCGAAGTCGTACTTCGTGGGTCCCGGTCCTCCGATAATTATCCCCTTCAAACCCTCCACTTTACTAAGCGAATCGTAGCTGTGCGTAGCGATTCGTCGAAAGTAGTCGTTCATCGCCTGCTCCCTGATGCGCTCGAAACGTCTAGCCGATTGCCCCCCGGCTCTGTGCTTCCCGGGTATGCCTGAGGTGAATTCCTGTAGAATTTCCATCCTCTGCCCCCTCACAATGCCCACGGTTGCCTCCTGCGAATCGACAAGTATCACCCCGAACGCGTCACGTTCCGTAACCATTTCCATTAACGGTTCAATGTGAAACCTCGCGTCACAACGGTAGAAGTAGACGTTGATGGGTTCAGGGGGTTCAAGAACATAGGTCTCCATCTTCTCGGTTCCGGGCCCACCATGCGGAATTGCACCGCAAAAAATCACCAAGCCGTTCTTGGGTGGCTCCTTGAACAGTTTCAACCTCTGCGTAACCCGGTCAATAGCATCCTGCACATTCTTCCTCGTAGTGCGAGATTTGATGTTCGAAGCTGTACCGTATTCTTCGCGGAGATTGGCCATCACCTCGTGAATCTTGCGGCCAGGGGGCACGTACAGGCTGATAAGTTCGGTCCCACGACCTTCCTTAGAAGCCAACATTTCCAATGTCCTTTTCAGCCGAAAACGCGAAACCGAGTCTGCCGTAGCCGACATTGGAAATACAACCGAGCATGCTTAGGTCTCGGATTTTATATAGGTTGGTTACGGATTCGGGGCCTAAGAAATCAAATAACGCTCAACCACACTATCAGAATGAGAACGATTGTTGAAAGCTGTCATCAAACTCGGTGGGTTCGCGTTCCCCAACCGGCCTGAGAAACCACTTGTCAAAGAGTACGTTAAGCTGCTGACCGGCCTAGTTGCCGAGCACCACCTGGTCATAGTTACCGGCGGTGGAGAAGTCGCACGCGCATATATCAGGGCCGCCCGTGAAATGGGCGTCTCAGAATCCCTCTGCGATCAGCTCGGAATCCTCGCAAGCAGGCTCAATGCGCGACTGCTCGCGGACGGTTTAGGAGAATACGCGTTTCCGGAGATCCCCGTCACGGTCGGGGAACTGAAACATTACTTCGCATCGGGCAAGATTGTTGCGATGGGGGGATTAACTCCCGGGCACTCAACAAATGCCGTCGCCGCCATTGCGGCGGAAACTGTAGGAGCGGAATTACTGATTAATGCGACCGATGTTGACGGTGTCTACTCGACCGACCCAGAAAAAGACAAGAACGCAAAGAAGCTTGATGAAGTTACCGTTGCCGAACTCACAGCCATTCTATCGAGCACAGAGATGAGAGCAGGCGCATACGAACTTATGGATCCCCTCGCCCTACGAATAATCGCGCGGTCCAAGCTCACAACCGTCGTCGTAGATGGAAGGGAACCCCACAACGTGGCGGACGCGCTGAGGAATGAGAAGGTAGGGACTCGAATAACACACGGATAGGGCCCTGAAAATGTCGAAGCTAAGCGATGTTTTCCAATCCAAGGCGCAGGTAAAGCTTCTGGAATACTTGCTGGAAAATGCTGGAGCACAACGAGTTTTCAATCAAGCAACCCTAGCAAACATGCTCGGACTCTCCCCTTCCACGATCGCACGCATCGTAGAGCCTCTAATCAACGAGAGGATATTGCTTTATGAGAGATTCGAGAAGGGAATGAAAATGTTCACGCTGAACGAAGCCGACGAGAAAACCCGTGCACTAATAGAGTTCCATCGGAAGTTAAAAGAATTCTAGCGCCACGTGCAATTCGTGCACGACACAGCGAGTCTTACTTTTCTGAATTAGCTATCGACTTAAACTTATCCGCTAGTGACTCACAGATCAAAGAACAAACTCTCCATTGTCTAAGATTGTAGTTGATTCGAAGCTCCTCCAACGCTTCGACCACTTTGTCCTCTTCCTCCGGAGTCACCATGATTTTCCTGTCTCGAGTCGGCCGATAAATTAGCCGAACTATTAAGCATTCCCCGAGAGTGGACTAGCGACGTCGCACTTATCGCCGTCATCGAATGGCTCTTGCGCCGTCTCCAGTTACTTTACAAGCGTTTCTTCGTCAATCCATTTCAGATATGAGGGCAAGCCGTCGTCGATTTTCACCGAAACGATTTCAGGCACTTCATAGCTACTGAGGGCGGATATTCGCCGTTGCAACTCCGGGAAAAGTTCAGCCCTCGTCTTGATTACAAGGAGACATTCTGACGCGTTCCTGACTTTATCCTTCCACCAGTAGAACGACGTTATCGCGATGAGGTTTACACACGCACCTAGCCTACGCTTCAATAGTTCCCGTGCAATCTTCCTAGCTTCCCTTCTGTGCGCGCACGTAGAAAATACGATGATGCGAGCCATGTTTTCTTCCAGAAAGGTTTTAGTTGAACAGACTAATTTCACTGCCGAAGACCCAGATTGGCATTAGCCCCAGACTTGACCGCGATCTTCACTGCCATCTGGCCCATAGCTCCCATCCTCGTAACTTACGCTGTCGTCTGGGCGATAATCTGCGTTGGATGGTGGGCGTTCAAGGGTGAAAAGTTCGGAATCAGCGGGCTACCATACTACCTTGTTTACCGCACGGCCCGCCTGAATGCATGGATAGGAAGAATTTCGGCTCGGACGCCAATCGCCTGGAGGACAATCTGGAACATAGGCGTCGTGATGGGTGTTGGGTCCATGATCTTTATCTTCTATAAGCTCGCCACAAACCTGCTTTACCTTTTCGTGGGATCCAAACAGGCGGCACCGGCTCAGATCATTGTCCCTGTACCCGGCCTTTTTGTCACCTTCCAAACATTTCCCTTTCTGGCCTTGGCCCTGTCAATCTGCCTCGTCTCACATGAACTCTCACACGGCATCGCAAGCCTGGCTGAACGGGTGCCGTTGAAATCGACCGGTGCGTTCTTTGTGCACGTCTTTATGGGAGCGTTCGTTGAGCCAGATGAAGAGAAACTGAATCAGGCTAAAGCTACTACAAAACTTAGGGTGTTTGCGGCTGGCTCATTCACGAACCTAATTCTCGGGTTACTATGCATTATCCTCCTCGCCAACTTTACGGCGACGATAACCCCCTTCTATAACATCGTTCCCTCAGGAGTTTCTGTGGTTTCCATCGCAGCGAACCTACCAGCACGCGCGTCGGGCCTTCAAGCAGGAGACACTTTGACATCCATCAACGGCACGAAAATCTCCGATGTCAGCGACCTTCGCCAATTCATGGCAAGCGTCACGCCAGGGCAAGTTGTCGATTTGCAAACACAGCGCGGAACCTTCGCCGTGAGGACTGCCGCGGACCCGTCAAATTCCAGCCACGCCCTAATGGGGATCAGCTTAAACGACTACATCAGGTACGTCCCGAAGCTCCCGTTTCTCTCAAGTAACGCACCATCAGATCTGTTCCGAACGGAAAATTGGGCGTATATAGTCTTGATCAGCGTCGGACTCATCAACATGCTCCCGGCCGACCCATTGGACGGCGGCAAATTCCTTGATACAGCGCTGACCATGCTCGGCATTCGAGGCGCTAAAGGGGTTCGAGTGATCGCGAACGGCGCGGCATGGGGCATCTTACTGGCAAACGTAGGGCTCTCACTTCTCCGGTTTGGTTTCGTGAGGCCATAGATGAATGCCCGCCGCGACTTGCAGCCACTGTTCTGGAACGGCTGTTTATGTGCGGGAGCATGAGGGAGCCTCGTTTTGCTCTGACTGCTTTCTAGTCGCAGTAGAAGAAAGGTTTCGCAGGACAGTTGTCAAGCACCGAATGTTGGAATACGATGACCACGTTGCGGTAGCTGTCTCTGGAGGGAAAGACAGCCTTACCCTTCTTCACCTTCTTGTCAAACTTGAGGAACGTTTCCCGCGAAGCAAACTCACTGCCGTATGCGTCGACGAGGGAATCGAAGGATATCGAAATGAGGCCTTGAACCTAGCAAGGGACGCGTGCACCAAACTTGGCGTTGGGCAACTGGTCGTCTCCTACCGCGAACTGTTCGGGACAACGACGGATGAGATCGCACGTTTGAAGACGGACCAGACTCCCTGTGCCTTTTGCGGAGTCTTCCGCAGGAAAGCGATCAACAAAGCGGCGGATATGATTGGGGCGACTAAGATCGCGACCGCGCATAACCTAGACGATGAAGTACAGACCGTACTCTTGAATATGTTACACGGCGACCCGCTTAGAATCATTCGTTCCGGCCCGGTTCTCAAGGACCCGAGGGGCAAGTTTCTACCGCGCATCAAGCCACTTTGCGATATTCCTGAAAAGGAAATCGTCTTCTATGCTTACTCGACCGGATTACAGTTTCAGAGCGTAGCCTGCCCGCACGGCCATGAAGCCTTGAGGAACGATATCCGTGCTTTTCTCAATCAGATGAATCTCAAACATCCAGGAATCAAATTCACCCTACTTAGATCAGCGGAAAAGTTACGGGCTCAAAGCGAGGATCCACAGCTCTCAGAGCTACATGAGTGCGTTAAATGCGGCGACCCAACCCCCCACGACGTTTGCGAAGCCTGCGTGATGCTCGAAGCTATCACCGCATAACCCGACCACCACCTTTGTTCCACGGGTACCTAAGTATACGTGGCAGACCCATGCCAACGCTAATTGGGGCTTTCCGATGCTGCTTGCCCCTAGGAGAAAATGAGGCGTGTCAGGAATTGTACGTGTTGACTCGCAAGGCGAAGTTTGCTAGTTCAGGCGACGCGGCCTGCGACTGTTTATATGAGAATTTGACTGCTGTTTTAGTTTGGCGGTGGCGGGAGGATCGGGGAGCCAGCCGTTCCCTGTGACCCGAAATCGGCTACACGCGGGGACCCGTTAACCCGGCGGAGAGGTATCTCCGGACTTGGGTAGGCTTTCAGGGTCAACGATGAGACTCTGCCCCACCGGGCCAGCGTAAGGAGGAACCCATCTGAAGGGAGGGGTTTTCTTCTCCATCGTCGAACCCGATGAGGCTCGGAAGAGAGCAGTCGTAAGGCGAGCGCCAAGGCGCTGATGGGATCACAGAGTGTAGAAGATTCTGAAGAAACCGCCGATGCGAGGAGTACCAATTCAACGGGGATGCTGCCACCGCCATACAAATCCGTATCGGGTTTAGCGCTCACAACACTACCTAGGTATGGAAACGTGATTGGAGTAGGAAAAATAGAGTGCTGCGTTCTCCTTTGTCGATTTTGAGAGCAAGATTCGGAGAAGTTACTTATTTCTCGGCGGCTAGTGGCATCGATGTGATAGAGCCACGAAATTGCTATTGACGGGTCGGGGGGTATTTTTTTGAAACGGATTGCTGCCACCAGTGTTTATTTGGCTAGGAGCTCAGCTGCCTGCAACTGGTTTGGCCTTTGGGCATAGAGGATTATGAAGGGCGCAAGTGCACGT
>Ga0187770_10002512_pt1 | contig 10268 bp, 10 predicted proteins | sample 0116_SJ02_MP02_2_FD_133154 | JGI IMG/M metagenome (GOLD analysis project Ga0187770, IMG submission 133154) | Tropical peat soil microbial communities from peatlands in Department of Meta, Colombia - 0116_SJ02_MP02_20_MG | ecosystem: Environmental > Terrestrial > Soil > Wetlands > Peat | place... | reverse complement strand
TTTCGCAACTTTTTTTCATTCTTGGGAGAGTTCCGATGTCAACCTATTTCCCCAAAGCGGGGGAAATTGTGCGCAAGTGGTACGTCGTGGATGCGGATGGGCAGACCCTGGGGCGTCTGGCCTCGCAGGTGGCGCGCATCCTCATGGGCAAAGAGAATCCGCAGTACACACCTTTTCTCGATACCGGCGATCACGTGATTGTGGTCAATGCCGAGAAGGTAAAGACGACCGGCATGAAGTCGGAGCAGAAGAAATATCAGCGCTACACCGGTTACCCCGGCGGCTTGCGCACCGAAGATTACCGCAAGCGTTTGGCGCGCAAGCCGGAAAAGATCATTGAAGACGCGGTGCGGCGCATGCTGCCTAAGAACAAGCTGGCGGCTCATATGCTGTCGAAGCTGAACGTGTATAAGGGCGATAAGCATCCGCACGAGGCGCAGAAGCCGAAGGCTTTGCAATTGGAAGTGCGGGCGTAGCGAGGGCAGTTGAGCGGGAGATCCCTTTCGCCTAGCAGCGCAGGGCAGGCTCTTCGCTCCGCTTGAAGAATGGCTACGCTCAGGATGACAACAAGATTAGGAGCTAGAAGCTAAATGGCAGAACTGGTGCAGTACTACGGAACGGGGCGGCGGAAGCGGGCGATTGCACGGGTGTATTTGCGTCCGGGCAGCGGCGAGTTCAAGGTGAACGGGCGTGCGTTTGAGGAGTATTTCGTGACTCCGGCACAGCGCTCGAGTGCGAAAGCGCCGTTGGCATCGACGGATACGGCCGCTTCGTTCAACATCGTGGCCAGCGTGTTGGGCGGCGGAGTGCGCGGTCAGGCCGATGCGGTGAAGCTCGGGATCGCGCGTGCTTTGATGCAGTTCAACGCGGAACTGCGCGGCAAGCTGAAGTCCGAGGGCATGGTGACCCGCGACTCGCGCGGCAAAGAGCGCAAGAAGTACGGCCAGAAGGGCGCGCGCAAGCGGTTCCAGTTCAGCAAGCGCTAGTACTGAGTTGCGAGTAGCGAGTACCGGCAGAACCTAGATTCCTGCGCCCCTCGCTTCCGCTCGGGGTCGGAATGACAAGCGCTTGGGTTTTACTGGCCACTGACAACGGGCCACTGGCAACTGATTTTCGGAGTTCAATTCTTCCTGTGCCTCGCGGCGCGGGGACGGGAATGGCAATCCGGAGCGGTACGGACGCAAAGGATGCAGACTAAATAAGGAGGTTCATTGGCTACTATCACCATGAAAGAGTTGCTCGAAGCGGGAGTGCACTTCGGGCATCAGACCAAGCGTTGGAATCCCAAGATGAAGGAATACATCTTCGGAGAGCGCAACGGGATCTACATCATCGACCTGCAGAAGACGCTGAAGATGTTCAAGGAAGCGTCGAAATTCGTGCAGGAACTGGCGGCCGAAGGCAAGATTGTGCTGTTCGTAGGGACCAAGCGCCAGGCGCAGGAGGCCATCGCCGAAGAGGCCACAAAGTGCGGCGGTTTCTACATCAACCAGCGCTGGCTGGGCGGACTGCTCACCAACTGGGTTACGGTGCAGAAGTCGGTAAAGCGGTTGAAGGAACTCGACGAGATGGCCACGGATGGCCGCTACGAGCTGCTGCCGAAAAAAGAAGTGATCAAGCTGGAACGTGAGCGCAAACACCTGCAGGCCAACCTGGCGGGCATCAAGAATATGAGCCGGTTGCCGGATGCGGTGTTCGTAATTGATTCGAACAAAGAGCAGATTGCGGTGCGCGAGGCGCGCAAGCTGGGCATTCCGGTGGTCGCGGTGGTGGATACCAACTGCGATCCCAGCGAAGTGGATTATGTAATTCCCGGCAACGACGACGCGTTGCGCGCGATCCGGCTGTTTACTTCCAAGATTTCGGAGTCGATCGCCGAGGGCTCGCAGTTGATGAGCGACAAGCAGGTCGCCGACATGACCGCGGCGACGGAACAGGCGCAGGCTCGGGAATTGCAGCAGGCGGAAGATGCCGCGGCCGCCCTCGAGCTTCGCGCTCAGGAAGCTGCGGCAGCCTCTGATCTGGCCGACATCGGCGAAAACATCAGCATGGAAGAAGTGCTGGGACCGGGGACGCATAAGAAGCCGGTCGCGAACGAAGAAACCGAAGTTCCGAAGGTGGAGAGCCAGACGGTTTAGGAACGGTCGTCGGTCGTTAGCCTTGCGGAAGACAAAAACCGGGCATTCATCCCTTGAGGGAAACCAGACCCGCGCGGGTCGTCCGGCGCGGGTCAACTTTTGTGAACTGATTTTTTTAAGCAAAGGAATCATTTTATATATGGCAACTATTCCCAGTCCCGAACCAGATGACAGCGGTCGCGGGAACATTTCTGCAGCGCAGGTGAAGGCTCTCCGGGAAAGGACCGGAGCTCCGATGATGGATTGCAAACAGGCTCTGACCCAAGCCAAGGGCGATATGGAGCAGGCGGTCGTGATTCTGCGCAAGAAGGGCGTCTCGGTGGCCGCCAAGAAAGCCACACGGGTGACCAGCGAAGGCGCGGTGACCAGCTACATCCACGCCGGCGGCAAGATTGGGGTGCTGGTTGAAGTGAACTGCGAGAGCGATTTCGTGGCCCGCACCGACGACTTCAAAGAGTTGGCGCACGATGTCGCCATGCACATCGCGGCCAGCGATCCGAAATTCGTGCGCAAGGAGGATGTGACCAAGGCGGACTTCGACCGCGAGAAAGAAATCTACATCGCGCAGGCCATCGCCTCCGGCAAGCCGCGGCATATCGCGGAGAAGATGGTCGCCGGCAAGATGGAGAAGTTCTATGAGGAGGTCTGCTTGCTGGAGCAGCCCTTCATCAAGGACCAGACCATGTCGATTGCGCAGCTCATCGCGGCGAAGATCGGCAAGCTGGGCGAGAACATCAGCGTGCGGCGCTTTGCCCGCTTCAAGGTGGGCGATGCGAGTGCAACGGTCGCATTCACAACCCAGAAGCCGGATGAAGGCGGCGAAACCGCTGCTCCGGTGGCGAAGTAAGTCAGTTTCCAGTGTCCAGTAGCCTGCGCTGCCTAGAGGTCACGCAGCGGCGTGGATAGCAGGAACCGGAAGCTGGAAACCGGAAACTAGAAACTCGAGCCCGATGCAAACCCCTGCCTTCAAACGCGTTCTACTCAAGCTTTCCGGAGAAGCCCTGGCTGCTAATCAGGGTTTCGGTGTGGATACGGCTCGCATCCACGAAGTCGCGGCGGAACTGGCCGACGTGCACAAGCTGGGAGTGCAACTTGCGATTGTGGTGGGCGGGGGAAACTTCTTCCGCGGCGTAGCCGACCAGGCGAAAGAGATGGACCGCGTTTCCGCCGATCACATGGGAATGCTGGCTACCGTGATCAACGCGCTGGCTCTGCAGGATGCGCTGGAGAAGCAGAATGTGTACACCCGCGTGCAGTCGGCGATTGAGATGAACCAGGTGGCGGAGCCGTTCATCCGGCGGCGCGCCATCCGGCATCTGGAAAAAGGCCGCGTGGTTATCTTCGCCGGTGGCACGGGCAACCCATACTTCTCGACCGACACGGCGGCGTCTCTGCGCGCCATGGAGATCAAAGCCGATGCGATTCTCAAAGCTACCAAGGTGGATGGCATCTACGACGCCGACCCCATGAAGGTAAAGGACGCAAAGAAGTTCACGACGCTCACGTACATGGATGTGCTGAAGCTGGGGCTGAAAGTGATGGATTCGACCGCCATCAGCCTGTGCAAGGACAATAACCTGCCCATCATCGTTTTCAACCTGAACCAGCCTGGCAACATCCGCCGGGTGGTCAGCGGAGAGCAGATCGGCTCTCGGGTCGGCGCTTAGGGACTTGGCCACAGATTTGCGCAGATTCACGCGGATTTCGTGAAATTTCTGATCCGTGCCCATCCGTGTAAATCCGTGGCCTTTCTATTGGGTTTATAATGCAGCGTTTTGATCTCTAACGTTTTTCGGAGCTGACTGATATGGCTCAAGCAACCATGTCTGCGATTCCGGGCTTGAAAGAAACTTACGTACAACTGAAGACGCGGATGGACAAGGCCGTGGAAGATTTCCGCAAAGCGATGGCGGCCACGCGTACCGGGCGCGCTTCGGTGCACATGCTGGACAGTGTGAGCGTGGACTATTACGGCTCGCAGATGCCGCTGAACCAGATCGCGCAAGTGCACGCGCCAGAGCCACAGATGATCACAGTGCAGCCCTTTGATCCCTCGCAGGTGGGAGCCATCGAGAAGGCGATTCGCTCTGCCGAATTGGGTTTGAACCCGATGAATGATGGCAAGCTGATCCGTGTGCCGGTGCCAGCGCTCACGCAGGAGCGCCGCCAGGAGATGGTGAAGCACCTGCACAAGATACTCGAAGAGCACCGCACCGCCGTGCGGAATATTCGCCGCGATGGCAACGATGCCATCCGGAAAGCGATGAAGGACAAGAAGATTACCGAGGATGACGAGAAGCGGTCGCTGGAGGAGATCCAGAAACTCACCGACGACGAAATCAAGAAGATGGAAGAGATGAGCAAAGGGAAGGAAAAGGAAGTGCTGGAGATTAAGTAGCACCTCGTCATTTGCGCCTTTCGCGATGGATGCACTCGCAAGAGTGCATGCCCCTCCCTATTTTTGGGCCGTCCCCGCCGTGCCGTGAGCGCTACGGCGTGTGCTCCAGCGGAACCGAAATATATTCGTTGCTGTCGGGCAAGGTGAAATAGGCATACATCGCGTCCGGGTCTCTCGCGATACCGCGCACGGGTGTTGGCGTCGTGCCGGTCATTATCTGCATGTGGCTAACCAGGTCGTAAATTACAAAGCCCGTTGGAGTGGAGGACGCGGCCATGCCGTTTGAAAACCGTGCGCCGACGACGGTGGTCGCCTGCGGGAGGGCCGCTGCGGTTGGCAGAGTGCCCTCCATCGTATACTGAGCGAACGGACTTGCCGTTTGCTGAGCGTAGCTTCCTGGTTGCGAAAGGTTCGACGTTAGCAGCTCACTCGCCGCGTAGGTGCTGGAGGCGTCGCAGCAGTTCTCCACCAGCGTGTACACGAGCTCGTTCTGCATATTGCTAGCCGCAAGCGACGTCACATTACCGCTGACGGATGCTGTCGCGGCTACTGTAAAGGTGCTCAAGCTCACCTCATAAATGGCGTTCGCGCCGCCGACCCACACGTACGACCCGCTTGGATCCATCGCTACGCTAAGAGCTCCATTGAGCCCTGTGGCCGTCCGGCTCACGGAATTAGTTGAGAGGTCGATTTCAGACAGGGTCCCGCTTCCATAGTTGGCGACGTAGGCGTACGTTGCGGCAGAGTTCAACGTGAGTGCCATTGGCTTCGTCCCCACGTCGATCGTGGCGGTGGTTGTGAAAGTAGCGAGATTCAAAATCGTCACGCTGTTCGAGCCGGAATTCGCCACGATCGCGCTCGCCGGTTGTGTTGTCGTCACCCTGTCGTAATAGAGGTCGGGACTGATCACTGTCGACGTGCCATACTCCTTTACGGCAACGGGCTCGCTCCCAACCGCCAATGTCCTCCCTCTGTAAGACACCTGACCGGCGTAGTACTGGGTGAATATCGGCGTGGGAGTGGTCGTCGATGAGGTGCCTGTGGTACCAGGCTCGCACTTTTCTCCCGCTGTTCCCGGAGTACACCACCAGGAGCTCACAGTTATGTCGGCAGCATCCACGCCGAAGGCGCTGGAAAGCGTGGTGACCCCGCCGACGGCCAGATAGCTTGAATCCACAGAAACCAAGCCCCCTCCGGACGCTACGTTCGTGTTTACCAGACCGTAGAATCCCTCGGCCAGTGCAGACCCGTTCGACTGCGTTGGGAACGGGAACGTTGCGCTTGACCCTGGAACCGTGCTGGCTGCCGTGACCGTGGATACCAGCCCCGGCGTGGGCCCTCCCACATACACTTCCAGTTCCGGCTCGCCGTACGTCGTCGAGAAATCGCCGTAGGACGTGATCGTCGGCGGCACCGCGCCAGGAAGTACGAAATGCGTGGAGGCGTAGGGCCCCTCGTCACCGACGTAGACCTGGCACATCCAAGGGACGCCCACCACAGGATTGACGTCTGCAAAGGCGGATACATAGCTGTCGCCGTTACAGGCTGGATTCCAGTTGATCGTAACGAACCAAACTGCATTGACCCTACCATTCGTGACGTAGCCGTTCCCGTTGTTATCGGTTGTAAGTTCGAAAGATAACTCACTGCCGGCCGCGCCGTCCCCGTCCTCATCCCATTGTCCTGTAACGTATTGTCCCGGCTCGCCATACGGGCCCGCGACTACGTTCCCGGCCGAGTCGACGCCTTCAGTCTGTGAAGTCACTGGGACCCCCCCCCGGCTGGGGTGCCAGCGTTGGGGGCGACAGTGCAGCTGTCACCGCAGGTAGCGAGAACGCACAGCGCCAATAATGCGGTTTGGATCACGGTGTTGGTTTTCATCGTTATTTGTCCTGCGGCAGGGAAACTGTGTTGGCCATGTGATCGAGGAAAGAGCGTGCCCGCTGGGGTGGCTGTTGTACGAAATAAGCATAGCCGGCTGCCTGGTATTCTCTACCCGCGAGGTTGGGGTTTGGGTCCAAGCCGGACCTGCCGCCCGACGGGCTGATGGTCAGGCTGCCAGGTTGACGGTCAAGTTGCGCCGCCTTCCTCACATCGACCGTGACCCCTCCGTTGAACCAAAGGAGATAGAGTATTACGACCGCGCTGACGGGGCGGCTTCCGTTTACCCCCTTCGGGCTGAACATATGGGGAAAAAGGGCGGCCTGCACGCTTCGGTATTGCAGGATGTCCTCGGCCGTTAGCTCTGCGGGATGCTTTACACGGAACTCGCCCGACATAAAGTTGAACGCTTTCGCGACTTGGTCGTCGGGCACAAGCTTCGTCGGGTCCCTTGCGGCCTCCCATTCTGCCGTGGCCAAGCGAGATTCGAGCCCGCCAGGCAAAAGAGCCGGGTCCGTAATGCCACATAGGACGGCGGCTTTTCTAACATAGGCCGCAGCGTCGTCCAGGCTCTCGATTCTGCTCGATGAAATCGTGTCGAGCTGCTGCAGCGATCGAAAGGAGATGTGGAAACTGATTCCCGGCGCACCCTGCATCACCACGGGCGCTAACAAAGAAAGTAAGACAGACAGTGCCAGCGGCACAGCGTACTCTGTTCTCATATTACCTCAAGTGTGGAGCGTACCACACACTAAGGACATGACAGAAAGGAAAGTCATCCGAATCCGGATTTCGTAACAACCTGTTGCAAGGTCCTACCTGGGATGCCAACGTGCGGAGAGCTGTCGCTTTCCTTGCCTCTCGTGCGCTCGGGCAAAAGCACCTTATAATTGGACGATGCCGAAAGCTGTTGTCCATGCCGCGTGTCCGCACGATTGCCCCGATGCCTGCGGAGTGTTGATCACGGTGGAGGACGGTCGTGCGACGAAGATTCAGGGTGATCCCGCGCATCCGGTTACGCGCGGATTCTTGTGCGCGAAAGTGGCGAAGTATCTGGACCGGGTGTACTCGCCGGACCGGGTGCTGTACCCGATGCGGCGAATTGCGGGCAAGGGTCCGGTGAGAGAGCAGCGGAGCCTCCCTCCGCATGGACAGCCGAGAGCCTGCCCTGAGCCTGTCGAAGGGGCGGCTGTCCCCGCACAAGCAGAAACGACACATACGTGGCAGCGCATTAGTTGGGATGAAGCGCTTAATGAAATCGCCACGCGCTTTCGCGCGATAATAGCTGAGTTCGGCAGCGAGGCGATTCTGCCCTACTCCTACGGCGGAACGCTGGGGGCGCTGAATGGCGCTTCCATGGACCGCAGATTTTTCCAGCGCCTCGGCGCTTCTCAACTGGAGCGCACGATCTGTTCGGCGGCGGGCGAAGCCGGGCTGGAGTCTGTATTCGGCGTCAAGCTCGGCACCGAGCCCGAGCAGTTCATCCATTCTCGCTACATCATTGCGTGGGCCTCGAACATTCATGCGAATAATGTTCACCTGTGGCCATTCATTGTGGAGGCGCGGCGCAGGGGAGCGAAGCTGGTGGTAATCGATCCCTACCGCACGCGCACGGCGGCGCGCGCCGACTGGTATCTTCCGATCAATCCGGGCACCGATGGTGCGCTGGCACTTGCCATGATGCACGTGATCATCGGCGAAGGGCTGCACGATGCCGATTACGTGGCGAAATACACGCTGGGCTTCGACGCACTGCGGCAGAAGGTAAAAGCCTACCCTCCGGAGCGCGTAGCGCAGTGGACGGGGATTGCGGCCGACGACATTCGCAAGCTGGCGCGGGAGTATGCCACGGTGCGGCCTTCGGTCATCCGGCTGAATTACGGTGTGCAGCGCTCGGAGGGTGGCGGCACCGCCACGCGTGCAATTGCCATGCTGCCTTGCATCATTGGCTCGCTGAAGGAAGCGGGCGGCGGGATCCACCTCTCCACCAGCGCCGCCTTTGGGCTGAACCAGGACGCGTTGAGGCGTCCCGATCTTAAGCCAGAGGGAAGCCAGCGTCCACCGCGGATCGTGAACATGGTTCGGCTGGGTGAGGCGCTCAACAAGTTGGGCGATCCGCCGCTGAAGGCGTTGTTCGTCTACAACTCTAATCCGGCGACGGTTTGCCCGAATCACAATGAAGTGGTTCGCGGGCTCAAGCGCCCGGACTTGTTTACCGTTGTCCACGAGCAATTCTTCACCGATACGACCGATTATGCCGATATTGTGTTGCCGGCGACCACGTTCTTCGAGCACAAAGATCTGCAAGCGGCGTACGGCCATTACTACTTGCAAGTGTCAGACCAGGCTATCGAACCCCTAGGAGAGTGCCGGGCGAATGTTGAAGTGTTCCGGGCGCTGGCCGGGCGGATGGGCTTCAAGGACCAGTGCTTCGGCGAGAGCGTCGACGAGATGATCGACGGCGCGCTGGCTTCGAGCAATCCTTGGTTGGAAGGAATCAGCCGGGAGCGACTGGAGCGGGAAGGGCAGGTGCGTCTGAACTTACGTGGCCAGTGGTCAGTGGCCAGTGGCCCGCCAGAAACGAAGCAAGACGGACCCGATTCGCAAGAACCCTTTCTTCCCTTCGCTCACGGCAACTTCCGCACCCCTTCGGGCAAGGCTGAACTGTACAGGGAAGCGATGAAAGCGCTGGGGCTTGACCCGGTGGCCGAGTTCGTGCCTCCGGTGGAATCGCGGCATGGAGGGCCGGGAGCAGCTTTCCCGCTGGAGCTCCTGGCGCGCAAGGCCGACAACTTCCTGAACTCAACTTTTTCGAACCTGCCTTCAGTCCAAGAGCTGGAAGAACTAGATCTTCTGGAGATGCATTCCGCCGATGCCCGGGCGCGCGGAATTGCCGACGGAGAGACGGTTAGAGTGTATAACCATCGAGGAGAAATTTTCTTGAAAGCCAGAGTGGATGGCGCGGTGCAGCCAGGAGTGGTTTCGGCGAGCCTGAACTGGGCCAAGCTGGGTCCGGGATTCCGGAATGTCAACGTGCTGACCTCAGAAAAACTTTCCGACCTGGGCAACTCCGCCACGTTTTATTCCGTCTTGGTGGAGGTGGAGTCAGCCAAGTCCCTCCCATGAAGCCACCGGCAAGAGTGGCGGCTTGGACGCATTCTGTTTCTCTACCGTATAATGATCGTTTTCCTACATCCCAGAGGCTGAGGTCGTAGCGATTCACTTTTGCTCTCATCGAGACATTGCTGTGCCCGAGCGCGGCCATAGCTCTTCTGGCGCTGCCCAGCTTCCATCTGCTTCATTTGCACGGCTTTGGCGGAGGATGAAGGGGCTTGGGTGGGCGCTGGGGATCGCGCTGGCAGTTCTCTGCGCCTCGGCAAGCTGGGCCCAGACCGACGTGATCTCTGAGATCAACGTTCAGGGAAACCGCCGAATTCCCGCCGAGACCGTCCGGGCCCGCATTTTTACCCACGCGGGCGATATCTACGATCCGGCCGCGCTGGAGCGCGATTTCAACTCCTTGTGGAACACGGGGTACTTCGAGGACATCCGCTTTAGCCGCGAACAGGCCCCCAAAGGCTGGCGGCTGATTATCCAGGTTAAGGAAAAACCCACCATCCGTGAGATCAACTATGTGGGGCTCAGTTCGGTCTCCACCAGCGATGTGCTGGACCGTTTTAAGGAAGCGAAGGTCGGGTTGGCCGTGGAGAATCAATACGACCCGACCAAGGTCAAGAAAGCGGAAGTGACGATCAAGGGCCTGCTGGCGGAACACGGCCGGCAGTTCTCCACCATCCGCACCGAAGTGCGGCAGATTCCACCGGCTGCGGTGGGCATCACGTTTGTGGTGA
>Ga0187770_10002510_pt1 | contig 10270 bp, 6 predicted proteins | sample 0116_SJ02_MP02_2_FD_133154 | JGI IMG/M metagenome (GOLD analysis project Ga0187770, IMG submission 133154) | Tropical peat soil microbial communities from peatlands in Department of Meta, Colombia - 0116_SJ02_MP02_20_MG | ecosystem: Environmental > Terrestrial > Soil > Wetlands > Peat | place... | reverse complement strand
TTGGAGAAACAGTTCCCCGGTGATGCCGAGATTCTCAGAATCCAGAATGCGTTGCGGGATGACCAGTCACAACAGCGAAAGCTGCAAGCCCTGGAACAGGCGCGGAAGCTTCTGTCTTCAAAGAATTATGAAAATTGCGTGGCTCTGCTGACTTCTTTGCACACAGAATTTGCCGACGACCAGGAGATCCCGAAGCTGTTGGAGTCCGCCAGGAAAGAGCAGGTGAACGAACGGAAACGCGTGGCCGTAGCAGACGCGCGCAACCTCCTCGCCGCGCGGAATTACCAACAGGCCGTCGCCTTTTTGAATAAGCTGCAAAGCGAATTTCAAAATGACACGGCCATCGCAAAATTACTGGAGTCCGCTCGCAAAGAACAAGCGGATCAACGGCAACGCGAGGGTCTGGCCGAAGCGCGCAAGCTTCTTGCTGCTCGCCGCTATGACGAATCCATCGTTCTGCTGGGTAAACTCGCCGCGGAATTTCCAGACGAATCAGACATTACCAAACTGTTAGCCACCGCTCGCGAAGACCTTGCCGAGCGGCAGAAACAACAAAAACTCGCGGAAGCCAAAAACCTGCTGGCTGCGCAGTCCTTTGACCAGGCTCTCTCCATATTGGACCAGCTTGCCACCGCTCATTCCAAGGATTCTGCGGTAACTAAGTTGCATGCACTGGTACAGCGCGAACAGGAGGAACACACCAAGGCCGAAACTATTCAGCGCGAGTTGGATGCCCTGAAGAAACTCATGGGCGACAAGAAATATCCCGAGGTGATTGCACGCACCAAAGAACTGCTCCATCAGTTCCCCACGGAACCCAACTTTACGCGCCTCGCAGAGTTCGCTGCCAGTCGCCAGGCCAGCATTGAAAAGGACTTGCTGCTGCAGAAGGTTCTCGGAGAGGCCCAGACTCTTTTCAATGCCGGGCGCTTCGACGAATGTTTGCGATCGGCGCAGAGTGGCCTGAAAATGTTTCCGGCCAACGCGGATCTGCAGAACTTCTGCCAGCAAGCTGAGATTCAGCGAAAGAAGCTGCAGGTTCGGAAGCAAATTGAGCAGCGCATCCGGGAAATCCGGGTGAAAATCAACCGGGAGGAACTGAGTGACGCCGTCGACTTAGCGAAGCAGACGCTGGTCACACTGGGACCTGACACGGATCTAACCCACCTTCTGAACTCCGCACAAGTCGAGCTCGAAGCCAGGGAAAAGAAGAGAATCCAGGAACGAACCCTCGAGACCATTCGTACGCTAATCGATTCCGGCGACTTGGATGGTGCAAGCCGGACGATCGACAAGGTCGTAGAGTCACACACCCTCGATGTCTTTGATCCACGCATCCAGCGGCTCGCCGACCGCATTAAAGACGCGAAAAGCGCTCCAGCCGCGAATCCGGCAAAAACTCCACTGACCGCTTCTCCTACTTTTTCGAAGGAGTATGCTTTCTTACAAGCTACCCCGCTACCAACTGCGCCGCCCTCGCCAGCTCAAACTCCGGTGGATTCGGCTGCCACCAATGCCCCGATTTCGGCCAGTATAACTTCGACTCCGCAGTATGTTGCACCTGATACCGCGGCTACAACGCCTCCGGCCAGGGAAGTCACGCCAGAGCCGCCCTTGGCCGTACCGGATGTCCAAAAATTCCAGAGCGTTTCTCCAGTTGCACCCGTCGCTCCCATTGTCGTTCCGCCGAGCCGGCCGGCAGCGCCTGTTCCGCGGAAGGTCGAACGGCCGGCGCCGCAGCCGGTTTCGGTTCCACTCTGGAAGAAGCCCGCGGTGTTGGCGATTGCGGCGCTCGTGCTTATCGCGGCGATTTGGTTCGGGTTGCGCTCCACACCTAATCCTGTAGTTACGGACGCAACGAAACCAGCTCAACCTCAACCGCCTGCACCCGCAGCCAATCCTTTGGAACTTCAACAGCGCCAGGCTCTGGAAGCTGCCGACAAGCTGGTCGCCGCCAACGATTTCGACAGAGCGCTGCGGCTGTTGCAGCAAGCGCAAGCGCTCAATGGCCCACTTGCGCCGGAAATTCAAAAGAAGTCCGCGGAAATCGTCGAGTCCAAAAATAACGCCGGCCTCCGCCAGATTCGCCAGCACGAAGCGGAGCTCTGGCAACAAGCGCTGCGCTCTTTCAGGGACAAGCGCTACGCGGAAGCGCAGAAAGCTTTGAAAGGAATTCTTGCGTTGCCTGCCGGAGGCGTTCGGCGCGAGGAGGCTCAGGGGTATCTAGAGAAAAATATTCCCCAGCAACAAGCGCAGGATGCTCTTTCACTTCAGGCTCGGAAGAGTTTAGCGCAGGGAGATTTCGCGTCAGCCCGGCGCGCCGCGGGGCAACTTTCCGAGAGTGGCGGCAACTCTGCCGACCTGATTGCCAGCATCAATCAGGCGGAACAGTCACAGCTGAAGCAACTGGAAAGTCAGTTCGACCAACTGAAGCAGCGCGACGATGATTCCGCCATCCAACAGTTACGAGCATTGCAACCGAAGTTGCAGGCGCTGGCGGCCGACGGTGGGCCGCGGTCCGGTGAAGCATTGACTTATGCCAACAGCATTCCCGGAGCCGTTGCGGACGTCCGAACGCACGCGGAGAAAAAGTCGGCAGACGCCTCATTCCAGCAAATGGTTCAACGGTACCAATCGGCTGCCACCTCTAACGATAGAGACGGACTCACGGCCGCTCGTGGCGACTTTCAGTCGGTTGTCCAAAATGCCGGCGTCCATGCGGACGAGGCTCGAAAGTTTATATCCGACATCAACGCGAGGCTCTTTGCACTCAACCGACCTCCCGTGACTGCGCCTCAACCCTCGGTAAGTCCTGAACCGCCTCCCCCAGTTGCCACGAACCCCAATGCGGCCGACGAAGCATCTATTCGCTCAGCGTTGGACCAGTTCAACCGGGCATTTGCGCATAAAAGTGAGGGAGAAGTCAAAGCCATTTGGCCGAAGGTGGTTAAGAAATACCTCCAAGGCATGAATGAACCTGGTTACACGTTTTCCATGGCGCTTAGCCCCATCGGAGTGATTACCATCGCGGGCGATAGAGCCTATGTGGCATGTAATCTGGTTTCAACAACAACAAAACCTGGTGGTCAAAAAGACCAGTTTACCAAGACGGTGAGAGTTGAACTTCAAAAGACCGGCGACCACTGGTTGATCGTCAATCCTCTGGAGCCCAATCCCTGATCGAAGAATCTGCGCTTAAAAAGTGTACGCCAGGCCAAACAGCGGCACCGCGCGATCTCTCAGGCCGTTGCTGTCGAACCGGACTAGCATGTTGAATGTTCCAACTAAATTGTGATAGAGCCGCGCCTTGTACCCAAACGCTCCGCTGTATTGCCCGTAGGATACCCGCCCTGCGTAGGTTAAGCCGGAAGCCGTGGTCATTTGGTTGTTACCGCTCACCGCTTGTGGGGCGAACCCTGGCACGGACTGCGTCGCCATGTTCGGAATGCCATGATACCAGCCTATTTCGTTTCCTAGGAAATCCACGTCTATGGTATTACGCGGGCCTACTGCCAGTTCTGTTCCGACCACCCACGAGAACACGTCTGGGAGATAGTCTTTCGTTTGAGTAAATGGTGTCCCCAATCCTTCAACGGTGCCAGACCCGGGGGCAGGCACGGGAACTGCCTGGCGAGTAGGTACGATCTGCCCCGCCAGGATGCTCTGGCCCGAATACTGCCATCCCACGTTGAGGTGAGGAGCCAGCACGATACCGTCACCAAGTGCCTTGGTGTAAAGCGATGCGGCCAAAAAAGGCCTCACCGACGTGGCTCCCGTCCCAAGATAGTTCTTTGCATCCCCGGTCGGCAGTCTCAAGTCAGTGCCGACCGCCATTGCGAAGTTGGCCTGCTGTACGACCGTTCCTTTGAAACGAAGTAGCAGGTCGCCGAAGCCCGTCGCTGAGTATTGAGCGCTGTTAATACTCGCAAGCGTCAGCCCTGATTGGGTCGTGCCAGGCGGGGAGCCTGCCGTGAACGTGCCCGCACACCAGCATCGGGGGTCGCCCACTCCGTCGCCGCTATATGCTTTCCCATCATATACTTGAGACGAAATTGAGGAATGGACAACCTGTAGTCCAATCGAAGCGTCGAAGCGGCTGGTCACACCGTACGTAAGGAAGGCTACGTTCTGTGACAGCCTCGTATCCACAGAGAGGCTGTAAGTGGCCGGGGCGCTAGCTTGGTTAACCCCCGCGCTAATTGCAGTGGTTTGTCCTCCGGGGTCCAGCATCGTCAGTGAATGAGTAGACTGCCCATTTAAATTCGCGAAGTGGAAGTCCTGATTGGTAAATCCAATGTAGAACTTGTGTCGTCCGATCGTCTCTGCTCTTTCAGCGAAAATTGGCCCGAGTGTCGCGCTCGCCGGCAACTGAGCTCCGGTCGCAGCGTCAAGGCTTGTGATCACCGCGGAACTAGGGGAGGCAATTGGAATAATCGACAACGCCGTCGCAATATTCGCGCTGATCGCACTACTCAAATTCCCGATTGCCGACGATGAAGCGTAGTAATTAGACGTAGTCAGCACTTTGCCAGTGCAGCTTCCGCCTGCGCCCAAGGTACACGGTGTCCCGTTATAATAAGTAAGACTCGCCATTGCTCCTGTGGGTAAAGTCGCCGAGTACATCACCACTTGGGAATTATTCGGAGCCCCCGATTGCGCGTTCGCTCCTGTTGCAAGAACCGTCACGAGCAGAGCCAACCGAAGTGCCTTTGACACCGTCGTCCTCCGTTGAGTAAAGTCGGCAGAGTATATATGACTTAATTGTGGACTAGCAATACGAAACTGACCTCCCCATCCCAACTTGGTTCGCTTGACATTCCGCATCGTGACCTTTAATTTTTAGCCTGACTTCCCCGGGTCTTGAGTTCTTTTCTTTCGACTTCAATGCGTATCAACTGCTCATTCCGCGGTACTCAGAAGGTCTGGGAGACTCCTGAGAGCGATGTCGTGTTTGGCCGTTCCGAAGGGAAAGTACCGGTCATCCTAGACCTCTCTCCTGATCAAAGGGTTTCCCGAATGCACGGAAGGATTTGGGAGGAAGACGGCTCTTATTGGGTGGAAGACCTAGACAGTTCGCGAGGTACGCGCTTAAACGGAGTTGAGATCAAAGGACGAGGCAAGCAACAACTCCACCCCGACGATTCGATCGTGGCTGGACAGACCACGCTGAAGATCGATTTCGGCGCGAGTAGACTCCCCATACAGGAAACCAACTACCTGGAACACGGAACCTTCCTTTTGCCCGAGAAGCACCACAATGAATCGGGTGTTGCCATTGCCAAAGACATTGATGCAACCGCGGTCGAGCCGGTCGCCGCGTCGGAATGCACGGGAGACTCCGCCGCTAAAAGGCTGAAAATGGTTTGTGATCTCCCTTTTCATTTTGCCACTAAGACCACGCTCGAGACCTTATTGCCCGCCATTGTCGATCAGCTCGTAGAAGTCCTTCCCAATGGCGAAAGCTGGGCGCTGGTCCTTCGCGATTCGGAAACCGATGCGCTTTTGCTGAAGGCATATCGTTACGCCCAGCGCACCTATCTCAGTGAAACCCTTCTCCGCCGAGTCATGGCGGAGCGTAAGGCATTCATTTGGAGAAAGCGTACCGACGTAGACCTCAGCGGGAGCATGGTCCAAGGCGGAATCGAAGTGGGCATGTACGCTCCCCTACTGTGGCAAGGGGAAGCGCTCGGCGCCATTTCTGCCGGTGCGCGCAGTGCCGATGCGGTATTTACCGATGAGGACGTGCGCCTGTTGGTGGTCGTCGGCCAATACGCTGCCATGGCCGTCGCCAGCCATCGCCTGCAGGAAAAACTCCGTCAAGAGTCCATCGTCAAAGCCAATCTACTGCGGCAGTTTTCCCCGAAAGTGGCCAATTTTTTGGCTCATAAGGGCCGCTTGCGGCTGGGCGGCCGCAGGAGCGAGGTCTCCATTTTGAACTCCGATATTCGCGGATTCACGCAAATGGCCCGAGAGATGGAACCTGACGAGATCGTTGAAATGCTCAATGACTACCTCCGGGTCTTGGTGCCGGTCATTTTTGCGCACAATGGAACCGTCGATAAATTCCTTGGCGATGGCATCCTGGCTATTTTTGGCAGCCCGGAACCTGATGCCAAGCATCACGAGCACGCGCTACGAGCGGCCGTGGAAATGCAATCCGTTATCTCCAAGCTTAACGAGGCGCGCCGTGCTCGCGATGTCCCTCAGCGTGACTTTGGCATCGGCCTGCATTGCGGCGAAGTGGTCCATGGCTTTCTCGGTACCGCGGAGCGCATGGAGTTCACCGTCATCGGCGATGCCGTTAATCGAACTGCGCGATACTGTGCCGCTGCCGCCGGCCACGAGATTTTGATGAGCCCCGAGATGCACGAACATGTGTGGCGTCTGGTGGAAGCCGATCAAACCACCATTGCAACCAAGCACGAAGGGAATATGGTCGCTTACCGAGTCCAGCGCATCAAGGAAGTGGGCGCCAGCGGCGTCATTCATCAACCAAGCTCCGAGCCCTTAAATCATTAATGTCTCCGCATTGAACAGCGTGCATTCGCTCGGAAGAACCGATTCGGGTGCGTCTAGGGACGGCAGACCAGTGCCTGTGGTCATGGTCTCGCCCGCCCGCGCGCATGGAGGATCCTGGTCATGCCTGCTGATACCTTTGATCTCATCGCGATTGGATGTGGCCCCGCGGGAGAAAAAGCCGGAGTTCAGGCCGGTTACTTCGGCAAGCGTGTCGCCGTCATTGAACGGTCAGACGCGGTCGGCGGCAGTTGCGTCAATACCGGAACAGTTCCCAGCAAAACTCTTCGCGAGTCTGCCCTGTACTTTTCGGGCCTGAAACAGCGCGGGCTCTACGGCATCGATTATTCCCTGAAGGAAAACCTGACGGTCCACGATTTTATGCACCACGAGCGCGCTGTTGTCGCGATGGAGCGCCAGCGCATACTCAGAAATCTTGAACTTCACAACATCGAACTGGTTCGCGGCCAGGCAACATTTGAAGATTCGCACACAGTTGCTGTTCACGGACCAGATGGCGCGCGACGACTATCTGCGGCCATTATTCTGATTGCAACGGGTTCCCAGCCTCATCGCCCCCCGGAAATTGCTTTCGACGACACTCACACGTTTGACTCGGACACTTTTTTGAGGATGGGACGTATCCCGAAGAGTCTCGCGATAATCGGCGGAGGAGTCATTGGTTGCGAGTACGCGTCCATGTTTATGGCTCTGGATGTGCAGGTAACGCTCATCGATGGCCGCGACCGGCTGTTGCCCTTCCTTGATCGCGAGATCAGCAGCCGCCTGCAGGACCGTTTGCTCGCACTCGGCATGAACCTGTGGTTCAACGAACGCCCGGCAAGAGTGGAAAACTACCAGGCGGGGACCCGGCTGTTTATGAAAGGCGGCAAAGCCTTGGAGGTCGAAGCAGCTCTGTTCGCCGCCGGCCGGCGCGCTGCCGTCAACGGCTTGGCATTGGAAAAAGCGGGGCTTGCTCTGAATGAAAAAGGTTACATCAGTGTTGACCAGCACTATCGCACGTCGGTCCCGCACATTTATGCCGCGGGCGATGTAATCGGCTTTCCCGCGTTGGCATCCACGTCCATGGAGCAGGGCAGAGTGGCCATGTGCCACGCGTTCGGATTCGAATATAAGCAGCGGGTTCCTTCGTTGCTTCCCGTGGGCATTTATACGATTCCGGAGATTTCTGCGGCGGGCGAAACCGAAGAGTCCTGCCAGGAGAAAGGTCTCGATTATTGCATCGGCCGCGCCTATTACCACAATAACGCCCGCGGCCACATCATTGGAGACACCGCGGGAATGCTGAAGCTGATCTTTGCGCGTTCCGATCGCAAGCTGTTGGGCGTCAGCTTGATTGGAGAATCCGCCACGGAATTAATTCACATCGGAACCATGGTTCTCGATAAGGGTCTTCCCATCGACGAATTCATCGATCAAGTCATCAATTATCCGACGCTGAGTGAAATGTATAAGTATGCCGCTTACGATGGTCTTGGCAACCTGTCAGGCCACAAGGTGCGCGAAGGCTAATCTGTTCACCGTATATCGCCACTCATGATGTGAAGGCTGCAAGTAAACTAGCGCAACGACGACACTAAACACTCAGCAGTGGTGCTTCATGCGAAGAACGTGAAACATCTTCTCCGCAACATGATTTGGAGACGCCGCGTAACGCCGCGGATTGCCCGTTTGTCGGGAACTTTTAGGATTCCCCTTTGAATTTGCCCTGTTTCGTTCCTTCAGCCGCCATGTAAGCCTGGTGAGCTCCCCCAACCACCTGATCGAGATCCTTCTCGGCCAGAGTCTGGGTCGAACCTGTGGCTGGCGCCGCCGCTTCGCTGAACAACGAAGGGCTGGCTTTGTCCACTGTTTTAGTTATGACGATCTCCGAAACGTTCGGTGCGCCCCCGGCAACGTCGTTCAAGGCGTCCTGGGATAGTTCGCTCGAAATCTTCTGGTTATTCTCTTGGGTGTCCATGTTCCTCCCCCTCGCAAAGCCTTTGCTACTGTCGGGACCGCGACACTCTACTGCGGCACCCTGGTGCGGTCAATACACCAGACATAACCTGTGGGTGAACTCCAGGCGATCTACGGCTGCCCGCAACAAAAGCACTTAAGAGGCTTGCCTGAGCAGGGAGATGGCGCTATAGTCCCGACCTTATCGGCTGGGCCCGGATGTGATGACATCAGAAGCGGCACTCCCTACCCTCTACGCACCCTGGCTTCGCACCGTCGCTGGCGGTCCCATTGCGGCCGAGACCAAGGCCACGTGTGACTGCTGTGTCATGCTTCCTCCGAAAGATAATCCTTCAGTAGCTAAGCCATCCGACGTCTTGTATTTCCATCCCGATACCAAATGTTGTGCCTTCCAGCCCGACCTTCCCAATTTCCTTGCCGGAAGGATCCTCTCCGAAATGGATACTTCGATGACGGCAGGTCGAGGAGCCCTCGAGAAACGGATTGCACGGCGAGTGGCCGTTAAGCCCAGCCGAGTCGGTTCGGGGGTTGTTTTCGGCCTGTTATACCGCGCTACGCCCGGAGTCTTCGGACGGGCCCCGGCATTGCGTTGCCACTATCTCAGTTCCGATGGCAATTGCGGCGTCTGGAAGCACCGGCCGGGTGTTTGTGCCACCTGGTTCTGCAAGCACGTTCGCGGCGCAGCTGGGTCCGACTTTTGGAAACTCACGGACAAACTCTTGCGCGCAGTGGAATGGGATTTAGCCTACTGGTGCATGGCTCAACTCGGAGTCGGATTGGGCGAGTTAGGCGAACCGACTCCTCCTCAACCCACGCCACACGTCTCTGAACTGCAAGGCGAGATCGATTGGCCACACTATCGACGCTTGTGGGGAAACTGGGCCGGTCGCGAAGTTGAATTTTACCAGGCTTGTGATCGGCTGGTGGAAACCCTGACGTGGCGACAGGTCGAGGAAAGATGTGGCCCTCGCGTTGCGATTCTCGCCGGACTCGTACGCGATGCTTACAAGCACCTAGCATCCCCTCCGATTCCAGAACGACTTCGGATGGCTAATTTCCGTTTCGTCGGGTTGGAGGCCAACGGATTTAGAGTGCGTGCCTATAGCAAGTACGACCCCTTACTGATGCCCGAAGCGCTTGTCCGGGTCCTTCGCTACTTCGATGGACGGCCAACCGACGAGGTTCTGGAGACAATTCAGACCGAGCAGTCGACCGTTCTCGCGCCCAGTCTTGTCCGCCGAATGGTTGATTTCGGGATCTTGGAGTCATGCGACCCCGATCCAGGCCCGCTCCGGGTCCTAAGTTAATTGCGGCCAAAGACCAATGTGCGGCCACTGCGCTCATTTCTGGGAAGGTCTCGACGGCTGCTGGCCGAGAGTGTGAGAAATTCGTGGTTAGCGAGTCCGTACTACGTTAAGTCATTCCAGATCCTCGCCTAGAAACACAGTCGCTGGTAATCCGAAGTTCACCCTCGCTTCACCCGCAAACCATTTGACAGACCGCCGGTCGAGTGTATGATGCACCGGTCTCAGCCTCTGACGGCAGCGAGGGATTGACGTAAGGAGAACACCAATGGGAGAAAAACATACGAGTTCGTCCCCCGACGACTCGAAAGCCAAAAAGGCAACTACCGTCCAACTCAATGAACAGGACCTGGCCCAAGTTTCTGGTGGGGCAGTCGATGCGTTCCTTAATCTGGACGGTATCAAGGGCGAGTCGCTTGATGATAAGCACAAAGACGCGATTGAGTAGTGCCTAACTTTCAAGCCACTCA
>Ga0187770_10002509_pt1 | contig 10271 bp, 9 predicted proteins | sample 0116_SJ02_MP02_2_FD_133154 | JGI IMG/M metagenome (GOLD analysis project Ga0187770, IMG submission 133154) | Tropical peat soil microbial communities from peatlands in Department of Meta, Colombia - 0116_SJ02_MP02_20_MG | ecosystem: Environmental > Terrestrial > Soil > Wetlands > Peat | place... | reverse complement strand
CATTACGGCAGGTTGAAGATCACAGGAGCTTCTCTGAGCAAGTCCAAGATTGTTCAAGCGATGCTGGAGGGGCTCTACGAGGACTGGGACGATCCGCGATTGGCGACATTCGCAGCTCTGCGCAGACGTGGAATAAGCCCTGAGGCAATTAGAAGGCTGATGATTGACATTGGACCCAAAACCTCAGATGTTGTGCTGAGCTGGGAGAACCTGTACGCTCACAACCGCAAGGTATTGGATCCCGTCGCTGACAGGTACTTCTTTGTGCAAGACCCGATAGAGCTAACCGTTAAGCACGTTCCCAGAGAGTTTGTCGCCAGACTCCGGCTGCATCCAGATGATCCCGAAAGAGGTTTCAGGGAATACAGGATAACGCCAAGGGGAAAAGTTTCTGCGGTGGCTTTTTGGGTTTCAAGAAAAGACGTGGATTCTTCAAAGGTTGGGACGGTTCTCCGCCTGATGGAATTGTTCAACGTTAAGATCCTGAACGCAAGCATTTACGCCGCTGAAGCCTCTTTCGAAGGTGAATCCTACGAGCAGGCAAGGGATATTAAGGCGCAGTTGATTCACTGGGTTCCGGTGGGCGAGGACATGCCCTGTCAGGTTGTGATGCCGGATGCAACTCTGGTGGAGGGTGTTGCAGAAGGCCTCTGTAAACGGCTGAAAAAGGACGATGTGATACAGTTCGAACGGTTTGGCTTCGTGAGGATAGATAGAGCTGACGACAAGTTAAAGGCCTATTACGCCCAAAAGTGAATGGAGGAGAAACGTGTGCGACAGCAGGACAAAATAATCATTTGGCCAGCTTACTTCGATTCTACCAAAACGAGAAACGATGGAAGAAGAGTGTCAAGAAACCTGGCTGTACCTTCGCCAAGAACCATAGAGGTGAAGGAGGCCGCGGAGAAGCTTGGTTTGACACATGAACTTGTTGCTGATGCCGGCTATGCCAAGACACCGTGGGTGAAAACCGGCATGGTTCTGGTCAAGAAAAAAGGTTCAAAAGGCCAAGTGGTTCTTCTTATCGCGAAACAGCTTGTAAAAATGCGCAGCACTCCCAGTTTGAAGTGACGCTCAGGTTTTTCCTTCTCCAGTCAAAACCGCGTTTAATATTCCGTGTTGTCCAGGCCGTGAAGTAATGCGTGCTTGGCCCAAGGGTGTCTCCACCATCGCGCCCTTCGTTATCACGCCTCTGCGGTCGTAGTCGATGTTTGCAGGGTTCTTTACGACTCGCACGACCTCGGTTTTCTCGGTCTTCCCAGCCTTAGGGTCCGTCACGGAGACTTGTTTCCCGATTAATATTTTGAGCTTGAGGTTTCCTCCTCTTCCTCTTGTGACCTTCCGTTTCTGTTCACCCATGAGGGTTTCTGCTGGAAACGTGCCTTGCTCGTATTTCCTCTTCTTTCTGTACCCTTTTCTTCTGGCTCCAGAACGGGTTTTTTTGTGCTGGTCACCGTGCCAAACAGACATAGTTTTCTCACTTTACGTTAAATTTGGTGTTCACTATCACCATTTGTTCAAATATAAACCTATCCGTTTTCAATTCGAGGGTCCTCTACTTTCGGAAAATTCTCAAAAACACGCTTTAACTCTCGCTTCATTGATGACGTGTCCTGGCTCAGACCAAAGTAATCTGCAAAGTATTCAGTCGTCCTGAGAACCATGGAACGCCCGTTTCTTTCGCCGGCAATCAAGCCCATGTCCTTCAGCTCCTTGATGTGTCCATAGGCATGGTGTCCCCTAACGTCAACGACTCTTTTCTGTGCCACGGGTTGCCGGTAGGCTATATAGGAAAGTGTCTTCAACGGACCGACGGAAAGCAGCGGTCGGTTGACGAATTTCTTGACGTGAGGCGTGAAATCGCTCTTCAATTGCATGACAAACCTTTCATCCTTTAGCTCCAGGATTTCGAGGGCCGTGTCCCTGTTTAGGTAATCTTGAATCAGTTTTTCCACAACCTTTCTTGCCCTAGCTTTAGACCGTGTCTTCAGAACCGAGCACAGCTCGTTTATGTCTAGTGGGTGTCCAGCAACGTACAAGGCGGCTTCCACAAGTACTAGGTCATTCTGCGGTTTGCTTCCTTTTTCTTCCTGTCCGACTTCCACGGAGTTGATTGCCTGTTTCTCAGTTTCCTCCAAGACTTAACTCTCCAACTGTGATGTATATCTCCTCCGTCTCCTCGTTCTGCCACAGGTTTATCTTCCCTTCTTGGGCGAGAAAGAGCAATAAGATGAACGTGCGAACGGCCTCCAGTCGTCCAGCACCTTTTACGTAGGTTGAAAGCTCTATCAAACCTGCCCCCTTCACCCTCTCAGACAGAGATGCGTAGAGCTTTTCCATCTGGAGTTCGATTTCCATCAGGTACAGGTCTAACTGTGGAAGAATCTCCGACGGTGTTGGCAGGACGTTTTGCGCAACCGTTTTCTCCAAACGAATGAGTTTCTCGCCCTTCAAAACGTCATCCAGGACTTCCAGCAGGTTCTTTATCGTCGTTGAAGTCAGTTCGTGTCGGAGAGGCAGAAACAGGGGCGGAGGCAAAAAGTCCATCGGTCCCTTTGGCGGAGGCGGTGGCTCTTCCAGCTTCAGCAGGAGCCTAGACTTCATCAAGTATATGAGCGCTGAAGAATCAAGGGCGACGCCGGAGGCTCTGAAATCGACCTGCCCCGTTTTTTCCATGCGCTCAAGGAATGACGTGAGCAAATAGGCAATGTTAACGTTCCAGGGTACAAGCTTCTCGAGTTTGTGAAACTCGAAGAGGATGTTCCATGGCGGAAGCAGATAGAACGGCTTTCTGGCTGCAGACGACGTTAGCCCTGCGCCTCCAAGAATTTTGCCGAAACAACGTTCGAGTTTCCGTCGCGCATGTACACCCCGTAGACTCTCTGGGCTTTGTTGACCATTTCAGGCTTCAGCGTGATGACTATGAACTGGGTCTTGTCCGATTCTTCCAAGAGTAGATCAGCCAGTTTTGAAACGTGCAGCGCGTCCAAATGTGCGTCAACCTCGTCGAGGACATAGAAGGATGCGGGTGTGAATTCTCTCAGGGCGAACAAGAATGCGACGGCTGCCACTGAACGTTCGCCGCCGCTGGCTCCACCCACAACTATCGAGGGCTTGTTGGGAAATGTTACGATCATGTCTATTCCTCCCTGGAACGGGTCTTCAGCGTTTTCAAGCGTCAGCACAGCGTCGCCTCCTCCCGTGACCTTCGCGAAGTACATGCGCAGGTTCAGGTTTATCTTGTCGAACGCTTCTGTGAAGATTCTGCGTTTTTTGTGTTCAATTTCATCCATGAACTGCAGTATTGCCTGTTTTTCCTTTTCAAGCTCGTTCATTCTCATCGACAGTTCTTTGTAGCGCGAAATCTGATCCGCGTAATGAGAAAGTGCAAGCTGGTTGACGGCGCCTATTCTCTCCAGTTCGAACTGCATCATTCTTATGGAGGTTTCCGCCTCTTCAACCTGTTTCGGTGTTACTGCCGGTGGCTGTTCATAGCCGAGGAGTTTGAGCTGGTTTCGGTGTTGTTCAAGTTGCAGCAGAGACGTTTGAACGTTCAGTTGAAGCTGGTTCACTAGTCTGTCAACCTGTTCATATTCAGTGTCGAGTTTCTTGAGTTCCTTATCTATGTCGTCGATTTGGATCGTGAATTTCTTCGATTCTTCTCTTGCTGAAAAAACGCTCTTTGAAAGTTCAACCCGGCTCTTCTCAAGCTCTGCCAATTCTTGCTTCAGCGATTCTCTTTCTTTCAATGCTTCTTCGACTTCTTTATCGACTCTTTCCTGTTGCTGATTGACTTTTGAAACTTGAATCTTGGAATTTTGATATCCAACCCTTAGCACATTGTCGAATTGCGACTGAAGCGTTGACGTTTCCGTCTGGGAGGCGCCGAGCTTCTGTCTCAGAGTGATTATTTCTTCGGCGAGTTTTTCTCTGTCAACCTCCATTTCCTGAATGTGCCCAGGGTCTGCCTTCTTTCTCAAGGACGCCAACTCTGTTTGGAGCTTGCGTAATTCCTTCTGGATTGTGCTTCTCTCAGCCCTGTGTACCCACATCTGCGATTTCTCAATCTCTACCTCCTTGTCGGTTCGCGTGACGAGATGATCAATCCGTTTGATGTTTGATCTTGTTCTTCTGATGTTTCTTTTCACTCTGGCTATCTCCCGTTCCAGAGTGGTGATCGCTTCAGACAGGCGGGCGATTTCGACGCGGGTCTTGGCGATTTCTTCTTCGAAACCCGTGATGTCGCTTCCTCTTCTTGAGAGGTGCTGCTGTAGCGCATTGACTGCTTCGTCCAGGCTTTTGATGGCCAGTTCGCTTGGGATTATCGTGGAGAAGTCTATCGGAGCCCGGTAGTATCCGCTTTCAAAAGCGCCGCCTACCTCGTAAACGTCTCCGTTGACAGTGACGGCGCGGCAGCCTTGGGCGGAGAGGGCGAAGGCGGTCCTGTCGTCTGAAACGATGAGTGTGTCTCCGAAGACAAAGTTGATTGCAGGCTCGACGTTTTTCTCGTATTTCATGAAGAGTGGAGCTGCCCCGTTTATTCCCTCTTTTTCTGGAACCTTTGAGGGTTTGACTTTTGTTGCTTCTTGAAGCGGGATTATCTTTATTCGACCCAGCTTCATTCTTCTCAGGGCCTCGGTACAGGTGAAGGCTGAATCAAGATCTTTCACCACGAGTGCGTCTAGCCACCCGGTGGCCGATGCTTCTATGGCGTGCTGAAAGCTCTTGTCCATCTTTATCAGGTTGCGGAGCCTACCATAGACGCCTTGGATTACGCCGAGTTCGCCCAGTTCTTCTATGCTCCTCAAGGCTTTTTCTTCCGCTGCGACGGTTTCTGCAAGTTCTCTCTGCGTTACGAACTCCACTACTGCTTCGCGGGCCGAATCGGCGATTTTTCCTGCCTCTGATATTTCCCTCTCCGCAGCTTCTCTCTGTGTCATTCTTCTTTCGCGGGTTCGTTCCAGGTTTTTAAGCTGTGTTTTCTGCTCTTTCTGGACTTTTTCCAGTTCGAGGAATGATTTTTCCAGTTCACTCATAGTTCCGGAGAATCGCGTTTTTCGGTCTTGTAAGTCTTTAAGTCTTCTGACGCGCACTCTAACCGCGGTCTGGTTTTTCAGATACTCAGATCTAAGGAATGCGAGTCTCTTGAAGTCATCTTCGAGTTTAAGCTCGATTTCACGGATTCTCTTGCTGTTTTCGCCGAGGTTCTCCCAAAGTTGAACAGTCTCCTGTGCGAGGGCATCGTGTTCTGCCTGTTTTTGGCTTATCTGGTCGGAGACTCTGACGTTTTCACTTCTCAACTGTCTGATTCTCAGACGGTTTTCACGTATCTCTTTTTGGATTGACTGGTACTGTTCGAGGTTGTTTTCTTTTATTCGCTTCAGGCCTTCGAGGCTTGTTTTTCCGGAGCTTATTTTTGAGGCCATTTCCGTAAGTTTTGACTTGAGTTCTCCGATTCTCACTTGGACTTTCAGTACTTGTGAGCCGCCTTCTTCTACTATTTCTGAGCTTAGTCTTCGCCATTCGCCTTCAACGGCTCTTCTTTTCGATCTCCTATCATCCCGCAGTTGTCTCAGTTTTTCGAGTCTGCCGCCGACTTTTTCGGCTTCCGATGAGGTTTCCGATACCTTTCTCTGAGTTTGCGCCATTTCACATGAGATTTTGACTGTTTCAAACTTTCTTATTTCGCCCTGAATGAAGTTGGCTCTTAATAGTTCATTGCGTTCTCTTTCCAGATCGTCCAGCCTTCTCTGGACTTCATCTATTCTTCCCATGGCCGTGCGAATGGAGATGTCTGCGGCTCGCAGCTTCTCTTCTGCTTGAGCTTTTTCGCTGTCATATTGGCCTATTCCGACCAGATCTTCGATTATTTTTCGGCGTTCCAAGGGTGAGATGTCTGTCAAGCGTGTTATCGTGCCTTGCAAGATTATGTTTTGGCTCGTGGAGCTGATTCCGGCCATTGAGAGAATCTCTAGGGAGTGTGCTCTTGAGATTCTTCTTCCGTTAAGCCTGTAGACGCTCTGCCCGTTTTTGTAGACTTCCCGTGAAATCGTAACCGTAGAGGTGTCAACGGGCATGCGGCCGTCCGAATTGTCAAATTGAATGACCACCTTGGCCATTTTTGCTTTTTCGAGGCCGGCTTTTTCGGATCCGTGAAATATGAGTTTGGCAGCGGTTTCTGCACGGAGTCTTCTCGTGCTTAATTCGCCCAGCGAGAACAAGAATGCGTCCAGAATGTTTGTTTTTCCACTCCCATTGGGGCCTGTGATGGCTGTGAAACCTTTATCTAGGGATACCTTAACGCCCTGCGGTCCGAATGACTTGAAGCCCTTAAGCTCTATCTTCTTAATGTAGGGCATTCAGTTTAAGCCCTCACTTTCTCCGAAACATGTCCCGTCTCATCGCTGTCTTATCGTAGACATTTGTCTGAGGTTTTTATAAAAATGTTTACTGTGTCTCCAAGCTTTAACAGTTACGTACTTTTCAGTGTTGTTTTTTCAGCTTTCAGCTGTACTTTGCAGCAATTTTCTTGACAAAATCTTTCAAGGCTGTGTCTGGTCCCGAAACGATTAGGTGCTCGTCGTCTTGGACTTTGCATTGGAGATTAGATTCCTTAGCAAGAGCTTTCAGTTTTTCGAGGGGCAGCTCGTTTGAGGTCGTGAGGCGGATCCACTTTTGTTCTCTGCCCACGCCGAGGATGAACCTTGTTTCCTCTTCGTCTTTGTCAACGATTTTTCGGCAAGCTTCATCCGTCCTTCGGAGCCACTCATCAACGTATGCTTGGCCGAACCTTCTCTGCCCTTCAGAAATCAGGTAGGATTCTACATTTGTAAGGTATTCGTCGATTTTCTGTTGGTTCCCGCCGCAGCTTGGGTCAGCTTTCAAAATCTTGATTATTGTCTTTGCGCTTTTCAAGTCGTCGATGATGATTGTTGGAACGGCCGCTCCTTTTTTCTTGAAGTCGGCTACCATTTCTTCCAGTACTTTCCAAACGGCGAGGTATCCCATGGGCCAGGTCCCAGTTTCATCGTTCCTTTAGGCAATCGTGGTTATTTAGGAATTGTCATGATAGGGTGCGAAAAATGAAAACTCGTGGAATTGTTCAGAACCAGAATGGGTTTGGATGGGTCAACGTTTTCCAAATTTCTCTTCATAGACTACTTGGCGAAGTTCTTTTCTTTCTTTTTTCAGAACGTCGTACTTGGCGTGTCCGATCGGGAGAAGCGTTATCACACGGTGATTTTTCGGGATTTCCAGGATCTTTTTGACCTTGGCCTCAGCTGAGTTTTTCTGGTCTTTCAAGTCAAGGATGCCAATCCCCAAGCGGTTTGCAATCCTAGCCTGTGAGCGGCGAGGGCCATGTTCTGCGTGGCTATGGCTCCCGCCTCCACAAAGTGGTATGGGTCTTCTTCTGTGTTAACGGAGACTGCGATGCAAACTGGCGCTTCTCTTAGTCCCTGGACAGAAGCCGTGGGAACTATTTCGCTCAATTGTTCTTTTGTTTTCGGTTCTTTTATCACGATGAAGTTCCAAGGCTGCTTGTTGAGCCAAGAGGGCGCCCATCGGCCCGCCTCAAGGATTTCTTCAATCCTGTCCTGCTCCCCCTCTGTGCTTTCGAATCTGAGGGTTGTTCGTCTTTTCTTGATGGCGTCTAAGACCGGGCTGTCCATGGGCTGATTCATCCTTTTAGGATCTGGTTAAAACGTGTTTTATAAGCTTTAACGCTTTTGATCAATCAGCTAGGACGGAGTTTCTGTCGTTGAAGAATAATCCTCTTTTGTGAAGGGAAGGTTTTTGCCATATTTTTGGGCGGTTAGAGTGAATTTCCGATTCTGCTTCGGGATTCATAAACGTTTAATGTTTCAGAAAGTTAGTTGTGTTTGCAGGGTGAGTTGCCTTTGAACGAACAAATCCTTCAAGCTTGCAAAGAGTTGGTTGACGACGCTAAGCGGGGTTGCGCTGATTTGGTTTTTAAAGAAGTCTGTCTCGAAATTCTTTCAAGAGCAAGTCACGTTTTGACCGAGCGCCAATTCAAACAGCTGGTTGCGTACACGTCTGAACTGATGAGAGAGAAAATGTCTTTTGACCTTCAACAGGAATTAGCTATGAACAAGTAGGTCATTGCACAGCTTCGCACGCTAATCTATCAGGATCATTGAGGGCATTTCGACTTTCGCTGAGGCCGTGTCTACAGTCGTCCTCACCCTGCCTTCCCTTTTCCCCAGTGGGGTTTTTCTTGGCCATATCACTTGAAATGGGTTTCGGGTCGGAGTTCTTAATTGAGCTTGTAGCCTATTTTCCGCAGAAACTCCTTCCTCTCTCTGATGTCCCGGTCAGTTTCTATTCCTTTGCTCCTCGCCCCGTCGATTACGCCGATTATTCCTCTTCCTTGCTGCGTTTCTACAATGATAATTTCTAGGGGGTTTGCAGTTGCAGCATAGACTGTGCAGACTTCTGGGACTCTCCTAACCTTGTCCAGGACGTTTATCGGATAGGCGTTCTTCAAGAATATTATGAAACTGTGGCCGCAGCCGATTTCAAGCGCGGTTTTTGCTGCCAGTTGTCTCAACTCTTCATCAGTTCCTTCGTGTCTCACTAGGCATGGGCCTGAGCTTTCGCAGAAGCCTATCCCGAACTTTATGTTTGGAACAGCGTTGACTAACACTTCGTAAAGATCTTCTACAGTCTTGATGAAATGCGCCATGCCCAGAATCACATTGCAACCTTCAAGCGGTTCAACTCTAACAATCTTATACTCTAACATCAGGAATCCCCTGCTCGTCTTTACACCTGTATTATTTCTTAATCTGCTCTTTTAAGTTTGAACTTTGCAACCATCATGGCGAAGAGAATTTTACCGAATACTAGCATTATTGATAAGGCGTGTAATGCGTTGGACGCAAGCTGCACGTGCCGATGAGCGCCGATACTTCTGGCCTGAAAGTTCAGGGGCGCGCTAGCTGGTACGGACCCAAATCCGCTTCGCCGTCATTTCCATGGCAAGTTTTATAAGTCTCTGAGGCCCGTGATAATTGCGTCGTGCAAAAAGCAATTTTTGCACACACGACGTAAAGGAGTTGAAATCGTAAAATGGCGGAGAAAGAGATGCACAAGGCAGTTTGCGCTGATTGTGGAAAGGAATGCGAGGTTCCCTTCAAGCCTGACACAAGCAGACCGGTATACTGCCGAGAGTGTTGGTCCAAGAGAAGAAACACGAGAAGAAGATTCTAAATTAAAGCTAATCGCTTTATAGAAACAGTCTTTATTCTCTCTTTTCCTTTTACAGTGTAAACTAGGTTATGGCTTTCGTTCAATCTGCGCGAGCGCGCGCATGAGTTTCTGTTGGTGTCTTTTGGAACGCTGCAGTGGAAAGTGCTTGACCGAAAGCTCTAAATTTCTTAGCGTTCGTCTGTTGTACGGCAAATGAAGGCGGGCCGGTAGTTCAGTTGGTATGAACGCCTGACTTGCACTCAGGAGGTCTGGGGTTCAAATCCCCACCGGTCCATTAATCACACGTCCTAATCTATTGGCATATTTGAATCATAATAGCATTATCGCTCTAAACGTTAGCTTTAGTGCACGCGCCTAACAAGATTTAAAACATGATTTTGAACGTAAATACGTAAATATTGAAGGTCTAAGGTTGTGCGCGAGTTGGGAGTGAAAAATTTTGGGTGAGTGCCAGAACCTGAAAATTAACCTGAAAGAGTGCCCGTGCACTTACAACTGTAATCTAAAGGGTAAATGCTGTGAGTGTATGAGAAGTCATAGAGAGCATGATGAGCTTCCAGCATGTTACTTTCCGCAAGAAGTTGAGAAAACATACGACAGATCCATCAGAAAGTTTGTGTCCCTACACAAATGAGCGCCTGCGCGTTTGGCGCGCGCCAAAGACAAAGACTCGGCTTCACTTTAACCTTAGACTCTCTCCATTTCTCAAGTATGTTGTATTGACAAACGCCTTTTAACTTCCAAAATTGGCCTCTTTTATCGTGGCGAATCTTGCTTTCACCAGGCGAAATAGAAGGGTTCTATTTAGATTATCCCCTCCAAGTGCCTCGTCTCTGGAACCTTAGCCGAAAGCATTTTCGGATATCGCTCGGTGAAGGCAGGTTCGTCAAGCTCAATCGTTTCGAGAATCGCTTGACCGCAAAAGATTTGAAGTTTTACTGTTGGAAGCTCAAGCCCATACACGTTTATTTTTCCGTTCTGAATTGGCTGTTTCCAGAGCGCGTCGGTAAGAAGTACAAGGCCAGGTATTGTGTGCCTCT
>Ga0187770_10002507_pt1 | contig 10273 bp, 7 predicted proteins | sample 0116_SJ02_MP02_2_FD_133154 | JGI IMG/M metagenome (GOLD analysis project Ga0187770, IMG submission 133154) | Tropical peat soil microbial communities from peatlands in Department of Meta, Colombia - 0116_SJ02_MP02_20_MG | ecosystem: Environmental > Terrestrial > Soil > Wetlands > Peat | place... | reverse complement strand
GGAACTGGTCATCTCATTGAATGAATCGCCCAGCGATCCGAGCTGGTCGCGCTTCTGCACGCGCACGCGGTAGCCGAAGTCGCCCCGGCGAACGTGCAGAGTGGCTTCGTAGAGGTCGCCGATCGCACGAGTGATGGTGCGAGTCAAGACGATCCCGGTGATCAACGCTGCCAGCTCGAGGATGAGGAACACAAAAAGTGTGAGGACCAGGACGAAAACGAGGGTCGAACCAAAAGCTCCGACGGACGTGAAGAGCCGGCGGTTGAGAGACATTGGCCGGACCAAAAATGAAGCCACAACCGGTATCGGGGTCTGCGCATTTTCAGCGTTCAACGGATATGCCTCGAGAGTGGAAACGCCGCTGACCTGCATGTCCAGCCAATTCCCGGCGGGCGGAAGCCTTCGACGGTCGCTCGCAATATTTTCCCCAGGAACGTAATAGCGCCCGTTGCTCTCAAGGGATAGACCACTGGCAGGTTTGTCAGAAACAGGCTTAAACAGAGTCAATTGAATCTTCCCGAGATCGGAAGTCAGCGCATCGAGCACTTGCGGAGTGACGGGAAAGCCGACCAGCAAAACAAAACGGCTGGCCGGCCCAACGCGCGTAACTGCGCAGTCAATCCAAAGAGTTCCCTGCCTCTCGACAAGCCCACTGAAGCGAGAGCCGTCGCCCAGGCGCAACAAATCCCGCCCTTGATTGAGCTCGACGCGGAGGCTCGGGATGGATTCCCTGGCGGCGGCGATCAAGGAGGCGACCGCGGGATGCTCCATGACACCTTCTTCAGTGGGTGACGCGCCGTGAGCTACTTCCTGTTGAATCGCGCCAGCGATCGCGTCCGCATCTGCTGAAACGGCGCTGATGCGTTCCTGCAGGTCGTCCTGGAGGATGTGCGCTCCCAATTGCAGGTAAATGCCGTACGCGGCGATGCCGGCCATGGCGAGCAGGAGGATTACAGGAACGACGGCGATGAATATATAGGCCACGACCAGGCGGTTGCGCAGACGCACAGAAGGCTTGTGCGAATCCAAGGCAGGAGGCGAATAAAGAAATAAATAACCGCCAAGAAAGTGAGAAAGCCCGCGAAAGAAGTAAGCGGGACAGGGTGACCGAACGCGCCGATCACCTTCAGAATCACATAAAGGATTGCAACCCCGAGGGCGATGCGGTCAGTAGGCGAGAGCCGACGCAAAGCAACACTAAACCGGCGAAGTGAGAAGCGCGTCATGTTATCACGCGAAGCGCGCACAAGTACCTCCCGGTTCGGCGTGTCGCACGACGAACTAGAAGGCTCCTAGATTATTTCACGGAAGTGACCTGCTGGGACGCTATACGGACCTTGCTATGCGACCGCCCATAGAAGACATAAACCAGAAGCCCGGCGGCAAGCCAAATGATGAGTCTATACCAAGTCTTCGCCGGAAGGCTCGCCATCGCCGCCAGTGCGCTTACGATTCCAAGAATCGGCACCAGCGGGACCAAGGGGGTCTTAAACGGTCGCGGCAGGTCCGGTCTCTTCCTGCGCAGAACCCACACGCCACTGCAAACGATTACGAACGCCAGCAAGGTGCCAATGTTTACGAGCACTGCGAGATCGCCGATCGGAATCAGGGACGCAAAAAAGGCGACACATATCCCCACCACAATCGAGGAGATCCAAGGCGTGCGGAACCGAGGGTGTATCGCACCCGCCCAGTGCGGCAGAAGACCATCGCGGGACATTGAATAAAACACGCGCGACTGGCCCAGAAGCATGACCAGCATCACGCTGCCGAGGCCCGCGATCGCGCCCAGCTTCACCAGGAAGCTTCCCCAACTCACACCCGTTGCATCAATTCCGATTGCCACCGGGGCGGCAACGTTCAGGTCGGTGTACGGAACCACCGCAGTGAGGAGACCGGAAACGAGAATATACAGAACGGTGCAGATCAGCAGCGAACCAATGATGCCAATGGGCATGTCCTTCTGTGGATTCTTCGCTTCCTGCGCCGCGGTGGAGACGGCGTCAAACCCGATGTATGCGAAGAAAATTACTGCAGCTCCTCTGGCGACTCCTGACCATCCGAAGTAACCGAACTTACCGGTGTTCGGGGGAATAAACGGATTCCAGTTGGCGGCAGCCAAGCTCGTATGCCGAGCTACGAACGCTCCCGCAATTCCGATGAAAACAAGAACGATGGCAATTTTCACGATTACGATGGCGGAGTTGAAGTTGGCCGACTCCCTGATACCTATAACGAGCACAAGAGTTACAAAGGCAATCGCCAGGAATGCCACAAGATTGAATACTCCGGTTGCATGCGGTAGCGATGAGGGATTGACCCCCGCACTGGCCAGGGCCTGAGTGAGAGTATCGAGGGCCGCCCAGTGGCCTTTGTAGAAAACCATTTCTGTTCCTGGCGTAGTAATCCATTTGGGACTGATGAAAATTCCGCGATCTTCGAGGAAGCTCACAAAATAACCGCTCCAACCTGAAGCCACAGTGGCTGCGCCGAAAGCATACTCGAGGATCAGGTCCCAACCGATGATCCAGGCAATGAGCTCGCCAAGGGTGGCGTAGCCGTAGGTGTATGCAGATCCAGCGATTGGGATCAGCGAGGCAAATTCGGCGTAACACAAACCAGCGAATGCGCAGATGAAACCAGACAGGACAAATGAAACGACAATGGCGGGCCCAGCGCTCTGGGCTGCGGCTTGGCCTGTGAGGACGAAAATTCCGGCACCAATGATCGCGCCAATTCCGAGCGTAATTAGGTTAACAGGTCCAAGAGCGCGACGTAAGGAGTGCTCTCCGGTGGCCTCGGCCTCCTGCATGATCACGTTCAACGGCTTTGTGGCAAACAGCGAGTTCGCCATTCATGCCTCCCAAGTTGAGTTGTCAGGCTCGGCGGAGGATGTCACTTCAACCGTCGCGGGCACTTTTCTTCGACTCCAGACTGCGTAGACGGGCACTCCCAGCAAAACGATAATCAGGCCCGGCCAAGTGTACTGCGGCTTATATCGAAGCAGTTGTATTTCTATGAAGACCGCCATCACAAGGTACACGGCTGGCAAGACGGGATATCCAAAAGCGCGATATGGGCGCGGCATCTCGGGCCGTTTCCAGCGAAGCAAAAACAAACCGCTTAACGTCAGAATATAGAAAATCACCACGGCAAAGATGATGAAGTCGAGCAATTGGCTGTATGTTCCCGAAAGGCAAAGCACGCAGCACCAAACGCATTGCACTATCAAAGCGGCACTGGGCGCGTGAAAGCGATTTACGGTGCCGGTGGATTCGAAGAAGAGTCCGTCCTTGGCCATTGCGTAGTAGATGCGCGCGCCGGAGAGAATCAGACCGTTGTTACAGCCGAACCCGGAAACCAGAATGGCGATGGCCATGACGATCGCGCCGGCAGGTCCAATCACGACTTCGACCGCTGCCGTGGCCACTCGACCATCCGCGGCGAATTCGATACCGCGCGCGAGGGCTGTCGCACCATGCGGATCGCCCGACAGAGGCAGAATTCGCATGTAGCCGAAATTGACGAGGACGTATAGAAGAATCACAACGCCGCTGCCAAGAGCAAGAGCCAACGGGAGATTGCGGCTTGGATTTTTCACTTCGGCGGCGGTGAATGTGACATTGTTCCAGGCGTCGGCAGCGAAGAGGGCTCCCACCATGGCCACACCAACCAGCGTGATTGTTCCGATGAGCCATGTAGGCTGGTCAGGCGGATATGGATGCGACAAGCTGAGGGACGCGTTGCGCCAGAAATCGGTGAAATTTGCGGAACGAGCCACCGCGGTCGAAAAGAACAGGCCCAGAAGAACCAGGAAACCAAGCGCAGCCACCTTTGCGATTGTGAAAATGTTTTGAACGATTTTGCCGACACGAATTCCGCGCGTGTTCAACCATGTTAGAAACACGATCGAGGCGATGGCGAGAAGGTTTTGGCGGTTCAGACCTACGCTGTAGGGGCCTAGCGTGCCGAACCACGAATGCCACGGGCCAATCGTGCCGACTTTCCAGATCCATTCGGAGGCGGAAAAGAACGGGAGCATCACGGCAGTGAATTTCGCGAACGCGATGGCCACGGCGGCGATGGTTGCAGTCTGGATGACTAGCAGCATCGTCCAGCCATAGAGAAAACCCCAAATGGGACCGAGCGATTCGCGAAGAAAAACGTATTGGCCGCCCGCGTGCGGCATGGCCGCGGCGAGTTCTCCGTAGGCGAGCGCACAAATGATCGTCATGACTCCGGCGATCAGCCATACGAGCAGCAACAAGCCCGGGCTCTGCACCTGATGAGCGGTGTCGCCAGAAACGATGAAAATGGCAGAGCCGATCATCGAGCCCATCACAATCATGGTCGCGTCGAAAAGGCCGAGGCCTTTGACGAGGTCGGTCCGCTCGGTAGTCCTAGTGATTGTTCCTACGGTTTGGGATTGCTGGGCCATTTTGGGCGTTGCACAAAAACCGATACGACGCAAAATCGAAAACAGTCGAACGCGCAGATTGCGAGAATCGAAAACAAGGGGCCAGCAAGCGTCCCTTACGATTGCCACCGATAGCTCTCCGCCACAGTGTTCCAGGACCACCGAGACGAGCCAGATAGCTCGCCGCGGTGACTGGCGCAAGGCAGTTGCTGAATTTCGCTAAAAGCCTCGACCGCCGCGCGAACTTACGATTTCCCCCGCGTCCGATCGAGCGAACGCGCCGCAACGTCCAAGTATTCCTGCGCGCGGTCTCCCGGGCTTTTTGCCTGGAGCAAATCGCGGATTACGGCTATCGAGTTCGCCCCAGCCCGATAAACTTCCGCGGCTGACTCTATAGTGATTCCGCCGATGGCGACAAGCGGTTTCCGAGTCTCTTGCCGCGCAAGGCGCAAAAAATCGATTCCGACGACAGGATCCGGATGCTCCTTTGTGGCTGTCGGGAAGATCGGCCCCACAGCAATATAATCTGCCGAAGTGCCCGCGGCTTCGCGCAGTTCCTCGAGATTGTGTGTCGAAATACCTACCCACAGTTTCGGGCCACAAATAGCGCGTGCAGCCTCTACCGGTAAGTCTTGCTGACCTACGTGAACACCGTCCGCGCCCACAATAGCAGCGATATCGGGACGGTCGTTGATAATGATGCGAGCCTTTGAAGCCGTGCCCTTGCGAGATCTGTCGGCAACGGCCTGCGGCAATGAACTCAGCTGATTGACCAATTCTCGCGACTTGACCTGCAGATCACGGGCGGATGCGCGCTTATGGCGAAGCTGCAGTAGCTCGACGCCAGCGCCCACGAGTTCGGCGGCGAACTCGGGGAGTGGCGATGTGATCAGGCTGGGATCGAGGATGGCGTACAGCGCGGGAAACAAAATCGGCGCTCCGCTACTTCGCGCCGACCGCAGTGCGTCGATCGAGAAAGTGCGTGTCGAACTTTCCAGCGACGAAATCCGGGTCCGCGAGAATACGCTTGTGAAGGGGAATCGTGGTTTTGATACCCTCGACCACGAAACCGTCGAGTCCGCGATGCATACGCGCAATAGCCTCGGCGCGGTCGTGCCCGAACGCGATGAGCTTCGCGATGAGCGAGTCGTAGTAGGGAGGAATCACGCCATCGGCGTATGCGGCGGTGTCAACCCGAATACCAGGGCCGCCCGGAACGCGAAACGCGGTGATTCGCCCTGCTGAAGGCGTAAACGTTTCGGGATCCTCTGCATTGATGCGGCATTCGATGGCGTGCCCACGGAACTGGACATTCCCTACAACATCCTTGAGCTTTTCCCCTGCAGCAAGGCGAATCTGCGACTTCACCAGGTCCACACAGGTGACCATTTCGGTGACCGGATGTTCGACCTGAATGCGTGCATTCATTTCGATGAAATAGAGAGCGCCTGAATCGTCGCGGAGAAATTCGACAGTGCCCGCGCTCGAGTATTTCACCTTCTTCAGAGCGTCCACTACTTGCTTGCCTATGCGCTGCCGCGTAGCCTCATCAAGAACCGTGGAAGGCGATTCCTCAAGCACTTTCTGATGGCGGCGTTGGAGCGAGCATTCACGCTCGCCAAGGTGCATGACATTGCCGTGACGGTCCCCCAGTACCTGAAATTCGATGTGGCGGGGCCGCTCGATGAGCTTTTCCATGTAGACGTTCGGCGACCCGAAAGCCTGCTCGGCTTCGGCCCGCGCTGTCTGGAACGCGGGAATCAGCTCGGTCTTTTTCCGAACCACGCGCATTCCCCGGCCGCCACCGCCCTCTGCGGCCTTGATCATCAAAGGCAGACCGATTTCGGAGGCTACATTCCGGGCTGCATCTTCGTCAGGAACGACTCCATCACTCCCGGGGATGATGGGAAGGCCTGCGGCCGCCATTTCCTTGCGAGCCTGATCCTTTTCGCCCATGAGGCGAATGGCGTTGGGCGACGGGCCGATGAAGGTGATATGGGAGGCCTCGCAGACCTCAGCAAAGTTCGCGTTCTCCGACAGAAAACCGTAGCCGGGGTGGATTGCGTCGACATTGGCGATCTCAGCCGCGCTGATGACCTGCGGGATATTAAGGTAGCTTTCGGATGACCTTGGCGGCCCGATGCAAATGGCTTCGTCGGCAAAGCGAACGTGCAAAGAATTGCGATCTGCTTCCGAATAGACCGCAACCGTCTTAACGCCTAGTTCCCTGCAGGCGCTCAGAATTCGAAGCGCAATTTCGCCGCGGTTGGCAATGAGGATTTTTCGAAACATCGCCTGAGAAAAATGATGCTGATGTGTAACGCTACTTCTTGCGGTGCGGATGGATGCCGAAGAGGGGCTCGCCGTATTCGACCGGATGCCCGTTTTCGACGAAGATTCGCACCACCTCGCCCGCCACATCCGATTCGATTTCGTTCATCAGCTTCATCGCTTCAATGATGCACAGAACTTGACCTGCATCTACGTGTGCGCCCACAGTGACGAACGGCGCGGCTCCCGGGCTCGCCGAGGAGTAGAAAGTGCCTACAATAGGCGATTTCACGACGTGCAGGTCCTCGGAACGAGAGACCTCGAGCGGAGACTCCTTGGCCGGAGCCGAGGCCGTGCCGGGTCCACCTGAGCTAGCGGGTGCAGCCGGGCTGGTTGGTGCGGCGATCACGATCTCCGAACTCGGAACTGCCCGGAGCGGGCCCGGTGCAACAACCGAGGGCTTCTTCAGCCGAATTCGCAGGCCGTTGCGCTCATATTCGAACTCTTCCAGGCCGTGCTTGTGCATGAATTCGAGCACGCGTTCGACCTCCGGGAGGTCGACGCCGGTGGTTCGTACATCGGAACTAGACTGGTTCTTGGGGGATTTGGGCATTCTAGAGTTCGAGAAGTTCCCGCGAAGCTGAAGTCAAGTCGTGCGCTCCCGTTGATGTTACAACGACGTCATCTTCGATTCTAATCCCGCCGAAGCCCTCGATATAGACTCCCGGCTCGACGGTGACGACCATAGCCTCTTGCAAAATGGTCTTTTCTCCCTTGCCAAGGCGCGGGGGCTCGTGCACTTCCAGGCCCAGCCCGTGACCCGTGCTATGCGTGAAATACCGAGCGAGGCCACTCTTCTTCAAAACGCTTCGAGCTGCTGCGTCTGGAGCCGCAGCGTCTGCGCCCGGCCGAACTGCGTTCTTTGCGGCTTGTTGGGCATCCAGTACGGCACGATACATCCGCCGAACTTTCCCGGGGCACCGTCCCAGGAAGACGGTTCGAGTCATATCGCTACAATAATCGCGGAGTATAGCACCCTGGTCGAGGACCACCAATTCGTTTTTGCTCAGTAGCTTTGTGGTGGGCCGGGCATGCGCCCAGGCCGAGCGTAGTCCGGACGCAACAATCGTTTCGAAAGACGGTCCTGACGCTCCACGACGCTTCATTCGGTATTCGATCTCGGCTGCGAGGTCCAGTTCGGTGATTCCGGGCCGGATGATGGGCAGGACTTCCGCAAACACGCCGCTGATCACGTCTGCCGCCTGCCTCATACAAGCCAGTTCTTCTGGATCCTTAACGGCGCGCAGATTTTCCACAAGGTTAGCGACAGCCACCCACCGCAAGCGGCCTTTCGTTACCGCTTCGATTGCCTGCTTCTGCGCGACTGTGAGATGGGCAGGCTCATGGGCGAGGGAGATTCGTCCGCTGCGCCTGATTCGCAGGGTTGCCTCCGCAGCCGCCCGGAGCAGCCCACCAGCGACAGTCTGGACACGAATGCCCGAAACCTCCTCGCGTGCCTGGAAGGTATAGCGGCTGTCTATGAAGAGAACGGCGTCATCAGGCTTGAGCAGAAGCACCCCTGCGCTGCCTGTGAAACCGGTCAGGTAGAGAATGTTCGGAAGGTGGGTAACAAGCAGAGCGTCTGCGCGCAGAGGGGAAAAAGAAAGCCGGAGCCGATTAAGTCGGCCCCGGCTTGAAGTCTCAATCTTCGTTTTCGCTGCAGAGCTAACTGACGGCGCCTCCAACTGCCGACGTCAAGTTAGTTCGGCAGAACGCGTGGCGTCAAGAAGAAGAGAAGTTCCTGAGCCGTTGAGCTGACGGTTGTGTGTTTGAACAGGTTGCCGATAACGGGAACACTGCCGAGCACGGGGACCGCCTGGATGTCGGTACGCTGCGACGAAACGATGATGCCGCCAACGACAACCGTGGCGCCGTCGCTTACTGTCACCCGCGTCTGGGCAGCCTGCGTATCGATCGCCGGGATGCCCTGGACACGCGGTATGGACTGATCGATCTGGTCGTTTTCGATCGTGACATCCATGTAGATAGTTCCCTCGGCCGTGATCTGGGGCGTAACGTCAAGTTCGAGAACAGCGTCGACGAACTGCACGGAAACCGTGTTGTTGACGATCGTTTGCACCGGAATCTTTGTTCCTTGCTTCACCGTCGCCTTTTCGTTGTTTTGGGTTATAAGCTTTGGCTTCGAGAGCAGCTTGCCGACGCCTCTTTCTTCCAACGCGTTCAGCACAGCATCAAGAGCGTAGTTGCCTGCGTGCCAGAGGTATGCAACGCCACTCGTCGGGGCGCTTGCACCGAGGTTCGTAAGCAGCGGAATCGTGGATCCCGAACTGCTTGAGCCGCCAGCTCCCTGGTGGTACGGCGGAGTGGGGCTGAAGTTTGTTTCGGATTGGCCTACGCTCCCCGTACCGCCAAAAGCGCTGTTCCCGCTTGCGCCAGAGAAACCAATGATGCTGCCGATTTCGCGATCGAATGACCGGTTCGCGGCCACCACGCGCGCTTCGATTTCCACCTGGCGCGACTTGCGATCCAACTGACGCAGCAGGTTGTCCATCACCGGGAGAACGGTTGGCACGTCGCGAATGATCAACGTGTTCGAGCGCGCGTCCGCCAGGATATCGCCACGCGATGAAAGGAACTTCTTCAGCACCGCGGCCATATCGGTGGCCTTCGCATAACTCAAGACGCGGGTGGTGGTAACCACATCGGCAGCTTCAGCCTGCGCCTTCACGAGGTCACGCGTCTGCTCGGCCTCTTTCTTCAGGGTTTCCTTGGTCGCGATGCGGAGCACGTTGCCATCGAGCTGCTTGTCGAGATCGTTGTTGTGAAGCACGATGTCGAGAGCCTGGTCCCACGGCACATCGTCGAGGACGATCGTCAGGGTACCCTTCACCGCAGGGTCCACGACGACGTTCAACCCGCTGATTTCGTGAATCAGGCGGAAGAAGTCGCGAAGGTCCACGTCCTTCAGGTTGACGGAAATCGGTTCGCCTGAATACCGGGAAGCCGCAGGAGCTGGCGCCTGAGAATCAACGGACCTGGGTGACGGCGTCGCCATTGCGGGCGCTGCAGGAGCTGCAGTCGCCGGCGGCTGGTTCACAGGAGCCGGAGTTACCGGGGCGGCTGCGCTCGGCGCTGCATCCTGAGCTGGAGCAGCGGGATTCGCAGGAACAGGAGTAGGAGCCTGTGCCTGAGTGCTTGGAGTTGTAGCAGCCGCGGTGCCTGAGGTTGCAGCAGCTTGCTGCGCCAACTGCGTCGCTGCCGTCCCTTCCTGCTGTTGATCCGCTGATATTCGGCTTGCGAGTGCGGACGCATTCTGCGTGAAAGCGGCCGGCAGAGTGTCTGCAGGCGTTGGTATTGGGGCTTCTACCGCCGTATTTGCCGAGCTTGTTGACCCCTTCCGGGCTTGCGCCTGGGTCGTCACCAGATTTGCGGGAGCTTGGCCAGGAGCAGCCTTCACCGCACCCGGCGTGGGCACAAAGGCCACGCTCACGTCATTGCCCTTCGCGCTGATGTTGTAGCGCGCCGGCGTGCGCAGGTCGATCACAACTCGTGAAACCTCCGGCG
>Ga0187770_10002506_pt1 | contig 10273 bp, 11 predicted proteins | sample 0116_SJ02_MP02_2_FD_133154 | JGI IMG/M metagenome (GOLD analysis project Ga0187770, IMG submission 133154) | Tropical peat soil microbial communities from peatlands in Department of Meta, Colombia - 0116_SJ02_MP02_20_MG | ecosystem: Environmental > Terrestrial > Soil > Wetlands > Peat | place... | reverse complement strand
TGATGTCTGCTCCCTGAAGGCTGAAGACTATCCCTGCCAGGAGGACCAGCACCCCCAGGACAAGGAGGACGAGCTTCCGAGAATTCACAGGTTCCCCTTGTGCTCTTCACTAATGAACTTGACGCACTCAGCTCAACGAACGTAAAGCGCAGCGAACTTGGTGTAGGCCTCGTCGGAGTGCATTGGTTTTGGCGGAGACTTGAAACCGTAGGCGCATATCTCGCCCACCGTCCCGGTCTTGCGAATCTGCTTGCACCTGTAGGCTGCTCTGACAACATCAAGAAGGACGTTCCCTGCGTTCGCCCCGTCAGAGGATCGGAGGTAGATGTCCACAGTAACGCCGCTGTCCATGAAGGTGCTCCCGTCGAACCAGAAATAACTCGTCCTGTCGTTGCCCATGTAATCCACGAAGTCCGTGGTGCCAGCGATCGTCTCGAACTTGTACGGGACTTCGGAGGCCACCGTTGTAGTTTTTACCTCACGCTTCGCCATCTTGATTGCCTCGTCTATTGTGTTCAGGGTCTCGGACCCTCCTCCAACGTCGAGCTGATAGCTCTTGGAAACCTTGACGCCGCGCTTGAACATCAGGCTGAGGAGCCCCTTGTGGAAGATCGTACCCCCGAATTGGCTCATCAGGTCGTCTCCGACCAGAGGAAGCTTCGCCTTCTGGAAGTCGGCCACCAGCTTATTGTTCCTGAGAACGAGGCTCGGCGTGCAGTTGATGTACCCGCATCCGGCCCGCAGAGCAGACTTCGCGTACTCCTCCGAAGAAGCAAGGGAACCGGACGAGATCAAGTTAACCAGAAGATCTGCGCCAGAACCCTCAAGCTTCCTAGCCACCTCCTCTGCTCCAGTCCTTTCGAGCTTGACACTCCTCAGATGAGGCGCTGCGTCCCCCTTCGAGATACCCGGGTCGACGATTACCTTTCCCTTCGGAACCTTCACATATCGCCTGGCCACGTTTGGGGGTGAGAAGATGACCTTGGAGAGCTCCTGGCCAACTTTCCGAGAATCGACGTCGAAGGCGGAGACAACCTGCAGGTCTTTCGGCTTTAGGCCGGCGACGTTCGGGTGCCAGAGCCCCCTTCGTTCACCTCCAGAGTAGAACCTGAGGCCCTGAACGAACACGGACGCGCAGTTTCCGACTCCCGCGATTGCAATCTTGACGGCCAAGTCCGTCACTTGAACTTCGCGAACGTGGCGAACGCGCCGACTGCTGAGAGGAGCAAGCCAAGCCCGTAGTCGACTGTCACTATCTCGGAAGCGAGACCCGCGCCGGCGTTGGTGTAGGTGAAGTAGATTAGGACCAGACCGAAAACCAGAACGACGAACCCTATGAGGCGGACGAGGGCGTCCACCCTGGACTGCTGTGCTTCTATGGTCAAATTGTTCTTTCCGGCCAGTCGGCTCAGGGTATATAGCGGTTATTCGCCGTCCGAGTAGCAATGTCGGTTGAGTCTGTCCTTGCTGAGATGAGGTCGATGCGGGACCCAAAGGCAGTGGAAGGGATGGCCAGGTTCGGAATCTCGCCCAATGGGACGCTTGGTCTTTCAGTCCCTTACCTGAGGAGCCTTGCGAAACGGATAGGCAGCGACCACGATCTCGCCAAAGGGCTCTGGGCGTCAGGGATTCATGAAGCGAAGATCCTGGCTGCCCTGGTGGACGACCCCAAGAAGGTGACCGAGTCGCAGATGGAGAAGTGGGCAGCCGATTTCGACTCTTGGGACATCTGCGACGGGTGCTGTGGGAACCTGTTTGACAAGACCCCCTATGCCTACGCGAAGGCGCTCGAGTGGTCCCGGAGAGAAGAGGAGTTCGTGAAGCGGGCCGGCTACGTGCTTATGGCGGAGCTTGCCGTGCACGATAAGAAGGCTGATGACGAATCGTTCCTCAGATTCTTCCGGGTCATCGAGCTCGGCTCCACGGACCAGAGGAATTTCGTGAAGAAGGCGGTCAGCTGGGCGCTCAGGCAGATGGGGAAGCGGAACCTGAAGCTGAACAGTGCCGCACTGGAACTGGCAGACAGGATCTCGATGAAGGAGAGCCCGAGCGCCAGGTGGGTGGCATCAGACGCCGTTAGAGAGCTGACAAGCGAAGCGGTCCAGGAGAGGCTCAGGCGCTCTTCATGAGCTCGAGCTTCTCGGGAAGGTATTTGTCGACGATGTAGCTGAGACCGTACCTAGCGAAGGCCTCCTGCTCGCTCTTGCGCTTGTACTTCAGGAAGGTCTCGAGTTCGTCGTGCCACATTTTCTCCGTGTACCGGGGGTCGGCCTTCAGCTCGTAGAGCCTCTTGATGTCGACCTCCGTCAGCTTGTCGGAGGGGAGTTTGTACTTCTGGATGTCACTTGCCCAGACACCGAGCCAGACGGACTCGGGGGTGGTCAGCTCCCGAAGATGAGCTGCGTTGGCCGAACCTGACTTGATCACCATGGCGATGTGAGCACCCCAGGGGTCTGCGTCGCAGAGGATTCCGACGGGCAGGCCCAGCTCCTGATTCAAACGGCGTATCAGATAGCGGGTGGACCTCGGCGGCTGGCCCGCAGTGTTGATGAGTATGGCCTTGTACTTCCGATGGACCCTCTCCTCCGTGAACCTGGTGAAGAGGCCTCCCTTCTCGATGGCGAGTACCATCTCTGCGTCCGTGTCCCTGAATTCGGCAGTCGTAAGGGCAGGGCCTATCATGACTCCGTCCGGGTTCGCCGAAAGATCTGCAATCTTCCCCTCATAGCCTGGGACCGTGTACTCAATCCTCATGTTTCCGAATATGGCGCTCCTCTCCTCGGGGTAGATGTTCATCCCCTCCCTGGCCATGGCCATCAGCACCTCCAGGTCCGTGATGAGCTCGTCCGATTCCGCCTGGTCTTGGAACTCGACATTGAAGGCCTGGGCCGAGTAGAAGACGTCCCTGAGGGTGGAGGTCCGCTTTTCGTCGACCAACTTCTTCGCGAAATAGGCTAACCAGACTAGTTGGGTGAAGGGGCGGATGTGCTTGATGTTCCCTGATGACTTTTTGACCGTGGTGGCGCCTAGGACGAACTGCTGGAGCTTCTTATCATAGACGATGTTCCGAACGGAGCGGCTCGCCAGGGTCAGGCTGGGGAATCTGCCCGAATCCAGGTCCGTGTACACGCTGTCGCCAAGGTTCCTGAGGAGGCCCTGGACCGTACTTTGTCTAGCCTCAGCCGTACCTGTCGATTGTTTCTTGGCCGCCTTCTTCCGAGTTGGCACCCTCTCCCTCCCTGTTTTCCGCCGGCTGCTCCTCCGCCGGGGCTTCAGCTTCACCTTCCTCGGGATCCTCGCCCCCTTCGCCGATAAGAGCGCGATAGTTGGGCAGACCCCTCTTGCCCGCAAGCTCGGTGGAGAACCTTGCGATGAGAGGCAGGTACTTCCCGTAGATGTTCATCTTCCTCTGGACGGCCTCCATGCTCCCCTTCTTCGAGAGGAAGATGCCGAGGCGTCTGAGGGCCTCCCTGGCGGCGTTTCTAATCTCCCTCTGGATCTCCGGCCTGTCTGCTATGTACTCCTTGCCGACGGTCTTGTAGGGGATGCGCGTCGAGCAGATGTGCGTAATCACTCCGACGGGAGCGTCCTGAGGCACGTGGTATCTTCGCCAGTCCACCTCCTGGTTGAGGACCTCGAAGCTGACGTCGCTACTTTCGTCGTAGAGAAGTGGTATGCGGTTGGCGAACCTGAAGAGCTTGACCCCGGGTTGCAGGATCTTGCCACCGTAGGCGACCCCTACCTCGACCAGGAAGGGGAACCCCGAGTAGGAGGACGGGGGCCTGTCGACTACCGTCGCGAACTCGGGCTGCAGCTCCTTGTTTATGCCTGCCAATAATATGCCCTCACCTATGGGGGAGAGGACTGCTGCATCGGGCTGCAGGAAGTCCGGGAACCGCTGTAGCGCGTCGACGATTGCCACGATCTGGTTCGTGTTGAGCCGCTTCGGTGGGAGACGCGGACTGATGCCTGCGAACTCCAAGAACTTGGTTGCGATCTTCTCCCCCACCCTATGAAAGTGGGTCACCATGAAGCTCTTCATGTCGTGCTCCTCGGAGAGCTTCACTATTCGCTTGAATGCCTCCACGTCGACCCCATAGGGGTGAGGAAGGGTCTCCTTGGGAGGGGAGGGCATCGAGTTCGTTCCCCTTTCGAAGAAGGTGACCTGCCCCAACGGGTCTACGAAGGTCAGGTTGGCGTAGCTAGCGACCAGTGCGGTCTGCTTGAAGTAGTCACCTATCTTCTGGGAGGCACGAAGGTAGTCCCCCTCGAGAACCATCTCGACCCGGGTCCCAGTGGTGCCATTGGCATCGCTGTTAAAGCGCTTGAGCACCATTGGCCTGTTCTCCGTGATGTCGATCATCATCTGGAAGCCGTACTTCCTCTTCCCGTCGGGGGAGGTGATTATGGTAAAGGGGCGGTTCGTCGTAATCTGACCGTAGAGCATGGCCATGGTCCCTCCGAGGCCGAACATGCCTCTGGACTGGCGGAGGACGTACTTCGAGCCGTAGAACACCTTCCCGAAGGCGCTCGGGACGTGCTGGGGCGCTACGCCAGGCCCGTTGTCGATGACAACGAGTCGGTACGGTTTGGGGTCTGGGACCTCCGGATTTGGGTTCTCAGAGGTCATCCTCACATAAATTTCGGGGAGGACACCCGCCAACTCGGTCGCGTCCATGCTGTTTTCCACCAGCTCTCTGACGGCCATGTAGAGGGCCCGAGCCGGGTTGGTGAAACCTGCCAGGTCGCGGTTACGGTAGAAAGAATTCTGAGGGCGAGATCTCCGCGAAGGTCGTCTTGCTACTCAGTGTGCACCACCCCCCTCAATCCGAATGTTCTTGGTGAGTTTCCCAATCGAGTTATTTCCCTTTTGCAGGCGCCTGCGCTCCGCCGCGCAGGTATCGATGAGGTTCGTATATGTGCTAACGCCCGATTTTTCGAAGTTTCTCCTCGATTGTTTCAGGGGAGGTCCCCTCCCAAAGGAACATGCGCTCCATCTTGCGCTTGGACCTGGCCTTCTGAAGCGAGTTGTACACCGTCTTGTGCTGGCTCCCGGTGGCCAGGGACCTGACTGCCTCCGACGCCAGTTGCACCTCCGAAGCCTCACCTATGATGGCCACCGTGCGGCCGTACACGGATATGTGACACGCCGTTAGCTCCTCGATGACCCTCCTAGACTTCCCCTTGAGGCCTATGACCCTCCCCCTGATCCTCTCGAGGGAGTTGACGCTCCTTCCGGCGTAGTCGCGCAGGTCGATCACCTCGAGAGCAGTCCCTTCGTCAAGGAGGCGCCTCGCCCGCTGCGGGGAGAAACCCCGCCCTATTGCCTCGATAACCCTCGTGGCGGAGAAGGGATCTGTCTTGAGGGCTTTTTCAGATCTGACCGTAACGATGCCCTCCTTGCTGTCAACCTTCAGCGTCACCCCCATCTCGTTCTCCAGGAAGCGCTTTGTTCCTCCCTCCTTACCGATGACGGCTCCGACCCTCTCTACCGGTATGCGCACGACCTGCTCGAAACTCATCTTACGACCTTCTCCATCCAGGAATCAGCGTCTGCCTTCATGATGCCGCGCTTCCTAAAGAACCTGACCATGTTGGAGACGTCCCTCTTCAGGAACTCCTCGGACTGGGGGTGAGAAGATAGCACCGCGGACCCCATGTCGAAGAGCACCCTCTCTTTCTCGGTCTTGAAGACGTTGAATTCGGAGAAGTCGGCGTGGACGAGCTTCGCCTTCTTCCAGAGTCTTCCGATGGTATCGAAGGTCCAGTCGTAGTCATTCTCGTCTACCTCGGTCTCCGCGAAGGTAGGGGCGGGCTCGGGGGGAGTGCCTATGTACTCCATGATGAGGATATTCTTGAGGAATGCGATGGGCCGAGGGACCCTGACGCCGGAGGCGTCAGCCACCTGGAGGTTTTTGAACTCCTTGCGCGTCCAGAGGTAGATTGTGTCCCTGGACCCTGAGGGCAGCTTCCCGAACCTTCGGTCCCCGGCGATGTATCCCAGACGCTTGCGGAAGTCGGATGCAGACATGAGGTAGATCTTGACGGCCACGGGGGCTCCCTCCGTGTCTTCGCCGAAGTACACGCGCGCCTCCTTTCCCGCATTCACAACGCCGTTCAGCTCATGGAGGTCTTTCCTAGCTACCAGCTCCTCTATCGCAAGGAGAGTTGCCTGGTCGAAGACCTCCTCCAGCACCTTCCTCTGGTCAGAGTCTTTCCGGAGGTACCGGCTCTCCCTCTCAAAACGGAGTAGTCTCTCTTTCATCTTCCTTGATTCGTCTGGTTCGGCCACACGACACCCGTGACGGCTGTAAATTTATACGTATGAGACCAGGCGCGCAGAAAGTCCAGGTATAGAGAGAGATGAAAGCGAAGAACAGCGAGGAACCAGGAGAGTCTCTAGAAACGGAGGCGGAGGCTCTGCGGAAGGAACTCGCCGAAGAGAAGAAGAAGAACGAGGGCCTCCTGACCAGACTGATGTACACTCAGGCCGACTTTGAGAACTACAGGAAGAGGATGGACAAGGAGATGAAAGACGCTGGAGAGTCGCTGGCGAAGGGGCTAGTGGCCAGACTGCTCGTAGTGCAGGAAGAGTTGGACCTGGCAGCGAAGCATACGAAGGGCGACACGGGGGACGCAGAACTCGAGGAGGGGATCGGCATGGTAAAGAAGAACCTCGAAGCGGCGCTGCAGTCCGTTGGCGTCGAGAGGATTGAGGCGGTGGGCAAGCCTTTCGATCCGTCCATCCACGAGGCTGTGGAGAAGGTCCAGGGAGATTCGGACAGAGATGTGGTCGTGGAGGAAATCAGGCCAGGTTTCACGTTCCGGGGGCAGCTTTTGAGGCCGAGCATGGTAAAGGTTGAATTGGCGTCCAAGCCAGCCGGGGAGGTGAAGCCAGCTGAGTAGCGGCCGAGAGAAGATACTCGGGATCGACCTCGGGACTACGAACTCCGCCGCGGCAGTGGTTGAGGCGGGGAGGCCGGTGGTGATTCCGAGCGCTGAGGGTGCGACTCCCGCGGGGAAGATGTTCCCCTCTGTGACGGCGTACACCAAGGACGGACAACTCCTGGTCGGAGACCCTGCAAGACGTCAGGCGGTTACAAACCCGGACGGGACGGTCTTCGAGATCAAAAGGAAGATGGGAACGGACTACAGGGTGAGCATCTACGGCAAAGAGTACTCCCCTGAGCAGCTGAGTTCATACATCCTCCAGAAGATTAAGCACGACGCTGAGGTCTTCCTCGGTTACCCCGTCAAAAAGGCGGTCATCACTGTTCCCGCGCACTTCAACGACAATCAGCGCCAGTCGACCAAGGATGCAGGAGAGATAGCCGGCCTCGAGGTCGTGAGGATAATCAACGAACCGACTGCCGCCTCCCTGGCTTACGGGCTGGACAAGTCCGAGAAGGAGATGAAGATACTCGTGTTCAGCTTTGGAGGAGGGACCCACGACGCCACCATCATGGAGTTCGGGAAGGGAGTCTTCCAGGTGCTGGCCACGTCGGGGGACACCCAGACCGGGGGCGCTGACATAGACAAAGCGATCATACAGGTGCTGCTGCAGGACTTCCGCTCCAAGACAGGCATTGACCTGTCTGCAGACAGAACCGCAATGGCTAGGTTGAAAGAGGCGGCCGAGCAGGCGAAGATCCAGCTGTCGAACCTGACCTCCACCGACGTTGATCTCCCCTTCATAGCGAGCGACTCGTCGGGGCCGAAGAACCTTCACTATACGCTGACCAGGACGAAGCTGGAGGAGGTGGCCAGGCCGATAGTCTCGAAGACAGAAGACACGATACGAAGGGTCATGAGCGATGCCAAGCTCACCCCCGACCAGGTCGACAAGGTGATACTCATCGGAGGGATGACGAGAATGCCTCTTGTCCGGAAGTTCGTCGAGGACGTCGCTGGGAAGCCGGCCGAGAGGGGAGTCGACCCCATGGAGGCGGTGGCCATCGGCGCCGCGATTCAGGGGGCGGTCCTAGCGGGCGAAATAAAGGACATACTCCTGCTGGACGTGACGCCGCTTTCGCTCGGGGTGGAGACCCTTGGAGGGATTACAGAACATCTAATCGAGAAGAATGCTACCATCCCGACAAAGAGGAGCAAGACGTTTACGACGGCCGCCGACTTCCAGACCGCGGTCACCATCCATGTTGTCCAAGGAGAGAGGAGCATGGCACGGGACAACGTGTCTCTAGGGATGTTCAACCTAGAGGGGATACCTCCGGCGCCGAGAGGGGTGCCTCAGATCGAGGTGACCTTCGACATAGACGCGAACGGTATCCTCACAGTGGCTGCCAAGGATCTGGGGACAGGGAGGGAGAACAAGATTGCGATCACCGCCTCGACAAAGCTCTCCAAGGACGAGAAGGAGAGGCTCGTCAAAGAGGCCGAATCCTACGCAGAGCAGGACAAGAAGAAGCGAGAGGAGGCTGAGCTGAGGAACGAGGTGGACTCCATGCTGTACACCACCGAGAGGACGAAGAGGGACCTGGAGGGGAAGGTGGACAAAGCCAACCTGGACAGACTTGATGCTGCAGCCCAGGAGCTCAGAAAGGCCCTCGAGGGGCAGGACACCGCCCAAATCAGGGACAAGAACGAAGCGCTGAAGCGGATACTCCAGGAGGTGGGAGCGTCGGCATACCAGCAGACGCAGCAGAGGCAGCAGCAGGCTCGGCCCGAGTCAGCCGGAGGTGGCTCGAAGGTGAGCGATGCTGACTATAAAGTAGTGGATGAAGGGAAGTAGGAGGCTCGTCACCGTGGCTGCGAAGGACTACTACGAAGTACTCGGTGTGCAGAAGGGGGCCACCAAGGAACAGATCAAGGACGCCTATAGGAAGCTGGCGCTGCAGTTCCATCCGGACAGGAACAAGGCCCCCGAGGCTGAAGCCAGGTTCAAGGAGATTTCGGAGGCCTACGCCGTTCTTTCGGACGACGAGAAACGGAGACAGTACGACGCCTACGGAAGAGAGGGGGTCTATCAGAGGTACAGCCAGGAGGACCTGTTCAGGGGGGTCGACTTCGGCGAGTTCTTCAGAGGGATGGGAGGGTTTGGGTTCGACGACATATTCTCCCAGTTCTTCGGGGGCGGCGTTCGCCAGCCCAGCAGGGGGGAGGACCTGACATATCACCTTCATGTGAACCTGGAGGATCTGGTCGAAGACGCCAACAAGGAAATTGAGATTCCAAGGAGCGAAGTCTGCTCGACCTGCAATGGGAGCGGTGCGAAGCCAGGCACCTCCCCACAGCGGTGCGGCACGTGTGGTGGGACCGGCCAGGTGCAGAAGGTACAGTCTGCAGGCTTCGCCCGACTGGTCAGGGTTACGGCATGCAACAGGTGCCAGGGCAGAGGCTATCTGATCGACACTCCCTGCAAGGAATGCAGGGGCAGAGGGACGGTGGAGAAGACGAGGAAAATCCGCATAATGATACCGGCGGGGGCGGAGGACGGTCTAACCTTGAGGCTCAGAGGCGAAGGGAGCGCTGGAGAGGCAGGGGTCCCCCCAGGGGATCTTTATGTCGTGGTGAACGTCGCATCCCACAAGCTGTTCGCGAGACAAGAAGCCGACATCTACCTGGAGACAAGAATCGGAGCGGTCCAAGCGATGCTTGGCACGGAGCTCACCGTTCCAACGCTCTATGGAAACGTGAAGCTGGAGATACCGCATGGGACTCAGCCAGGGCATGTGTTTCCAATCAAGGGGAAGGGGCTCCCGAAGTACAGAGGTTGGGGGAAAGGGGATCAGTACGTGAAGGTCAATGTGGAAATCCCCAAGAACCTCAGCGGCCAGCAGAAGGAGCTTCTGAAGCAGCTGGCCGATCTGCGCTAGCCTGCGAACTTGTATATCATGAGGAAGGGGACTTCTTCGATCTCTCGGATTGCCTCGGGGGCCCCCACATTGTTGTCCACTGCCAGCGCCACCGATCTCGAGCCCGCAAGGTTGACGATGGAACACGTCCGGATGAGCCTCAGAGCCTCTCCTGTGTCCACGACCTCCCCCGAGTAAAACTCGCTTGAAAGATGGACCTTCAGCTCCCCTTCGGCCACCGTCCTCCCCACGAGCTCCTCGTCGCAAATGTTGACCAGGATGGTCCCCTTGAACTCCGCAGTGCGGACGGAGAAACCCTTGCCGTTCGTACTAGGCAACCTTTGCAACCGACCTTGCCCCGCAGGCCTCGCAGACCATGAACCACATCCGCTTATCCTTCTCCAAGTGCGTGTCCGGGCTTCCGCAGACCGGACAGATGACAGCGTCTTTGACGTACCTCT
>Ga0187770_10002505_pt1 | contig 10273 bp, 9 predicted proteins | sample 0116_SJ02_MP02_2_FD_133154 | JGI IMG/M metagenome (GOLD analysis project Ga0187770, IMG submission 133154) | Tropical peat soil microbial communities from peatlands in Department of Meta, Colombia - 0116_SJ02_MP02_20_MG | ecosystem: Environmental > Terrestrial > Soil > Wetlands > Peat | place... | reverse complement strand
CTCGTCCTGTAGGACAATCGCTCCACCATGCACCGGCGCGATCCATTCGCAGCCGATTCCCGGCGCGTCATGCACCGCACCCAGATCAAGGGCGAACTGCGCCCGGCCTGAGCAGAGTCCAGAACGCAGTCGTCGTTCCGGCGCAGACGATCGCCGCCGCGGTGTGGTCGCGTTGCCGCGCGACTCGCCAGCAAGTGACGGCCCCATACACCTCGCCCCGGCTTCCATCACAAGAACGCAATAACATTCGTCACAGAACACGAGTTCGGGAGGAGCATCTTCGGAACTGCCGCGCAACCGCGGCTGCGGCTGGACATCGTCCGCACACCGGGATTTCCCATAGGGCGGGCCGTTCGATCGGAACCGCCGATCCGCCGCGCCAGTCGACCAGACGGGTCCAGCTCGAGTGGGACGCCAGGAATTGACCAAGTTCCATCCAGGCGGTGCGCGACATTCCGCCGGATCGGCGCGAGCACGCACCAGCTCCTACCCGCGCACGCTCCAGTCCGACGTCGTCAGGTGCCGCATCATCCGGCGTTCGACATCATCGGTGAAGCGCTCGCCGGACTGGGCGAGCAGGCGGGCGATCTCCCGATCGGTCTGCCTCTGATGCGACTCGAAGACAGCGTCGAGAATGCGGCGCAGCAGGCCTTTCCTGCCCGCGACGGCGCTGCCGTGCGGCCGGGCCCGGTCGCCACCGTGAGCGGCGAAATCGTTGCAATGTGCGGCATAGGTCATGGCACCAGCTCCTCGCATGCCCGATTGACGATTGAAAATTACTCATCAGTCACTTCGCTGTAGCCGGATATTGACCCTTCTTTGGGCCTATGACAAAGGATGTTCTCTCAGCCGATGATTGAGTTTTCCTCATGCATAAGCCGATGCCTCCGCTCAATGCCCTGCGCGCCTTCGAGGCCGCCGCGCGGCATCTCAGCCTGACCAAGGCGGCCCACGAGCTGCACGTGACGGCGGGAGCTCTGAGCCACCAGATCCGCGGGCTCGAAGACCACCTGGGCCAAAAGCTGTTCGAGCGGCAGGTGCGATCCATCGCGCTGACACAGGCGGGCAAGCAGCTCTATCCCGGCCTGCAGACGGGCTTCATCCATATCCGGGACGCCGTGGCCGGCCTGAGCGACCCCGCCGACGCCCGCGTGCTGGTGATCAGCACGCCACCGGGCTTCACCGCAAAATGGTTGGCGCCGCGGCTCTATCGCTTCTCGAGCGCCTACCCCGAGATCGACGCGCGCGTCTCCTCATCCCTCAGCAATGCCGATTTCACGACCGACGGGGTCGACGTCGCGGTGCGCAATCTGTTGATCGATGCCGCCTCCGACCCCGACCTCGTGGTCGAGAAGCTCATCGACCTGTCCATCGTGCCGGTTTGCAGCCCGCGGCTGATCGAGGCGCATGGGCCGTTCACGGCGCCGCACCAGCTCAAGGGCCTGCCGCTCATCCACGACGAAACGCTCGCCGGGCGAGCCGCGCTGCCGACCTGGGCCGACTGGTTCAGGGCCGCCGGCGTCGACGGCGTCGATGTCAGCCGCGGGCTCCGCTTCAACAGTGCCGACCATGCGCTCGACGCGACCGTCGAAGGTGCCGGAGTGCTGCTGGCGCATGACGTGCTGGCCTATGACGACCTGCGCACCGGGCGGCTCGCGATCCCATTTGCGCTCACCTTGCGGTCGCGTCGCGCGTACCACTTCGTCTGCCCGAACAGCCGGCAGCATCACCCCAAGGTGCAGGCCTTCCGCGCCTGGATCAGGCAGGAGGTCGACGCGCTCGACCGCGGCCGGCGTGTCAATGACAGCACGCGTTGAACGCCAGCCAGGTGGTGACCCCGGCAGGATTCGAACCTGCGACCAACAGCTTAGAAGGCTGCTGCTCTATCCACCTGAGCTACGGGGCCCGCTTGGAAGCTCGCGACTTCGCGGCGCAAATTCGAAGCCCGGATGGAGCGAAGCGAAATCCGGGGACGGCGATGCCGTTGGCGAAGCTGTTCCCGCATTGCGCTGCGCTCCATGCGGGTTACGGCGGCAGCGACTTTGTGCCGGAAAGTAGCTACATGGACAACGCTCGGGGAGCAACCCCGCACCCGACGCTGGCCCTGGGCGGCTCACCGCAACGGCGACATCGCGATGCTGCCGACCGGCCTGACGATCCCGAAGCTCATGGTCCGGCCGTCCGGCCGAGGCGGCCCAGCTCGAACAGGAACGTCGAGCCCCGCCCGGGTTCCGATTCCACCCAGATGCGCCCGCCGTGGCGCTCCACAATGCGCCGGCACAGCGCCAGCCCGATGCCGGTCCCGGAATACTCACGACGGCTGTGAAGCCTGCGAAACGGCTCAAAAATCTCCGCATGGTATTTGACCGGGATGCCGATGCCGTTGTCATGAACGGCGAAGCGCCAGGTGCCTGCGCCCGATGCACCGTCGTCCACGCGCCGAGCCGAGATCGTCACCTCGGGAGGCCGCCCCTGGTCGTGGAACTTGATGGCGTTCCCGACCAGATTCTGGAACAGCTGGAACAGCTCGGTGCGGTCCGCGTCGATGACCGGCAGGCTCTCCCAACTGACTTTCGCCCCGCTCTCGTCGACCGCCGCCGACAATCCCCGCAGCACCTGGCCGAGCAGCGCGCCGCAATCCACCGGCTTGAACGCCGCCTCCCGCCGTCCCGCCCGCGAGTAGGTGAGAAGGTCATCGATGAGCCTCCGCATCTGCCCGGCACCGCTGACCGCATGGCCGATGAAGACGTCGGCCTTCTCGTCGAGCCTTCCCGCATAGCGCTGCTGCAGCAATCCCAGCATGCCGGCAATGGTGCGCAGCGGTTCCCGCAGGTCGTGGGACGCCACATTTGCGAACTGCTCGAGCTCGGCATTGGAGCGCTCGAGTTCGGCGGTCCGTTGCCGGACCTCGGCTTCGAGCCGCTTGCGCTCGGTCATGTCGACGACGTTGGCGAGCAGCATCCGGCCGTCCGGCGTCCACACCGTGCTCAGGCCGATGTCCACCGGGAGCTCGCCGCCGTCCTTGCGCCTTGCGAACAGATCGCGATGGGTCCCAACCGGGCGGGTCGCACCGCTGGCCCCGAATGCGGCCCGATGGGATGGATGGGCGGCGCGGTAGCGCTCCGGTACCAGCATCTCCACCGGCTGTCCGATCAGCTCCGGCACCATGTAGCCGGTCATGGCCGCCATCCGGACGTTGGCGAGCACGATTTCGCCGCTGCTCCTCGCCAGCAGCATGCCGACCGGCGACACGTCGAAGGTCTCCCGGAACCGCTGCTCGCTCGATTGCAGCGCAAGGTTGGCGACGCGCAGCTGCCGGGTCCGCTCATCGACGCGCCTCTCGAGCTCCGCCCGCGCCTGTTCGATGGTCCTCGCCTGGGTCTCGATGCGGTCCGCCATCGTGTTAAAGCTTTCGGCCAGCTGGCCGAGCTCGTCGCCGCCGAGCGTCGGTGCGCGCGCACCGAAATCCCCCGCGGCGATCGCCGTGGTCGCCCGCCCGAGCGCGCGAACGGAGCTCACGAGCCCTCGGGCAAAGACGAGACCGATGAGCGAGGCCACGGTCACCACGGCGGCGGCCTCGAAGGCCCGCTCCCGTGTGGCCTGCGCCATCTTGGCCTCGAACTCGGCCGCGGGCACTTGGTAGACGACGGTCCAGGGCACCGTCTCGAGCCGGCGCGCGACCGAGTAGCTCGGGCGCTGCGTCGCCTGCGCCACTGCCTTGAACATGGCCCGGTTGGGCGCGTCCGCGCGTGCGCGCTCGAAGTTTTCCGGGGCCGGGCGCACATCCTCGAGCAGTGGACCGGTTCCGGCGCCGAAGCGTCGTGCCGCAACGAGGCTGGCGATCGTGGCTGTCGCGAGCGGTCCCGCCGGGTGCCCGACGACGTCATCGCTCAAGCTGTGAGCGATCCGGATCCCCAGCCGATCAAAGATGACCGCGGAGCTCCCGGTCCCGCCCAGCGCGTGGAAGGTCTTGATGTAGTCCCGCAGCGACGAGCCGCGCGTCCACAGCGCCACAATGCAGATGACTCGGTGGCCGGTATCGAACACCGGCGCGAGGTAGGCGATGGTCTGCGCCTCGCCGGCATCAGGGAGCTCAAAATAGGGATCGGAAATTGCCGCGGCGCCGCCGAGGGCGGCGCGCACGTGCGGCTGGGCGGACAGGTCCGTCCCGACCACCGCCGGCTCGGTGGCCGCGACCACGCGCCCGCCCGCATCGATGATGCCGGCGGCCCGCACCTCGGCGTCGCTCCCCGGATAGACGGAGATGACGTCCATGAGCGCGGCCAGCGGCGCCGCGCGCCGCCCTGGCTCGGCACTGCAATAGGCTGCGGTGCCGGGCAGGCGCGCCATCCGGCCGATTGAAAGCGCATAGCCGCGATTGCGGTTGTCCAATGCGGACGCGATCTGGTCGGCGCGCGCTTCGAGCAGCCGCTCGGTGCTGTCGATCAGGTGGCCACGGGTCCGTTGAATGTCGATCGCGGCCGATACCACCAGAGGAATGACCAGCGCGGTTGCCAGCAACCCGATCAGTTTGGCCGGCAAGGGCCATTCGGCGGGGCGCAAGGGATGCTTCATGACCCTGCCAACGATCCCGCGCCCCGTGCCCGCGGTGGTGTTCCACCAGACGGATGCGGCCGGGCCCCAGGACGACCTGAACGCGAAGCCATGCCGGGAATCTAGTTGGCCGACCAGTGCCCGCATCTAGGTAAAAACACGTACCAGGGGTTGTGATCGCAGATTGGCGCTACCTGGCCCCCGCAGCCATTGTTATGGAAATGCCGTCGGCGGCGCCGCTCACATGGTGGCGCCGATCTGCCAGGGCACGAACTCGGCGTCGCCGTAGCCCAGAGCCTCGGATTTCGTCCGCTCGCCGGAGGCGACGCGCAGCAACTGGGCAAAAATCTCGCGTCCCTTGTCCTCGATCGAAACGCCGTCGAGCACGTCGCCGCAATTGATGTCCATGTCGTCGATCATCCGGCGATAGATGTCGGTATTGGTGGCAAGCTTCATCGACGGCACCGGCTTGCAGCCATAGGCCGAGCCGCGCCCGGTGGTAAATGCCAGGATGTTGGCGCCCCCGGCAACCTGCCCGGTGGCCGACACCGGGTCATAGCCCGGCGTGTCCATGTACACAAAACCCCTGGCAGTGACCGGCTCCGCATAGTGATAGACGCCGGTGAGCGTCGTCGTGCCGCCCTTGGCGGCAGCACCGAGCGATTTCTCCAGGATGGTGGTGAGCCCGCCGGCCTTGTTGCCGGGAGACGGATTATTGTTCATCTCGCCGCCGTTCCGGCTGGTGTAGTCCTCCCACCAGCGAATCATCGAGACGAGCTTTTCGCCGATTTCCCGGCTCGCGGCACGCCGTGTGAGCAGATGCTCGGCGCCATAGATCTCCGGCGTCTCGGACAGGATCGCGGTCCCGCCGTTCCTCACCAGCAGGTCGGCCGCGGCACCCAGAGCCGGATTGGCGGTGATCCCCGAATAGCCGTCCGAGCCGCCGCACTGCAGCGCCAGCACGAGTTCCGAGGCCGGCACCGTCTCTCGCCGGGCGGCGTTGGCGGCCGGCAGCATTTCCTTGAGCCGCGCGACGCCCGCCTCGACAGTCTTGCGGGTGCCGCCGGTATCCTGGATCGTCATGGTGCGAAAGCTTTCGTTCTCGAGGATGCCGTATTCCTGCTTCATCCGCCCGATCTGAAAGACCTCGCAGCCGAGCCCCACCAGCAGCACGCCCGCGATGTTGGGATTCGACGCATAGCCCCATTGCGTGCGCTTGAGGGTCTCAAAGCCCTCGCCCTTCCCGGCGATGCCGCAGCCGGTGCCGTGTACCAGCGCGATGACGCCGTCGACGTGGGGAAACTGCTCGACGAGGCCGGAGCGCTCGACCTCCTTGGCCATGAAGCGGGCGACCGAAGCGGAGCAGTTCACGCTGGTGAGAATGGCGACGTAGTTGCGGGTGCCCACCTTGCCGTTGGTGCGCCGATAGCCCTCGAAGGTCGCGCGCTCGCCGGCCGGCAGGACCGCCTCGTCGCGCGCGGCCGCGGCGAACTGGTAGTCGCGCGCGAAATCACGCATCTCCACGTTGTGCTCGTGCACCCATTGGCCGAGCGCGATGGGCTGCGACGCGAAGCCGATGATCTGCCCGAATTTCACCACCGGCTCGCCGGCCGCGATCGCCGCGACCGCGACCTTATGGCCCTTCGGCACCCGGGCCGCGACGGTATGTCCCTCGACCGAAGTGCCGGCGTCGATGGCATCGACCGCGACGATGACGTTGTCGGCGGCGTGGAGGCGAAGGGTGCGGGGGACCATGGCGGACTCCATCGGCGGTCACGGTCTTGTCACGTCCGGTGGCGCGAATCCGCCGGCGCGAAAACCCGGCAAACATATCACTTCTCTGCAAGACCGGCGTGTGGGCTGCCGCCCCGGCGAAGGGTTACGGCCCTCAATGGGTCCAGGCGCCGCGGCGGCCGTAGGCAAAATTGTCCGCGTAGGACAGCCCGCGGCGCGGCGGCGGGTCCTTCGCCTCGGACACCTGATAGGGAATGCCCTCGCGCTCGCAATACGCGATCGCCTCTTCCTTGGTGGCAAATTTCAGCCGGACCTGCTGCTTCATGTCGGCGGAGCTGGTCCAGCCCATCAGCGGCTCGACCTCCCGTGGCTGCTCGGGCTCGTAATCGAGCACCCAGTCCTTGGTCTTGGCGGTGCCAGACTGCATTGCGGTCTTCGCCGGCTTGTAGATGCGTGCCACCATGTCCCGTCACCACCATTGCCCATCCGGGCCCCGCCCACCGGTGGCACCCCCTGGTCGGGGCAGCCGGATTCGAACCGGCGACCTGGAGTACCCAAAACTCCCGCGCTACCAGACTGCGCTATGCCCCGCCAGGCGCGGAGGGCAAGCTCCGCCCGGCCTTTCGATACACGCTTCAATTCAGCCCAGCAAGCGCGGCCCCGCCGGCGCTCGGCGGCCACTGAGCCGCCGCGACGGCCCTCGATCAGCCGCCGTGGAACATTGCGTGCGCGACGCGGTCGCCGACCGCGATCCCGAGCTTCCTGGCGGTGCCGCCGGCCACCTCGAGCACCGCGCGCACCGGCCCGCCCGACGGGATGATGCGGGTTGACATCGGCTCGGTGTTCTCGGCGATGCGGGCGATCCGGCCGTCCCCCCGAATGAAGATCATGTCGAGCGGGATGAGCGTGTTCTTCATCCACATCGCCACGTTCTGCTCGGCACCGAAGTCGAACAGCATGCCCTGGCCGTCGGGCACCGACTTGCGGTACATCAGCCCGCGCTCGCGTTCCTCATCATTGGTGGCGAGTTCGACCGAAAAGACATGGACGCCACTGGCGCTGACGATCTCGAGCGTCTGCAGGGCCATGGACGCGGCAGGCAGACTGACGGCGACAAGCGCCACCAGCATCATCGTCGCCGCAAGCAATCCTTGCAGGGTCCGACACCCTTCGGCTCGCCGGACGCGCCGCACCGCCTGCGGCAGACCCCACGGACCACGCGGGGCCGTATTCACCACTCCAGGATACGGCTCGGTGAAGTCTTTGCGATCGAGACGCACGAAACCATCCCCCGCGCGGCTCGGCTGGAGATCGGAACCGTTCAGACATCCCACCGCTTCACGACGCGACACGACCCCTCACACTTGCGCCGTCACACGTGAGCCCTCAGGGCCTGGCGATCGGAACCATCAATGCGACGACGGTCCGTGCGGCCCTCCGTCCGGCCGGACCTCCGCGGCCATCAGACCTTTCGGGCCGGGTCCGAACCTGACCAGGACGGTCTGACCGGGCCGCAGCTCGGTCATGCCGAAGCGCCGCAGCGTCTCCATGTGGACGAAGATATCCGGCGTGCCCTCGCCCCGCGTGAGGAAGCCGAACCCGCGCAGCCGATTGAACCACTTGACCTGCGCGCGCTCGAGCCCGCTGGTCGGCGTCACCGTCACGTGGGTCCGCGGCGCGATCTGCGCCGGATGGACCGCCGTCGACTCGTCCATCGACAGCACACGGAATGCCTGCAGGCCCTTGGGCCGTTGCAGGACCTCGCAAACCACACGTGCGCCCTCGTACGCGGTCTGGAAACCGTCACGTCGCAAGCACGTCACGTGCAGCAATATGTCCGGAAGGCCATTGTCCGGGACGATGAACCCATAGCCCTTCGAGACATCGAACCATTTGATCACGCCGGTCAGCTCGATGACGCTCACAGCAACGTCATCACCGAGCTCTCCGACCGTCTCCGGTCCGATGACATACTCTGCCCCAGGCCCCTTGGGACCCATTACGTCCGACGCCATGACGCCGCACGACCGCCGCTTTGTGGCGCCTCTTTCGGGCGCTTCGTCGAATCTGTTCGGCTTGAAGATAACACCGCCCCGCAGGCTGCAAAGTACAAAATCACCGGGTACGAGAAAGTTCTGATGCGCTGTCCACAGCCGCTCCCCCGGCTGTCGGCGCCTCGAACGCCGCAAGAGGTATGGCGTGCGCGATGCTTCGGCGCCAAATCTAGCCACAACCTGTGATACGTACTATCCACGGACGCAAGATATTGGGGCATGCGCCTCATTCTGTCGGTCCCGGAGCGATCCTGCCTGGCGCGAAAATGAAGTCCGGGCAGCGGTCCTCGACGGTGCCGCCGATGTGCGCCCAACGGCTCTTCGCTACCATAGTACCTCAGCATCAAGCCTGCCCGACGATGAACGGAGCCAGAACGGTGCCGATGTCGTCGCGAATCACCAGGTCTGCCATGTCGTCGAGGTCAGTCGATTCGCGGTTGATGATCACCAGCCGCGCGCCGTTGCGCTTGGCGAGCACCGGAAATCCGGCGGCCGGCCACACCACCAGCGACGACCCGATGGCCAGGAACAGGTCGCACGTCAGGGTGAGCTCTTCGGCGCGGCGCATGGCGGCGTCCGGCATGGCCTGGCCGAACGAGACGGTGGCAGTCTTGATATGGCCGCCGCAACCGCAGTCCGGCGCCTGCCCGCCGGCCGCCTCGAAACGCTCTCGTACCCAGTCGAGCTCGTAGCGGACCGCGCAGTCGAGGCAGGTCGCATAGGTGGTGTTGCCGTGCAGCTCCACCACGTCGTGGGCGGCCACCCCGGACATCTGGTGCAGATTGTCGATATTCTGGGTTACGACGCCCTGGGCCTTGCCGGACCGATACAGGCTGGCGATGGCGAGATGGCCGCGGCCGGGCTGCGCCTTGCCGAACTCGTCCTGCATGGCGAAGCGCCGCCGCCAGGCCTCGTTGCGCATCTCCGGGCTCGCCACGAAGGCGTCGAACGGAATTGGCTGATGACGGGTCCAGATGCCGCCGGGCGACCGGAAATCCGGGATGCCGCATTCGGTCGAGATGCCGGCGCCGGTGAACGGCAGGACGAGGTCGGAGGTGTCGATGAGATGGCGAAGGCCTGCGATGGCGTTCTCGGTATTTTGCGCGATCATGGAATGTCCCATAATGGGCGGCCGGACCGGCGATTTTTCCGGAGCCCGGCCGGAAACCGGGCTGGCTTGCCACATTCTCCTGCGGTGCCGCGGCCGCGCAGCCGTCAGTTCGGCCACCGCATCACCCCGCGAGGTCACACCATGAGATATCTGCACACGATGCTGCGCGTCCGCAATCTCGACGACGCGCTCGATTTCTATTGCAACAAGCTCGGCCTCAGAGAGGCCCAGCGCCGGGTCGACGAGAAGAACCGCTATACCCTCGTATTCCTGGCCGCTCCGGACGACGAGACGCAGGTGAGCTCCGCCCGCGACCAGCTGGGGCGCGGCGCGCCGCTCATCGAGCTCACCTACAACTGGGACACCGAGGACTATGGCGAAGCCCGCTATTTCGGCCATCTCGCCTACGAGGTCGACGACATCTACGCGACCTGTGAGCGGCTGATGCGGGCCGGGGTCACGATCAACCGCCCGCCGCGCGACGGCATGATGGCGTTCGTGCGCTCGCCCGACCGCCACTCGATCGAGCTGTTGCAGAAGGGCGCGCCGCTGCCACCGAAGGAGCCGTGGACATCCATGCCGAATATCGGAAAGTGGTGAGCCGGCGGCCGGCCGCGGCGGGGGGGCGGCACCGGCAGCGTCGGGCCGTTCCCGGCGCTTCCCGGCAGCGCCGCCAATGTCCGGGGCCGCACCGGTCGCCGGCGGCGCGCCTCGCGGCAAGACCTCGCCGGCTGTTGATGGCCGGAGGGGGTCGCGGCCGGTTGCTTGCCCGCCCCGCCAAAGCTGACTATATGTCGCGCCGCTCGCGCGCCCTTCGTCT
>Ga0187770_10002503_pt1 | contig 10275 bp, 6 predicted proteins | sample 0116_SJ02_MP02_2_FD_133154 | JGI IMG/M metagenome (GOLD analysis project Ga0187770, IMG submission 133154) | Tropical peat soil microbial communities from peatlands in Department of Meta, Colombia - 0116_SJ02_MP02_20_MG | ecosystem: Environmental > Terrestrial > Soil > Wetlands > Peat | place... | reverse complement strand
GCGGGTTGGGAATTAGCCGCCTACGAGGTGACATAGCCAGCGCCAATCCGCCCGCCTCGCTGAAGCTTGCGGACCCGAACGAAGGTCCGAGCAGGAATAGTTTTGCACCGATAGTAAAGCAAGTGCTGCCGGAAGTCGTGAATATCTCGACCACCAAGGTGGTCAAAACTCCGGCCGGCCTTTCGAAAGAACTGCCTCAGGGGATGCCGATGGATCCATTCTTCAGGCAGTTTTTCGGCAACAATTTCGGCGGCCAATTCAACATCCCGCAGATTCCGCAGGAGGATCGCGAGCGGGGCCTCGGTTCAGGCGTGATCGTCAGCCCGGAAGGATACATCCTCACCAACAACCACGTGGTGTCGGGGGCAACGGATATTCTGGTCACCACTTCTGACAAGCACGAATATAAAGCTCGCATCTTGGGCACAGACCCCAGGACGGATCTTGCAGTGCTTAAAGTGGACGCAACGCACCTGCCTGCGATCACGTTTGCCGACTCTTCCAAAGTCCAGGTGGGCGACTACGCATTGGCGATCGGCGACCCTTTCGGCGTGGGAGAAACGGTAACCATGGGGATCGTGAGCGCCAAGGGGCGCACCAACCTGGGGATCGAAGACCTCGAGGATTTTATCCAAACGGATGCACCGATTAACCCCGGGAACTCCGGTGGGGCTCTGGTGAATGATCGGGGCGAGCTAATCGGCATCAACACGGCGATCCTCTCGCATGGGTCCGGTGGGAACGAGGGAGTTGGATTTGCCATCCCATCCAACCTGGCCCGAAATGTCATGGAGCAAATTGTAAGAAATGGCAAAGTCACTCGGGCATATATGGGGATCTACATCCAGGGAGTGAGTCCTAACCTGGCCAAGGCGTTTGGAGAAGGAGCGCCTCGGGGTGCTCTCGTGGGTGATGTCGAGCCCGGCAGCCCTGGTGATAAAGGCGGACTTAAAAAGGGTGACATCATTGTGGCATTGAACGGTACACCGATAACTGACAGCAACCAATTGCGGATGAGCGTCGCGATGATGGCGCCCGGCACGACCGCAAACTTGAAGGTGTGGCGGGACGGGAGCGAGCACGACTCGGCCGTGAAGTTAGGGGAGATGCCAAGCGAAAAAGAGCAAGCGAGCGTTGAGCCGGCGAATCCCCAGGGTGGTCTGGAAGGGGTTACGGTTGGGAACGTTACTGAACAGGCGGCTCAGCACTTGGGTTTGCCAGCCAACACCAAGGGCGTAGTGGTGATGGACATCAATCCCTCAAGCCCACTTGCGGATTCGGGGTTACAGCAGGGAGATGTAATCCAGGAAGTCAACCACCAGACCGTTACGAACGTCAGCGACTTCGATCGAGCCATTCAAAAGGCGGGGAAGAATCCGTTGCTGCTGGTGAATCGGCAGGGGCACACACTGTTTATTGCAGCTTAACTGCAGGGAACAGGGAACAGGGAACAGGGAAGAGCGCCGGCTCTTCCCTTCATTCCCTCAGTAGGCGCTGAGCAAGCGTGAAGAACAAGTCGAAAAGCAAAGCGCAAATGTCGAATCCCCCGGCCAACTTATATGAATCATATCATTCTTAGGCGAGGCTTTGACATTTGCGCTTTGCCTTTTGACCTCTTCTTCCCTCAAGATATGATCCCCTTCCGCACCGCATACAGGATCAGCTCGGGCACGCCTTTCAGATTCAGCTTCTGCATAATCCTCGCCCTGTGCGTTTCCACGGTATATGTGCTGAGGTTCAGGAGGTTGGCAACCTCCTTATTGGACTTGCCTTCCGCGACCAACTGGAGGACCTCGCGCTCCCGTGGGCTCAGCAGGTCGTAGGAATCTTCCGCGCCGCTACGCTGCAGCTTTCGCATATAATCCTGGAGTAGAACTCTGCTTACCGCGGGACTAAAAAAAGACTTCCCTTCGACCACCGCGCGAATGGCCTGAACAAGATCGGTAGTGGCGGAGTCCTTCAACAAGTAAGCGCGAGCACCGGCCTTCAGCGCGCGCAGCACGTAACCTTCATCGGCATGCATGCTCAGCATCACCACCGCTGTGTCGGGGCGGATCTGGGTAATCTGTCGCGCGGCTTCAATTCCGTTCAGGTTCGGCATCCCGATATCCATGACCACAACCTCAGGCTTCAACGACTTGACCATTTCTACCGCTTGCCGCCCGTCGTCAGCTTCTCCCACCACGCTCAGGTCGGGCTGCTGCTCCACCACCAAGGCGAGGCCCGCACGGATCAGCTTGTGGTCATCGGCAAGCAAGACGCGTAAGGTTTTCATGTTGTGCCGTAGGGGCAACCCTTGTGGTTGCCCGCGGGCGGCCACAAGGGCCACCCCTACAAGGTCTTTCGTGGAAACTCCGCCCTGAGCGTTGTCCCGGACCCGGGTTTCGAGTCAATGGTGAACGTTCCTCCCAGGCGCCGCACGCGCTCTTCCATTCCTAAAATGCCCAGGCCGCGGACCCTTTGCGGATCAAAGCCGCGACCGTCATCCCATACATTGACCAGAATATTGTCCGCCGTTTGTTCAACCGTGACTTTGGCATTCTTGGCCGAGCTGTGACGCGCAGCATTGTTGAGCGCTTCCTGAACCAATCGATAGATGCAGATTCTGTATTCGTCGGGAATGTTCTCCGAAACCTCAGCAGATTGAATCTCCACCTCCATTTCACTCCGGCGCGAGACCTCGCGGCCCTGCCACTCGAGGGCCGCGATCAAGCCGAGATCGTCCAGCATGGAAGGGCGCAGAAGCAAGGCGATGTTGCGCACGGTTTGAACCGCGGTCTCCGCAACCGCTTTGATTTTGTCCACATGATCCTTGATCTGTGGCGCGCCGGAGGGGATCGCCGCCGCTAATCTGCCAACTTCCACCAACAACGCTCCCAGCGACTGCCCGACTTCATCGTGAAGCTCACGCGAGATCGACCGCCGCTCGGTTTCCTGGGCGTCGACAAGCCGCGCTGACAACTCTTCGAGCTCGCTGCGGCTCCGCGCGAGTTCCTGGTACCGCCGCTGACCCTCCTGTTCGAGACGGAGAAGGTAGAAAGCGCTGGCGAGGGACAGAACGAGTCCGGCAGCGAGAGCCAAGGCCAGCAATCGTGATTGCCGCGCTTGTAAGTCGGAGAAACTCGCAAACAGCGCGTGGTCCGCCGCGTCAAGTTGGTGACTGTTCCAAACTGCGATTTTTTCCGATGTGGCGTAAATGCGAGCTTGCTCAGGAAGAATCTGCTCGTGCAGGAAGCGCCAAGCCTGTTTGTGGCGCTCTTCGCGACTCCACGACAACACAGGATTCACCATGCCCTGCTGCTCTGCGAACAAGCGTTGGAGGCTTTCCAGCAACACTCGCTCCTCCGGCTGACGAGTTTCCGGATACTTGCTGAGCGTCGAATTGATCTCGCCACTGAGCCGTGAGAATTCCTCGGCCGCGCGTGCCTCGGCTTGCGGATCTTGGCTCAGGAGATACTCCTGCACTTGATCGTTGTAGACACATATTGACGATGATAGGACTAATAACGGCTGGCTATGGGCCAGAAGGGTCCGGCGGATATCCTCCTCCTGTGCGTGCAGTTGGCGCGCGAGACGAAGGGCCTCCAGGCCTGCGATGACCATCAAGGCCAATAGCCCGCCAAAGCTGAGCAGCAAGGCCAAGCGCAGCTTCTTTGAAGGCAAAGGGTCTTCATTCTTAAGACCAGGCATGCTCACCAGGGGTAACACCTCCCTCGGGATTGCGGCACAGGATCCCCAGAACTTCATAAGATCACTTTCTTGGGCGCAAGGCAACTCGGTGAAGACCCTGTCATTCTGAGCGTAGCGAAGAATCGCGCTCTGATCTTCTCGTTTTCGCTGCTTCACGGACCAGAGCAAGGTCCTTCGCTGCGCTCGGGATGACAGCGCGTTTTCAAGGCAGTCGCCCATGCCCGTCCGCTGATGGGCACCCAGAAACCATGAAATACCCCGGAGCGCGGGCATCCTGCCCGCAGCGTGCGTGGCATTGCGGCGCGTAGTGCGGGCAGGATGCCCGCGCTCCAGGCCATTTTCAAGGCAGGGAGGAGGTTCGCATACATCCCGACAAAAACCGCCGGGACGTATGCGCCACTGGTGTATCTGCCCCAGTGCGGCAAGCTGCCGCTCCGCAAAGAGCGATACAAATTTCGGAATTCAGAATACGAAATTCTGTAACAAGTCTTTGCCTTGACCTTCATGCGGTAGAACAACCTTTATTTTCAATTCGGTAGCAGCCGTAGGAAACTCCTTCTTTGGAAAGGGAATTGCTTTCGCAAGATGCAGGGTAGCTGTTTTACTCGTTCAGGAAGTAAAAGGGAAAATCTTGGTACATAGGGGCTTATCATGACGACAAGAATCATTGCCGCTACAGTTTTGGTGTTAGGAGTTCTGTGCGCCACATCCACCTCGCGGTTGTGGGGCCAGGCGCAGGCGGGGGCGCAGATTTCGGGTATCGTTTCGGACCCGAGCGGCGGTGTTGTGCCAAATGCAACGATAACGGCGACGCATATCGACACAGGACTGGTTCGGACGACGACGAGTAGCGTGGATGGGTTCTATGTGATTCCGAATTTGCCGGTGGGATCTTACAAACTCGAGGTGCAAGCGAGCGGGTTCAACAGTTACGTCCAGACCGAAATCGTTCTTGAGGTAAGCAGCAACGTTGCCATAAACGTGGCGCTGCAAGTTGGGCAAGTCAAGCAGCAAGTTGAGGTGGCGGCGAACGCCACCATGGTGCAGACTCAGACAACTTCCCTCTCGTCGGTTATGGATAACGCGCGAATTCTTGATCTACCCTTGGATGGGCGCCAAGCCACCGACCTGATTATGTTGATGGGCGCGGCCACCGACACGACGGATGGGAATCTAACGGACATTAAAACGAGCAAGAACTATGCCACATCCGATAGCATCTCGGTTGCCGGTGGCCAGTCCAGCGCCACGAGTTACCGTCTGGACGGCGGAACGCACATGGACAACTTCTCGAACATCAATCTTCCCTTTCCCTTCCCGGATGCGCTTCAGGAATTCAGCGTGCAAACCAGCAGCCTAACGGCTCAGTGGGGGCTTCACCCAGGGGCCCAGGTCGAGGTCGTAACTAAATCCGGCAGCAATCAGATCCACGGGGATGCGTTCGAATTCGTGCGCAACGGGGACGCCAACGCTACGGATATCTTTTCGGGTCACGTACAGGACACGCTGAAGCGAAACCAGTTTGGCGGCACGATCGGGGCGCCGATTAAGAAAGATAAGCTCTTTGGCTTTTTCGGGTACCAGGGGACACGCATACGGACCGCCCCGCCGTCTTCCATCACCTTTGTGCCGAACCAGGCTGTCCTGAATGGAGACTGGAGCACGCTCGAATCGGCCACTTGCCAATCCAGCGGCACGGCGCAGACTATCATCAACCCGGCGACCGGCGCACCGTACGCCAACGATTTCGTGGATCCGTCGACGTACAATCAACAGGCTCTCGCCCTTCTGAAGTATGTGCCCCTCTCCAGTGATCCCTGTGGAAGGATAACGTATGCGATTCCGGAGCCGCAGAGAGAAGACCAGTATATTGGCCGAGTCGACTTGAACCAGAGCGCTAAGAACAATCTATACGGGCGGTATTTCTATGCCGACTTCAAGAGTCCGGCCGCTTTTGACAATAACTTCCTACTGACTACGCAGCGCGGAGTGCTTGACCGCAGCCAGGCGTTTACTTTGGGCGACACTTACTCGATCACATCTAACCTGCTCAACACCGCCCATCTCACCTGGACGCGCCTTGCCATTACGCGCGGCCCGGCGGCGGATATGAAAAACCTGGCCGATTTTGGCGTCAACGTGTATCAAGGCGTTCCCAACGCCATCGACCTGTCGATCACCGGCTACTTTAGCATCGGCTGCGGGACGTGCGCTCCTGCCCACTTCAAAGACAATGTTGCCGAGGCTTCGGATGATTTGGATTGGGTCCGCGGCAGGCACCACATGTCAATGGGCGGGGATGTGATCCATTACGAATATCCCTACATCAATAACAACGAGACCAACGGTAACCCTGTTTTCAGCGGCCAATTCACGAACGATGGCCTGCTGGATTTCCTGCTGGGACTAACCAGCGCGTACTCTCAAGGAAACCCCACGCCCTATAACGGACGCCAGAACTATCTGGGACTCTATTTCAACGACAACGTACAAATGAGCAAAAGGCTCAACGTCAACTTGGGCCTGCGATGGGAACCGAATTTCTCTGTGACCGAAACGCACAACGCCGAGGCGCATTTTTACGAATCGGCGTTCATTGCCGGCAAGACAAGCACTCAGTTCGTAAACGCACCGCCGGGAATGTTCTTCCCAGGTGATCCCGGAATTCCCGATAGCTACACTCACAGTAAACTTGCGGCCTTTGAGCCCCGCATCGGAGTGGTCTGGGACCCCACGGGGACGGGGCGGCAAGTGATTCGCGCCGGCTACGGCCTGTTCTTTGACACGATTCCCACGGCCTATTTTGAAGACCAGACTCAGGGCGCTCCGTGGGGGAGCACTGTGGATTTGAGCGCTCCGCCGGGCGGATTCACGAACCCCTGGCTAGGATATCCGGGCGGCAACCCGTTTCCGCTGCCTTACCCCCCGGGCAAGAATGCGGTGTTCCCAATCGGAAGCAGTTATTACGACTATCCGCTCAATGCGCGGCCCATGTACGTGAATGAATGGGACCTCAGCTATCAACTACAATTGACGAGCAACTGGCTGATTGCAGCCAATTACATGGGGAACAAGTCCACGCATATCTGGACAGGTGAGGACATTAACGCCGCCATTTCTTCACCGAGCATATGCGCCGCCGCGCCGGGTGGATCTTGCTCGCCGGAAAATGAAAGCCAGCGGCGGGTGCTCTACCTCATCAATCCCGTCACGGGCTCCGAACTTTCCGACATTTACCACCTCGACGATGGGGCCAACGGAGAATACCAGGCGCTCTTCCTTAAGCTTCAGCATCGTCTCAGTAACCATTACACGATTTTGGGGAATTACACCTGGTCGCACTGCATCGATGAAGGGGATTTCCAAGGAGACATGGGAGGCCCTTACACTCAGATGCCCTTTAATCGCAACGCCGAGCGTGGCAATTGCGGCTTCGACATTCGCCAGATCTTCAATTTGACTTTCATTGCTCAGACGCCTAAGTTTTCGAATCCGTGGTTGAACCGGCTCGCGGGCAACTGGCAGTTGTCGCCTATAGTGGCCTATCACACCGGAACATGGTTTTATCCGCTCGTCGGGCAGGATAATTCCTACAGCGGAATTTTCCTGGATCGGCCGAACGTGGCCGGAAACCCGTATATTAAGAGCACTACCGGGTCTTTCCAGTGGCTCAATCCGAGTGCTTTCACCGTTGTTCCCGGGACGTTTGGCAACGCCGGGAGGTGTGCGCTCGAGGCGCCTGGCTACTTTGATATTGACGCAGCGCTGGTGCGCTACATTAACATTACGGAGCGCCACCGACTGGAGGTGCGGTTTGAGGCTTTTAACGCGACGAACCACGTCAACTTCTCCGCTCCCGATCCGGTAGCAACCGATCCGACGTTCGGCCAGATCTTCAGCGACGTTAGCCCGCGCATTCTCCAGTTTGCGCTAAAGTACACCTTCTAACTGTAGGGGCGGCCCTTGTGGCCGCCCGTGGCACTTCTCATGGTGATTTTCATTGCGAGCCGCGAAGATTTTTCCTCCGTGTTCTCTGTGCTCAGAAAAACGTAAACACGGAGACCACTGAGAGCCTCCGTGCTCTCCGTGTTGGAGCTTTTGAGGCGTGGAGCACACGGAGAAGTCCGTTTTAGTTGCTGCCACGGTCGCGCCGGGTTCATTCATTCATTTCTGCTGATCATGCACCGCCGACACTTTCTGAAGACCGCCGCTCTCTCCGTAGGGGCCGCCTATAAAGCGCAGGCTTGGGGTTCGCCGCAACCGCCTGTCGGCCCGTTCAAACTCGGGGCGATTAGCGACGGCTTTTCGCAGGATTTCGAAAAAGCCCTGCAAATCATGAAAGGCTACGGACTCTCGTGGGTTGAGATCCGGGGCCTTTGGGGGAAGTACAACACCGAGCTAACCCATGAAGAGATTAAGCGTGTCACAGGGTTGCTCGATCAATACAACTTCAGATGCTCGGCGGTTGATTCCGGCTTCTTCAAGTGTGACCTTCCGGGTACCCAACCCATTAGTCGCGAGGAGGGCTCGTATTTTCCGTACTCCGGCCAGGTCGACCTGCTGAAACGCGCCATAGACCGTGCTCATGCCTGGGGGACTGACAAGATCCGGGGCTTCACGTTCTGGCGTGTCGCCGACCCAGAAGGCATCTACCCGCGCATCGCGGAAGAGCTTGCCAAGGCCGCTGCCGTCGCCAAGGCGGGAAGTGCGCGCTTGGTGATTGAAAACGAAGAATCGTGCAATGGCGCGACAGGGCACGAGTTGGCTGCCATTCTCAAAATGACGCCGTCACCTAATCTTGGGTATAACTGGGATGTAGGTAACGGCTACGAGCACGGAGAGGTGTCATACCCCGACGGCTATAGCGCCCTCGACAAGAGCCGGATTTGGAATATACATCTCAAAGGAATGCAATGCGGCCCCGGTCTTAAGCAATGCGAGGAGACCTTTGCAGACGCGGGTGTGATCAACCTCGCGGGGCAATTGCGGGCGCTTTTGCGCGACCACTACAACGAGACCATGTCACTCGAGTGCGAGTACAGCGCTCGGGGGATGACTCATCAACAGACTACCGAGCGCTCCATGCAAGGGTTGCTGCGCGTGGTAAGTGCAGTTGCTAGTGGTTAGTGCTTAGTGGCTAGTGCGGCCGCCGGGTACTCCCCGCAGGGGAGCGAGGCGGTTGACCCCGGGTACCGGAAGGGCTAGGCTGAAGCCCCGCCCTTCTCTCCGTGGTGAGAAATCCGGACTAGAGACGTATGAAGGAATATTCTCGCCGTGAAGTCTTGTTGGGCGGTGCAGGAGCGGCCCTTGTCGCTGCGCTTGGGCAACCTGTGAATGTAGTTGCCGATACGCAGGATTCCCAACCCTCCCCACAAGGTCCTCACATCGAATTTCCGACCAGTCCGCGAGCGCGGCTGGCCGTTACCTCCTGGCCATTCCGGGAGTTCATTGACAGTCCTCATAATCCTTATCGGAATCGGAAAAAGCCGGGGATGGACCTCAAGGATTTCCCGGGAATGGTGCTGAAGAGATTTGGAGTCCAGAACATTTGTCCATTGGCGGCGCACTTCACTTCTAGAGACCCCGCCTATCTCGAGGCATTTCGTCAGGCGGTGGAAGAGGCTGGTTCGCACCTGGTCGACTTGGGCCTGGGAGGCGGCAGCTTTTGGGACCCTGACAAAACCAAGCGCCAAGCCGCGGTAAGGCAGGGACAACACTGGATCGACCTTGCCGTTGAGTTGAGTTCTCCCAGTATTCGCCAGCATCTTGGCGCGCCGACAGGTGTAAAGCCAGATGTAGAATTGGCTTCCCAAACGTTAGGACAGCTTGCGGAATATGGGGCGGCAAAGAACATCGTGATCAATCTCGAGAACGACGACCTGGTGAATGAAGATCCTTTTTTCATCGTCAAGGTGATCGAGAAAGCGGGCAATCTCTACTTGCGCGCCCTGCCGGATTTCGGCAACACCCTCAGCGGGGGCAACGTGGAATATAATGAGCAGGGCGTGGCCGCCATGCTCAAACACGCTTACGGCGTCTGTCACGTGAAGGACCTGGTGGTGGCCGATGACGGGAGGACCTACGAGGTCAACTTGCCTAAGATGTTCGAACTTGCCCAAGCGAGCGGCTTCAAGGGTTACTATATGATGGAGTGGGACGGGGGAGCCGGAGACCCTTACCAGGGAACCCAGAGGCTGATCGAAGAGACTTTGAAGTATATCGGGTAGCGCAGACGTGCCGCCCTTTGGCATGTCTGCGCTATCGGCCCGGAAGAGCCAGCCGAGAGGCGCATACATCCCGACAAAAGGCGTCGGGACGTATGCGCCACCCGTGGAAGGGCAATTCAAATGGCAAATGGCAAAGGCCAAATGCAAAATATTTTTCATCTTAGTTTTGCCATCTCCCACGGTGTTACTGCGCCCACCCTCGTGGGGGAACCGGCGTTTCAGGGGAGCTGAGTATGATCCATTGCAAATCCGGCTTTTGCGCAGGTGCAATCGGTGGGCTGCTAATTGTTTCGACAGCGTGCCTTGCCGCAGACACGGTCGAGTTGGTCAGGAAAGGTGACACAGTCGAGGTGCTCAT
>Ga0187770_10002502_pt1 | contig 10276 bp, 4 predicted proteins | sample 0116_SJ02_MP02_2_FD_133154 | JGI IMG/M metagenome (GOLD analysis project Ga0187770, IMG submission 133154) | Tropical peat soil microbial communities from peatlands in Department of Meta, Colombia - 0116_SJ02_MP02_20_MG | ecosystem: Environmental > Terrestrial > Soil > Wetlands > Peat | place... | reverse complement strand
TGAAATCGGTGAGCGGAGGCTTCCTCGCGCAGACCCCGGACGTGCATCGGCTGGTGCGCGCCGAATGCAGCGTCGTCACCCAGCGCGAACCCACACCGGAGGAATGGGAAGCGCTGGAATTTGCATGGAAGGTCTGCAAGCACGTCAAATCCAACGCGATTGTCTACGCCCGCTACGGGCAGACTGTCGGCGTCGGTGCCGGCCAGATGAGCCGCGTCGACTCCGCCAAAATTGGCGCCATGAAAGCGCAACTGCCGCTGCCAGGAACGGTCGCCGCCTCTGATGCATTCTTTCCGTTTCCCGACGGCGTAGAAGAAATCGCAAAGGCCGGAGCAACCGCCATCATCCAACCCGGCGGCTCGCAGCGCGATCCCGAGGTCATCGCAGCCGCCGACCGCCTGGGACTAGCCATGCTGTTCACCGGCGTGCGGCATTTCCGCCACTAAAGACAATCAACAATTTCCTCCTTTACCAAACTTGACAATCGTTACAATCAAGTCCCCTCGGTCGCTGTACTTCCGGCTTTTTCTTAGCCCGCGCCGAACCCAGGGTTTTTCCCCAATCCGGCCCCTATCGGGTTAGAATTGAAGCACCACACCCCGGCGGTTTTGCATCCAAATGATTATGCTTCCGGGAAGTGCGCGCAGCTCTAACAGAATCAGCTCTAACAGAATTAAGTCCGATAGAATTAATTCCAGCGTCGTCAGGTCGAGCATGAATAGAATTTTTCGCGTTGTTCTAGGCTTCTTATTCCTTGTAGCGGCCGCGGCCGGGCAAACCAGCCCATCCTCGCCAACGGACGCCAAACCAGCTCCGTCTTCGCCGCGCAAAGTGGACCGCGCCGCCGCATATTACCACTACACGCTTGCGCACATGTACGAAGAGCAGGTCACCGTCTACGGCCGCAGCGACTTGGCTAATAAGTCCATGGAAGAGTACCGGCTCGCCATCGAGGCCGACCCCTCTTCCGAATTCCTTACCTCCGGCCTGGCCGAGCTGTATGTGAAGACCGGGCGCATCCGTGACGCCGTGCTCGAGGCGCAGGACATCATCAAGCGCGACCCCAACAATCTGGAAGCTCACAAGCTTCTGGGCCGGATCTATCTGCGTTCGCTGGGCGACATGCCGGGCAGCGGCAACGGCTCCGATAACGTGCTCAAGCTGGCCATCGAGCAGTATGAACAGATCGTCAAGATCGAGCCCGAGAATGTTGACGACCATCTTCTGCTGGGCCGCCTCTACCGCCTGAACAACGACTTGCAGAAGGCGGAAACGGAACTCAAGACCGCAGTGAAGCTCGATCCCGACTCGGAAGAAGCCGTCACCACTCTTTCGCTGCTCTACAGCGACGAAGGCGACACTACGCACGCCCTGCAAGTGCTCAGTTCCGTGCCCGATACCGGGCGCTCCGCCAAGCTCTATGCGGCACTGGGTGCGACGTACGAGCAGCGTAAGGATTACAAGAGTGCGATCGACGCCTACAAACATGCCATCCAGTTAGATCGCGACAATCTCGACGCCATTCGTGGACTGGCGGAAAACCTGTTAAATGACGGCCAGATCGACGCCGCCCTCGATCAGTACAAAGTCATCGCCGACGCCAATCCGGAAGACGCGCAGACCTACCTCCGCATCTCCGAGATCTACCGCCGCCAAGGCAAATACGATGAGGCTCTCGAGAGCCTGAAAAAGGCCGAAGCCATGGTGCCCGATGCTCTCGAAGTTCCTTATAACATCGCGGTGGTTTACGAGGCCCAGGCGCGCTACGACGAGGCCGCGAAGATTCTGCAGGATCTGCTGAAGAAAACCGAGAAGCCCGATAGCAGCTACTCGCAGGCCGACCGCAACAATCGCGCCATCTTCATCGAACGCCTCGGCATGGTCTACCGCGACCAGGAGAACTATCCAGCCGCGGTGGAAGCCTTCCGCAAGATGATCCCGCTGGGCGACGACAACACGCGCACCGGTTATCAGGACGTCATCGATACCTACCGCGAAGCCAAACAGTGGCCGCAGGCCACGGCCGTCGCCAAAGAAGCGGTGCAAAAGCTGCCCAACGACCGCGAACTGCGCATGGTACTCGATGCTCAACTCGCCGACACCGGCGATCCCGAAAAGCCTCTCGCCGACGTGCGGTCGCTGCTCAAAGGCGGACCCGAAGATCGCGATGCCTATCTCCGGCTGGCCATCATGTACCAGCGCTTGAAGCGCTGGAGCGACGCCGAGGAGGCTCTTGACAAAGCCGAACAGCTTTCCACCAAGGCCGAGGACAAAGAGTACGTCTACTTCCTGCGCGGTTCCACCTACGAGCGCGAAAAGAAATACGACCAGGCCGAAGCCGAGTTCAAGAAGATACTGGCTGCCAACCCGCAGAGTTCCGCTACCCTCAACTATCTCGGTTACATGAATGCTGATCGGGGTGTGCAGCTGGAAGAGTCGCTCAACTACATCAAGGAAGCGGTGAGCCTGGAGCCCACTAACGGCGCCTATCTGGATTCTCTCGGCTGGGCCTATTTCAAACTCGGCAAGTACGACCTCGCCGAGGAAAACCTGGCCAAAGCGGCCTTGCGCATGGGTTCCGACCCAACGGTGCAGGATCACCTCGGTGATCTCTACCAGAAGACGGGACGGCTGAAGTTGGCTGCTGCTCATTGGGAGCGCGCCGTCGAAGAGTGGAACAAAACCATACCTTCGGAACAGGACACCGATCTCTTCGCGGCCACGCAACAGAAACTCGACGCCGCCAAGGTCCGCCTGGCCAAAGAAGGATCGGGGAATCAGTAGTCAGTCCCGAGTGCTGAGTACCGAGTACCGAGCAAAACAATCCCGGCCGCCACAGCAGGCGACAGTAAGTGTTTTTCACTCGCAACTCGCTACCAGGTACTCGGCACTCGCAACTCTGTTAAAATTCGAGCATGCTGGCCAGCTACGCGGTGCGGATGGAACAATCCCGCGGACGCCGCTTCCCTGAGCCCCCTCATCCCTACCGCAACGACTTCCAGCGCGACCGCGATCGTGTCATTCATGCCCGCGCTTTTCGCCGCCTGGAAGACAAGACCCAGGTTTTCACCCGCCGCTATTCCGACCACTTCCGCAACCGGCTCACGCACACCATCGAAGTAGCGCAAATCACGCGCACCATCGCGGGCGCGCTTGCACTCAACGTGGATCTCGCCGAAGCGCTGGCCCTCGTGCATGATCTCGGCCATCCTCCATTCGGCCACGCCGGCGAAAAGGCGCTCGATGCCGCCATGCGCGCCCACGGCCTGTTCTTCGATCACAACCTGCACGCCCTGCGCATCGTGGAAGATTTCGAGCAGCGCTACGCTGCCTTTCGCGGCCTGAACCTGACTTTCGAAGTGCGCGAAGGCATTATCAAACACTCGCGTGACTACGATGCGGTGAAGCATCCGGAACTTGCCGAGTACCTGCTCGACCAGCGCCCTCCGCTCGAAGCCCAGCTCATCGACCTGACCGACGAAATTGGCTACAACACCGCCGACCTGGACGACGGCTACGAAGCCCACCTCCTAACGCTTGAGCAAGTTCGCGACGGTGTGCCCGTCTTTGAACTTTTCTTCCGCGAAGTCGAGCAGATTTATCCGGATGTCGCTGACAAGCTGAAATTCAACGAAGCCCTCAAGGGCGTGTTCAACTATCTGGCGGGAGATCTGATCACCAACACGCAGGCGCGGCTGCAGCAGGCCGGGATTGAGGCTCTGGCAGATGTCCGTTTGCACCCGGAGCGCGTGGCCGCTTTCAGCCCCGAGGCAGAAGCGGGGCGCAAGCAGATCAAAGACTTCCTCTACGAGAATCTCTATTACAGCCCGTCTCTAGCCGGAGAAAAAGACGATGCCGAACGCATCGTCTCCGAACTATTCGCCTTCTGGATGAACAACCCCTCGGCCCTGCCGCACTCTTACCAGGAGAAAGCCGGGCAGGAATCCTTGCCGCGCGTGGTCTGCGATTACATCGCCGGCATGACCGACCATTTCATCATTGAACAGTACGAGAAGCACTGCGGCAGTACGGGCTGAGGCACGCGCTAGGCCGTACTCATAGCCCTGCATATAGCCCTGTCATCCCGAGCGAAATTGTCGTTCGCGAAGCGGACGACAACGCAGTCGAAGGATCCTACCGTCCAACTGCATGATCGCGCGCCGACTTGTCGGGCGTCATAGTCGACATTGGAAAAAGGCAAATCACCCTGTGCGACTGCCTCACCGAGTTCCCGCCACCGCCGCCAGCACATCAAAGAGAATCCTCGGCCCCCGCCGCAGTTCTTCCACGCGAATCCGTTCGTCGTTCCCATGCTCGGTGTTGCTTTCTTCTTCCGTCGCGGTATAGGGATTGAAGCCGTAAGCGTTAATGCCCAGCGGCCGGTAGCGCTGATTCTCCGTGTATCCGCTGGTGATGTGTGGCACCACCGGAGTGCCCGGGAAATACTTCCCCGAGACTTTGCGGATGGCATCGTATAGCGCCGTATTGGTGGGTGAGTAATTGGCCTCACGGAATTCCGCATTCAGCGGTTCGACCGTGACGTTCGGACCATCCACCACTCGCCGAATCTGCTCCAGCAGCGCCTTTGGATCTCCTCCCGGCAGAATCCGCACATCCAGGTTCGCCCAGGCCTCCGGAGGGATCACGTTGGTTTGTTCCGACCCGCCCATCATGGTCAGCGAAATGGTGTCGCGCAGCAGAAAGTTCAACGACTCGTCCTTCTCCACCTCCTGCTGAAACTTTTTGTCTTCGATGGCTTTGCGGATGTTGCGATACTCCCGCGCCTGCTCCGGCGGCTCATACGGCGCCATCTCGCGCAGGAACTCCTCCACTACTGGCAGCACTTTCAGCGGCGTGCGGTAGGCCAATATGCGGTTCAGCGCGCGAACCAGCCGATTCGGCGCTGAATCCGGAATGGGCCGCGACGCATGTCCCGGACGCCCATGCGCCACAACGTGCAACCAGAACGTCGTCTTCTCGCCCACATCCACGCCCACGTATTTCACCTTGCCATTTTCCAGCAGGTTCTCGCCACCTTCGTTGATCAGAAACTCCGCATTCTGGAGCATTTCCCGCTGGTGCGCGATGAACCAGTCGGTACCGGTGCCGTCGGCTTCTTCATCGGCCACGGCCAGGAAAATCACGTCGCGGTCGAGCTCCACTTTCTCGCGCTTCAGCATGACCATCACCACCAGTTGTGCCAGGCCTTCGTCCTTCATGTCCTGCGCCCCGCGGCCCCAGAGCCAACCGTCTTTGATCTCGCCGCTGAAGGGCGGAACCTTCCAGTGCGCTGCGTCGCTGGTGACCACATCCATATGGTTCAGCAAGATAATTGGCCGCTTGGCCTGTGCCGTGGTATGTGGCAGGCGCGCCCACAGATCGCCGCGTCCCGGGCTGTATTCAAAGACGCGATTCTCGATGCCTTCCTGATCGAGAATCTTCTTGTAGAAAGCAACGGCGCGCATCTCATGCCCCGGAGGGTTCGTGGTATCGATGCGCAAGTACTCCTGCATCCACGTCAGAGCGAGATCGGAATACTGCCGCAAGTGCTCGGCGGGAATGCGCGACGAAGCCATGGCCAGAGCTGGCTCTTCCGGCGAAGCCCCGGGCCCGACGGAAGCAGATTCGACGAAAGCAGATTCAGCGAAAGCAAGCCCTGTGGTAGCTTGACCCACTGCACTCAACCCCACCGCGACCACCCCCAGCATGACGGCTCCCCGCTGGAGTCGCACCCTCCAGATTCCAGCCCCCCGCGCTTCTACCTGCCCGCACGCATTTTCCAGAACGGTTGACTCCAAAGTTGTCCTCCCCTGGACTTCCTCGATGCACGCAGTTTTTATATCAGGTTTGCCAAAATTACCCTGCGCGTAACCGGTGTGGCTATCCTTTCGGCCAGGACAGAGGTACAATGTCTTTAGATATCAATAATTTAGCTCTTCAACCCGAAAGCCTGTTTTGGCATCACACCTGTAATAGGGATTACGGGTATTTTCAGATTTTTAGGTGTGCGTTGCGTCTACGCATGCCAGTGTTTTTAGCGGACGCAACCAAAAATCACGCAACACGCCCGTTTTGGCGTGCTGGAGGGGAGCCGCAAACGCTCCCCCAAACTTGGAGGAAGTTTCTTATGAACAGCCGCATTCTTGTTACCTTGCCCCTGGCCGCAGCGCTCGCATTCCCGGCCTTGGCGCAGACCTCGTCTTCCCAGACTCAAGCCACGCCGCCAACCGCGACTCAGTCCGCCGACACCGCCACTGGCAAGCAGCCTCTGCAAGCACCCGCCCGCGAGGGTTTTTGGGGCCGTGTGAATCCATTCGCCCGCAAGAGCTATGTAAAGCGGCAGACCGATCCCATTCGCGACCGCGTCAATGAATTGGACGATCTAACCGCGGCCAACAGCAAGGCAATCAGAGACACCGATGCCCGCGCCCAGGCTGGTATCAAGCTGGCTTCCGACAAGGCCAATGAAGCCGATCAGCACGCCATCGACGCCGGCAACAAAGCCACCGTAGCGCAGCAGATCGCACAGCAAGCTACTACCCGCATCCACACGGTAGAAACGGTGGTCGGCAATATCGACCAGTACAAGGCGTCGAACCAGACCGAAATCCGTTTCCGGCCCGGCCAGACCGTGCTCAGCAAGAACGCCAAGGACGCTATCGATGAGATGGCGAACTCGGTGAAGGGCAAGCATGGCTACATCATCGAAGTGCAGGGCTTCTCTTCCGGCAAGGGTCAGATCGCAATCCAGAACTCGCAGAAGATGGCCGAGTCGGTGGTGCGCTATTTGGTGCTCAACCACGAGATTCCGGTCTACCGCATCTATCTCGTAGGCATGGGCAACGCCCCGGTTGAGAGTGCGGAGGCCAAGCACATCAGCGGCGGACGCGTGGAAATCAGCCTGCTGAAGAATGATCTAGAGCAACTCTCCAGCAATTCTTCGGCTCCGGTGACCAGCGCCGATCAGCAGCCGCAACCGCAGTAGCAGGAATCACGAATTAGTTTGGGCCAAGGGCGCCTCGCCCGAGTCCCTCCCCCAGAGAAAGCCTCTCGCGCAAGCCAGAGGCTTTCTCACGTTGCAGAATCGGAGTCGGAAGCTTAGAAGTGCAGAACTCAGGCGCGATAAGTTCCCGGTTTGATCCCGAGTTGGTCGAGCTTCGACTGCAGAGTAGTGCGTTTCAAACCCAGGCGCGCCGCCGCACCTTGGGGCCCACCTAGTTGACCGTTGCATTCGCGCAGCGCGCGCAGAATGCGCTCGCGTTCTTTCTCGCGCAGCGTCATGTTCGTGCCCTCCTCGGCCCCCGAGCGCAATTCCCCAAGCGGCGCCTGCAACACCGAGCCCGGCGTCAAAATCACCGAGCGTTCCACAAAATTCTCCAGTTCCCTGATGTTGCCCGGCCAGTCCCACTGCACCAGCATTTCCATGGTCTTGGATGGGATGCTGGTGATGGATTTCTTCATCTGATTGCCGAACTTGTGGACGAAGTGCTCGACGAGTGGCCGGATATCCTCGCGCCGCTCCCGTAAAGGCGGTATGAGGATGGGAAACACGTTCAGACGGTAGTACAAGTCGCTGCGAAACTCGCGCGCCTTCACACTCTGCATGAGGTCCCGATTGGTTGCCGCCAGCAGGCGAAAATCAACCTTCAAGGTTTGAGTGCCCCCGAGCCGTTCGAACTCCATATCCTGCAGCACCCGCAGCAGCTTGGGCTGCAGGCCCAACGGAATCTCCCCGATCTCATCCATAAAAAGGGTGCCCTTGTCGGCCAGCTCCAGGCGCCCAAGTTTCCGGGCAATGGCCCCGGTAAAGGCTCCTTTCTCGTGGCCAAACAACTCGCTTTCCAGCAGTCCGGAGGGGATGGCGGCACAGTTCAGCTTGATGAAGCTGTTGCCCTGGCGTTTGCTCAGGCGATGGAGAGCGCGCGCCACCAACTCTTTGCCCGTGCCGGTCTCGCCCAACAGCAGCACAGTGGCGTCGCTGGGAGCGACCTTGGCCACTTTGTCCATCACCTCTTTCAAAGCCCCGCTGCGCCCGATAATTTCCCCGTACCCCAGTTCGGTGTCGATGGATTCTTCCAGGTAAAGCTTTTCTTCGGATAGTTTCTCCTTGGCCAGCCGGAGTTCTTCAGTGACTTCTTGTAGTTGAGCTACATTCTGGCGTAGAGCTTCCTCCGCCTTCTGGCGGGCTTCCTCCAACTTCACTTTCTCCGTGATATCCCGCTGGATGCCCCAGGTGCGCACCAGCATCCCATTCTCCACCGTGCCGATCATGCTATTGAGAAAGACCTTGGGATTGCCCTGAAAATCCACTTCGTGAGATTCCCGGTCCAATACCCGAAAGCCGGAGCGGATAAACTCCCGGGTCAGCTCGATGTTGCGCGGATCGTCGGGCGGCACCATTTCCGTTAGACGTTTGCCGACGAATTCCCGCGCCGAACTCAAACCATACATCGCGGCCAGCGCGTTATTGCATTCCGCCAGATAGGAGTCGTAGAGGATGTGATGAACTAGTTCGTCTTCCGGAAGGTCGACGGAAACAGGGGCGTCCATTTCCTGCCGGAAGATGCCCTCTGAACTCTGCGAAACGAACATGCGGTAACTCTCTTCGCTGCGCCGCAAGGCCTCCTCTGCCCGCTTGCGCTCGACGCGGGCGCGCAGCACGGTGATGCCGAACGCCAAATCACCTGCCAGTCCCTCCAGAAGGCGGATTTCGTCCGGCGTGAAGGCATTGGGCTCGGTGGAATAAATTGCAAGCATGCCGAAGATATTGGCCCTGTCGTCCTTGAGGGGCACTGCGATATTGGAGCGATAGCCGCGCTGCAAGGCATTCTCGCGCCATGGGGCGACTTGAGAGTCGGTCGCGAAATCCTTGGTGTAGATAGTCGCTCCGCTCCGGATGGCCGTCCCGCCTGGACCGTGTCCGCGTTCCGTGTCGGCCCAGCTTACGTTGGCGGTTGCGAGATACCCATCTTCGGCCCCGGCCCAGGCGACAGGACGCAAGGTCTTGGCTTCATCGTGCTGGGCATATCCGACCCAGGCCATGTGGTAGCCCGCCTCTTGGCAAACGATACGGCAGATGTCGTTGAGCAGAGTCTGCTCGTCCACCGCCCGCAAGAGGGTCTGGATGCAGTTGCTGATCGCTCGCAGTTCGCGATTCAATCGGCGCTGTGCCTCCTCCGCCCGGTTGCGCTCGGTGATGTCCATAATCACTCCGGCAGCTCGCGAGGACCCCGAGGCGGTATCCCGAATTACCTGGCAACGCCAGCGTATCCACCGCATCGCGCCGTCTGTCCGGATCACTCGGAACTCTACCTCCGCTTCTTTGCCGCCCTGCACCAATTGCGCAAACACCTCTTTGACCCTCGCCAGCTCTTCGGGATGCACACGCTCCCAGCAAAAGGCGTAAAAATCCGCGCCGCTGGGGGCACCCAGGATTTCGACAAGTTCCGCTGTCCACGTGCCCCGGCCGCTCTCTATGTCTACGTCAAACGCTCCGATTTTTCCGATCTGAAGCGCGAACCGCTGCGTCCGCTCACTCTCCCGCAGCGCGTCCTCGATGCGCTTGCGCTCCGTGATATCTTCCTGCGTGCCTTCGTAATAAATTAGCTTCCCCTGCTCGCCCCGGACCGCGCGAGCATTCAGGGAGGCCCATCCCCGGCTGCCGTCTTTGCGATAGATTTCGAACACAAAGTCGCGTACTGTTCCCTGTTCTTCCAACAGACGCGTGAACTCACGGCGCCGGGAGGGATCGACGTACTCCTGATCTCCGATGTCAGTGACCGTTGCCAGCATTTCCTGGGGCGAGGTGTAGCCATACATGCGCGCCATAGCCTGATTTACGCTCAGGTAGCGGCCATCGGGCGTGCTCTGGAAGATGCCGAGGACGGCGTTGTCGAAAATCTCCCGATATTTTTCCTCGGCCTCGCGCAGGGCTTGTTCCGCCTGCTTGCGCTCGGTGATGTCAGCAAACACGTTAATCGCGCAAAGTTCGCCATCCAGTTCGATCACTTCCCCTGTTCCTAAGACGAAGCGGATCGCGCCGTCCTTCCGGCGAATACTTGCCTCCACATTGCGGAGACGACCTTCGGCTAGAAGCCGCTTTGCCATCTCCAGTCTTTCGGCCGGATTCACCCAAAGCCCAATGTCGAACGGCGTGCGTCCGATGACCTCGTCACGGCGCCAGCCGGTCGTACGTTCAAAGGTTTCGTTAACGTCAATGTAACGATAGTCTTGGGTGCTGGTCAGCGTCAGCGACACGGGGCTTTGCCGGAACGCT
>Ga0187770_10002501_pt1 | contig 10279 bp, 9 predicted proteins | sample 0116_SJ02_MP02_2_FD_133154 | JGI IMG/M metagenome (GOLD analysis project Ga0187770, IMG submission 133154) | Tropical peat soil microbial communities from peatlands in Department of Meta, Colombia - 0116_SJ02_MP02_20_MG | ecosystem: Environmental > Terrestrial > Soil > Wetlands > Peat | place... | reverse complement strand
TAGGAGCACATTCAATGAGCAAGATTATTGGTATTGACCTGGGCACGACCAACTCGGTGGTGGCCGTGATGCAGGGTGGCGAACCCGTTGTGATCCCTAACCAAGAAGGCGCCCGCACGACGCCCTCGGTGGTGGGTATCACTAAGACCGGGGAGCGCCTGGTAGGACAAGTGGCCAAGCGACAGGCCATCACCAACCCCGAGAACACCATTTATTCGATCAAGCGCTTTATGGGCCGCCGGTTTGACGAAGTGACCGAAGAAATGAAGATGGTCCCGTACAAAGTGGTGGCGCAGGGGGACCACGTGGCCGTCGTGGCGCAGGGCAAGCAATACACCCCGCCGGAAATTTCCGCGATGATCCTTCAGAAGCTGAAGGTCGCGGCGGAAGACTTCCTCGGCGAAAAAGTCACCGAAGCGGTGATCACCGTTCCGGCGTATTTCAATGACGCGCAGCGCACCGCGACGAAAGATGCGGGCAAGATTGCCGGGCTCGATGTGAAGCGCATCATCAACGAGCCCACGGCCGCCGCGCTCGCTTACGGCCTCGATAAGAAGAAGGACGAAACCATCGCCGTGTACGATTTCGGCGGCGGCACCTTCGACATTTCCATCCTCGAAGTCGGCGAAGGCGTGATCGAAGTGAAAGCCACCAACGGCGATACGCACCTGGGCGGCGACAACATCGACCAGCGCATCGTTGACTGGCTGATCGACGAATTCAAGCGCGACGAATCGCTCGACCTGCGCGCCAAGGGCAACGAGATGGCGCTGCAACGGCTGCGCGATGCCGCCGAGCGCGCCAAGATCGAGCTTTCGACCACGATGGAGACGGAGATCAATCTTCCCTTCATCACGGCCGACGCCACCGGGCCGAAGCACCTGGTGAAAAAGCTGACGCGCGCGAAGCTCGAGTCGATGGTGGCAGACATTGTTAAGCGGTCCGAAGAGCCGTGCAGGCTGTGCATGAAGGACGCCGGCGTGGATCCGAGCAAGATCAACGAAGTCGTCCTGGTCGGCGGCCAGACGCGCATGCCGATGATCCAACAACTTGTGAAGGAGCTGTTCGGGCGCGAGGGCCACAAAGGCGTGAACCCGGATGAAGTGGTCGCCGTGGGCGCCGCGATTCAGGGCGGAGTGCTGGGCGGCGAAGTGAAGGACATCCTGCTCCTCGACGTGACGCCGCTTTCACTCGGCGTTGAAACACTCGGCGGCGTGATGACCACGCTCATCCCGCGCAACACGACGATTCCGACTCGGAAATCGGAGACGTTTTCGACCGCAGCCGATAACCAGACTTCGGTCGAGATTCACGTGTTGCAAGGCGAGCGCCCGGTGGCCAGCGGCAATCGCTCGCTCGGGAAATTCCATTTGATCGGAATTCCGCCCGCGCCGCGCGGCCTGCCTCAAATCGAGGTGACGTTTGATATCGATGCCAATGGCATCTTGAACGTTTCCGCGAAAGACATGGCCACGAACAAGGAGCAGAAGATCACCATCACTGCCTCCACCGGCCTTACCAAGGAAGAAGCCGAGCGCATGAAGAAGGAAGCTGACGCTCATGCAGCGGAGGACAAGGCGCGCATGTCGGAAGTCGAGGCGCGCAACCGGCTCGACAATCTCGTCTACCAGACCGAGAAAGTCATCAAGGAGAACCGCGACAAGCTTTCCGAGCCCGACATCAAGGCGGTGGAAGAGGCGGCCGAAGAAGGCCGCCGCGCGCTCACCGAAGGCGGGCTCGACCGCATCAACGCCGCGGCCGAAGCGCTCACCAAGGCTTCGCACCGGATCGCCGAAGCGCTTTACAAGGCGCAGCAGGCTTCAGGCGCAGCCGGCCAGAGCGCGGGCGCGGCGGGAGCGGCGCACGGCGATGGGAGCAAGACGTCGGGCGGACAAGGCGACGTGGTCGATGCCGAGTTCGTCGACGTGGATGATTCGAAGAAGCCGAATTGAAATCGGCCGTCGGCCGATTTCATCCTGAGGGCCCGCGGCGCGGGCCCGAAGGATCTCATGTAGGGGTGGATCTTGGATCCACCCCTACGGAAGTCCTTAGAGAAGGCAGCTGGAGAATTCATTGACCTCGAGCGGCGTCCGCAGAACGAGCCCTCCCCAGGCGGTGCAGAAGATTCGCGACAACGTTTTCCTGATTCAGGTTTCGATTTCCGAATCGCCCTCCGCCGATTGGCGGCGGCTTTTCTACGACGCGCAGCACGAAGTTCCGCCCGATTTCGCGCCCCGCTCGGTTGAGATCACCGGCACATTCCTTCGTTTCAAGTGCGATCCCGCGGGCGTGGAAGAAAAGACTCGCCTGCTCGACCGCTGGATGGAGCGCGCCAGCCAGAAGGAAGCGGCCATGGGCGGACGCACGGAAGTGCAGCGGCAGAAAAGGGAAGAGCTGGCGCGCGAAGCGAGCGAACTCGCCGAGTGGAACGCGCGCTGGGCGAATTTGTGATTTAGCCGAAGCGCCGGCGAAAGGCGGGCGCTTCCGGAACGCATCGGAAAATGGCGACAACAACCAAACAAGACTATTACGATCTGCTCGGAGTCCCGCGCAAGGCGTCGGTGAAAGATATTCGCGGGGCCTATCGCAAGGCGGCTCGCAAGTACCATCCGGACTTGAATCCCGGCGACAAATCCGCCGAGGAAAAGTTCAAGCAGATTCAAGAAGCCTATGAAGTTCTTTCGGATCCGAAAAAGCGCCAGATGTACGACCAGTTCGGCTTCAACGCTCCCGGTCCCGGCGGAACTCCTCCTCCGGGCGCGGGATATGGCGCTGCTCCGGAAGATATTCACTTCGATTTCGGCGGGTTCGATTTTGGCGGAGGCAGCGCAGGCGGAGGCGCGGGCGGAGCAACAAATTTTCGCGATCTCTTCAGCCAGTTTTTCCGCGGCGCGCATGCAGCCCGGGCGGCGGACCAGGCCGAGCCCGGCACCGATCTCGAATTCCAAATCGACATCACGTTCGCCGAGGCCATGCGCGGCACCGTCAAGAAACTCAGCATCACGCGGCTCGACACCTGCAGCGCGTGCCACGGCACGGGCGTGATGCCCGGCGATGAGAAAGTGTGTCCCGGGTGCGGCGGCTCAGGGCAAGTGACGCAGGTGAGCGGAAAGATGCGCTTTCAGGTCACGTGCTCGCGCTGCGGAGGCTCCGGCCGGCTGCACACGATTTGCAGCCATTGCCATGGCGAAGGGCGCGTGCCGCGCGTGGAAACGCTCGACGTGAGGATTCCGCCGGGTGCGAAGACCGGCTCGCGGGTGCGCGTCGCCGGACGAGGCAACGCGGGCGTGCACGGCGGCCCTCCGGGCGACCTCTACATCATCTTGAACGTGCAGCCGCATCCGTTTTTCGAGCGGCGCGGCGACGATCTTTACACTGTCGTGCCCGTGACGGTACCGGAGGCTTCGCTCGGCGCGAAAGTGGAGGTGCCCACCATCGACGGCCGCGCGCAGGTGCGCATTCCTCCGGGCACCAACAGCGGCAAAAAGTTGCGTTTGCGCGAGAAGGGCGCGCCCTCAGCGGGCCGGGCGGGCAAGCGCGGCGATCAAATTGTGGAAGTGCAGGTGGTGGTCCCCAAGCCGGAGGACGAGCGCGTGCGCAACTTGATGCGCGACCTCGAGAAAGTGGACCATGAAGACCCGCGCCGCGAAATTTTTTCGCGCGCCACGGTGTAAGGATTTGATGTAGCTCAGGTCTTGAGACCTGCGGGTTTATATTTTGCATTTGCATCACGGAGCAGCAACATGGCCGCGAGGCCCAGGAAAAAAGCCAAGGCCGGCTACATGATCAGCGCCGTGGCGGAGCTTTACCACTTGCATCCGCAGACGCTGCGGCTCTATGAGCGCGTGGGCTTGCTCAAGCCATCGCGCTCGCAGGGGAACACGCGGCTCTACACGGACGCGGATCTCGAGCGGCTGGAAATCATTTTGAATTTGACGCGCGAGCTCGGCGTAAACCTCGCGGGCATCGAAGTCATTCTCAACATGCGCGATAAAATGGCGCAGATGCAAATGGAGATGGAAGCGTTCATGAAATTCGTCCGCAACGAATTCGCACGCGGGATGGTCGCTCCCGACGAGCGCAAGGTGCGCCACGCCATCGTCCGCTCCGCTCCTCGTCCCGCCATCCGCGTCGTGAAATGAAGTCGTGACGAGAAACATGTCCGGGTTTGTGCCGCGCCTACGGCGCTCGCGCAATCACACGTCTTTTTTCCCAGCGCTTCCGCGCTGGGCTAACTTCTGCCACGCCTACGGCGTTTGTCCCGAATGACTGAAGAGTTTTTCGGACTGCCAACTCGACAACCTCACAGTGCAGCTAGGTCCAGCGCCGGAGGCGTGGAACAATTTAGCCCAGGCCGGAAGGCCTGGGTGAGATTCAAATGATCGCGTCGAGCGCCGTAGGCGCGACACAATCTCTTCATCTATCTCTCGGCCCGCGCGCCGCTTTCCACATCCACGCAAAATTTGCACAGGCGCGCTCTGCTTGCTCTTGCTCGCGCCTGCGCTTATTCTTCAACCATGGCGCAACCGGGTTGTCCGATTTGCCAGGGAAGCGGCTGGAAAGTAGTCGAGCGCACGGCCGCAGGCGCGCAAGCACTGGCTGCTGCCGCAACTGCGCGTGCGGGCTCTTCCATCGGCGAACCGAAAATGGTTTGGGCTGTGCCGTGCGATTGCACCGCCGGCGACCGCACCGAGCGCGCGCTGGCGCGAGCGCGCGTCCCGGAGCGCTATCGCCACTGCGATTTCGAAAGCTACGACAAGGACCTTCCCTACGATCATCGCTCCGCCGACGAGCTTGCTGCGTGGAACCGCAGCCTCGCACAAGCGAAACTCACCGTCCAAGGATTCGTCCGCGAGTTTCCGAACAATACCGAACATGGGTTGCTCCTGATGGGCCCCTGCGGCGTGGGCAAAACGCATCTTGCAGTCGCCGCGCTGAAGGAAATCGTCCTGCGCGGGCACAATGGACTTTTCTACGACTATCGCGAACTGCTGAAGGAAATCCAGGATAGTTACAATCCCGAAAGCCAGGCCACGGAGATGAGCGTCCTCGAGCCTGTACTCACGGCCGAGCTTTTCCTGCTCGACGATCTCGGCTCGAGCAAGCCCTCGTCGTGGGCGCTCGAAACCGTCGGGCACATCTTGAACACGCGCTACAACGAGAAGCGCTTCACCATCATCACCACGAATTATGTCGATGCCGAGTCCAGGAAGCTCCTGGACTCGGAACAGAAGCGCGAAGAAACGCTCGAGGATCGCGTCGGCCGGCGGATTCGTTCGCGCCTTTACGAAATGTGCCGCACCGTGGAAGTTTTTGCCCCCGATTACCGCAAAGTGATCCGCAACGCGGGCCGGATTCGCGCTTAAGCCCTCCCGTTCACATCCCATTCAAATTCTTTACACCATGGTTCGGTTGACAACCCGCAAACCGGGCGCGTATCATCCTTTCGATATGAGCGTCGAGCGTGGGCGCTCTATCCCCTTCTAGCTCTAACCCCCGTAGGGTGGAGTGACCGAGTCCGCCGTCTCGGCAAGCTGGGCACGATTCCGTATGGAGGCCGCTCTGAATGTCACCCGACCACAACGATAGTCTTCAACCGTCACTCGTAGAAGCAGCCCCCGCTGAAGCCGTAGCAGAGAATTCCTCCCCGGCGCTTTCCCTCACGCAAACCGATCCGCCCGCCGGATCAGGGCCTGCCACTGGCGTTGCCCGCGCTCCGGAAGCCATCGCTGCGCCCGAGAAGGCCGAGGATGCTGCAGCCGCGACGCCGCCGGCCGAGCCGGTTGAGACTCCTGAACCCGCTGCAGCGGAAGGAGCCGAATCCACCGAAACGATGGATCAGCTCCTCGACCAGTTTTCCACGCCGGAACCGGTGATTGCGGAAGGCGAAATCTTTGATGGACGCGTGCTGACGGTCACCGACGCGGGTGTGGTTGTGGATGTCGGCGGCAAATTCGAAGGGCTGGTGCCCGCGGAGGAGTTTCTCGAATCCGGTGGTGCGATCCCCTTCGGCGCCGGGCAGACGATTGAAGTCGAGCGGCTCCATGAAGTGAAGGATGGTTACGTCCTGCTCTCGCACACGCGCGCGCATCGGCGCCGCGTCTGGGAGCGGATCGAGAAATCCTATCGCGATCATACAAAGCTGACGGCCAAAGTAGTCGAGCGGATCAAGGGCGGTCTCGTGGTGGATATCGGAGTGCGCGCGTTTCTGCCCGCGTCACAAATCGAGCTCCGGCCGGTGCACGATCTCGATGCCTGGAAAGACCGCGAAACCGAAGTTCGTGTCCTGAAACTCAACCGCAAGCGCGGCAACGTGGTGGTAAGCCGCCGCGCAATTCTGGAGGACGATCAGAAGGCCAAGCGCGATGCGCTGATTGCTACGCTCGCAGAAGGCTCCATCGTCACCGGGCGCGTGAAAAACGTGACCGACTACGGCGTGTTTGTGGATCTCGGCGGGATGGATGGTTTGCTTCACGTGAGCGACCTCGTCTGGGGACGCGTCCCGCATCCCTCCTCGGTCGTTCAGCCCGGCGCAGAAATCCAGGTCCAGATTCTGAAATTCGACAAGGAAAAGCAGCGCATCTCGCTCGGCCGCAAGCAGCTTCTGCCCGATCCCTGGGCCACGGTGCCTGAGCGCTTCCCCGTCGGCACGCGCGTGCACGGAAAAATTGTCGGAGTCACAGACTACGGAGCGTTCGTGCAGATCGAGCCGGGAGTCGAAGGCCTCGTGCACGTGAGCGAAATGAGCTGGTCGAAGCGCACCAAGCATCCCTCGAAAATCGTGAAAGTGGACGACGAAGTCGAAGTCGTGGTGCTCGACCTCAAGACCGACCAGCGCCGCATCTCGCTCGGCCTGAAGCAGACTCTGCCCGATCCGTGGGAAGCCGCGGCGGAAAAATATCCGGTCGGTACGGTGGTTTCCGGCCGGATCCGCAATCTTGCCGATTTCGGCGCGTTTGTCGAAATCGAGGAGGGCATGGAAGGGCTGATCCACATCAGCGACGTGAGCTGGACCGAGAGGATCAAGCATCCGAGCGAACGCTTCAAGAAGGGCGAAACGGTTCAGGCCAAAGTATTGAAAGTCGATTCGGCAAACCGGCGCCTTTCCCTCGGGATTAAGCAGGTCAACGACATCTGGGCCAATTGGTTCGCGGGGCACAAAATCGGCGACGTGATTCGCGGCAAAGTGGCGCGCACCACGGACTTCGGCGCATTCGTCGAGCTGGCGGACGGTATCGAGGGCCTGTGCCACGTTTCCGAAATCGAGGAGCGCAAGCCCAAGGGCGAGCGCGAGAAGGAGAAGGCGCCGCGCGGCGCCCGCGTCATTTCCGTGCTCGCTCCGGCGCAGGAGTATGATTTCAAAATTCTGCGCCTCGAGCCCGACCAGCACAAAATCAGCCTGAGCTATCGCGCCGCCCAGAAGCAGGTCGAGCGGCAGGAAGTCGAGACGTTCCGCTCCGCGAAATCGTCGCCGAACGCCACAATCGGCGACGCGATCCTGGCCAAACGGCAGTCGTCTTAGCAACTGGGGTGTGAGTGGTTCGGCGGGCGGCCCTCCTGGAAGCCTCCCCCGCGGGAAAATCGTTTACCCAGCGGTAGATTAGTGATATGCAAGGCCTTGCGGCGCCCATGCCCCGGCGCTAAGCGGAGGCTTGCGAGAGGAGGCTCTCGTCCCATGGCAGAAGCTGCGGGGGAGCAGGAAACCAAGGGCCACACAGTCACGAAAGCGGAGCTGGTAGAAGAAGTCACGCGGGTCACTGAGCTGCCGCGCAAAGAATCGGAGTCGGTGGTCGAAACCATTTTCGACAGCATCATCGCCGCCCTTCAGGCCGACGATAAGATCGAAATTCGCGGCTTCGGCAGCTTCCGCACTCGCCAGCGCCGCGGCCGCACCGGACGCAATCCGAAAACCGGCTCGAAGGTGGACGTACCGGCGAAAAAAATTCCCTACTTCAAGCCCAGCAAGGAATTGAAGGACTACGTCAATAACCCGCGGTCTGCCGGCGCCGCCGCAGCCAGGCCTTCCTCCGATAGCCAGAGCTGAGCCGGATGGATTATCTCTGGACGCCGTGGCGCTATCGCTATATCGCCGATGCATCCAAGGATGACCGCTGCATTTTTTGCGACGCGGTTGCGGCGAACGACGACGCAAAAACCTACATCGTTTTCCGCGGCGCGAAAAATTTCGTCATTTTGAATCGCTTCCCATACACCAGCGGCCACGTAATGATCGTGCCCTACGCGCACGTGGCGGAGCTTCCCGCTGCGGAGGCTGAAACTCTTGCGGAGATGATGCGGATCGCCCAGCGCGTACAAGGGGCGCTCGAGAGCGTTTACCATGCGCAAGGCTACAATCTCGGCATGAATCTCGGCCGCGCCGCCGGCGCCGGCGTCACCGGCCACTTGCATTTGCACGTGCTGCCGCGCTGGTCCGGCGACGCGAATTTCATGACCGTCGTCGGCGAAACCCGCGTCGAGCCCGAAGACCTTTCGACCACCTACGAAAAGCTGCGCAAAGCTCTCGCCTAGGGCGCCAAGCTTCCGAAGTTTTTGGAGAGGCCTCCGGCTGCACAGAGCTTCAATTCGAGCGGAACGAGACTTCAATTGGAAAATGAACGGACACGGGCACGCCATCCGCGTCGCGCGCCGGTTCGAATCTCCACGTGCTGACCGTTTCCATCGCCGACTCATCGAGCGAGGGTTCGAGCGATTTTTTCAGTTTCAAATCGCCGACCCGGCCATCGCCCGTAATCAACGCAAGCATCACAACGACACCGGAAATTTTCTTCTTACGAGCTTCGGGAGAGAAAGGCGGAGCCGGGCAGTGCAGGCATTTCGGCAATGAAACTCCATTGACTCCGGGCGAGTACGCGTCCGGCAGGGGCGGCGCCAGCGAGTCAAACGGCACGCCCACGTGCGCAGCCATCTCGCCGGACATCGCAACCCGCGGCTTGACGAAATAAATAGGGGGTTGAAGTTCGGCGGTGGAAGCGCGTAACACGTTGAGCGTCACGCCCAAATCCTTGTCCAGCGCGACGAACTTGGCCGTCAGAAATAAATCCGCGCCCGCCGCTTGCGCCACTTCTCTCCCCTTGTGTGAACAAATCTCATCTTTGGAGCCGAAGCGGCGGGATGCGGTGATCGGGGCAAGCTGCACTCGATCGATCACTTCGAACGACTGACTCGCCCTCGATAACTTTGCGGACACATTGTCCGCAAGCCACGCGCCGAACTCCAGCCATTGAGTCTCCTCGGGGCAAAAATCCAAAACCACAATCTTCGGCTTGCGAGTTGCGCCGCTCGAATCCTTCCATCCCGCCAGCCTCGCATTCAGCGCCGCTGCCATGTCTTGCTCGAGCTTCGTCAACTCGACCGGAGTGGATGGGTATGAGCGCACCCATCTCGGCTGCATCTTTTGCGGCGGTTGCGAGGCAGCTCCGCTTGCCGGTAGCGCGCCGCCCGGCCGCATCGGCCCGGCATCCGCTTGCGCCATCGCCGGCCTCGGCGCAAATGCCAGGAGAGCCACGCACAACGGCCAACGGACAATCGCCGATCTCAGCACACGCGCTGGCCACATCAAGCTCATCGTTGGAAGGGCACCTCGGATTCCGCTACTGTAAGCTTCGTTGCATCAATCCGCAATCCTGTTGCCTCGACTTGCGGTAAAATCCTTTCGCCATCTTCCAGATGGATTTCGGGGAGTTGCCCTCTGAATCTCGAACTCAGTGAAGAGCAAAAGCTGCTGCAAAAAACTGTGCGCGAATTTGCGGAAGCGGAAGTGAAGCCGCTGGCGCACGAAATCGACGTCACCGGCCGGTTCCCCCACGAAACCATCCGCAAAGCTGCGGAGCTTGGGCTTACCGGCGTCGCCATCCCGGAAAATTACGGCGGCTCGGGCATGGACCACATGTGCTACGCGATCATGATGGAAGAAATCGCGCGCGTCTGCGCTTCCACCAGCGTGATTCTCTCCGTGCAGAATTCTCTTTATTGCGACCCGATTCATCGCTTCGGCACCGAAGAGCAAAAGAAAAAATTCCTCATCCCGTTTGCGCGCGGCGAAAAAATCGGCTGCTACGGTCTCACCGAGCCGCAGGCGGGCTCGAACGCCGCTGCGCTGCGTACCAAAGCCGTTCTCAAGGGCGCCAGCTACGTTGTCAATGGCACGAAAGCCTGGATCACCAATGGCGGCGAGGCCGACGCGGTGATTCTCTACGTCAATACGCAGCCGGAAAAAGGTGAGAAGGGAATTACTGCGCTCATCGTCGAGAAAGGCACG
>Ga0187770_10002500_pt1 | contig 10280 bp, 7 predicted proteins | sample 0116_SJ02_MP02_2_FD_133154 | JGI IMG/M metagenome (GOLD analysis project Ga0187770, IMG submission 133154) | Tropical peat soil microbial communities from peatlands in Department of Meta, Colombia - 0116_SJ02_MP02_20_MG | ecosystem: Environmental > Terrestrial > Soil > Wetlands > Peat | place... | reverse complement strand
TGCCACCCGCCAAACTCGTGAGGGACTGACTGTAGGAGGTGCCCTCGGTCGCAGCCGGTAGGCTTTGATTGGGTGCAATTGCAGGCGGCGCAGTCACGGTCAAATTGAATTGTTGGCTCGAAGGATCACCGAGCGTCGCCGTAATAACGACCTTTCCGGGCGCACCGGCGGTGTATTGAACCGTCGAAGTCTCCATTCCGTTGGCCATTGATGTGGAAGGTACTCCCAACGTACCGCCACCGGACGTAATGGTCCACGAGACAGACGAGCTCGCTCCGCTTTCGATTGCGACGCTCAGAGACAGACTCTGATTTTCATCGATCGCGGTGCGGTTCCCGGCCGCACTGATCGGTCCGAGCTTTGGCGCCGCTCCGCCCCCGCAACTGGTAAGTGCAAATCCCAGAAAGATCGCGAATAGGAGAGCCGTGAGTCGGCGCTTGGCCGCCCCTGCGCTATCGTTCTCTGCTCGCAAGTTAGGAAGCGGCTTTGGGGAGTGCGCCTGGATCGATCTCATGACCGGTTCGTCCTTTCACAATGGCTCGCGTCGTTTCCGACCTTGACGCGCTTCGCTAGTGTGAAGTGGCGAAAAGCGGCCACATGTATCAGTAAAATTTGAGTGTTCTCATGGGAACGGTTCTAGTCCGGTCGTTGGCTGCTTCGGCGTTACAATCTCGCCTAGTCGGGTAGAGGGAGCCTGGAGACTGCGACCTGGCCGGAGCCGATCGTGTCAACTTTGACCGATCCTGATCTCGTCCTGAGCATTCAAAGCGGCCGAAGCGACGCCGAGGCTGCGCTCTACCAGAGATACGCAGCGAAGGTGTTCTACCTTGCGTTGCGCGAGTCACGGTCGCGGCACGATGCTGAGGATGTCCGCGCAGAGACTTTCTTGCGAGTTCTGCAAGCCATTCGAGCGAATAGCCTGCGGCAGCCAGAGGCGCTCGCGCCGTTTATCCTAGGGACCACCAGGAACGTGTTGCGCGAATTGTTTGAGCGGCGCAAACAAGCCCAGGTTCCCGCGGAGAATGCGCAAGAACCAATCGTAATCTCTCACGAGGATTATTTTCTCGACCGCGAGGTGCGCGACGCGATCGGACGCACGATCGCGAAACTGAAACCGCGGGACCGCGACGTGTTGCGCATGCATTTCTACGAGGAATTAAGCACGGAAGAAATTGCGGGGCGTTCCGGCATTGCTCCCGAGCGCGTGCGACTGGTGAAGTCCCGGGCTCTCAAACGTTTCCGGGAATTCTACGGCAGGCTCGCGGAGAAACCGAAACTACCAAGCGTTGATACAAAACGACGAGAAGGAACCACTTCGTTATGATGCACTCGCAGATCGAAGCCGAAGAGATCATTGAGAAGTACGTTCGAAACGAGCTCGGGCCGGAGGAGCGAAAGGCGTTTGAGGAGCATTTTTTCTCCTGCGACGACTGTTTTCACAGGCTCGAAGAAACGGAGCGGTTCGTTGCCGGGATCCGTGATGCTGCCCGCCGTGCCCTTCTTTCCGCAGACGAAACAAGCGGTCAGCCCGAGAAGCATCTGTCTTGGTGGAGTCCCGCGTTTGCCGCGACGGCATTTGCGGCGTTGATACTGGCTGTGGCGAGTTCGTGGCTCTACTTTGTTCAAATGCCGAAGCTGCGCGGGCAGCTTGCCGAACTCGCAACGCAGGCGCGGGCGGCCGAGCAATCGCGCGATGCTCTCAAGCATCAACTTGGCGCTAGCCTGCGGGCCGAAGGCAACGTGCCACTGGCGATGCTCGAGACAACACGCGATGTCCAGGCACCGCCCATCGAAACCATCGTACCGGCCGATGCTGTCCGAATCATTCTCTGGATCGATGTCGTTCCCGGACGCTATCAAGTCTACCGGCTCCAGATATTCGGAGCCGACGCCAATCCGATCGCGACGATCGATCATTTGAGGCGGAATTCCTACAACGCGCTGGCCGCCAGCGTGCCCGCCGAGCAGTTGCAGCCGGGAGATTTTCGGATTAGGCTTTCCGGCGAAGAACCGGCCCCGGCATCGCTCGTGGCGGAATATCGGTTACGAATTAGACGGCCATAGAGCGCTCGGCGCGTCGCGATGAGAATCGGTTCCAGGTTGCGGGTGGCCCCCTCGCTGTATGCGAGTGTGTGGTTGCTGGTTTGGTCCCATACCTCCGCAGCACAACAACCTTCGCCGCAACCGAGTACTCCACCCTCGCTAGCGCCGTCTCCCCAATCTCTTGACCCAGCTACGCAAATCGACGCTCTCATCCGGCAGTCAAACGACCAGTTGAATGCGAAGGGGCAAGTCAAACAGGCAGAACAGACCGCCGAACAAGCCGTCGAGCTCGCCCAGAAGATCGGTGACAAGCCGCGGGCGATGATGGCCATGCTCTATCTCGGCTCTGCCTACTACTACGAAGGCCGAAGCCCGGAAGCGCTTGAAGTGTTTCAAAAGACGGCTGAACTGGCGCGAGCGATTGGGAACAAGAAGGGACTGTCGCGTGCACTGAACAATGCGGCCGGAGTGCTCGGTGATCTCGGGCGTTACGAAGAATCGCTGGGCTATTTCTATCAGTGCATGGACGTCGCGCGGGAGCTGGGCGATGTCCCGATGCAGTATACGGCGCTCAAAAATATCGGTGACCTCTACGTCCGGCTGGGCGACCCGGATAAGGCCGAAGAGCCGCTTGAAGAGTCGCTCCGCTTAGGGCGCCAGTTAAAGCACAGCGAGATGGTCAACGACCCAGCGAAAGTCGCGACCGAAATGTCTCTGCTGAGTCTGGGAGAGATGGAGCTCGCTCGCGAACATTACACTGTTGCACTAGACGATTTTGAGCAGGTCCGTGCCATCCATCCCGATAATCCTTTGTACGAGATGCAAATGCTGGAGGGCATGGCAGAGGCCCACCAGAAACTCGGCGAACCGGAAAAGTCGATCGAGCTTCTTACCCAAGCGCTGCCGTTGGCCGAAAAAACGGCAAGCGGGCACGATGCGCTCATTTTCAGTAACCTCGGAGAGAGCCAAGAGTCGCTCGGGCACTTTGATGACGCGCTGGCATCTGAAAACCGAGCCCTCGCGCTGCTACGTCAGCATGGTGGAAACCCGGATGACGAGTGGATGATTGAGAGCCGCATGGCGCACATCAACCGTGCGCTTGGCCACAACGACGAAGCATTGCGCCATTACCAGGCATCGATTGAGGAGATTGAACGGCTTCGCGGCGTTGCGCTCAATACCGAGCGAGGCCGGGCGGGCGTGCTAGCGAAAAGCCGGGACACCTACGCAGAAACAGCCGATCTACTGTTTGAAATGCACCGGGAAGCGGACGCGTTGACGATGGCAGAGCGCGGCCGCGCACGGGCCTTCTTGGATATGCTGGCGCTTTCTCGATCAGACCTTGCGGACGACCTCACGGCCGAGCAACGAAGGCGAGAAGACGCAATCCTCGCGCGCATTTCGGCCGCACAAAAAAATCTGTGGAAAGAAGACCTGTCACCGGATGAGCAGAGAAAATACAGAACAGAACTCGCCGCTACCGAAGACGACCTGGAGGCATTTCGTCTCGAGGTGCGACAGAGCAACCCACGCTACGCAAGCGTTCACTATCCTGAACCCACGAGCGTAAGCCAAATTCAGGCGTCTCTTCTTGACGACCATACGGCGATCATCGAATACCTTCTCGGAGAAAAGCGATCGCTTGTGTGGATCGTAACGAAGAATAACCTCACCACTTCGGTTTTGCCGCCGCGCAAAGAGATCGAAGATCAGGTCGACGCGTATCGGCAAGTGCTCGTCACGCGGGCTTCGGCGTTGACGCTTCCCCAGTCCCAGGCTCAGATTTCTCGTCTCGGCGCGAAATTGTCGAGTTCCCTTTTCGAACCTGTCAGGGCAACTATCGCCTCCGCCCATACGCTGATCATTGTGCCCGATGGGTCGCTCAACTATCTGCCTTTCGAAACCTTGGTTGCGCCGCACCAATCGAACGGAGCAAGGCGTGCCTCCTACTTGGTAGAGAAGTTCACGATTGTCTACGCACCTTCGGCGTCGGCTTTGGTGACACTCGAGCGACTGAATCGTCCGGCAACGCCCCCACCCAAAACGCTACTCGCATTTGGCGATCCTGTAACCGCGATATCGCCCGAGTCGGCCGACACGACTGCCACAACCCAAGCGCCGCGGTCGTCGACATCGGTCGCCGAACGATCTCCGACCGATGACTACCAGGAACGCGGTTTTTCGTTCGAGAGGCTTCCTTCCACGCGCCAGGAAGTCCTCGCCATCAGCAAGCTGTTTCCCGTGTCGGAGCGTGAGGTGTACCTAGGGGAAGACGCGCGCAAAGAGAAGGTCAAAAGCGAAAACCTTGACCAATTTCGATTCATCCACTTCGCCACCCACGGGTTCATCGATGAAGCGAAACCCGACCGTTCCGGCATCCTGCTTTCGCGCGATCCCAACTCCTCCGAGGATGGCGTCCTGCAGATGGATGAAATCATGCGGCTGCGGATGAACGCAGACATGGTGACGCTGTCGGCCTGCAGCACTGGATTGGGAAAATTGGTCAGCGGCGAGGGAGTTTTGGGTTTGACGCGGGCGTTCTTTTATTCAGGTGCGCGGAATGTGACAGTAAGTCTGTGGAATGTGAACGACTCCGCCACGGCGGTATTGATGCAGGCGTATTACGCGAACTTGAAACGGGGTGTACCAGAGAGTGCGGCGCTGCGAGAAGCGAAACTCACACTCTTACACGGCAAGAACGTCACATGGAGCCAGCCGTATTTCTGGGCCGCTTTTGTTTTGGTTGGCGAGGGCAAGTGAGGCTCTCGTCGTGTGTGAGTCTGAGACTACCCGTTGCACCTGAGACCGAATCGCTTTAACGAGATTGTTAGCCTTGCGCTTGTCGACTTGCTGTTTCATCAATGCACAGAGGTGCTAGGGCGTTGGGATGAAGCCGGAGCGATCGTTCGCGTCGCGCGGCGGCAGGTTTTCTTCGGCCTTTGGGCTTCGACTTGGGTGGTCAACAGCCGAAACTCAGCGAGGACGCTGGTTCTGTTTTTCACGTTCACTATGTTCACTTTGTTCACGGCTATTCATGTTCGGGTCTGGAGGCCCGCCCACGTTCTGGTCCCGGGATACGCCTTGCTCCCCGCTCTTGAGTCCATGCACTTCACCGGGTTTGCTGCCGGTCAAGCCGGCATGAGCATCCGCCCAGTCGGACGTAGGCATGGTCTCTTGAGCCGGCTGGCCTGGGCTGATCGCCAAATCTCAGCGGCCGGGGTCGTTTTCGCCTTTCTGCTCAATTTTATCGTGGCCGTCAGATCCGGGATTCGCAGGCGGTTCCACCTGCTCGAATTCTGAGTTTGTTCCGAACGCGGTTCCCACGTGGCGCTCCTGGGCGGCGGGTAGTCCCTTTCGCGACGTCACACATCTTCGCGTGGCGGAATGGTCCATAGAACTGGCGTCGCGGGGGGTTGGTTGCGCAGAAAGGCTGGGCCGCAATTGAGAACTCGCCAGCGGAGAAAACCGGCTATTTCGCGACTCGTGATTCCCCCGTCGTCGGCAGTTGCCGCGAGCTCCTTAAGCTCCTCGTCGTTATATCCATCATAGTCGGCCATCCAGTCCTCGCGTAGCTCATCTGAGTTTTGCAGCTCCCGATTCCAGTTGAATTCACATTCGTTCGAATTGCAATCCTCGCTGAGTGGGCTGGCGGCGATACTCGGATCCTGATTTGTGAGAGCCTCCGGCTGGCAGAATTCACATGGGTCGAGCCTATCCAGGCATGAGGCCGGGCTCTTCACTCCATAGGTCCGCAACAGAGTATGAACGTGTTGCCGCGCGGCACGATCGATCAGGACGACATAGCCGAGATTCGTTCGCTTCCGCCGATCGAACCCGAGAGTTCGCAGTGCTCCGCTGATTGCCCTTTCACTCAGGCGGAATCGCTCGCCAGCGTCCGCGAGCGCTTTGTTGGCCTCCACCCTCAATGGCCGGAGTGCATGCGCCTCTTGGTTCGACTGAATGTGAATCTGCCGGAACAAACTCTCGATCACGGCTGTCTCGCTGGGCGGCAACGGCTCGCGATCCAGTTCCTGATGGTAGGTGAAGCAATGGAGCAGGTGAGCGCAGGCTTTCGGCTCTTCGGCGATCGGCATTGCCAAGGCCTCGTACAGATCTCGGTCGCGCGAGCGGAGCTGCTCCATTCCCGCAACTTGCGGCCGTTTCAATCCGCGGTAGTGAAATAACCTAAATACCAGAAGCTTTGCCTGGAGAACTTCGGCAGCCTGGATAATCGCCGAGTCATCGGTCCTCAAAAGATCTTGGCGCGTCGTCTCGCGCAACGGGATCATAATGCAACGGCTATTCAACGCGTCGTCTTTGGGCATTTCTGTCCAGACGAAAATCTTCGCGCCATAGCAATGATACGAGTGACCCTCACGAAAAATGATGGCATTTCGTGACGTGCCCGACCTCAACAGGTGGAAAAGGGCACGCGTTTGACTTGCTGTCGCTGTTTCGTCAATGCAGAGCGTCGGCGTCAGACGATCGCAAGCCTGGTAAAGCGCTGCGGACGAAATGTCGGATGTCAGCAAGCCATGGCGGCAGATCAGAGACAGGGCGTGGAGAGTGGTCGATTTCCCCGATCGTGGCAAGCCCGTGAGCGCGATATAAGGCGCTACCGGAAGACGGTCCACGAGCCAAGTGCTGATGACAAAGCACGCCAGCAAGAACCTATGGCGTGGGTCGAGATCGAGACATTTGACAAAAAACTCATTAATGTCCGCGAGTAAGCAGTTGACGGAACGGTACCAACCCAACGACTGGGGAAAGCCAACGTGCCGAGTAATCTCGTCCTCGGCCAGAGGGTAGAATGCGTGCCCATCGGCCAAAACAGGCCTGCCGTATTCTGCTTCGACGGATCGTTCCGCATACCAGACGAATGTGTAATTTCCACCTCTAGTTCGCATCATTTCGAGAAGCCACCAATCCCCATCTCTGAAGTCGAGATCAACTCTGCCTTTCGTGGGGTAGTTTGGTGGCAATGTCGCTATGTTCATTGCCTGGGTCTCCAGCAGGGACCTAGAACCGTTTTATGATGCTGCTATCGTAGCGAGATACCCAAGGCCCAGTTAACCCGCTCTTACAAGCGCGTGTTTAGCTAGTTAGTTAATATTAGGAACCTACTAGAAAGTGCGCCCATCCCGCTGGTCAGTGACGTGCCCCGCCGCCCGAACTGTCGATGCCGCCGGGCTTGTTGAGACCGTCTGGTGCCAAGGCTCACTTCCCGAGCTCGTGCGCCCGAGTCTCGGCTCACATGGAACAAGCTTTTTTCGCTTGCTTTGAACCCCGCCTCAAGCTCGATCCTGAGCTATCAGACATGCGCGCGCGGTTCTCAACAGAAAAAGAAACGCAACGCCAGTATCTCAAGGCTACTTACAAGCTTCCTTAAGTCGCAAGCCCACTTGACACGCCCAACCCATCAAATGTACATTTAATTATGCGGAGCGTACGTTAAGGAGAATTTTAATGGCACGGGCTTCCATTGCCGTCAAGAAGGTCACAGCGACCGATCTTCGAGACAAGCTCAAGACTTACTTGAAAGAGGCGACCGCAAACCGGGTTGTGCTTGTCGAGAACCGCCGCCAGCCGTCAAAGTACCTCGTGGACAAGGATTTTCTGGACTCCCTCGTGAACGAGCGTGACTCAATTCTCGCCACTCTGGAGATTCTCGCCGACCGCGAACTCACTGATCGCTTGCTGAGCTTGTCCAAGACCATCGACCGAGACGTTGCGGCTGGCCGGCTGCTCACCACGGCAGATGTCTTTGGCAAATGAGCAAAGGGCGAAAACAGCCTTCACCCTCCGGCCCACCGCCAGAAGGGTTGCCCTCCGAATCTCCCTTCCAACTCAGATACACGTCAGATGCCGCACAGGACATCAAGGCGCTCGACGGCAGCGTGCGAAATCAACTTCGCAAGGTCTTAGAGAAGAAGCTCGCTGTTAACCCTGAAGGATACGGACTGCCGTTGCGTGGGTCTCTTGCAGGCTATTGGAAGTACCAGTTCGGAAACCATCGCGTCGTATACCGAATTTATCCGCGACACAACGTGGTAGTCGTATGCAGCGTTGGCGTTCGAAAGCAGGGTGATGCCGAGGACATCTATAGACAGCTCGAATCGGTCGCGAAAACAGGCCGTCTCGCCGAACAACTGGCGGCAGTCCTCAGGAATCTCTTGCCTCCCAAAAAGTAGGATGTCAGTACTTCTCTACATCCTGCTTAAACGAAGCTCTGAAGGTTTCCAAGTCTGATCTCGAAAATCGGATGTTGCGCCCATCACGCGGAGATGAGGAATTCTCCTCTCTTCAACCCACAGGTATACGGTTTGCTGACTTACTCCCAGGAACGTCGCAGCCTCCATCAGCAAGAACCGCAGCAAAGAATTGCCCTGCTTGCTGATGTGTCCTAACCGCTGCTTGCCCGCACTGGAATCCTCCCCTGTTCGCGCCTAGGAACGGAGTGCACTCCCCCAGCCGAAGGCTTCGCGTTGTGCGTCGAGGCCGACGGTCAATCGAGGCGGAATTTTATGCCGGACCCCAGTTCTGGCTGGCAAAACTCGAACGCAGAGCATTTGCCAAAGACCGATATAACGAGCCGATTAATGGATTAGACTCAACGGAAGTTCGTGGAGGGAGGCATGGTCCGGTTCGATCTTGCGCACAGAGCCGTTCATTATCCGCCTGATCGTCGTTTTCGCATTTGGATTCGACCGTCGATCTTGATCGGGGTCGGCATCGCCATCCTGTCTGTCATCGTGGCCGCTTGGATCGAGGTCGCCCTAGCGGGAATGCCTCGTGTTCCGGCTTTGCCGCAGATATATCCAAACAACTTCGCGGGGCCGCACGGCTTTCCCGTATGGGTACGCTACTGCCACTTCTTCAATTTTCTTTTCGTGATGATGCTGATTCGGAGCGGACTTTCGATCCTGATGGACCACCCTCGTCTCTATTTCAATGACGGCTGCACACCGGGGAGCGAATGGATTCGGTTCACGCCATTGAAAGTCCCACGAGATCGCATTTGGACCGCGAAAGATGATGCGCGCTACATTTCGCCTCTGGTGGGCACGCCGGGCTACCGCCACTCCATCGGCTTGGCGCGGGTGTGGCACTTCATCGATGTGCACGGTTTTATCGTTACCGGAATCGTGTTCATCGCCATGCTGTTCAGCACCGAGCAGTGGCGGCGCATTGTGCCAACGTCACCGCTCGTGCTTTTGCAAGCCTGGAACACCTTTGTCCACTACGCGACGTTCCACTTGCCGCCGGAGCCAAACGGTTTTTATGGCTACAACGCATTGCAACAGATCGCCTATTTCACAGCGGTGTTTGTGTTCGGCCCGCTGGCGATTGCTACCGGGATAGCGATGTCCCCTGCGGTGGTCAACCGGTTTCCGTGGTACGCGCGGATATTCGGGGGTCGGCAATCAGCCCGTTCGATCCATTTCCTGACCATGTTCAGCTTTCTTGCATTTTTGGTCGTGCACGTGACGCTGATCGTGATGACGGGATTCGCCCGCAATATGAATCACATTGTGATGGGCACCGACGATCAGAGGCCTATCGGGATGTACCTCGGATTCTTCGGAATCGGTGTCGTCGTGCTCTCGTGGATCGTGGCGCACTACGTTTCCTGGCACCATCCGCGTGGAGTGCAGCATGCCCTCAAATCGGTGACGTATCCCATGCAGCTTCTTACGCTGAATCGGCTCCTGCCGCGCCAGAAGTATACGGAGAACGAAATCTCTCCGTATTTCTGGCCCAATGGAAAGGTGCCGGTCCGCGAGGACTGGAAGCACCTGGCAGAGAGCGGGTTTGAGGGTTTCCGGCTGAAGGTCGGAGGCCTGGTCAACAACCCGGTGGAGCTTTCTCTCGCTCAACTGGAACGCTTGGGCGAGGTCGAACACATCACGATGCATCATTGCATCCAGGGATGGAGTGGCATTGCCAAGTGGGGCGGGATCCCTATGCAGAAGCTTATTGACCTAGTGCAGCCAAAACCGGAAGGGAAAGTTGTCGCCTTTTTCTCCTTTGGCGAAGCTCTTTATGGCGGACCCTACTACGACACACAGAGACTGGAGAACGTGCAAAAGCCGCAATGTCTACTGGCTTTGCGGATGAACGGGCAACGGCTTCCGCAACTCTACGGAGCACCCCTGCGGCTGCGAGTAGAAAACCAGCTTGGCTACAAGATGGTCAAATGGATCGAGCGGATCGAATTCATTGAATCCGAAAAGTCG
>Ga0187770_10002499_pt1 | contig 10282 bp, 9 predicted proteins | sample 0116_SJ02_MP02_2_FD_133154 | JGI IMG/M metagenome (GOLD analysis project Ga0187770, IMG submission 133154) | Tropical peat soil microbial communities from peatlands in Department of Meta, Colombia - 0116_SJ02_MP02_20_MG | ecosystem: Environmental > Terrestrial > Soil > Wetlands > Peat | place... | reverse complement strand
TGAAGTCGGTGTCCGTGAAGGCATTGAGCTCGCCGCCCACTCTCAGCACCGCGCGGTCGATGCTGCCCTTCGGATACCGAGGGGATCCCTCGAACAGCATGTGTTCCACCCAATGGGAGGCCCCCGTGATGCCGGGATGCTCGTTCTTGGAGCCCACCCGGTACCAGACCCACACGCTCGCGGTGGGGGACCGCGGCAACGGAGCGAGCAACACCCGGAGTCCGTTCGTGAGCGAAAACGACCGGACCTTCGGACGACGGATTTCCGAGCGTCCCATCGAGCGTGCGCGAGCCTTCGGCCCATATAACACGCCTCCCGCGGTCTGGGTGCCGGGAGAGGTTCAGTTCCCGCTCCGACACAACCGTTAAGCGAGCGGCCCGACCATCGGGCCGCGTGCATCCGGCGCTCCGTCTGGTGCGCGCGGGGAACCTCGGCGTATCGTTCGTGGGAACGGTGGTCGGGGGGCTGGTCGCGCGCGGGGTGGGGGTCAACGTACCGCTCACCGTCTGGCTGTTCCTGGGCCTCGCGGGGATTTCGACCGCGCTCGTGACGGCCGGCGGGAACGTCCTCAACGACCTCCTCGACCTCGAGGGAGACCGGATCAACCATCCCGACCGCCCGTTGGTGACGGGCCAGATATCGGTCGGTACCGCCCGGGGGCTCGCGACCGCGCTGTTCGTGGGCGGCATCGTGGTCGCCGTTCCGGTCGCGCTCGTGGAACCGCTGCTCGCGGTCATTCTCGCGGCCGCGGTCGTACTCCTGACCGCCTACGAATTCCGCTTCAAGAAGGTCGGCTTCCTCGGCAACCTGGTCGTTGCGTTCCTCACGGGGATGGTGTTCCTCTACGGGGCGGCGGCAGCGGGGAACGCGGCCGTGCTCCTCCCCTTCGCGGCGATGGCGTTCCTGGCCACGCTCAGCCGCGAGGTGATCAAGGACATGGAAGACGTGGCCGGCGATGTGAGCCGGTCCACCTTCCCCAAGACGTACGGGATGGACGCCGCGACCGGCCTCGCGCGAGGGTCCGTCGCGGGGGGGATCGTCCTGAGTTTCGTCCCGCTCCTCTGGTTCGTCACCCTCACTTCGGGGGTGGGGATTATCTACGTCGTCCTGGTCGGGGCGGCCGACGTGATCTTCGGGGTCTCCGCGTGGTACCTCCCGGACCGCCTCCACTACGAGCAGACGATGAGCAAGGTCGCGATGACCGTGGCACTGTTCGCGTTCCTGGCGGTGGCGTTCCGGTGACGCCCACCACGGTTCCGGGGCGGGTCGAACAGTACCTCGAGGCGCAGCTGGCCCGCGGTCCGATCCATTTCACGTTGATCGACCCGGACAAGTCCCGCGGGCGAGAGGCGGCTTCGGTAGCGAAGGGCGCCGCCCAGCTCGGCAGCCACGCGATCCTGCTCGGCGGCTCCACGGGTATCTCGCGCGACGTGATGGGCGAGGCGGCGCGGGCGATCCGAGAAGCGGTGACCCTCCCCACGATCATCTTCCCGGAGGGCCCGGGCTCGCTCACTCCCGAAGCCGACGCGGTCTTGTTCATGAGCCTCCTCAACTCGCGCAACCTCGACCTCGTGATCCGGACCCACGCGCGTTCGGCTCTCACGGTCCGGAAGATGGGTCTCGAGGCGATCCCGATGGGCTACCTGGTGGTCGCCCCCGGAATGCGGGTCGGTGAGGTCGGCGCGGTCGACCCGGTCCCACGGGAGGACCTCGCGGGCGCCACCGGCTACGCCCTTGCGGCCGAGCTCCTCGGGATGCGATTCGTCTATCTCGAGGCCGGCTCGGGGGCCCCGTCCCCCGTGCCCGCGCCGATGGTGCGAGCCGTGCGGGACACGGTGAAGATCCCGGTGATCGTCGGGGGCGGGATCCGTTCCGGCGCGGAGGCGAGGGCGCTCCTCGATTCGGGGGCGGACGTGCTGGTGACCGGCACGATCACGGAGGAGGAGGGTCTCGGAGCGTCGTTCCACGGGATCCTCGAGGAGGTTCGACGTGCCCGCCAGCGCTGAGGCGGAGGGCGCCGGCAGCGGTGCCTACACCCAGGTACGGAGCGGTCACGTTCTGTTCCGCGCGCCGTCGCCCCCGATCGCGCTCGGGTTCATCGTTCTCGCGAGCGCGCTCCTCGCCGCGCTTCTCTGGTTACCGAACGTACCGAAGTTCTTCGAGGGGTTCGTCATCGTCGGTCTCCTGCCGGCGCTCGTCACCGCGGGCGTGACACCGCCGCTCTGCGCGGCGCTCGGAGGTCGGTTCGAGTTCCACCGCAGCGTCTTCCTCGTGCTGACGGTGATGGTGCTCGTGGTGGTCCTTGCGGCGCTCTGGCGAATTGCGTTCGCGATCGACCCGTCGGTGGTCCCCGGTCTCGTCTACCTCGGGGTGTTCTTGGTCGGGCCGGCGTTCTGGTTCCGGCACGCGAGCCTCTACGGCGTTTCGCGTCCGAGCCACACCCGAATGCTGCTGCCCTCCCTTCTCCAGCCGGTGCTCTACCTAGCGGGCTACTTCTGGATCGAGCCGCCGACCCTCTCCATCGCGGGGGCCGCGGCGGCGTTCCTCGTCCTCGGCTTCGTGCTCGCGGTCGTGCTCGTTCGAGCGTCGGACCGCCCGATCCGCCGGGAATTCGGCGTCTCGGGGGTGTCGCTCATCCGTCCGATGCTCGACCACGTGAGCGAGCGGGACCCCGACGCGACCCGGGCCCTCGAGTCGTTCTTCCGCCGGGGAGCGATTCCGGGCAACCTCCTCGCTCGGGCGCTCGTCTTCTGGCACGGAAACACCGCGGTGGCGACGCTCGCCCTTCCCACGGTCCACCCCGGACCGTTCGCGGCGCTCGGTTCGAGCGACCTGCCGCGCAAACTCGACGAGAAGTTGGGACCCGCCGCCGGGACGGTGTTCGTCCCGCATACGCCCTGCGACCACGACCTCGACCTTCCCGGCGAGGAGGACGTCGAGCGGGTCGCCGCGGCGACCCGAGACCTCGTCTCCGCGTCGCTTCCGGAAGCGCCGTCCCGGGCGAGCCCCCTCGTGACACCGTACGAGGGGAGCCTGGCCCGGGCCCAGATGCTCGGGGATGTGGTCCTCGTCCTCGTCTCCCAGGCGCCGTCCCCGACCGACGACATCGCCTACAGCGTGGCGGACCGCATCACGCGCGAGGTCGCGCAGGAGGGGGGCCCGAAGGTCGTCCTCGTGGACGCTCACAACTCCTACGTCGAGGGGAAGGGCGACATCCTCTACGGAACCCCGAGCGCGGAGAAGCTCGTGGTCGACGTGAAGGCCGCGATTCGAGCGGCCGTCGCGGCCGCTCGGGACGGCCCGATCGAAGTGGGGACCGCGGTGCGCCAGGGGTATTCGATCGGCCGGGACGGGATCGGCCCCGAAGGGTTCCGGGCGCTGGTCGTCCGGGCGGCGGGACGCACGAGCGCCTACGTGGTGATCGACGGGAACAACCTCGTGATCGGGCGGCGCGACCCGATCGTCCGCGCGCTCCTCGAGCGGGTCGACGTCGCCGAGGTACTGACCACCGACAACCACGTCGTCCACGAGGTCGATGGAGGGATCAACCCCGTCGGAGAGCGGTACTCCCTGGAGGCGCTGATCCGGGAATCGCGCGGGACGCTCGACGAGGCCCTCAAGAACCTCCAGACGGCGACCGTCCGTTTCGGAGAGAGCCCGGTCCCCGACGTGCCCGTGCTGGGTCCCGGCTATACCGCTCGCCTTTTGACCTCCCTCGGCGACACCCTCTCCATGTTCACGCACATGTTCCTCGCCACCCTGCTCCTCCTGATCACGAGCTCCCTCGTCATCCTGCTCGCCCTGCGCTGAGGCGGACATGAAATCGGATTCCTCGAACAGCGCTTCGCACTCGGCGGCCGAAGCGATGGGAGGCGAGGAGAACCTCCGCCTCCTCACCCAGCTCGTCTCGATCGCGCCGACCAACCTCGAGGACATCGCCCGAGCGCGATGGGAAAAACCGAACTACCTGCGCGCCGCCGAGGCGATCGTCCGTGCCTCGCGCGCCGCCGGTCTCACCACGCGGGTCTACGACCCTACGGTCACCGGCGATATCGGTGGCGACTGGCACGGTGCCGCCCGCCCGAACGTGATCGCGGACCTCGACGTGGGCGCCCCCGAGACCGTCCTCATTCTCGCGCACTACGACGTCGTCCCGGTACCGGCGGAACAGCTGGGTCGGTGGAAGAGCCCTCCTCACACGCTCACCCTCCGGGCGGACGGTCGTCTCTACGGGCGCGGGTCGAGTGACGACCTCGGGAGCGGGGTGGTCGCCTCCCTCGCCGCGCTCCGAAAGCTGGCCCAAGAGCCGAAGCTCGGGCGCAACGTTCGACTGATCGTTTGCTGCGACGAGGAGACCGGCGGGGAGGGAGGCGTCGAGGCGATCAAGGCGCACGATGCGAAGCTTCCCCCCGATTCCGCAGAACGCATCCTGCGGGGCGAGGTCGCCCTGATCCCGGACGGCAGCCCCGAGACGACCGCGGGGTCGAGCGGGGTCGCGTTCCTCGAGGGCACGTTCGCCGGTCCGGTCGAGCTCCGCGAGGCGATCGCCTACGGCCAGGCGCTCGTCGACCTTCACGAGGTGGCGCGGCGCTGGCGCTCCGTCTACGCGTCCCCCGACTGGCCGGACCGTCATGCGCCCGAGCCCGTGATCACCGGTCGGGCGAGCGTGACGCGGTTCGATGTCGGTGGGGTCGCGCCTTCAGCGCGGGAGGTCCGCCTATTCGCGGCCCACGCGGAGACGGAGGCGGCCAACCAATCGGCGGCGTCCGTCACGCTCGTGTTCGAGGGCGAATCGGGGACGCTCGAGGGGCTCGCCGCGCAGCTGTCGCCGCTGTTGGGGGCCCCGTTCCGGCTCGAGCCCGCCGGGGCCACGTCGCTCACCGTCCCGCCGGGAACGCTCGCGCTCCAGGTGATCGGTCTTGCCACCCACGGGGGCTATCCGCACCTCGGGCACAACCCGGTCCCCGCGGCCCTCCGACTCCTGCGCGCCGCGATCGAGCGCGGGCTCCTCGACGGCCGTGCGAAGGGTACGGCGATGTTCACGGTCGACCTCCGTCTCATCCCGGAGATGGAGCTCGAGGACGGCCTCGCGGCCGCGCTCCAATACGTCCGGACGTACATCGCCAACCGCGCCCCGACCGCCCGGATCGAGGCGCCGGCCGCGCGGTGCCGGGCGGGCTACGCACTGCCGGTCGACCACCCCGACCTTCGCCGCCTCGCCGGGATCCTAGGCGAGACCCTCGGTGCGAAGGGGGTCCACGGCGAGTACGGCGGAACGGACGCAAGCGCGCTCCGGGACCTTCTGACCCCGAAGGGGGAACCGCTTCCGGCGCTCGTCTTCGGCAGCATGGACCACGAGTCGCACATCCACGATGCCGAGGAGAACGCCGAGCCGAGGAAGATCGCCGCGGTCGCCACGACGATCGAACGGTTCGTCCGCGAACCGTGAGCCGGGAGACCGCGCGTGGTCGACCCGTGGCTCTCCTCCCTGATGGCCGTCCTCTGGCTCCTCACCCCGGCGTACATCGCGAGCGCGCTCGCGACCCTCCCCCGGGGCCGCGGACCCCCGATGGACTTCGGGGCGGTCTGGCCCCGCGATGGCCGACGCGTGCTCGGGCCTTCGAAGACCTGGTCCGGGTTCCTCACCGGTGGTTTTGCGGCGATGCCGTTCGGTCTCATCGAGGCCGGGCTCATCCTCGCGGCTCCTCCGAACTGGAAGCTCGTGCCGGTCCTCGCTCCGACCCTCCTCGCCGCGGTGCCGTTCGTCGCACTGGTGAGTTTCGGCGCGATGACCGGGGACGCCCTCGGCTCGTTCGTGAAGCGGCGCCTCGGCCGGGAGAGCGGATCTCGGGCGATCCTGCTCGACCAGCTTCCGTTCGTGCTCGTCCCGATCGGCCTCGGGTTCGCCGTCTATCCCGGCGTGTTCGTTCCGGTGTTCGTGAACGTGTGGGGGGTCCTCTGGTTGCTCGTGTTCACCCTCGGACTCCACACGCTTTTCAACTGGATTGGCTACCGGGCCGGTCTGAAGAAGGTGCCCTGGTGACGCACTCCGAGGGGGACGCCCCACCCGGCCACGTCGAGATCGTTCGCACCCTCCTCGACGCGGGCGCGGTCCGGTTCGGCGACTTCACCCTCGCCTCGGGAGAGAAGAGCGACATCTACATCGACGTGAAGCGCGCGTGGACCGACCCGAAGCATCTCGACGTGCTCGCGCGCGCGCTCTCCGAGCGGGTCGGCAGCGTCGACCGGCTCGCGGGCATGGAACTCGGTGCGGTGCCGCTCGTCGTGGCGGTCGCGCTCCGGACCGGTCATCCCTACGTGGTGCTGCGCAAAGCGACGAAGGAGCACGGGACGCGCCAGGCGTTCGAGGGCGACCTCTCGCCCGGGCTCCGGGTGCTCCTCATCGAGGACGTCACGACCACCGGCGGGAGCACGCTCCGGTCGATCGAGATCGTCCGGGGAGCGGGCGGCGTCGTCGACCGCGCGCTCGTCGTGGTCGACCGGGAGGCCGGGGCGACCGCGGCGCTCGCGGCGGCCGGGGTCCGGGTCGAGCCTCTCGTCACCATGAAGGAGCTCCGCGGGGCTCGTCCGTGAGTGGATCGCTCCTCGCAGACGGTACGGTCCGGTTCGACGACCCGGCCGAGGCGGGCCAGGTCTACGGCAAGGGGTTCTTCGGGACCCCGCTCTCCGGGGGAGGTCTCACGCTCGACCGGTACGAGGCGGTCTACCTCTCCGAGATGGGACGGGTCGACCTCCGGGGTCCGTCGGGGCGACGGGTCGCTTGGCCGACCGTGTTCCGCCGCGCGGTCCGTTCGGACCCGGGGTTCGCGGTCCGGTATCTGGTCTACCGGGACCTCCGGCAGCGCGGGTACGTCGTGCGCGCGAGCCCCCCGCCGGTTGCGTTCACCGTGCTGCCCCGCGGCGGGACCCTCCACAAGACCCCGTCCCGCTTCTGGGTCGAAGCGATCAGCGAGCGCGTGCCGTTCGACCTCGCCCACCTCTTCGACCTGGCCGAGCGCGCTCAATCGGCGAAGAAGCTCCTCTTGCTCGGGCTGGTCGACGAGGAGTCCGACCTTACCTACTATCGCGTCCGGCGCCCGAGCCCCACCGGCGCCCTCCCGACCCGACCGCTCGCGACGCCCGCCGAAGGCTGGCTCTCCGAGGACCGGGTGACGGTCCACGACCTCGCGCGCGCCGCGGAGCTCGGGAAGGAGCTCGCGTACGGGAGCCGCGTGGGCGACCGGCTCGAGCTCAGCCTCCTCGAGGCCGCGTTCCTCTGTGCCTCTGGCCAGCTCAGCGTCCGGGACTCGAAGAGCGGACGGCCGGTCCCGCTCGAGGCCCTCGAGCGAAGGGCCCGGCGTCTCGACTCCCGGTTCTTCGAGCGGCTCGCGGCGTACCGGGAGCTAAGGGGCCGGGCGCTCGTCGTCAAGACGGGGTTCAAGTACGGGGCCCATTTCCGCGCCTATCCGCGGAGCCCCGAGCATTCGCACGCTCGCTACCTCGTTCAGGCCGCTCCCGCCACCCACGTCGCCTCGTGGATCGAGGTCGCGGGGGGCGTTCGGGTCGCGCAGGGGGTCCGCAAGGAGTTCTTGGTCGCGGGGGTTCGGCCGGACGCCGCGGTCCGGTTCCTCTCCCTCGAACGCGTCCGGCCTTGAGCCGTTCGCGCTACCTCTCCGTTCGGGGCGCCCCAGCGGCGCGGATCGAGCGGATCCACGAGCTGAGCTCCCGGGGCGAGGGGTGCCGGGCAAGCCGCTCCTCGAGCGCGGTACCGACCACCACGCCGTCGGCCCCGGCGGCGAACGCCCGCGCCGCGCTCGCCCGGTTCCGAATGCCGAAGCCGACCAAGACGGGCAGGTCCGGCGCGGCCCTTCGAGCGTTCCGGACGATCGACCGGAGGTCGACCGACCGGTCGCGCGCTCCCGCGCCGGTCGTTCCGTACCGCGAGACGAGATAGAGGAACCCCCGGCTCGCCCGGGCGAGGGCCCGGGTCCGCGCCGGGGGACTCCCCGGGGCGGCCAGTAGCACGAGCGCGAGCCCGTTCGACCGGGCGGCCGCGCGAAACGGCGACGACTCCTCGAGCGAAAGGTCCGCCACGATGAGGCCGGACGCCCCGGAGGCGGCGAGCTCGCCGAATCCGGAGACGAGCCCTTCCTGCCAGAGCGGATTCGCATACGTCATCACCGCGGTCGGGAGCACGGAGCTCGCGACCCGGCAGGCGCGCAAGAGGTCGCGCCAGCCCGTACCGTGCTCGAGCGCCCGCCAGGCGGCCGCCTCCAGGACCGGCCCGTCGGCGATCGGGTCGGTGAACGGAAAGCCGAGCTCGAGCGCGCACGCTCCGCCCTCCCGAAGCGCCTCCACGGTCGCGCGAAGATGGCCGAGCCGGACCCGGTCGACCATCAGGTACGGGAGCACGATCGGGTCGCCGGCCCGTCGCATCTTCCGGAGCGTGTCAGCGAGCCGCACCGAGCACCACCTCGAGGTCCTTGTCCCCCCGGCCGGAGAGCGTGACCACGACCCGATCGCGCGGGGAGCGTCGGCGCGCCTCCTCTACCGCCGCGAAGATCGCGTGGGACGGTTCGAGGGCCGGCAGGATCCCCTCATCCTCGGCGAGCCAGTGGAACGCGCGCAGGGCTCCCGCGTCGGAGACGCGGATGTACCGCACCCGACCGGAGTCGCGAAGGAAGGCGTGCTCGGGACCGACCCCCGCGTAGTCGAGACCGGCCGAGATGCTCTCCGTCTCCGCCACCTGACCTTCCCGGTCCTGGAGAACGTAGGAAAACGACCCGTGGAGGATCCCGGGCCGGCCGCGGGTCAGCGACGCGGCGCCGCGGGAACCGGGTCGGCCTCCCGCCTCGACCCCGAGGAGTTCGACCGGGGTGCGGAGAAGAGGATGGAACGTACCGATCGCGTTCGAACCGCCGCCCACGCACGCGACGGCGAGGTCCGGGAGCCGTCCGAACGCGCGTCGGGATTGCGTGCGGATCTCCCGGCCGATCACGCTCTGAAAGTCCGCGACGATGGACGGGAAGGGGTGGGGCCCGACGGCGGAGCCGAGGAGGTAATGCGTGGTCCGCACGTTCGCGATCCAGTCCCGGAGCGCGGCGTTGATCGCGTCCTTCAGCGTCCGGCTTCCCGAGCGCACCGGGACGACCCGTGCCCCGAGAAGGCGCATCCGCTCGACGTTCGGACGCTGACGAGCGATGTCGACCTCGCCCATGTAGACGGTCGTCTCGAATCCGAGGGCGGCGCCGATCATCGCGGTCGCCACTCCGTGCTGGCCGGCGCCCGTCTCGGCGATCAGCCGCGGCTTCCCCATCCGTCGGGCGAGCAGGCCCTGGCCGAGCGTGTTGTTGAACTTGTGCGCCCCGCCGTGGACGAGGTCCTCGCGTTTGAGCCAGATCTCGGCTCCCCCGGCGCGCTCGGTGAGGTTCTTCGCGAAGTAGAGGGGGGTCGGTCGGCCCGCTAAGCTCCGGGAAAGACGAGCGAGCTCCGAGCGGAACGCGGGGTCCCTTCGTGCCGAGCGCCAGGTTCGTTCGAGTTCTTCGAGCGCGGGGACGAGCGTCTCGGGCACGTACGCCCCGCCGTAGGGGCCGAATCGCCTAGGCATGGCCCGACTCGAACGCCTCCACCGCTTGCACGAACGCCCGCATGCGGGCGACGTCCTTCACGCCGGGAGCGCTCTCGACCCCCGAGGAGACGTCGACCCCCCACGGCCGGACCGAGGCGAGGGCGTCGGCCACGTTGTCGGGCGCCAGTCCTCCCGCGAGGACGAACTTTCGGCCCGGGTTCGCGTCGACGATCCGCGCGCAGGTCTCCCAGCTGGGCCGGACCCCACTGCCTCCGGGCAGCGCCTGGCCGGCGGCATCGAGATGGACCCGCGGATAATGTTCCGCGGGCGGTACTTTCGGGACCTCGCCGCCGGTCGGCGTCGGGGGGATCGGCATCGACGGCACCAGGTGATGAACCTCGAGGAATTCGAGGCCATCCGGGATCTGCCCGTAGACCTGGACCCGGTCGACCCCGACCTCGTCGAACAGGCGGTGGATGAGCTCGGCCGACGGGTCGACGACCACGGCCCAGACTTCCGCCTCGGTGGTCACGTCGGAGATCAGCGCTGCGGCGCGCTCCGGGGAGACGTTGCGCGGGGACGCGGGAACCCCGATCACGAACCCGCCCGCCCCCCCGGCCGGGACCTCGCGGGCCGCCTCGCGGTCCTTGAGGCCGCAGAACTTGACGAACGTCCTCATGGGGAACCCCCCGGAGCCGGACGGACGAGCGTCGA
>Ga0187770_10002498_pt1 | contig 10285 bp, 10 predicted proteins | sample 0116_SJ02_MP02_2_FD_133154 | JGI IMG/M metagenome (GOLD analysis project Ga0187770, IMG submission 133154) | Tropical peat soil microbial communities from peatlands in Department of Meta, Colombia - 0116_SJ02_MP02_20_MG | ecosystem: Environmental > Terrestrial > Soil > Wetlands > Peat | place... | reverse complement strand
TCTGCTGGCGAGCGTGCAAATCACATCCTATAATTCGCATTCGGCCTCCTTCGTTCCGAGCGCTGTAGGGTGAACACCGAACAGTCTACTCGGCTCGTCGTGAGGCCGACCTCGTTATGACATCAACCGGTACCAAGGGTACGGGCACGGGGCAACCCGCCAGCGGAATCCACCCAGTCTGCGCAAGTGGTGACGTGTGCTGGAATCGTCCTTCGACTTCTGCTTGGGCTCTAATTCAGCGCGGCGGATCGCGTTTCCAGCGCCTGTTGCGCATGCCGAACCAAATCCAGCGCGGCCGGCCTGAGCACTCCCTTGGGCGAGAGCCTTAAGTAATTCTGTGCGTCCGCTAACTCAGCGGTGGGATTGTGCTTTGCTTCGTGAATCCGGCCCAGCAGCACATACGCATCGGTTTCCCCCGCATCAAGCGCCAACGCATCCACAGCGCTCTGTTCCGCATCGTTAATTCGTCCCAGTGAGAGTTGCACCAGTCCCAGGCAGTATTTGCCCGGCGCCGACCCGGGCTGCAGCAGCAACCCCTCGCGAATCAGCCTTTCCGCATCCACAAACTCCGACTGCCGGTACAGAATCACCGCCAGTCCAAACATCGACGGCGCAAACCTGCCGCTCGTAAGATCGATCGCTTTTTGAAAGCTCTGTGCTGCGGCGTCCAGTTGCCCAACATTGTAATAGGCCAGACCGAGATTATGGTAAGGACGGTAGGAGGACGGTGCCTCCTCCACGGCCTTCAGAAAGTACGCCAAACTGCCCTGTGCGTCACCCTTAAGCAGCAGCTGCGTCCCCTTCTCAAACTCGCGCGCGGCTTTGTGCGGCAACGGCAGGTCGTGCACTGAAACCACTGCATCATCACTAGACACGTGCGGTTTCGCCGCCTGCCCCGCGCATGTCGACCACAGCGCCGTGCTCAACGACGAAACCATCATCACCTTCGCCATTTTCATGCGACACCACCCTGGCAGTCATTCCTTACCGCCAGTGTGCGAAGGGATCCTCCTTACTGAACTGGAAAATCCGTTACCGTGCAGACACAGATAGCTGGCCGTTCGAGCAGAGGGGGTAACTGCCCGAACGGACAGGCCCTCGCAAAGCCCCTGCGCTGCCGGCATGTGCCGCACTTTTCGTTGAGGTGTCTTAGACCATCGCCGCATCGAACTGCTCGCGCAAAGCGCTGGCGTGTAATTTCCCGGTCGCTTACACATTTAATCTCTCATGCCAACTTCTGCCCTCGCTGTTCGTCCCCTGCCGATGGACATCGGCCCTCCCCATTTTTTCCAGGCGGTGCTCGCGGATTTCATGCGGGAAGGTCACTTCGCGCGTCACATTCGGCGGATGCGCCAACTTTATGCCCATCGCCGCACCGCCCTTGTCAGGGCCATCCAGAAGGAGTTCGCATCGCAGCTACAAATCGTTGGAGCGGAAGCTGGAATGTATCTTGCCGTCGTCCTCACAAACGGAGCTTGCGACCAGGAATTGGCCGTCCGTTCTGCCCGGCAAGGGCTGTGGGTCCTGCCGCTTTCTCCCGCGTATCAGCGCGATCCTCGCAGACAAGGTTTGGTTTTGGGCTTTGGCAGCACGCCGGCGGAGGAGATGCCCAGGGCGGTTCGCCGTCTGAAATCTGTACTCGACGAGAAATAGAGGGCCAACCGGTGGTCATAGCAAATCTACCGGATTTGGATATTGCTGCGCACCACAGGTTTGCGGGAGCATGGCTGAAATAATGAGCGCGTCTTAATAGCTGCACCTTCACACCCTCAGAGGCGTGGTCGCTCATTTCTGGGAGCCTGTGTTCTTCTAGGAGTGACGACCATCGCCTCGGGACAAACTAACCCTGGCCAGCCAGACTGGCGCCTCCGCCATTCGTCATGCGCATTTCATCTTCTGACCACTACCGGAATGGCCATAGGAAAAAAGGATTAAGTGGGTATTGTCTCGCGTTGCCTTCTATCGCACTGTCTCGGTTACACCACTGTGAGAGGTGACCACCGATGAGAGCCCGAGTGAAATTCACAGGGGGCGCGATTGCCTTGTCATTATTGTCGCTGCTGTTCCTGCACTCCGCTCATGGCGACCCCCGGAATCCGTCCCCGGGCAGTACGCCCAACCAAAGGCAGGACAAGAACAAAGTGGTTTACGTTTGCGCTTGCCTGCAAACGAAATCGTGCTCCTGTATGACCATGGCCAAGACCGGAGGAACTTGCGCCTGCGGACCCCAAGGCGGACCTCCTCTGAAAGCAGTGCCCGCGATAGTGACTGGGCTAAGGAAAACCGCGAAGCGCTGGCAAACTGATCGGGCCGCAGGATTCCTTTGATCAAGCAAGCAGGAATTTCTGAACAAAACCAGCCTTTGAGTCGAAGCCGCCCTCAATAGCCCAGGTTCTTCTTGACGATGTTCACCAGGGGTTGCCCCGCGCGATAGCGGGCGAACTGCTCGAGGAACAGGCGCATAGCATCCTCGAGCCACTCAGGCGTGTGGTCGGCGCAATGCGGGGAAAGCAACACATTTTCGAGTTTATAGAACGGGTGACCTGCGGGTAGGGGCTCCTGGTCGAAAACGTCGAGGGCCGCGCCTTTCACACGGTTCGAGGACAGGGCGCGAACCATGGCATCTTCATTGACAACGGGGCCGCGACCGACATTAATCACCACGGCAGTAGGCTTCATGGCGGCAAATTCCCTTTCGGCGATCATGCTGCGTGTTTCTTCTGTCAGCGGCGTGGCGACCACAATATAATCGCAGCGGGCGAGCATTTCGAGACGGCGATCGGGTGTATAAAATTCGTCAACTAAATGCGTCTGGTGACCGGGCGGAGAGGCGTGGCGCTTGAGCGCCAGAATCGACATGCCCAGTGGCCGGACTCGGACGGCAACCGCTCGCCCGATGTCGCCGTAGCCCACGATTCCAACGGTCTGGCCCGACACCGGTACGACATCAAACTGCTTCCAAACACCGGCTATTTGATTGCGAATCATCCGGCGAAAATCCTTGGCGAAATACAGTATCGCCCCGAGAACGAATTCCCCCAGGGATGCGCTGAACACGCCGACGCCGTTGGTGAGCATTACGGGACTCACCACGAGTTCCGGGAACAGCGAACGCTCCAGCCCCACAGAACGCGAATGAACCCAGCGCAGCTTTGGACACATCAGGAACACAGTTCGAAAAAGAGCAAGAGAGCCCGACCAATTGAAAATGATGGTGGCGGAGGGGGCGGCAGCCGAGAAGGATTCGGGGGAGTCGCCGATTACGATATCGGCATCGTTGAGCAGCCTTTCCAACGAAGTCAGTGTGGGTTCATGAGCATCGGCGAGAACCAAGATGGTGTCGTTTTTCATGATTTGGTGAGCGTTCAAGATTACATCACAGTGCGCGTTGCCTGGAACGGTGTGAACGCTCGGCAAAGGCGGTAGCAGGAAAGTCAGCCCATGGGGCGACGACCCGCAGGCCGGCCCCTTCCTTTGCTTCGGGACATCCGGGACATCCCGCAGGTTGAGGGCGGGAACGCTGCGGGTTTATTCTCTTCGGGGGAATTCCTTATGGTTGCCAAAGACGCAAAGGCGTTGAGAAGTTATCGCTGGTATGGGCCGGATGATCTGCGGTCCTTTGGGCACCGGTCGCGAGCTGCCTCAATGGGTTGTACGCAAATGGATTATTCCGGCAAGCCGGTCATCGGCATTATCAACACCTGGAGCGACATCAATCCCTGCCATAGTCATCTGCGCGAGCGCGCGGAACACGTGAAGCAGGGAGTCTGGCAAGCCGGCGGATTTCCGATAGAGATGCCGGCCTTCACGCTCGGGGAGACCTTTCAGAAACCAACAACCATGATGTACCGCAACCTTCTGGCCATGGTGACCGAAGAGTTGCTGCGTTCCTATCCGGTGGACGGATGTGTGTTGATGGGTGGTTGCGATAAGACCACACCGGCACTACTAATGGGTGCCATCAGCATGAACGTGCCGGCGATTTATGTGCCCGCCGGGCCGATGCTGCGCGGAAATTGGCGTGGGCAAATCTTGGGAAGCGGGTCCGATGTAACCAAATATTGGACCGAACGGCGCGCCGGGAACATTGATCTGCACGCGTGGACCGAGATCGAGGAGGGCATCGCCCGGTCAGCGGGAACGTGCATGACCATGGGAACGGCGTCGACCATGACCAGCATTGCGGAAGTGCTGGGATTTTCCTTACCTGGAGCAAGCTCCATCCCTGCGGTGGATGCCAATCATCCCAAAATGGCCAGTCGAACCGGACGCCGGATCGTGGAAATGGTTTGGGAGGACTTAAAGCCACGCGATATTCTCACGGAAGGGTCCTTCAATAATGCGGTTGCTGCAGTTTTTGGATTAGGCGGCTCGACCAACGCTGTGATCCATCTGCTGGCCCTTGCGGGACGCGCGGGAATCAAGCTAACCATGCAACGGTTCGATGAAGTTTCCAGGAAGACGCCGTTACTGGCAAACATACGGCCCAGCGGGAGCTATCTGATGGAAGATTTCTATTATGCAGGCGGATTGCCGGCATTGCTGCGGGCGCTTGCGCCGCACTTGGATCTCGGTTGCATCACCGTGACCGGGAGAACGCTCCGGGAAAACATCGCGAACGCGGAAATTTACAATACGGACGTGATTCGCAGCCTGGACAGCCCGGTGCTCGAGTCCGGCGGCTTGGCGATTCTCTACGGGAACCTGGCGCCCAACGGCGCGGTGATTAAGGCCTCGGCGGCCGAATCACGCCTCCTGAAACATGCCGGTCGCGCCGTGGTGTTCGACAGTTTTGCGGAAATGAATGCGCGCATCGATGACCCGTGCTTGGACGTGGATGCAAACAGCGTGTTGGTGCTGCGCAACGCGGGTCCCAAAGGTGCGCCGGGAATGCCGGAATGGGGCAACCTACCGATTCCTCAAAAAGTGCTGAAGACCGGGGTGCGCGATATGGTGCGAATTTCCGATGCGCGGATGAGTGGTACCAGTTACGGCGCTTGCGTGTTGCATGTCGCTCCAGAATCGTTTGTTGGCGGGCCTCTGGCATTGCTGAAAGAAGGAGACCTGGTGGAACTGGATGTGCCCGCACGGCAATTGAACATGCGCGTGACCGAAGAAGAGTTGGCTCGCCGGCGAGCGCAGTGGAAACCGCAACCGGGAATTTACTCACGTGGGTACGGAAAATTGTTTATCGAGCACATCCGCCAGGCCGATGAGGGTTGCGATTTCGATTTCTTGGAAGGCACCGCGCCGACGCCCGAGCCCGAGATCCATTGAGGCGTTCGCAAAATGGCTAGCTTGAAAGCGTGCGATGCATTAGCAGGCTCAGCGGCCGTCCAAGACACCGGTGTTCCCCGCCAGGACAACCGAGAAGCCGCCCTCAGCCGCTAAGAACACACTGCACTTTAGCGCGGTCTTGGCGCAGCTCAGCCCTGCTAGCGCTCTAGTGATCGTGTCCGCGTAACGGACAAGGCGCGTTGGACGCCGACGGCGAGCATCAGCATTCCTGACAGCCAAAGATTGCCGACCAGATACAAAAGACCGGCGTTGAACGAATGTGTACGCTGAACCAGATAGCCCATTACCCAAGGTCCAAAGAAACCTCCAAGATTCCCCAGAGAATTGATAAGTCCGATCGAAGCGGCGGCTGCCGATTCGCTTAGAAACGCGGTGGGCACAGCCCAGAATGCCGGATGGAAGGAAAAATATCCGGCGCAAACCAGGCTGAACAGGCACACCGCAAACACCAGGCTGCTACCGAACAGCACCGCAAACAATAAGCTAAAACCACTGAAGAACATCGCAACGCCGGCATGCCAGCGCCGTTCGCGCGTTTTGTCGGAGTGCCACGCGTTGACCTGCTGGGCCACAAAACCGGCGATATATGGCAGCGAAACTATGAGTGTGACATGCAGGTCGCTCTGGCCGGAGAGCCGTTTGACAATGGTGGGAAGCCAGAAGGCGATGCCGTAACCCCCCGTGGTCGCGCAGAAATATGCGAGCGTCAGAAGAAGCACATCGCGCTGAGCCAGCGCTTGCCAAATCGCGATGCGCTTGCTCTTCTGCTTGGCTTGTTTCTCACGCTCCAATTCGTTGGTGATCCACGCGCGCTCCTCCAGTGGTAGCCAGGCGGCTTGGTGTGGCCAGTCGGTCAAATAGAACAGCGCTATGGCGCCAAGCACCACCGCCGGTATTCCTTCGAAAATAAACAGCCAACGCCAGCCACGCAAACCGAACCAGGTAACCCCCAGGAATACGCCCGCAAGGGGCGAGCCGATCACGTAGGAGAGCGGATTGGCGGCGTAGAAGACCGCAACGGCTTTGGCTCGATCGCCATAGCGAAACCAGTGCGTCAGGTACACGATCACTGCGGGGAAAAAGCCTGCTTCGGCGGCGCCCACCAAAAAGCGCGCCAGATAGAATTGCCGGGCGGTGTGAATCATGCCGGTGAGCACAGTAATGAGTCCCCACGAGATCATGATCCGAGCGATCCAGCGGCGCGCGCTCCATAATTCCGCGATAAGGGCGCCCGGGATTTCGAGTAGTACGTAGCCGATGAAAAACACACCCGCGCCGAGACCAATCACACGATCGTTGAAGCCCAAATCAGCGGGCATCTGCAGAGCAGCGGCGCCGACATTCATGCGGTCCAGGAAAGCGATGATGTAGAGTAGGAACAGAAACGGGAGGAGGCGCCAGGCAATACGTTTGACCGCGGGCGGTGTAACCTGTGAATCGTTGTGTGCTTTGTACATGCCGCCTCGATTCGGACGCCTTGCCGAGCGCGCCCGAGTATCTACCACTTTTGGTTTTCGCGGCAGAAAATTCTTTGGGCGCAGTCGGTGGGTGACCGAGATGCAACGTTGATGGAAAAGGGGAACGTGAAATGAGGGAGCACCGAATTGCGGCAATACCCGGCGATGGCATCGGTCCGGAAGTGATTGCAGCAGGTCTGGAGGTGTTGCGGAGTCTCGAACAGAAGGTCGGCGGCTTCCGTGTGCGGGTGGAATCGTTTGCGTGGGGCTCGAATTACTACAAGAAACACAGACTGATGATGCCGGGCGATGGGCTAGAGCAATTGCGGCCGTTTGATGCGATTTACTTTGGCGCGGTTGGCGCAACCGACGTCCCCGACCACGTGACCTTGTGGGGATTGCGGCTGGCCATCTGCCAAGGATTCGATCAGTATGTGAATCTCCGGCCGACGCGGATTCTGCGCGGATTGTTGTCGCCCCTGCGCAATTGCCAACCAGGCGATCTGGACTGGATGATCGTTCGGGAGAACACCGAAGGCGAATACGCGGGACAAGGGGGGCGCGCTCATCCTGGATTGCCCCAGGAGGTTGCCACCGAGACCGCCATCTTCACGCGACCCGGGGTTACACGCATCATGCGTTACGCCTTTCAGTTGGCAAAATCGCGACCACGCCAGCACCTCACCGTGGTCACCAAGTCCAACGCCCAGCGCTACGGTATGGTGTTGTGGGACCAAATTGCCGATGAAGTCGCCCGCGAATTTCCCGACGTGACCTGGGACAAGATGCTGGTGGACGCAATGACCGTGCGAATGGTCGCCCAGCCCGCTAGTTTGGACACCATCGTGGCCACCAACCTGCACGCGGACATTCTTTCGGATCTGGCTGCGGCTTTGGCTGGGAGCCTGGGAATTGCTCCAACCGCGAACATCGATCCGGAGCGCCGATTCCCTTCTATGTTCGAGCCGATTCATGGGTCGGCATTCGACATTGTGGGTAAAGGAATCGCGAATCCAATTGGGGCGCTATGGACCGCCGTACTGATGCTGGAACATCTGGGCGAGAGAGAGGCGGCGGAGAGATTGATGCAGGCTATTGAACGTGTGACCGCTTCGGGTTTGCGTACCCCGGATCTGGGCGGTAATGCGACGACACGAGAGGTGACTACGGCCGTGTGCGACGCCCTTAGTGCCTAGTCGGACCTCCCGCGCTCACGCATATCCTCCTTCGGCTCTAAAATAGACCAGTCATTCCGAACGGAGTCTGCGCAGTGAGGAATCTCTCTTCAGTTGTTCCTCCGGTCACGTCCTGCGCTCGCCCCGTGTCTATTGTTTTTTGGCCGGTTGCTGCGGCGGCTGTTGCTGTTCGCTTGATGGCGGCACAATGCCCTTGATGCGCATATACGTCGCCAAATTCCCGTAATGCTCCAGGTCGTGCATGTTGTTCACCGTCAGCGCACTCAGCCGTGGAGCGTCATTTCCAAACAGCTTGATGGTCTGCACGGCCGCCGCGTCGGTCATGGTGTTGTACGCCTTGTCGCAATACGCGAACGCTGTATTTAACGCCGCGATCAGGTCCGCCTTGCTGGTCTTGGTGTGCTCAATGTCTAGCCCTGGATTCTTTTCCCCAAGTGCCACCGAACAAAACAGGTACTGGGCGTCGGCCAGGTGTCCAATGATCTGGCCGTAGCTGCGGACGCTGTCTACAGGCTTGAAGCTGTAGTTCTCTTCCGGCATCTTCTCGGCCGACCGCTGCAGGATGTCCTTTACCCGGGCATAGGCATACTTGTTCCAGGTGCTCAGGGGATTCTCCACGGTGGCCGTTGGTTTTCCCTGGGCCGGTTTTTCCTGGGCCAGGATGCCCCTGGCCAGCACCGTCAGACACAACAACACAACCATTCGTAGAACAGTTTTCATGGGTTCTTCCTCCCATCCCTTATACGCACGTGCACCCCAAAAGTTTCTGGTCAGAGAAGTTCCCTCGCGAACCTGCCTTTAGAGGAGTCGCTGCCCAACCAGCTCAGACATCTCGGTGAAGCCAGCATCTCCATCCAAACCAACAGATGCGAGACCCACCCGAGTGGCTCCGCTTATAGAATCCTGTGATGTAGATTGAATTTCTCGTTTATCTCGCTCGCTCAGCGTGCGTTCTGTGCTACAACAAACGCCATGTATCCCGCTACGGCGTCCGTGAAAGATGATACTCTCACCGTCGCTGCAATCGCAGCGCTTGCCTGCATCCTCCAGGATGTTTTGCACGAAGGCTTGGGCCACGGTGTGACCGCCTGGCTAAGCGGCGCCCATCATGTGACCATGAGTACGGTTGCGCTGCAGAGTGACATCGATACGGGCTGGATCTCGGCCAACGGTACGCTTGTAAATCTCCTTTTTGCGGCCATTTTCTGGCTGTTGCTGCGAAGGGCCCGGCGTTACCGGCCGGCTCTGTTTTATTTCTTGGTGATGGCCATGGCCGGCAACCTGTTTACCGGTACCGGCTACTTCCTCTTTTCGGGAGTGACCAATTTTGGCGATTGGGCTGCCGTGATCCGAGGTTTGCAGCCGCACTGGGTATGGCGGCTCGGTCTTATCGTCTTGGGCGTGGTCTCATACTACGCGTCGATGATGTTGGTGGCCGCCAAGCTAAGGGAGTTTCGGGGTGTGGATAGGAGTTGGCGAAGAATCCGTGTGCTGAGCTGGACGCCGTACTTCACCGACGGGATTCTCGCGGGCGTTGCGGGAGTTTTGAATCCTGCTGGGCTGTTTTATGTCATCGCGTCGGCACTTCCGTCAACTCTGGGCGCCAACGCGGGTTTATGGGCCTTGCCCAGCGTGATCCAGAGATGGCCCCAAAGCGAACCGCAGCTCAGCCCAATAACCCGCAGTCCAGGATGGATTGTCACTGCGGCCATAGCCACTCTGCTTTTCATCTTCATGCTTGGCCCTGGAATCACCTGGACGCGATAACATTCTCAGCGACCGGTAAAATCTGCGCTTTAGGAGAACTGGTATGAAGGTTGGGGTATTCACACCGTTATTGTCGAGTCTGCCGTTCGACGAAGTAATTCGCAAGCTGACCCGGCTCAATATCTATCATGTCGAACTGGCCACCGGAAACTATGTAGGTGATGCCCATTGCAAGTTGTCGATGCTCGAGAGCGATGCCCAACTCAAAGAGTTCAAAAAAAAGCTGGAGGACCACGGCGTCACCATCAGCGCACTCAGTTGCCACGGCAACCCGTTGCATCCGGACCCTAAACACGCACAACACGATCGTGACGTCAGCCGCAAGACTATCCTTCTCGCCGAGAAGCTCGGCGTACCCGTCATGGTCGATTTCAGCGGTTGTCCCGGCGATAGCCCAACGGCAAAAGCTCCCAATTGGGTTACCTGCCCCTGGCCACCCGATTACCTGGAGGTGCTTCGCTGGCAATGGGACGAGGTCGTTTCGCCTTACTGGACCGAGCATGCCAGGTTCGCCGCGGAACACGGCGTCAAGGTGGCCGTGGAGATGCATCCCGGCTTCGTCGTCTA
>Ga0187770_10002496_pt1 | contig 10288 bp, 6 predicted proteins | sample 0116_SJ02_MP02_2_FD_133154 | JGI IMG/M metagenome (GOLD analysis project Ga0187770, IMG submission 133154) | Tropical peat soil microbial communities from peatlands in Department of Meta, Colombia - 0116_SJ02_MP02_20_MG | ecosystem: Environmental > Terrestrial > Soil > Wetlands > Peat | place... | reverse complement strand
GGCGTGGCCTGTGAGTCTGGTGCAGCGGATTGCGCCAGCAGACTAATGGGCAGCAAAAGCAACGCTGGGATGGTTTGCTTTGCCTTCATTTGCTTTTTCTCCAGATGACCTCTCATTTCTGAATTGTCGCCATAGCTGGAGTTAGCAAGCGCCTTTGCAGCTCGCAGAAAGTCTCCTCTGAAGTGCATGCTGCACCCCCAATAGGTGTGAGGTGCTTAATTTAGCGGAGATACAGGAATAAGGACTCTGTGCGGCTCACATCGAGCGTCGGGGCTGTGTAGTGCTCCCCTTCGCTATGCGCTGGCGCATCTAGGACAATAAAGGCATAGCGGCGACAGAGAATCAGGGACTAGGCTAACCAGCCATTTGTAGGACAAATTTACGGGCAGTGTGGACCACGCGCTTCCGATTTGTCACAGTTGCCAACGAATCCATCGGGGCTCCTTTCGCAAGGACAAATCGAAATCTTCCGACATTATTTAAAGTGATATGTAACGCCCACCAGAGCACCGGAGGTGACGATACTGGCGACGGAAGCAAGTCTTCCGCGATAATCAATGAATAGATAACGATAGCCAGCCAGCAGTGTCCATTTCGGGCAGATCTTGTAGCCCAGCAGTGCCGCAAACTGGTAATCCAAGTTCGCGGTCGCGTTCCACCCGCCTACATCGCCTAGCAGATTGACGGCTGCCTTCTCTCCCAGCGGAAGCTGAACGCGTCCGCCAATCACAATATCGGCCCAGTTTTGAGAGCGATTAAAATTCAACCCCAGTAGGGACGGATTGAAACTCAACTTTTCACTCAAATGCCAGAAGCGAGCTCCCACATTTGCGTCCGCTTTCACTTTTTTATGGTCGATCACGCGGTAGCCCACTTTTGAGGTCCAGACCAACTCGCCTGCTCGCGCATCAGCCGAAACCGCTCTCAGCCCTGGGAATGGTAATGCATGGTTGTCAGAAATCCTGATCCACATTAGATCGCCGCTCAAGAGAAAGCGCTTGTGGCGGGCCTCAGCCGCACCCATCAAACCGATGTCAAAGTGGGAAAGCAAATCACCCGGGCTAGCATGGATGCTGACCGATCGCCCTAGCGCTCCCACGGTCCCATGGGCTCCAGCGAACCACAGGTAAGGGCTAAGATCGAAGTGCCATCCAGCGTCTTCATTGGCGGACTCAGATGTTTTCCCCGTAGCCGGACTTGCCATTTCAGTCTGCGCGTTTATTCCGGCCGCCAAGCACAGAAACAGAATTGGGACGCTCAGCACTGAGAAAAATCGCTTCTGCATTGGTTGCCTTCCGTCAGTCTGCATCAAACGACGAGGGTTTCGAGTCCCGCGGCATTTTGGGTCCTCAGGAGATTAGGCACCGACCGCACCTGAGAAAACTGGGTGCTAGTTGCCGGTGGGCAGCTGAATGGTGACGCCTTCCTTTGCCAATTGATCCCGGATCCATTGGAAGTGTTCATAAGCCGAGAGGGTGATCGGACCCGTGTAACCGTAGCTTTGCACCTTGCGCGTCGGATACTTCACGTAGGTCGCCATGATTTTCTTCAGCTCCTCTCCCATGACGACGCCCATCCACGTACGTTCGGTATAGTTGTTCATGAAGATGTCATAGCGCTCCTGCGGGTCCTGCCAAAGGTCGAAGACCTGCGGAACCACTGCAACATACTTCGTGGCTCCCTTCCAACCGAGGTTGCTGTCCACGGCCAAACCGCCGGTCGGTGCGCCATCATCACCACGCAAGTTGAACACGAATTTGTAGTTGCCGACTCGAACGGCACCAGGACTCAGCTCGTCTTCGGTGAAGTAGAACCAAGTGTTTCGCGTCCATTTCCCCGTCCCAAATAGCAGCGGCGACATGTCATAGCTGTCGAAGATCATGGGCTTACCTTCGAGGTCCTTCTCCGGCAGCTTCACGCCAGCAAGGGCGGCAAACGTGGCCATAAAGTCCAGGCCCCCGCAGATGTCGTAGTTCCTGGACCCGGCTTTGATTCCCGGCCCCCAGGCGATCGCTGGGACGCGAACTCCACCCTCGCGGACTGTCCCTTTGGTCCCGCGGAAAGGTGTGTACCCGGCGTCGGGGTATACGTCCTGCCAAGCGCCGTTGTCCGTGGTCCAAAAGATGTAGGTGTTCTTGTCGAGGCCGAGCTCACGGACTTTGTCTGCGATTCGGCCGATTCGCGTGTCGTTCTCCACAATCGAGTCTGCATACTTGCTCTTCGACGGTGACTTGTGAATGAAATCCGGGTGCGGCATGTTGGGTTGGTGCACCTTCATGAAGTTGATGCTCATGAAGAATGGCTGACCAGATTTGCCCGCCTTGTCGAGATATTCGATCGACGCCTTCTCGATATACTCGTCAAGGAATGGAATACCAACGACACTTTTTTCGGGCGTGTTCACGTACTGGCCGTTAACCTTGAAATCCTCGGTCACTTTACCGCCTGCTTTGCCGGACAGCATTCCTTTGGTTACCTGCTGGAACATGCTTCGCAGTTCCGGGCTCATGTCGGGAAACCATTCAGCGTCGCCGTAGGTGTAAGCATTCAGGTGATAGAGGCCAACGGCCCTCATTTCGTCGTAGCCGTGAGCAATCGGCAGCGCATAGTCCGACTCACCAAGATGCCACTTCCCCGTGAAAAACGTCTTGTAGCCTGCTTGTTTCAGGACGGACGCCAAGGTCCATTCCGCTGCGGGCAGGCCGCCCGGTTGGCCCTGGAATGTCACGGTGGTCATGCCGCTGCGGTTCGGGATGCGACCGGTCTGGACTGCCGCTCGACCAGGTGTGCAGCTCGGTTGGGCATAGAAGGTGAAAAACGTCATGCCCTCGGACGCCAGGCGATCAATCTGGGGTGTAGGCATGCCGCGGTTGGGACCGCCGCCGTAAACGCCTGCATCACCGTAGCCAAAGTCATCGGATAGAATCAGGATAATGTTGGGTTTGTTGCCCGTTTGCGCGCTCGTGCTAATCGCGCTCATTAGCATCAAGCCAAAAAACGCAATCGCCGCAAGCGAAATTCGTCGGGCAATCTTCTTCCAATTCATCTTTCCCTCCTTACCGGGCTTCTGTCGTCCGCGACGGAAGAATTCTTCGTAATCGATGTTGTCCTGCGAGATGATTCACAGCCGGATGCGGGTCTTGCGTCCGGGCCGCCACTTTGCCGAGCCCCCTTGCACTAGCTCGCGCCGGTAAAGTTGTTAAAGCATTGCACTGTTTGCCGGTCGGGGTGCCAAGCGGTGGGTCCTAGGAAAACACTCTCATGCCCCCCACAGCCGCACGTATACATAGAGAGCACTGGCTTGCCAACTGTCAAAATTACTGGTCACATCGAACGAATGGAAGGCCGCAAACGCTATACTGGATTGATCTCTTGCCGCGTGATCAAGCTTTGGGTCATACAGAGTTGCTGTAAGCTTTGGCAGTCGTATAGTTCTTGCCGAGCACGTAGAAACAGGAAACCCCGATGTGCCAGCTGGGAGACCGACTCCGCAGGAGCACATAGTTGCGCAGAAATACGCGGCAGTCAAAGAGACAATCGAAGAAGGTGTTCCCCAAGGGCGCCATTCCCGTGGTGGCCATCGCGGTCACCGTGGGTGTGTTCCTCGTCTGGCATTTGACGGGTATGAGGCAGCACCCGATCGCCCCGGCTGGCGCAACGGCTACCAATGTCGGAGAGCAGCAATGCGCAGAGTGCCATGCGGAGCAGGCCCGGGCTTGGCGGGGTTCTCACCATGCTCAGGCAATGCAGATTGCGAATGAGTCCACCGTTCTCGCAGACTTCAACGATGCACGCTTCAGCATAAATGGCGTGACGTCCTCTTTCTTGAGAGAGGGCGAAAAGTTCTTGCTAAACACAACGGGGCCTGACGGCAAGGCGCAAGACTACGAGCTTCCCTACACGTTTGGCGTTTATCCCCTGCAACAGTGCCTCGTCCCGTTCCCGGGGGGCCGTCTGCAAAGCTACGTTGTGGCTTGGGATTCACGCGGCCAACGCCAGGGCGGCCAGAGGTGGTTTGACCTCTACCCCCGTCAGAAGATTGCGCCTGGAGACCCTCTGCACTGGACCGGACGTAATCAGACGTGGAACTACATGTGCGCCGAATGCCACTCCACCAATCTTCGAAAGAACTACGATCTCGCCACGGACAGTTACGCAACCACATGGTCGGAGATCAATGTTTCCTGCGAAGCCTGTCACGGGCCCGGATCGAACCATGTAGCGTGGGCGCAGTCGCATAGGAACGGCTCCTACAAGGATCGTGGTGGGTCGAACGGCCTCATCGTCAACCTGAAAGCGGCTAGTGGATTGTGGTCGGCCTCGGATCCGGACACGGGAACAATGCATTGGAAGGGGCAGGCCCGCTCACATACGGAGATTGACAGCTGCGCACCCTGTCATTCGCGGCGCCGTCCGATCACTAGCGATTCCCAGCTAGGCTGGCCTTTTCTCGACTCGTATGTGCCGAGCCTTCTGGAAGAGGGTTTGTACTACGCCGACGGTCAGATTCTTGAGGAAGATTACGAGTGGGGCTCGTTTATTCAGAGCAAGATGTATCACGAAAGCGTAACCTGCTCGGATTGTCATGATCCCCATACTGGCAAGCTGCCGCAGGTCAGCATGAATGCGGTCTGCGGCAAATGTCACTTGTTGGCGAAATTCGGCGGTGAGCAGCACCATCACCACAAGGCGGAGAACTCCGGAACGCTGTGTGTCAACTGTCACATGCCGACGCGAACTTACATGGTGGTGGACGTCAGGCGCGACCACAGCTTCCGAGTGCCGCGCCCCGACTTTTCGGTCGCCTACGGAACTCCGAACGCCTGTAGTCAATGCCACAAGAACAAATCTGGCGCCTGGGCAGCCGAGACTGTTGCCAGGTGGTATGGGCCGAACCGCCGGCAAGAACCGCGGTTTGTCACGGCGATTGACGCTGGCCGTCGCGGCTTGCCGAGCGCGGAGGGTGCTCTGTCTGCGCTTATCGCGGACCCGAGCAATCCCGCCATAGCACGCGCGACTGCACTGAGCCTGCTACCCGAGTACCTTACACCGAGAGGTCTTCCCGCTGTACAGGCTGCCCTGCGGGATACTGACGCGTTAATTAGAAGCGCAGGTGTGAGGGCACTGGAGCCCCTACCTACACAAGAACGGGTTCGGCTGGCCGCACCCTTGCTGGAGGATTCAATTCGGTCAGTTCGCATCGAGGCGGCGCGACTGCTTGCAGGCATTCAGCCTGGTCTGTTGCAAAAGGAGCAGAAGACGGCACTCGATCGGGAGATTACGGAGCTGATCGCCAGCGAGCTGGTCTCGGCCGAACGTCCGGAGAGCCACGTCAATCTGGCGTCGCTATATTTACAGATGGGGCGCCCGGGCGAAGCGGAGACCGAATTACAAACTGCTCTTCGCCTCGATCCGAATAATATTCCCGCGATGGTAAACCTTGCCGACTTGTATCGCCAGCAGCAGCGTGATGACGAGGGGCAGAAATGGTTGCAGAGGGCGATTGCGGGTGCGCCGAATGCCGCCGAACCTATCCATGCTCTCGGCCTGCTCAAGGTCAGGCAAAAGCAGTACCAGGAGGCGTTGAGCCTGCTGGCCAAAGCTGCCGCCTTGCAGCCATCGAACGCTCGCTTTTGCTACGTTTATGCAGTTGCGCTGAACTCCAGCGGACAGGCAGACCTGGCAATCACAGTCTTGACGCAAGCCCATCAGCGGCGCCCTACCGACCGCCAGGTGCTCAACGGCTTGATCGCCTTCGAGCGCGACCGTGGAAACATGGCGTCAGCCATTGCTTACACCGAAGAACTACTGCAGCTGACTCCGGATGATCCCAATGCGCGGGCGATGCTCGCGCAACTGCGCGAACGACAACATTAGGTCCTGTCGGGGTCTTGCTCGCCGTTGCTCACCCCACACGCCAACCAATTTCGCCAGCGCCCTCCAATGCCGTGGATGCGGCACTCGCCTACCTGCCTGGATATCTGAGGAGTATGGCTCGCTTACCCCGAGCGTAGTCCCGCGGCTTCGCTTTCGTGGAAATGCAGGACGAGAATGCCGCCGTCGAGGCCATCCGCGCCTTGAATGGATCAAAACTCAGGAACCGCACGCTCGTGGTGAATAAAGCCCGTCCCCGGCCGGAACGCACCGTGCCGCGAGGAAACGGCGAACGCCGATTCGGCCGCAGCTAAAGCCACCTTGCGTCCCGCCCTGAGCGCCGGCCCTCGCTGACCCGCTTGCACGCCCCTCTTCAGGAGCGCTAGCATGAACATGCCCGGGCGACCACCCAGGGAATAGCAGGATGCGAGGATGCAAGTCCTGCAGCGCACCTTGTGCTTTAGAGCACCACATAGCCGCTTCCTCCTTGTGGCGCCCGGGTTTGAGTTTTTTCACTGCGTTTGGCAACTTGATCAGAGTAGCGAAATCACATCCCCTGCCAAGCCCACTTCATAAGCCTCGTTCATCGTTGCCCCTGGCTGGATCTGCCGGCACTGCGAACGACAAGACGCCACGGCCTGTGTTGTCGCGCCGGTCCCGGAGGCACCCCCAATCAGGCAGTCATGCTGCTCTGAACTGCGAGGGTAGGGGGATCCCATGGTCATGGGATCCAGGCTTAAATTGGCGGGCGAGCCGAACGGCACTCGGCCGCCCGCCCCTATCGCGTCGTTGTCCCCGCTAAGTTAATTAACAAGGCCATCAAAGATTGAGCTCTTCGTGACTTTAGTTGAAAACAAAGCACTTCTTGGCTTCGTTTCGCAAAAATCACTTTTCCCCAGCGTCCGGCCTCGCGTCCCCGGACATCGGCTCGGCCTTCCTTCGACTCTGCTGAAGTTTCTCCAACAACTGCAGAGCCTGCATCTTCTGCCGGTAAATCGTCGTCTGGTACCGCAGGATCAGGTTCGTCATGTTCGACGGCGGAAGCACCGACATTTGCTGGAATGCGGGCGTGGAATTGACTCTGCGCCTTGCCCCCAGGGCAATTCCTTCTGCTTCGGCACGCAGCGTCCTGCGGAACCTCCAATCGCAAATGGCCACGGTTTCTACGAGCGATAGCTCAGCTCTGCCTTGCGGCTGGAAGTCCTCGATCAGCTCCAAAAAGAGCTTCTTAAACTCGCTGACGTTTTCTGTCCCTTCTCCGTCTTCAATCACAAGTTCGCGGGAGAGCAGGCCGTGTTTGAGTGCATTGCGGCTGCTGAAGCGCTTCCCCTCTGGGTTCTTTGGACCAGTCGATTTCAAAGCGTTTTTCCGATTTGCCTCTAGCTTGCGAGTAGAAATCTCGGGTCCGTGTGCCTCAGGAGGCTGCGACCCGAACTTTGAATCAGTTTCCAAAATCCGCTCCTTTCCTCGGGGCAGCTGTCCGCACGAGCGAGCGATACACGGAAGCGGTTCAGCTGCCGATCGGGAACTTAAGTTTTCTTTTTAGTGAGCTTTAACTTCTACGGACCAGAAACCTGAGCACAACCGGGAAAGTATTCGGTAATAGGGTAGCATCCTTGCGAGCCTTCCCAGTTAAGTTTAACCAGTGCTGTTCCCCGAAAGTGAACGGGCCAGGAGCGGTGTCCCATGATGCAGGCTGAGCGGTCGCGTTTCGAGGGGCTTCCGCCATGGCCCGTCAACTACACCGGCGACCCCAAGTTCCGCGACGAACCGTGCGGCAGTTAATGAACCCTCGGTTTTTTTCTTCTCCTTGGCCCAACGCGCAAGACTCGCCCTCCGCGCAATCTCACGTCGCCGCTCAGCAGAGAGGACTGCCGCACGCGCTTTGCCACCCTTCTTGGCTCCTAGTTTTGATAGAGCGACTGCGTGCGGGTTCTTTTCCTTCGGCATAGAACGTGTGGCTCTTATGCCTCGATCCGCTAATTCCGAAACCAAGAAGGCGGCGTAATCGCCGAGGGCGATCTTGGAAGAGTCGCCGATCCGCGCGGCGGACCATACATTCTCCAAGGCGGAGTACGCGAGGCTGCAGTGACTTCTCGTGCTATTTCAGACCTTCAACAACGTAGAGCTCAGAGAGAGTTCTTCTGTAGCTGTACGCATAAGCCTTTGCGTCCGGCGACAACACAACAGGACTGATGCCGATCAGACCGGCTGAATCGGTGGGGGCCAGCTCCCTCGCGACCGTCTGCTTGCCCGTAACAGGATCAATGCGAATGATGCGCGCAGGCAGTGCGTTGCGGTAGACGAAGAGTCCTTCAGAAGACCACCTGACCGGTTCCAGTCCTGCGGTATCGCCGGGCACAACTCGCGGCGGCTGATCGCTAAGCGGATAAACAGTCAGCTTTCCTTCGGGGCTGAGCGCCGCGATCGAGGATCCGTCGGGTGCAGGCTCACAGCTTTCAGTGCCTTCGGGTGAGACGGCCTTGATTTTTCCTGTCCCGATCTCCTGGATGTAGCAGCGGAAAGCGTGACCATGCTCGGCGCCGCCGAACATGATGTGAGCATCGTCGGGAGGAGTGAGCGCCCATGACACTTTTTCAAGCGGCACGGGGATTTCTTTGGACGCGCCTACGCCGGTGGGGACCAGAATCGCCCGGGGAGCGCCTATTACAGGCATGGTGTTCACCCATTTGCCATCTCGAGTAAAACGAGCGCTGTTACCCTGCGCGAGTCGCACAGGCGCGGAGCCTTCAAGCGTGCGGATGCCCACGATGTAGTTGGTCCCGGCGACGATTACGCCTTCCTCATCGAAGAGCAGCCATTTGTTGTCGGGAGAGATGTCGTTTGCTAGCGTCCAGCCGGACCATGAGAGGTCGTGCTCTGTTTTCTGTCCTGGAGCATAACCCTTCACCCCGACATGTTCTTCTTCCTTCGCGAGTAACACACGGCCATCCTCGGCGATGTCATGCAGCCTGAGGGCACCAGGAACGGCGAGAACGATACGTGCTTTTCCCGCGAGATTAACTGCCCGAAGGGAACGATACTGTACGCCAGTTGATGCGGCGAACCACAACTCGCCACCGGGTGTCCACGCCAGGCCGTCGACCGACTCATATTCTTCGGTCAGCGTTCGTTTCTGCCCATGCAAGTCCACAACCGCAACCCACCCGCGGTCGTCCGGGTAGACGGGATGGTCGAGGAAGGCAATGCGATCACCTTTGCGTGAGACCCTGATGCATGTGATCCAGCCGCTGGTTTCATAAACCACGCGTCCGACGGGATACTCGATGCGATCGTGGCCATTCACGGTGTGAACGACGGCGAGTTGGCCGTCCGGGCCCCAATCGGCTTCGGCAACATTGTCGAGGACCTCGCGCGGGGCACCGCCACCGAGTGGCGCGATTCCCAGCGTCGAGAAGCGATAGTCGAGGTGGTTACCGAGCCGGCCACGAAGACCAACGGCAAGATCACCGGACTTCGAGACTGAAAATAGGTGCGCCTGTTCGAACTCGAGGGCGTGCGGTTGCGGAGAGTCGGCCGGCGTCGAGAAGATGCGTAACGGTCTGCCTTCCCAAGTGGCGTCATAGATGAGGTTGTGACCGTCGGGAAGGAAGCGCGCTGCCGGAATCGCGCCGTGTTCGTAGGTCATGGCACGGAAATCGGGCGCCTTATAAGTCCCCCGCCTTCCGATCAGAACGCCCGCGACCGCGGTGGCGACGAGCGCCGCGAGCCACAACAGCGGAGTCAGCTTGTGCCACGCGGAGCCGGATGAGATCGGCTGCACGCGTGCGCCGGTCTGCGATGTTCCGGAGACGCATTCGAGGTCGAAGGCGACATCGCGCGCAGACTGAAAGCGCTGCTGAGGGTTTTTCTCTAGGCAATGGCGAACGATGCGTTCGAGTGCCGGCGACACGGTGCGATTTGTCTCCGTAAGCTCCGGCGGTTCTTCTTTGAGGATGGCGCTCATTGTTTCCGCCGCCGATTCATTGTGGAATGCCCGCTTGCCAGAGAGCATCTCGTACAGGATCGCCCCGAAGCTGAACAGATCACTGCGCGCATCGGCAGGTTTGCCCCGCACTTGTTCAGGTGACATGTAGCCCACCGTGCCCAACACTGTGCCCGGGTCGCTCTGTACCGTCTGGGTAAGTGCCTGGTCTCCTGAGCCTTCCGAGCGAGCGAGCTTGGCGAGTCCGAAGTCCAGAATCTTCACTCGCCCGTCATTCGTGACGAAGATGTTCTCAGGTTTGAGATCGCGGTGGATGACTCCTTTGTCGTGCGCGGCGGCCAGTCCTGATGCGATCTGCTGGGCATAATCGAGTGCCTTCCGGACAGGCAGCGGGCCGGAACGAAGTCGCTCCCGCAGCGTTTCGCCATCCAGCAATTCGCTAACGATGTACGGCGACCCGTCCTGCTG
>Ga0187770_10002495_pt1 | contig 10289 bp, 12 predicted proteins | sample 0116_SJ02_MP02_2_FD_133154 | JGI IMG/M metagenome (GOLD analysis project Ga0187770, IMG submission 133154) | Tropical peat soil microbial communities from peatlands in Department of Meta, Colombia - 0116_SJ02_MP02_20_MG | ecosystem: Environmental > Terrestrial > Soil > Wetlands > Peat | place... | reverse complement strand
TTGTTATCGCCAGTCTAAGAGGCGCCGGCGACATCACATCAAGCGATTGCCTGAGGGAGTAATTCATTCCTGCGTTATTCCTCCAATACAATAGGGAAATGTGGCTAATTCGAATTCTAAGCACTTCTCGGTTGCGGCTTCAAATCGGTTCGCAGAAGAGAGGACTCTCAAGTTAGGTTACGTTTGACGGGAACAAGACGTGAAATGTCGGTCGCGAAATCGAAGCAACTTGCGAATATGGGAACTTGCGCTGCACTTTACACGGTGGCAATAGCGACTACGGCGTTCGTACCGACGCATTTGCGTGTCGGCCAGTTTAGACTGAGAGTTGTGATTCACCGTCATCTACGCTTTTCTTGGAGGATCGTTGGTGGCCGGGGTGAGGGGGCTGGCGGAACGTGATGGGCATCGATCGTCTCTGTTCTCCTTTACAGTGTGGATTCATTGACCTTGGGAAGGAGTTGCGCGGAGAAATTGCACAAGCTGAAGAACCGACCGACTAATCCCAACGGTGCAAACCTCGACCTCATTCACTTGAATGCAAATGCGATCAAGAATCTCATTTTAGTAATACCAATCGGCTAACTCTTTGTAGTTAAGCAGCATTTGCGTAACAAAGTTGCCCGAATCGTACTTCTCTAATTTTTTTCTGTCGATTCTGCGACGCAAAGTGTCCGAATTCCGTAGGACTTCGGATATCGTGTCCGCCAATCCGGTACTGTCTCGCATCGGAACTGTGAAGAGACCTTCCGCGCCCTCCTCCATCAGCGTTGGGACGCATCCGGTCCAAGTGGCAATGACTGGCGTTTGGCATCCCAGTGATTCTATGATGGCGCGGCCCCACGACTCTCTGAGAGATGGTTGTACGCATACGTCCGCCGCATTGTAGCAGACTGGAAGTTCGCTGTATCTGACTTGTCCTAGGAAGGTGATGTTGCTCGAGACCTTTTGCTGCCGACGACCTGCCCCCGCTACCATTACTTGCAAGCTGGGAAAACGTAAGAGAAGCAATCGTTGGGCTTCGATTAGATACCTTAGGCCTTTGCGTTCTTCGGCTCTTCCTACAAATAATATGTAAAGAGCTTCCGGTTTCCAGCCAAGCTTTCTTCTGGCACCTTCTTTGTCGATTCGATGAAATTGTTTAAGGTCGACTGGTAAGGGCGCGATTCTGATTTTTTGCCGGTTCCCGCAAATCTCGGAGAAGAGGTGACTCTGTGCTTCGGTGGGAAGGAAGAAGCGGTCTATATTATGTAGTGCGTACCTTCTAAGAGGATTCTGTATGCGTCGAAGTTTTCCGTGGTCGGACGCGAGTGGGTCATGCGAATGAGCGACAATTGGAACTTTGCCTCCGAGAGAGAAGGCCAGTGAGTATGTGGTTAGGTTATAGAGTCCGTGCAGGTGCAGTAGAATTGGCCCATTATTTCTAACTCCTCGTAAATCAGCAATCAGCTGACGTGAGAGTTCGATCCCATACCTGACACGGATGGAAGGATAAACTCTATGCGTAACGCCGTACTGGTCACCCCAAATGTGCATCCTCACGGCGCTTGACTCTGGTCGCCAGCATTCAATATCGATATCCTTCGTCCTCTTCGCAATTTCTCGGGCAACGACTTCGTGCCAACCCTGCGCCCCAGACTCTGCCTCAGCGTTTACGTGAACACTGCCAAGGGAATGATGGAGGACCTGTATAACGCGTAACATAAGAGGACCGATACTGCACTCGCTGTCAAAGTTCTCCCGGATTATCGATCGCCAATACGACTTACCCTTTAGTTGTATCGGGCTTCGACTAGCTCACTAAGCGTTACGAAGTGAATTCGGAAGAGCTTCATGTACTGAATCCAGGTTATGACTGAGAGATTGTTCGTTGAATGGAGAAGTAATATTGCGAAACCACGGCCTCGCACCATGTTCCCAGTCATGAGTAGGCTGCATTTTCGTAGGCTCAAACCGGGGTTTCGAGTAGGTAACTCATACCGGTTCGGATTCGCAACCTTTCCCGCGGCCCTAGCATACGTATAGTGGCTCGCGACGATTTGAGATATCCGCTCGTCATACTTGCCGAACGGATAGCTGAAGCCCTCAACTTCTTGGTCGAGCAGTTTCTCCAAATAAATCTTCGATTCTTGAAGTTCACTGTGAACTTTCTCATCCGTTAGGGTCTGAAGGTTGAGGTGGGACTGCGTATGTGATGCGATCTCATGATTCATCTCCTGCATTTTCCTGATTAACTTCGGCCGGAGCGTAAGCAGGGTTTTGTTCTTCCACTCTCTCAATCCGGTGATCAGAAAGAAGGTTGCTCTAATTTGGCGTCTGTGAAGCGTACGGGCAATGTCGTAATGTTCAGCGTAACCATCGTCAAAGGTAAGCGCCACGTTCAAGCGGTCATTGGCTATGCCCATTTTTTCCTACCAAGGCAAGTGTCATTTGAGAGCCGTAACTAAACAACATTAATGTGAGCTCTAGTAACCCCATAGTTACAAGGCGTCAACTTCGTTTCAGCACATCAGTTAGATATTTGACGTTCAGGCACGTGAAAGCTGTGCCAGATAGGAAGGTTACAGCATTCCTGATTGAGCCAATCGCGTTGTTCATTGCGCTCTCATAGCTAACGAAACCCGGATAGATCGGCGACAGGAACCTAACGAGGAAATAGTTGTTCATTATCAAGTAAATCAAGGCGACCACCATAGTCCCGAACAGCAGTGACTTACGTGCGGGTGTCCATATGGCAACATCAATTGCCCCAAAGGCGAGCAGGTAAAGCGCGTATTGTTCAGTAACCTGGGCCTTGAAGATTAGGAATGCCAACGTGCAGACGATAACCGATTGAATCAACCCGTATTGTCCCTTAGTTCCGAAACGTTTGATTGCGATGCAAGTAAAGGCGATTAATGTTGGAACCCATAGGAGGCTTATGGCTAGGGATTCCAGTGAATTTACGGGGGGAAGATAGCCAAGGTAGTTTAGGTAAGCTAGCGCATCCCATGCTGACATTGACCACCCCTCCTTGATTGCGGTCGAGGCTAGCGTGGTTGTTACGATCGTGAATGGCCATTTCATGATTGCGAAGGTGGTTACTGACATGCCGCCGGCTACCCCGATAGAAGCTAACGGTGGCCACCAGTCTTTGAGGCGCCTCATTGTAATGGGGGCTGTGTATATGATGGGAATCGACTTCGCGAATGTTCCAAGGCCTGCCCACAAGACTTTCCTCATCTCATCGGTGGACGCGACTGACAAGAAGACGAGTGAGATTGCGATCGAATCGAACATGCCCCAGATGCTGGAAATTATTATCGTAAATGGGGAGAACAACCAGAAGTTGAGGATCCAATTAGCGCCTCTCGCCGACTTCGAGATCGCATACGTGAACATGAGGTAGGCCAATCCAACATCTCCGAAAATGATAGGCTGCTTCAGGAGAAAGTAGTAGAAGAATCGGTTATTCCAGCCAATCAGAGAGTAGAGCAAGTAAATTAGCCCGGTTAGGATAGGCCAGAAAGGAAGATAAGCAATGGTAGCCATGTTCAAGTAGCCAAAGACGTTCGCAAAACTCAGCCCGGGCACTGGATTGAGAACTCCGTAGGGGTCGCCCCCGTGGTTCATCGCATAGCCAAGCCGTACCCACAATTCGAAATCTGTCGGGTGACCTGTCCAGAAAGAGAAGAATTCACGGATCACAAGGCCAATCAAAAGAAGAATAGACACTCGCCGATTCTCCCCCAAGCCAGCGAATGGCACCGTTTATTTCCTCCGCAGCTAACTATTCTGGAAGACGAAGAGAGTTTGATCGCCTAATCGATTAAAGGGAAAACGGTCACCGAATGCGTACTCAAACCTCTCCAGGACGGATGCAACTTTCCTGAACTTAACGTAGTAGTCACTCAAGTATGCGGGGGGCAGAAATGCGGGGAGACCTACGACTTTCTGAAGCTTGAGCTTAGGCAGAAAGAACTCGGCAAAAGCTGAAGGTGAATAGTAGAAGGCTGGGATGTCCATCCCCCCGACGGAGACCATTACTGGCTGCCTTTTTCGCGGAGCCATCTTTTCAAGCTGTAACACCACTGCGTGAGAGAGCGCCTCGCCAATGCAAATTGAGTTTCTAACCGAGCATACGAAATACCCACCTGGGGCGAGTATTGAGCTCAGGCTCTCAGCAAAATCCTCAAGGTCTGGCTCACAGTTCAATGCACCGTTAAACGAGTAAATGGCATGAGCACCCTTCCCGTTAAGATAGCCCTCAACCCTACCGATGTCCGCCGCTCTCAGCTGGAGGGCGATTATCTTGCCGAACGCGCCTCTAGCATGCATCTTTTTGTTCAGAATCGCGATCATACTCTCGGAGATATCCGTGGCAATTATCCGGCAGACATGCTTCGAAATATCCAGAGTCTCTGCTCCCGTTCCACAGCCAACCTCTATCAACGTGTCGTCGGGTTTTACCAACGCGAGAAGCTCAGATATTGAACGCTTCCTGATCCACGTGTTGATGTAATTGTGACTGATTGTAAAATCATACTCCTCAGACGCAGAGTCGAACGCCTCCGATACGCTACCGTAATACTCCTTACCCTGTGAAAGCCAACCCTCATAGGTGCCCGTTGTTTCTCCTTCGCCCTTCATAGCCGCGCGGTACGCAACTGGTCCTTGCGGAGTCAAACGTAGGGCCCTCGGGGCGTTGGAATACCAGTCCCTCACAACGCGGGAACCATACTTCGTGACGAAACCGGCGAGCGTACGCTCGCTCTCCTCCTCTGAAGCTGCATACACAGCTGTCGTGATAACAAGGTCGCTCAACCTAACCTTAACCGTGCCGGCTTTCAAAGCATTGAGAACCCAATCGCTCTTCCGCTTGCCTCCGAGAACATAGAATGAACCGTCGCGTAGAATAAATCGAAGTCGGACGACATGCGGAAGTCCGCTGAATCTCCCCTGGGTGACGATTTTGATGGTTGGTTCGACTATTCCTGACTTGAAACTCGCTCCAAGGGACAATTCCCTTGGGGGCACAGCGCTAAGTTTTGCGCCCAATCCGGACCCACGGTACATGCTTGTTCCCGTATGCTAAGCCATCGATCGCCGCGAGTACTCCGGAACCCACTTCGCATACAGCCGCGACCGGAAGAGCTAGAACCAGCCTAGGGGATTTTGCGAGAGTTTGGATCAGAATCGACAGCCCAAGCCTAGGGTTGTTGAAGAGCATTGATTCTAGTGTTCTAGGCGATTCTCCGAGGGATCGAAGAATTTGAAGGTGTCCGTAGACGATTCTTCGGCGCTGTGTCAGCAGATCATTGATTCTTTCGGGAACATCGATCCGCACCTTGGCCTCCTGAGAAAATTCGACGGCATAACCTGCTTGGTAAGCGGCCCCAGCCAAGAAGGCGCCGTCATTAACAGTGTCGTTCGGAAGTTTTCGTATCGCGACTCCCCTTACCACCATTAATTCGTCGCAACAGTGATTGTTCATTTCGGCCTCATTCAGGGTAGCTAGGCATTCGTTATGAACCTCCCACATCAGCTTCAGAACCGCTGCGGTTACACCCTTGCTATCGCCTATAATCGGCGAGGCTGAAACAAGACCTATCTTGTCGTCGCTGATGATTACGCCAAGTAGCTCTGAAATGGCGCCGGGATATGGATGGGCATCGGAATTGATTAAGATTAGAAATTGCCCTGTAAAGCAGTCGATCATTCGGTTGATTGCTTCAGCTTTCCCCCGCCGGATTGGCTCTTCCATCAGAATGACGTTTCCGTATCGACTCGCTGACGCTCTTACGAGAGCAAAGTTGGCTTGATCTAGGCCGCTTGCGACAATCATAATCTCACTGAGGAGGCAGCCTGCAGGGTATGATTCATGCTCGATTATGTGCAGCAACTCGTCGATACCTCTCGCATGGTCGGCAGCGCAGATCCCTACTGAGAATGCTGTTTCGTACCGGAGTCGTTCGGGGGCAACCAGGCGCTGGCTCAATTATCAATACACTCCGAACTGTAAGCGCCTATTCTCCCCACAAAGCGCTCAACCATCTGTAGAAGTTTGAAGTGTAAACACAGGAAGCTGACGATATTATCGGGTCGAAAGTACGAAGGTTCTTGCCTTCTGATTCAAGCTTGAGGTTCGCGATGTAGGCGCGAACTCGGAGATATCGACTGAGGAACTCGTAAGCAATTCCTTCCGTCCAATCTACGATGAAACCTCGTAATCCTGCACTTCTGTTAGGCCGTGATGCCCCATCGAAAGTTTCACCTAGCATCTCAAGCTTCTTAAAGTACGGTGCCGAATAATACTGGCTAACCCAGTTGTTCTCCTGCAATATCTTTCTGTATTCCTCCATACCTGCGACTGGTTCGGCTTTAAGCAATTCGCGTGCGAAGAGAGAATTTGCGCGGTTCCTCCGACTCTCATTTGAGAAACCTTCCGCATCGTGCACGTAACTTAGGCAGAAGGACAGGAGGTGTGGCGCTCTCAGCGCCAAGAGCTTGTACAACCTGACTTGAAGCAGCATCAAGAAAGCAGAGATCCAAAGCCTGTTTCGCTCAGTGACGACAAATAGGTCTATGTCATCCCATTTGTCCGCGCTCCCGTAAGCCACGCTGCCCGTTACCGCAATGGTTCGAATGAAAGGAACGAGTCTTGTTAGTAAGTTGGCAAAACTAGCGGCCGACTCTAATTTTGCCGCGGAGATTTGCTCTCGTTCCAAACGGGAAGATAACGATTCGTTATGGCTCGTGAGTAGGTAGTCGTCTTTGATTATGAATTTCAGATCTGCGAAGTCGTGGCTGGTAAGCAAAGACCGGAGCTCTTCTGCGGTCATGTTTGATTTTGGCAGGAAATAGTTCGTCGCTTCTTCTAATGTAAAAGGAAAGTTAAGATAGGCCGAAACATCAAAAAGCTTGTTCAGTCCATCGTGAATCTCTGACTCGTATTCCTGATGGATCGGGGAACTTTGCGTTTTCGGGCACTTCCTCTAATCTAAGAGTATTTGAGTAAGAGTATTTGAGTTTGGGTTCTCGTAATTCGAGTTTGCGGCGGCTTAAAGAAGCTTTAGGTCAAGCCTTCCTTCTACGTGATAGAATCCAGAATGCGAATACGATCATGGCGAAAAAGATGAAGAGGCTTAGGTATCTGAAGAGTGAGGTGGCTATTCCCCACGATGATCCGAGCCACCATCCTAGATAGACTAGAGCAATGTTCCAAGTCAAGCATCCTAAGAGCGTATAGACCTCGAACGTAACTGGCTTGATCTTGCATGCTCCAGCAGGAAAAGAGATTAGCACCCGTGCAGCGGGAACCAGCCGGAGAAGGGCAACCGCGACTGGGCCGTGTTTGTCAAACCACCCTTGGACTCTTTGAAGTTGTCCGGGTGGAATATACGGTAGCCTCACTTTCCCCGAGATTAGGGAACTCCCAAGTTTCCTGCCTACGTAATAGTCAACGGAAGAACCTAGAAGAGCTGCAACAGTACTGCAAAGGACCACAGGCCAGTACTGTAAGGCGCCTCGGAAGACGAGATAACCTGCGAAGGGTAGAATGATCTCGCTAGGGAATGGAAATCCAGCAGAATCGAGAAGCGTAAAGAAAAATACGCCCGCGTAACCGGCGTTTGACGTCACGCTGGTCACGTGTGACGGCAGTCCGGTAATAAATGCGCCAACGTCACCAGACCCCTCTCGTCCACCAGTTTCTACAAGGTCTTCAAGATAGCTTGCTGTTATGAAAGCGGCTGGAAAGACAACGGCTAGTGCGATCACTATTTCTCGGGTCCAATGTCTCATCTCACTCAACACTAACTTTGGGAACCGGAAAATCCTCGAATTCTTGACTACAATTCGGAATGAATCGGAGTGGGAGGTTGCGTTCATGCGGGCTGCTCCCATGTGTTATCCAGTCAGGTAGATGTTGCCCGTTGATGGGTTGTATTGTATGGGAACATTTTGTAGTGGATACGGTGCGGGTCCTCCGATGACCTGAGCATTATGGTACGGGTCGTAGACTGCGCCATGACACGGACAAACTATATCCTTCAGGGATGGATCGAACTGTACCTGACACCCAGCGTGTGTGCAGATTGCGCTGTACGCCACAAATTTGCCGTTATCCAGATGAATTAGAATGATTGGGCCCAGGGAGGGGTCGTTGTAGATTAACGATCCGTCGGGTGGGATACTGGAAGCATTCGCAATGGCTTGAGTGTTAGCCGCTGGTTGACTGCCTTGTACGACTGGATTGTTGGCTACAGCAGCGACGTTCACGGAACTTGTAGGTTGGGTGGTAGACGAAGGCTGCGAATTTGACCCGAGATTCCATAGGAGCAACGTTGCAGCGGAGACCACACCCAATGCTAATGCTGCCCGTAGGAAATTCCTGCGGTCTCTGCTGATCTGGGCACGTTGATTTGTCCGAACATTGACATCTGCCCTAAAGGAGGCGCGGGAGAGCAGGATTGGTAGCTTGGGTCTGCCTGTCAGGGCTGAAGCTATTACATCATTTGGAATACGTAACGCATAGGTTTCCGCGAGTCTCCTTGCCATTCTCTCGTTTTCTTGTAGATCTGTCATTGCGGGATCGAACTCCCAATTCTCGTATTCGCCCCCTCTGTTGGTTGTCTGTTCACAATGTTCTGAATCACGTTCAGTATTCCTATTGTGTCGCTTCGATCGACGCCAAGGCTTATCACTAGCGCTCTCATGAATTCGAGAGTCGTTTGAGTCTCGCGATGTAGAACGAACTGGCTTTTGATTTGGTCGAATGCCCGGTTTATTTCACGCACTTGCTTAGGATACAATTTTGCCTTGCTGGGAAATAGAAGCTGGGCCTGCGTCTCAGATGTATCAATCTTCGCTGTTTTCAACCCTGTGCTCACTGGGTTCGCCTCAGCGGACTTCGTAACCAGCCAACTCAAGCCTGAGTGCCGCTTAGCCAAGAGCCCATCTACGCTGTGGGTTAGCTGTGGTCCGGTTAAGAGCAGGGTCAACCAACACATTACGAAAACGATGTCTGACCCAAAATAGAATGGGAAAGCATTCCAAGTCGCTGACAGGAAGAACGTGAAATTCAGCATCAAGCCTGCTAGTGCGGCAACTCTGAAGAAGAACCCAGTCAAAGTCGCGAATCCTATGAGTATCTCGCCGCCCGCGACCATCCACCCAAATGAAACCGCAGTGGGTGCAACGACTCCCAGAAGGAAGTCGTGAATCGGTGAACCAACCGCATACTGGGCAACCAGATGCCCAATGTACCCTGACTTCGACGGGTCGAAGTAGGAGGGATCTGTCAGATGCTGAACTCCCGCGTACACGAACGTGAAGCCCATGAACAGCCTTAACGGCCAAAACAAACCGAGCGGGACAGCTCCGTTTCTTGTCCCTCTAGTAGATTCGCTGAATTGCAACTATTAGCACGCCTTCTTAGGGTCGGAGTAAGCAGGTCTCTTCGACCCATGTCGGGTTGCGGTGGATCGTTTCGTTCGTTGACCAAGTAGGATGGCTATAATTGCAGCCGTGATGATCGCGAGCGTAATTGCTACTGGGATGGAATAATCCAGTTGCGACAGCGCAGCTAACGTATCCGATTGATTCATTGGATTCGTTCCGTTATTCGAAGCAGTTTGGGTAAGATCGATTTTGAGCAACTTGCTGCTCACAGAGCCCGGAATGAGGTTATTTCGACGGTCAATGAGAAGCGAAGTAACGTTCAGGCTCCATACCTTCGGCTGCCCTCCTCCGTCAAAGATACCGCCTATCTGAAAGTCGATCTTCACAACCCCCGACGACTTTACAACCGCAATCGTGCAAAGTGCGTATGCCCCGGCTTGGTTGATGCATGGCTCTGTGGAGAATACAACAACGCCGGCTACGATTCTTTCCGGCGATGTATTGGCGTCGAGTATGCCTACGACTAACCGAGAGCCGGTGGCACCGTTATGGTAGTAGATGGTAACAGAGATGGGTAGAGGCATTTCGGTCCCGGCGAGTGCGTGACTCGGACTGTTCACTTGGTAGATTGCCGTCGTCTGTGCTGCAGGATTCATGGAAGCTAGGAGACAAATCATGAGAAGGATTGCGGTCCTCAATGAATTCGCATCCTGTCAAGTTCGGAGTACTGGCAACTGTTCGCGCATTAAGAGGCCGCAACTCTGACACCTTACGAGCCTCACAGCATTTCCGTCCTTATCGTAGTCCAGACCAATCTCATGCACTTGCTCGTGATGGCAAGGACTACGTTTCTTGAGAACGAGTGATTGCATGTCTTTTCAAATCCAAGTCACCAATCTCGTAGGTGG
>Ga0187770_10002494_pt1 | contig 10293 bp, 6 predicted proteins | sample 0116_SJ02_MP02_2_FD_133154 | JGI IMG/M metagenome (GOLD analysis project Ga0187770, IMG submission 133154) | Tropical peat soil microbial communities from peatlands in Department of Meta, Colombia - 0116_SJ02_MP02_20_MG | ecosystem: Environmental > Terrestrial > Soil > Wetlands > Peat | place... | reverse complement strand
ATTGGACGTACGACAAGCGATGCCTTCCAGGTTAGAGCTTTGAATAGACGTGCAAAATGACTTGAGAACGCGCAGTGAGCAGACGAGATCCTATTCGCGCACATGGTGGCGACCCAGCGTCTCCCGCAGTTGAATGTCAGATGTGATCTATGAGCGAGCATGAAGGCCATCTGTTCTCCTCCCCAATTGAGCGACACTCTATTAGGATATTGCTCCGTTTCGAAAACCGAAATCGCGAAATTCGTGAAATTGAAGACCCAGTCTACAATGTCGCCGGTTATCCGGTAGACCTGATGCGTCGAGTAAAATGACACTCGACGTATACGCTTAGGGCACTTCAGCAGATCGCGGAGCAGCACAGGAACGCATCACAGGAGCGGTGGCTTCCGTTCCCAGATCGTTCCCTGATAAACTGTGAATGGTTGAGGGGACGTAGTTCAGTTGGTTAGAACGCTGCCCTGTCACGGCAGAGGCCGCGGGTTCGAGTCCCGTCGTCCCCGCCATCTTTTCAAACACTTACAGACGCCGCCCTCGACGGCGTGGGTTCGGAAGGGTTCGATAAGGAAATCCGAGTCAGGCACGACGCAAGGAATCGCACAATAAAATCCCTCCCTCTCCGCCAGAATTTCTGCCCGGTTTTCAATGACTTGCCCACAGTGTGCATCGTGCTTAGATTTGACTTCTTCTTTCTTTGCACACCCTCCACTGACACCGCGGCGGTGCGCGGACGCCTGTGGTACGGTTCAGTTGTCGAAGTGATTCAGCGTGCCCTATGAGGATCGCAAGATCACGGGCGGCGGGTCTCCTTGCCACCCAGCCCGGTCAAGAGTTTGTCGCCGTTATTCCCGGCGCCGGTTGTTTCCGTTCGAAGCGGAACCCGACGGTGCTTCCCAGAAGACCCCCGTCCAGTCGATTGGCCGCAGCTCGGTGTCGATCGAGAATTCCTTGCGGAAATCGGTGACCGCCTGCCGGCAGGCTGGAATCGCGCCGTAGTCATCGATGATGACGTAGCCACCCGGCGAAAGTTTCGGATACAAACTGCGCAGGGTTACCAGTGTGGACTCGTACATATCGCAGTCGACGCGCAGAAGCGCAAGGCGGCGGATCGGCGCAACCGGCAGCGTATCGCGAAACCAGCCTGCGCAGAAACGGACATGATCATCCATCAGCCGTAGCGCTCGAAGTTCTGCCTTACGGTGTCCTGCGATACCGCGAGTTCGGGGTGAGTCCAATGGGGATCGCCCTCGTCGACAGGGAAGTTCAGAGCATCGGGACGGGGGCATCCTTCGAACGAGTCTGCTACCCACGCCTTGCGGCGATTATCGCCGAAGGCCTTCAACACAGCGCGCATCATGATTGCTGCCCCGCCGCGCCAAACGCCGGCCTCGGCAAAGTCCCCGGGCACCTCTCGGCGGAGCAGGTCAAGCATGCAGGCGTGCAGATTGTCCATGCGAAACAGACCGATCATGGTCTCCGCCGTAGCGGGCCAGTCCTTACCCGAAGCCCGTGCAGCGAGGTCCGCGCCGCTTTCATGAGTCTGGCCGAGGTGGTTCTGTTCGATCCAGTGATCAATTTCCCGTCGCAGAGCGGGCGCAATCGCCAGTAACTCGTGGCTCATCGCAATATCGGCGGCGTCAAGCGGGAAGCGAATCAGCGTCTTCTTCAGCAGGTGTAACCATGCGGTAGTAGCCTTTTCTGAGAAAGCCGCGTCTCTTCTTGTTTGTCGCATAAATTACTCCACCCAGGGGACCAATCGCACCGGGCCGGGAGCGTAGCGCGCCCCCCGGACTCCAAGCACATGCCGGTAGTTGTCTTCTAGATGATTGTCGGGATCCGCGCTCGTGTAGAACGCGTATTTGTTCATGCGCTGCTGCTTGGTCAGATATCCGTAGTGCTTCAACCGGACGGAAAGATCGCGGTGCTCGCCGACGAGGCCATCGGGGACATTGCCGCAATGGAAGTTGCCGCCGTGTCCGGTGCAGCGGAAAGTGAGCAGGCTGAGTGGTTGATCACGCAAGCGAAACAGCGACAGTCGGCGGAAGCCGCCGAACAGACCATCGACCCGCACTTGAGAGGGATCATCCCAAAGATAGGCGATGCGCATATACCATGCCGCAGCGGTTGCAGATTGTGCAACCGCAGCCTGAATCTGCGCGGGGCCGGCGCTCTCCAGAACTTCGTCCCCATCAATCCACAAAACCCATTCGGGATTTTCGTTGGTGATTTCTTTCAGCAAAAAATTCTTATCGCGAGCTTCATCCAAACCCTCGAATGGCGAAGGAAAGACGGTTACTAAGTCGCCGAATGATCTGCAGATCGAAACGGTATCGTCGCTGGAATGATCGTCGAAAACAAAAGCGCGCTGACAAAGGCGCAGAGCTTGCGAGAGTACTTCGTGAATATGAGATGCCTCGTTCTTGACCCGCATCGCGCAGAGGAACCTGGGGCTTCCAGACGGCGCGGGGCCAGCGGCTGTTGGCTCGTCGTGCCAGCGCCACTTCCACAGCGTGCAGGTGGGATCGTATTTGGGCCAACTGCGCTGCCAACCCCGCGCAATATAAGCGTCGGAATACGATTTCCACGGCTGAAAAGGAATGCGGTCGAGTAGAAACACGCAGAGGGCGGGGTTGATCCATCCGCGGACGAGTGCTGGTCCCTGCGCGGTCTGCCATTCTTCCAGACCAAACCATTTGCCGATGGGCCTGGGCCGACTGCGGAGGAAGACCGCCCGGCGGTAGAGTCCCAAGCCTGAAATAAACTCGGCGGGAGTGTAGGAGCGCACCAAGTGCGCGTCATCAGAATGGGGGTACATAGCCTCAATTAACAGCAAGGAAAGTTCCGGACAGGCGGTCATCCCCTCCAGGCTTTGGCGTAGCCAACCGGGGGGCAACATCGTGTCGTTGTCCACTTTCGCCAGAATGGGTGCCCGAGCCGCCTCGATAAAGCTGACCATGGCCGCGACCGGCGAGATGAACCTGCCTTTGATGAATTTCGGGGGGGCGGGGGACTGGCGAACTATCTGCTCGAGCCATTCCCGAGTCCCATCCACGGAACTGTTATCGTTTACCACCAATTGCCGCACATATTGCCAGTCTGTGTTGCGCAGCAAGGTGGTGAAGGTTTCCCGGGTCAACTCCAAGCGATTGGAGGCAAGGTAAAAAAGATCCACGCAGCGGTTTTCAATCATGCGTCTCTACCCCATTTTGTCCGGTAAAGTTGACGATTTTGTTCAAAGAGCGCGGTGAGGTCAGGGCGCGTGCGAAAGGTAGAGGGCAGAGCGGCGTGGTCAACCACGCAGCCATCCCATATCCCGATCTTTAAGCCATCGGCCAGCACGCGGGCGCAGTAGTCGTTATCTTCGAAGCCATAGCCGACGAAACGCTCATCGAACGGCCCCACCCGGGCATAGGTACGCCACGGCACAAAGATGCACACGAAAGCAATGGCTCTGGCTTCGTGACGAAGGTTCGGAGTGCGAGTGGCGATCTGGTTCGGATTGCCGATCGCTCCACTGATCCCGGCAGAGCAAATGCCAAGCTCGGAATGACGAAGGGTTTCGGCGGCCAGCCGGGAAAAACCGCGGGGGGTGAGCAGACTGGTGTCATCGTTGAGGAGCACTACGTTTGTGCTCGCCATGGTGATGCCGAGGTTGGCGTTTCTGGCAAAAACGAACGGCGTGATTCCAGTCAGCCAATGAACCGCGGGCAAGCTGGCTTCGGCGACGGCGCGGGCTCCGTCATCGACGACGATGATATCCTCCTGCCGCAGTTCCGGCTCACGGGCGAGAATCGCGCGGACGCAGGCCACCAGATTCGAAGCTCGCGAAGAAGGGATTACGACTTTGAAGTTCACGGCTTCACCGCCTGCAGGATGATGATGAGGCGCGGCCCATCGGCGCTGGAGTCGGTCCTTTCCCAAACCGTGCGGAATTTGGCGCGTATACCGTAGTGCTGAGCAAAGCGTTCACGATAGGGATTTCCCGCTTCGTAATACAAGAAGCTGCGCCGATTCCAGAAAGAAGTGTGCGTGGGATCCTGAAACGCACCCGGCCCATCGGTGGTGGGCACGGCAATTTCGGCCGATCCGCCGGGAGCCAGCACACGGTAGATTTCATTCATGGTCAGGATCTTGTTGGGGAGGTGTTCAATGATGTCCCAGGCGCGAATGTATTCGACCGAATCATCGGGCCAAGGCCACGGCGAGGCAAGATCTGCTACCTGGTCGACGCCTGGGCCGGCAACGATGTCCACGTTGACAAACCCGCCGACTGGCGCATCGCAGCACCCGAGATTCAGCTTCATGCCTGTGCCTCCAGTACGCTTCTCTTGCTGCCGCTCGGACCGATAGAAGGTCAAGGCCTCGCCCATGATGAGCTGCGGATTTTCCGGCCAGCGTGACCAGCACGGACCTCTGCAAACCTTAGGGCTGGTGTTGGAGGAGTGAATCATCGCCACATAGAAGCGGTACTCGGGCAGGGCAGCCAGCCGCAGCTTGGGGTGACCCCAGATAAAACGGGCGTCCTCACCAACCTGAATACAGGGAAAAGGCGCGCGTTTCCATAAGCTGCGCGTGTACAGTAACGAGCCCCCGGCCAGCCACAATCGCTGTCTGCGAGGATAGCTATAAAGCCAGGTCTGACCTGTGGCGAGATCATGAAAGAGCATCTCGCGGAGTCCACAGACCTCGGCGTCTTGCTGTAACAGCGAGTTCACCTGGTATTGCATGCGATGCGGCGCCGACCAGTCGTCGTCGTCCCAGTGCATGATCAGGTCGCCGTGGCAGGCGCGCACACACTGGTTGCGTTTTTCGCCCAGCGGCTGCCTCCGGGACGCGCGCGCATAATGGATGCGCGAATCGATGGGTATCAGGTCGGCGACGCTGTCGCTGCCATCGTCCAGAACGATCATTTCTTTGTTGCTGTAATTCTGCGACAGGAAATTTCTTATCGCCTGCGGGACAAAACGGCGCCGGTCCGCGGTTGGCATGATGCAGGATACAAGCGGTTCTTCAGTCGGCATTGTCATCGCAGCACAGTCGATATGCCCTTCCGTGGGCTCAGGACTGTTTTCCCCAAGCCACTGCCATCCACAGGTCATCCATCGAATTGTCGCTAAGATAGAAAGCCCATGGGCCCGTAGGCGCAGGCAAGGCAATGTTTTTCAGCATCCCCGAGCGGAGTCCGCCGAAGGAATCGTCTTGCGCTAAAGCATCTTTGTTGCCCGTTCCATCGGCGGTATCGCAAACCTGCAAATCCTTAGTGGAGTCTGTGTACAGATTCACGCCCAGCACGGCCTGCAGTCTCCCTTGGCTCCAAAACGGATAGTGCTCCGGTCTCATGGTGAAGGTAAGAGGCGCAAAGGGCGCGGAACCGCTGATTTGAGCGTTCCTGAATTTCGCCCAATCGGACGGAAACTCATGCCGCATCGAAAACAGCCGAATCGAACCAGCCGCCTTACCCGTGCCAATAGAGTCTTCCAGATTTGCCACGGCCATCTTCCGCAGAGAATCGCCACCTTCGCGAGCGGTATACCGCATGTGCAAAATGACGTCTGAGATCGTGTTGAAATCAAACTGCCGGACGCTGGCAGGCAAACCCACCTGCCATTGACTGATGGCCCCAGACCACTCAAAGGGCAATTTTCGCTCGTCATGCAGATTCGCCTCGAAGAGGCCACTGTCATTCTGCCCACTGCTGGTCACGATCGATTGCACGCTTCCAAAAAAGTCGCTGAAGCGGCCATCGTCGGCACCGTCACGGGCGTAGCCGTTGTCGCCAGACAGAGTGCTCGTTCGAATCGAACTCCTCGCCAGCGTCAGCCTGCAGTTCAGGCTGGTATAGGGTCCCACCACACACGGAATGCTCACCGCCACTGCCTTGATTCTGCGGAAGTACTGCCCCGGGCCATCGAAATCAAATATCTCTTCCGGGACATCGAATGTGCACGATCCTGTAGCCCGAAACCGCAGCAGGGCCGCCGGATTCACCTGCAGCAAACTTACATGCTTCGTGAGTTCGTACTCGCGTTTGTTCAGATCGGCATAGGCCATCTCCATGCGCTTGATGTCCTGATACAGCTTTTCGCCGGCCAGCAAACCTTCCTTTCCCGACAGATCGCCGTACTGAACGTAGGAAAGCTTGGGATCACCGAGTTCCTGTTGCAGTGCCCGCTCCGCCTTTCGCGCGATATTGAAAGCGAACTGGAAGCTTTGCCCGTAGAGGCTTTTCACCTCGCGCTTCATCCACACATAGAAATCGACATTCGAGGTTTTATCGGAGAGGAATTGATCCACCTCCTGCGCCTGCTTGATCTGCACCTGATGATTCTTCCATTCCATCTCCGCCATCGCCTCGCGGATCTGGGCAGCGCGAAGCTGCTTGAACAACTGAGTAATTTCGCCCGCGGCAGCGTTGCTTTGGTTGGTCCACTCCTGTTCTCGCCGGCCATAGGTGCCCATCTTGCCCGTTTTGCTGGCCTCAAAAGTCGATTTTTCCGCCTCGGCTTTCGGGAAACTCGCCGCGAATGTGAAGATTTTGGCTAAGGTTGATCCTCCGAGGCTGGTAGTCATGCCTACCCCGAACGGTTCGATATTTATGCCGAAGTCCGGGATAATGGCCAGACCGGCTCCGATTTGTTCGAGAGTCGAAACTGTATCCTGATCGGAATGCGCGTTTTCTAGATCATTCAGCTCTTCCAGTTCATGCGGACTCAGAACATTGCCCTCACCTTCCTGAGTTGGATCCTGCGCATTTTGGATTGCCTTATCATCCATGGGCACGGAGGGTTCCTTTGAGGCGAACTTCATGTTCTTCAGTCCTGAAGAATCGAGGGGATCCATGCTGGGCTTCTGCAGCGACTTCACACCAAGCAATTGTTGGTAGTACTTGTACTTTTGCCACGCATTCGTGATCGATTGTTCGACCCCCTCCTTATTCTTAATCGCCTCCTGCAGTGCCGAATACTTGATCGCCTCGCCCAGTTTCAGCATCGTCGTCTCGTGCCTGGAGCGAAGAACCGACAGAGCCTCATTGTCTTTCTTCTCGATTGCGGAGAGCAGGTTCGCACCCAGCGACTTCACTTCCTGGCAGACCTCGGTGGCCTTCTGCAACAGAGACGTGAATCGCACCAGCGGCAACGGTTGATTCAACCCGGTCACAATCGCGCTCACATCCAACCCGGCGGCGGCAGCCCGGGCCAGCAACGCCGGGTCGATCGGCGGATCGAACAAGGGCACTTGCTGATACACCCCTTGAATATTCAGGTTGTTGTGAATCTTGAACAGACGGTCGGCGATCGTATCCCAGTATTGAAGAAGTTGCTCATTGCGCGGAGTGCAAAAATAACTCGACTGTCCTGTGCTGCCGAGCGAATTTACTTTCGATGTCTTAGCTGTCTTGTGCGGATGCGGTGCAAGATCAAGCGGAATCTCGCTCTCCATCCCGACCAGCGCGTTTCCGAACTCGTCCAGGTGCGCCCGCATGCTGGCATAGGTTTGCGGGCGCTTCAATTCTTTGACCGGCACTTCCTCCGGCCTCGGCCCCGCGATGTTTGCCGCTAAAATGTAAAGCTGCAATGCTTCATTGATGGTCTCGCCCGTGTACTGCGAAAAAAGACTGTCACCCCACGCAATCAGGTTATCCAGATACGCCATGACGGCCTTAAACATGAACGCCGACTGCCGGTAGCGCGCGACCAGGAACGGACGGAAGGGATCTTTCTTCCACATCTCAATGCAGTTCGTCGTGTCCTGTTGCAGCTTGGCATCTTTCCCTGTGGAAAGATTCGTCAGGACCTGCTCAAGCATCGTCACGTCTGTATATTGCAGCGGCTTCACCTTCCAGAAACGCTCCGGAGTCGGCCCATCGCTGTCATCGGTGGGATTAAAGACGTAGTGAAACCACTTTTGCGCTTCCAGGTAACGCTGATTCTGGCTGAGGTGAATGGCCAGCGTCATCGGAATGTGGTAGAAGAGCTCCCAGTTATAAACCGAATAGGCGCCGCTGGAAGTAAAGTCGAGATCCATGACCGGGTAAGGCTGCCCGACTAATTTGCCGGGCCGATAGTCGGCTTTGAAAAAATCCTTGTACAGCTCCGGCAGCGGCAACACCGTTCCATCCTGCAGCTTCTGCACCTTCCCGTCCGAGTCCTTCAATGGCTCAAATCCGCCGTCGTGCTTCTTCACGTACGCTGTATCCGCTGCTTCCAACCCATCCACCGATCCCCGAACCAGATCGTCGATGAGCTCCGACACGTAGGGATGTTCGTGAAGATATAGCTGATAGTCCAGGTGCCGATCCTCGGTCTTGATATGTTTCGACGCGGGGTGCACGTTCCACCCTTTTTTCGGGTCGTAAACCTGATACGAGCGCACCGATGCATCGAAATAAGAGTGGAAGCTGGCTGACGGCTTCTTCGTCACTTGCGCGCTCCCTTCGCCGCGGGCCGCGACGCAGGTTGTGCGTGCGCGGAGGGTGCCTTCACGGCTCCCTTTCCGCCGCTGCCCCCGATCGCCTGTCCCCCATAGTGAACTTCTGAGTTTTCATCGGTCGTCGGGTCATTGACTATCTGCACGTGGAAGCGCTCTCCCGGTCCGAACACGTCATTAAACGGACGTACCCCTGCAGGAAGCGTCTTGGGCGGTTTATATTTCGGAAAATCGGCAACGATTCTTGGCTTCTTATCGGTGCCTCTCTGCGTCGCAACGTGGGGCAACGGAACCGCCCAATGCTCCCACTTATCGATCACCGTTTCCGTGAGCGAAGGTTCCACGTAAAAGACGTGATGGCTGTCCTCATAAAAAAATGGAGTCACCAGGACACCCACATTGGGCAAGTCGGGATGCACAGGCGCAGGACATAACGTAAGCTGATCGCCCTGCCGGTTATCTACATTCGTCAGAATTTCCTGCCTCGCCATTTGCACGGTGGGCGTTTTTCCGTCCACACTTTGGATCGACTCGACATAGCTGACTTGCATTGCCTTCGGAGCGACATAGTGATTCACTTTCGCCTGCAACTTCGGGAACGGAGGATCGATTGCCGCATGTCCGCCGACCACCTGCGGAGGGGCGTTCTTACTGATCACCTCGAATGCGAAGTCCAGCGGACCGGCCTTCGGTTGCCGCGGCCTGTGGGCCCGCGGGTCTGTCGAGGGCACCGGGAACTTTGTATCCAGCTTGTAGGCGGATGCAAAGTGCAAGTTGATGCGTGCAACCTCGGTTTCATTCTCGGTGCTAACCGTGCCGTGAATGAAAACCGTACTCCGGTCAAAATCGGCGTTCACGATCACCGCCACCGGATTGCCGAACCCGCTCGTGCCGCGCGTCGTCCATTTTCCCTGGTAGTATTCGCTCCAGTTCAATTGCACATCGATTTCTTTGTGAGGTACCGCCGTCTGGAAAACAATTGGCTTTGTCGCATCAATCTGCTGCCCACCGCCATTGCCGTCATCCTGTTTCGGCTTGTCCAGGAATGTCAGCCAAAACAGATTCATCCGGTTTCGCCAAATCATTCCCACGACGTGATCGCTCTCAATGTCGGCGCCGATCGCCTCCCACGGCGTCCACATCTGATGCTCATAAGTGCGGTAGAAATACTTGCGGGGCTCGTGATGCGTGCGGCCAACGACATGGAGGATATTCGACTCGGCCTCCTCCGGATCCTGATCGCTGTAGATGCAGACGATTTCGAGCCGCGCAATCTGCTCCAGTTTCTTCAAATAAGTAAACAGTGCGTCTTCGGCCAGATCATTTGTAATGTCGCCCTGCAATAACGCTCCTTCCAGTTCCTGGAAAAGATCCGTTTTGTCGTCGCGAAACTCTGGATCAAGCCAATTTTCCGGAAACAGAAAAATCTCACGGTTCGCTTCCCACACGCGATAGCGCTTCATCCATTCCCAGTCTTCCGCGCAAAGCGCGGCTGGCTGCACCTCCGGTTCCAGATTCAGCAGGCAGCGCTGCACAAACGTCTGCACTGCGGAAATCGCAAGGCGCAGGCGTGATGTTTGCACAATCGGCTCCATCCCCGGATCCACGAGAAAGTATTCGAAAAGCTGGTTTCTGTCGTCGAATCCGTTGTGCTGCATGATGTACGCTACGAGTGCATCGCGCTTATGCTGGCGGAGTTTGTCGAAAATCGTTGGCGCCAGCGTCAACCAGCTTTCGCGCTCGTAGCGTGCCTTGACGCTGTGCTGCACCTCGCGCGCCGTCGCCGCATCCGGGGAAGGCGTGGCCCATCGTGCCGCCGCATCGACCGGCACGCCCAGTTTGTGCACAACGTTGAGCGCACGCCAAAGT
>Ga0187770_10002493_pt1 | contig 10293 bp, 10 predicted proteins | sample 0116_SJ02_MP02_2_FD_133154 | JGI IMG/M metagenome (GOLD analysis project Ga0187770, IMG submission 133154) | Tropical peat soil microbial communities from peatlands in Department of Meta, Colombia - 0116_SJ02_MP02_20_MG | ecosystem: Environmental > Terrestrial > Soil > Wetlands > Peat | place... | reverse complement strand
GGTCGAGCAGCCGGGGCTCGGCGACTACATGCGAGCCACCCCTCCCACCAAGGACGGGAAGAGCCCGGTGCATTCGACCGTGAACAGGAACAAGCTGAGCATAGGGATCGACCTGAAGGTTCCCCAAGGGAAGGAAGTCATGCGACGCCTTCTGAAGAAGGCTGACGTTTTCATCGAAGGCTTCAGGCCCGGCGCCATGTCCCGCCTCGGGTTCTCCTTCTCTGAGGTGGAGAGGATCAACCCCCACATCGTGTACTGCTCTATCTCCGCCTACGGGCAGAAGAGCAAGCTGAGCTCAATGCCTGGCCACGACATAAACTTCCAGGCCATGGCCGGGACGTTGGGCTACTCGCCGGGACCAGAAGTCCCGCTTCTCCAGCTCAGTGACATGACCTCTGGAATGTACGCGGCACTGGCCATCGTAGGAGCGCTTGCGGGCCGGAGGAAGGCGGTGCACATCGACGTGCCCATAGTCGCTTCTCTCCTTTCGTGGATGGTTCTCCCTGCCTCCGCCTATCTTGCCACTGGCCGCCCGCCAAAGGAGGGGCACAGCCTTATCTTCGGTTCGACCCCCTACTACAACCTGTACGAGACGTCCGATGGAAAGCACATGGCAGTGGCTGCCATCGAGGGAGAGTTCTGGAGGAACCTCGTCACCGTCCTCGGCGTCCCTGAACTTGAGCACAAACGGTTCGGGACAACGAAGGAGAGGCGTGACGTCACGGCCGCTCTGACGCGCATCTTCGCAACGAAGAGCAGAGACGACTGGGCACGGTTCCTGATGCACAGGGACACCTGCGCCACGCCTGTCCTGACGGTAGAGGAAGCACTTACGAGCGACTGGGCCAAGGGCCTCTCCATGCTCGTCAGCCTCCCTGACGGGGAGACTCTCCTGAACGGTCCCGTGAGGTCGCGTCCTCCTACCCGGAGCCGGCCGTTCACCAGGGCCCCCTCTCTGGGTGAAGACACGTCTTTGATTATGAAGTCGCTGGGCTACTCCCGGAAGGAAGTTGCAGATTTCAGAACTTGGGGTGCGATTGAATGAACAACTCCCCTGCCTGCAAGGTAGGCTCCTAGGCGCGCTGTAGCAGGATAGCGAAGCCCTGGCCGCCGCCGACGCAAAGTGTCGCCATTCCATACTCCTTTCCTGTCGCCTGCAGCTCTCTCGCTAGGGTGCCGACTAGGCGAGCTCCCGACGCCCCGAGGGGGTGTCCGATGGATATCGCTCCACCATGGATGTTCACCCGTGCCGGGTCGAGCCCAAGCTCTCTTATGGCGTACAGGGGAACGACAGCGAACGCTTCGTTGATTTCCCAGAAGTCCACGTCGTCCACCGTTAGGCCCGCCTTTGCCAGTGCCTTTTGAGAGGAGGGGACCGGCCCCTTTCCCATCACACTCGGGTCCACTCCCGCCCAGCCCATGGAAGCGATCCTGGCCAACGGCTTGATGCCATGCTCGTCGAGCTTCGCTTTCGAAGCAAGCGCCACTGCCGAAGCCCCTGCGTTAAGAGGGGACGAGTTTCCGGGTGTTATGAGTCCTCCTGCCTTGAACGAGGGTTGAAGCTTAGCAAGCTGCTCCAATGTCGTGTCTTTCCTTATGCTCTGGTCTACATCTATCACTTTCTCTCCGCCTTCGAACTCCACCTTCATTTCGAGGAGTTCCCCCTTGAACCAGCTTTCGTCAACGGACTTCGACGCCTTCATGTGGGACTCGTACGAATAGCGATCCATCTCCTCCCTTGGGCACGCCATCTCCTCGGCAAGCTTTTCGGCAGTCAGGCCCATGGAGTAGCCCACGCTCATCTGGTACTTCATGAACTCTGGCCGGGTCAGGAGCCTTGTGTTGGGGATGAGGGCCGGGTTGTTCGCCATCGGGATGTGAGTAAGGTGCTCCATCCCCCCAGCTATGACAACGTCTGAATTGCCAGTCATTATCTCCATGGCGCCGTCGGCGGTGGCGTTCATGGAAGAGGCGCACGCCCTGTCCAATGCGTGCGCCGGAACTGATACGGGGAGCCCGGCCAATAGCACCGGGTGCCTCCCCCCGTAGAGCCAGTTCTCTCCGGTCTGGAAGGCGCAACCTGTGATAACGTCCCCGACTTCCTCGGGCTTGAACGTCGTCCTGGCCAGGAGCTTCTTGATTAAGTGGCTGAGCGCCTGATCCATGCGGATCGAGTTGTAGACGTCCTTCTCCGGCTGGGTTGGCCTGGACCGGGAGAATGGGACTCGGATGTAGTCAGCGACATAGGCCTCCCTGAGCTCTGCCACTCGCTCTCACTTTCCCTTGAACTCGGGTTTCCTCTTCCCGAGCATGGCGGAGACTCCTTCCTTGAGGTCCGACGTGCCGTAGAGCACCCCCGCGGCCATCGCCTCCATATCGAGCCCCACATCAGAGGGGACCTCGCCTCCCTTGTTGATCAGTCTCTTGGCCATCATCACAGCCACGGGGGCCTGGGAGGAGGCGAGCTCAGAGGCCCACTTCAGAGCTGCCTCGTCGGGGTCTCCCGCGGTGACGAGCCTGTGGACCATGCCGATTTCGGAGGCCCTCTTCCCCTTGATTCTTTCGCTGGTCAGAATCATGGAGGAGGCGAGCGAAGTTCCGATCATCCGGGGGAGCCTCTGACTCCCTGACCAGGCAGGCACTAGCCCTATGCCGACCTCGGTAAAGCCCAATTCCACTCCTTCGGTGGCGATTCTGAGATCGCAGGAAAGGGCGAGCTCGAGCCCCCCGCCTAGAGTGTATCCTTTCATCACGGCCATCGTGATCTTTGGGATCTCGGTCAGCCTCCTGAATGTTCTCTCCCCCTTTCTGGTGAAGTCCATGAAGGCGACAGAGTTGCTGAAGTACTTCGATAGGTCTGCGCCGGCGCAGAAGACGCCCCCCTCTCCGGTCAAGACAACTACACGGACCTCCTGGTCCGTCCAGAGCTCAGTCAAGATCCTGTCAAGGCCGTCCATTACTTCTTCGTTGATCAGGTTGAGCCGTGGCCTGTTGAGCACGATTCTCGCAACTCCTCCCGCCAGCCTCTCAAGGCGGATGGGATCTGTGGTGGTCCCGGCTTCGTGAGTGGGCCTCGCTGGGGCTGCCATTACAGCCGCCGAAGCCGCTGCGGTCGTGAGTGGAGCGAGCCTGCCTTCGATGGCGTCCCGCATCCTCCCTTCTTCTATGGAGCGGGTCGGCGCGAAAATCTTGCAGTCAAACGTCTTGGAGAGGTCTTCCAGCTTCGCCTTCACCTCGGCGTTGCTCAAATCCTTGGCTACGGAGATTGGGCCGAAGGGCCTGTTCATGCCAAGAGTCACCGCCTTTTCGACGTCATCAGGATGCGCGACTCCCTCTTCGACCAGCTTCACTGCTTCGTTGATCTCAGCCGCGAACATGTCCATCACGGAGACCTTCTCGGTCGGTTCTACCTTCGGTATCGCCGCTCTACCGCTTGACCAGTCGTAGAATCCCACGCCTGTCTTCTTTCCAAGCCGCTTCTCCTGAACCATCTTGGCAAAGGTCGTCGCCTTCCCATATTCGGGTGAGAGTGTCTTCGCGAAGTACGTCAACGATTCGGCCGGAATGTCGATTCCAACGAAATCGATGAGCTCGTAGGGCCCCATGGGAAGACCTTGGCTCTTGAACAGTGTGTCCACTTCGGGAGGCGAAGCAATCCCCCTGTCGGCTATCAGGCAGAAGAAGAGCATGTCGACTCCGTTTATCCTGTTGGCAATGAAGCCAGGGCTGTCCTTCAATACCTTGACAGGGGTCTTTCCAATTCTCGCACTAATGTTGGCGATTTCGTCGACCACCGCTGGGTCTGTCTTCTCTCCGGGGATCACCTCGACCAGCTTCATCGCCGTAGGAGGATTGAAGAAGTGCATTCCAACCACTTTCTCGGGCCTGGGAGTGGCTGCAGCGAGTTCGGAAATCCTGATGTTGGACGTGTTGGAAGCGAATATCGCGCTTTCAGGAGAATGCGAGGCTGCCTCGCTCAGAACCGATTTCTTCAACTGGAGGGACTCGGGGACCGCCTCCACTATCAGGTCAGCTACAGAAACAGCGGCGCCCAGATCCCCTGTATAGGTTATTCTGGAGAGGGTCGCATCGGCCTGCTCCCTGGTTACCTTCCCTCTTTCCACCCATCTCTGGAGACTGGCAGCGACCCTCTCTTTCGCCTTTGTCAGCATCTCCGGGTACTTGTCCTCGAGTACCACGCTGTACCCGTTCGAGGCGAAGAGTTGGGCTATGCCATGCCCCATGTCGCCTGCTCCGATTACGGTCACGTTCCTGATCTCCATGATCTCCAAGTATCTGCCCGGCTCCCCGTTCGCTTTACGTTTTGTGGGGCGGAGGGACACCGAAAAGTTGCCCTAACCGGTGCAATACCTACGCACAAGTTCGCCAATCCTTTGCCGAATAATCGATCCGGGGGAAAGGTTATCTCACTGGAAACGGTGGTAACCGCGAGGTAACTGGCATGTGGGATATGGTGGGGTCTGGAATCGCGGTGGGCTGACATGAGCACACTCACGCCCAGCTCAGCAGACTACGAGATTGCGATAACGGAGGAGCACGAGGCCTTCAGGCGGGCGGTCAGGGATTTTGCGGAAAAGGAGCTCGGCCCCGCCGCGCAGAAGATTGACAGGGAAAACCAGATGGACATGAAACTGGTCAAGAGGGCAGCCGAGCTCGGCCTCTTCGGGGTCCCATTCCCGGAGCAGTACGGCGGGGGCGGAGGGGACGACCTTTCCCTCGTGATCGCAATGGAGGAAGTCGCACGTTTCTCGGCCGCTTTCTCGGCAGTGGTGGGAGCCACCTACCTGGTCTCGACACCTATCTTCACATTTGGCACCGAGGAGCAGAAGAGGAAATACCTGACCCCCATAGCCAGAGGAGAGAAGCTTGCTGCCCATGCCATGACAGAGCCAGGGACAGGCTCAGACGTGGCGGCGATTACGACGACGGCGACCAAGAGCGGAGACAAGTACCTGATTAACGGAAAGAAGATGTTCATCACCAATGGTGACAAGGCGGAGACGTTCCTCATCTTCGCTAGGACAAGCCCCAAAGAAGCGGAGAAGAGGCACCGCGGAGTCACGGCATTCATAGCCGAGAAGGCGATGCCAGGCCTCACCGTGGGACAGCGCACCGACGTCATAGGGCTCAGGGGCGACCAGCCCGTGGAGCTGATATTCGAGAACCTAGAGGTGCCAGAGACCAACGTCCTAGGGGAGATAGGCAGAGGGGTCAACATCGCCCTGAACACCTACGACCACGGCAGAGTTGGGGTCGCGGCCCAGGGGACAGGGCTCGCCCAGGCAGCCCTGGAGGCTGCCCTGAACTACTCGACCCAGAGGCAGACCTTCGACCAGTACCTCCTCAGCTACCAGCAGGTCCAGTTCAAGATAGCGGAGATGACAGCCGCTGTCCACACGTCAAGGTTGTTGACCTACTGGGCCGCAATGCTGACGAAGAAGGGGAAAGACTTCATCAAGGCATCATCCATAGCGAAGGTGACCGCCACCGAGGCTGCGGAGAAGAACGCACACATGGCCATGATGATCATGGGGGCTTACGGCGTCTCAACGGACATGAACGTGGAGAGGATACTTAGGGACTCGCAAATCATCAAGACTTACGAAGGAGCCAACGACATCCAGCGTCTGGTCATAATGAAGGAAGTGGCCAAGGAAATGGGGGTCCTTTAGCAGGGCCCGCCGACGTTCCTGGGAAGTTGAAATGCAGATGACCTATGTCAAGGGGAGGGCCATGGAGCCGTGAGCGGGGTCGCCATCGTAGGGATAGGCCACAGCAAGTTCGGCAGGCGGACAGACGTAAACATCGGCGAACTCGCCTTCGAATCCATCAAGCAGGCAATCGACGACGCGGGGGTTGACAAGAAGGACATCAGCAACGTTGTTGTTGGGAGCATGGGCTCCTGGTACGAGGAGTCACTCCCTGCCGTCGTAATTGGCGAATACGCGGGCCTCAGCGGCGCAGGGACCATGAGGGTGGAGGCCGCCTGCGCCAGCGGGAGTGCAGCCCTGAAGACGGCCTACAACAGCGTGCGCAGTGGCGAAGGGGACGTGGCCATGGCTGTCGGAGTCGAGAAGATGACAGAGGTCGACAGCTCGACCTCGGTGGAACTGATTGGCAGGGCTGGCTCGTACACGTGGGAGTTCGAGAACTATGGGATGACGTTCCCCGGCTACTATGCCCTCTTCGCGGTGGCTCACATGGCCAAGTTCGGCACTACACAAGAAGACCTGGCGAGAGTGGCCGTCAAAGCTCACCACTACGGGGCGATGAACCCCCTCGCCCAATTCCAGAAGGAGATAACGCTCGAGAAGGCCCTGGGGTCACAGGTCGTTGCGTGGCCACTCAAGCTATACGACGCCTGTCCGCTAACCGACGGCTCGGCAGCCGTCGTGCTCGCCTCAGAGGAAGTTGCAAAGAAGCTCACCGACACCCCCATCTGGATCAGGGGGGTCGGCTGTTCTTCAGACACCGCCAACATGAGCCGAAGGGGAAGCTACGTCGGCCTGGAGGCTGCCGTCAGGGCCGCCAGGAACGCGTACGCCATGGCGAAGGTATCACCTGATGACATCGACGTCGCCACGGCCCATGACTGCTTCACGATAGCCGAGCTCATGGCCTACGAAGACCTCGGCTTCTGCAAGAAGGGGGAGGGGGCAAAGATGATTCGGGAGGGCCAGACCGAGATAGGGGGAAAGATACCCGTGAACCTCGACGGTGGCCTGAAGGCGAAGGGGCACCCGATAGGGGCTACGGGGGTCTCGATGGCCGTGGAAATAACGAAGCAACTGAGGGGGGAGGCTGGCCGGCATCAGGCGCCCATCAGGAGGGGAACAGGGCTGGTACACAACATAGGGGGCACTGGGCACTACGCATACGTGACGATCCTCTCGAGGGACTAGACATGTCAGAAGCACCATCCCTTCACTCTCGCCGCTCAATCACGCTGAGGTTTGACATCCCGATATCCAAGACTCATGAGTTCTGGGAGCTGCTGAAGAACGGGAAGTTCGTGACTACAAGGTGCACGAAGTGCGGCAACGTGTCCTTCCCCCCTCAGGCCGACTGCCCGAAGTGCATGAGCGGCGAGTTCCAGTGGGTGGAACTTGGCCGAGACGCCACCCTCGTGACCTTCACCCATGTCCGCACCGTCCCAGCGAGCTTCGCCGGAATAGAACCTTACATCATCTGCATCGGAGAGGTGGAGGGGGGCACGAAGGTCCTCGCTTGGCTCGAGGGGGTCAAGCCTGAGGACGCAAGGCCTGGAATGAAGTTGAGGGTCGAACCCCGGACGAGTGCGGAGGGGAACCCCTACTACGTCTTTGTTAGGGCCTAGAATTCTTTCGGGACTTCCTTCATCACGTCAGCGACGCGGTTTAGCCTGTCCCTGAGCGCGAGTATCTTCACAAGCGAACCCTTGAATTTCATCTGCCCTTTCAAGACTGCTGATTGCAGGTCGATTTCCCCTCTCCCTATCTTGCACCAGGCTTCATAGGTCCCTTCGAACGTGAACTCTGCGGTCGCCCCCGGTGCAGCCTTTTGCAGGGTGGTCGTCCCGTTGTCTACGCCGAGCAAGTAGTTCTGTCCGATGTCAGTCACGTTCAGTGCTACGCTCGTCTTGAGGTTCTTCGTACTCTCCGTCCATTTCGCGTCCTGTGTGAGTGCCGTCAGCACCTGAGAAAAATATTCGTCGCTAAGGTACTTTGCCATTGGCCGCGGCCTCCGAGGCTCGCTTTTTGAGGTTACCTATGGCACCAGAAGTGAGTACCGAGATGAATTCAACTCCACCCACCTTTATGCAAGGCTTTACGTCCCGCAGAACAGGAGCGATCTGGTTCGTAGTCCTTATGATTATAGCCCTCGGGTTCCTCTTCACAGAAATGACCTTTGCCGTCTGATGCCATCCTCTGACGATCTCCGAGAACCGGCGGAAGTCTTCCTCGGACAGATCCACGTTCGCGTAGAACAACACGTATCGTTTCGACATCTATCTTGCCTTCAGCAGGGCGAGGAAGAAGTTCCTCGCGTTTCCGTGCATGAGATACGTCCGCGGTTTGACCTTCAGCCTGACTGCTTCGCCATAGCCAGTGGCGATTTCATCCTGGACAAGCCGCTGCTTGTCAAATCTCAGGTACAGGGACGAGTGCTCGTCGATGAGTCCGTCGATGTCTTTCGCAATTGACTCCCTCAGCGCCCGAGGCATTCTCGATATCAAGCTGGCGAACGCCCTGGTGGCGTCCTCTCCGTGCAGGTGCGCGCTCACCTTCCTGATACTATTGCCGAAGTGCCCCTCCATGTCCTCGGACTCGAAGAGGGCTTCGCTCCCGACCAGCCATCTTACAGCGTCGGAGACCCGCTCGGGGTCCTCGGTGGCGTGCAGAAGGTAGGACACGTCCAGAGACTGGATTGCACCTTTCACGTGTCGCCGCCGGATGGACTTACTATAAGGCCATCGCGCTCCCCCTGGGAGGGGTATAAGGGGGAGGGAAGCCTGAACGACAGAAAGCGAACCCGGCTCAGGGTCAGAGAGAAGATTAACTACACCCCCGGGCATCCCCTCCCAGGTTGCCGAAGAATCTAACAGTCGAGGACATTCTCTCGGATGAGCTGAAGCGCGAGATGAACATGGACACGAACACCTTCGCCGTCTTGGATGACTGGGACTCGGTCATGCACAGCGTGTACCAGATGCCCATCGAGTACGCCGGTTACACGAACAAGATTGCCGACATGAAACTCCTCAAGGAGATGGTGAACACCCTTGCCGCCCAAGACTTCGACAACGTAAAGCGGAGCGAGAGCAGGAAGAAGCAGCTCGCCCAGTTCACAAAGACGCTTAGCATGTATTACAACCTCGTCTTCACGAAGGGGAAGAAGAAGGTTGGGTACGGTACCCTGTTTCATTTTCCAAAGCTCAAGGCCAACCCCGACAGGAGCGGCGGCATCGTACTGGCGGCGAAGATAGTCGTACACGGGAAGAAGCACGAAGTCACCTTCGAGAGAGGGAAGTTCGACGACTTCCTAGTGGAGGTCATGCCCTACGTCAACCTCCTGGGCGACCTCTATCGCCAGACCCGCAAGCTGTAGGCCACGATGAGACGCTACATCCTCGGCGTCGAAAGCACGGCCCATACGTTCTCCGTGTCTGTTGTGTCCTCCGACGGGAAAATCCTGTCCAACGCGAAGTCCGTGTACAAGCCGCCCAAAGGTAGCGGAATACACCCTTTCGAAGCCTCCCAGAACCACCTGGTGGCGGCTCCAAAGGTGGTCGCAGACGCGCTCGCCATCTCCGGGGTCCGAATGAGAGGGCTCTGCGCGGTCGCCTACTCGATGGGGCCGGGCCTTGGGCCCTGCCTGAGGGTTGGGGCCGTGGTGGCCAGGACTCTTGCCTCGTCGCTAGGAGTCCCCCTCGTACCCGTAAACCACGCGGTGGGGCACATCGAGCTCGGTTGTCTGCTCACCGGTTCGAAGGACCCCGTGGTCCTCCTCGTGTCCGGCGGGCACACCATGATTCTGGCCTACTCTGGCAAGCGTTGGCGTGTCCTCGGAGAGTCCCTCGACCTTACTCTGGGCCAGCTGCTGGACCAGTTCGGGAGGCACCACGGCCTAGCCTCCCCCTGTGGCAGGGCCATTGAAGAGGCAGCCGCGTCCTCCTCCAACTATCTGAGGCTCCCTTACTCGGTCAAGGGGAACGACGTCTCTTTCTCAGGACTCCTCACCGCGTCGAAGCTCCTATTGGACGGCAGGAGGTCGTTCTCCGATGTCTCCTATTCGATACAGGAGACTGCGTTCGCCATGGTCACCGAGGTCACAGAAAGGGCCTTGGCCTTTACTGGGAAGAAGGAAGTGATGATCGTGGGAGGGGTGGCAGCAAATCGGCGGCTCAGCGAAATGATGAGCGAAATGGCGCGGAGACACTCGGCAGTCGTCACCATGGCTCCCCTCGAGTACAGCGGGGACTGCGGAGCACAGATAGCGTGGACGGGCTGGCTGGCCCACACCTGCGGCGTCCAGGTCCCAATTCCCGAGTCGAGGGTCCTGCAGTCGTGGAGGCTCGACCGTGTCGACATCCCATGGCGTAGCTGAGTACTTTCGGGGGCACCTCCTCTACAGGGGGGCAGAGGCCGACGTTATTCTTGGAGATTGGCAGGGGTTAGAAGCTGTATTCAAGGTCAGGAAGCCCCTGACTTACCGACTACAAGTCCTAGACGAAGCCATACGGCGTCAGAGGACGGTGCACGAGGCAGAGATGATGCACCTCGCGAAGAACGC